>Ga0307380_10004832_pt1 | contig 18030 bp, 23 predicted proteins | sample UN3MG_FD_202239 | JGI IMG/M metagenome (GOLD analysis project Ga0307380, IMG submission 202239) | Soil microbial communities from Risofladan, Vaasa, Finland - UN-3 | ecosystem: Environmental > Terrestrial > Soil > Coastal area > Acid sulfate soil | place: Finland: Risofladan, Vaasa | collected...
TTATCTGGGAAGCCTCTGCGTCTGGGCGGGATTGATCCCACCACTTTGAAAGCAAGCAAAAGAAATGTCGAGGTCAACGTCCGGACAATGAGAGCGCCATCCGCCCCTGTTTCGACAGCGCGGAAGTTAGACACCTCCGCTGCCTTTGAGGCGCAGGATATGATCGCTGGCATTACTACCGCCGACATAGCATGGGGCAGGATGATAGCGAGAAGCACCAGAGGAGATAATCTATCTTCTTACCTACGCCGCCGGACAGAGGTCATGGGTATGATTCCAAATCTAATCCTGATCAATGGAAGCAGCGAGTTGTCTCGAGAAATGAGCGCGGAGATGCATGATCCAAACAGGGACATTACCGACTGGGAGAAGACGATTTATCGGGCAGCATTCCCAGACTATGACGAGCCTCATGCCACGACTCTTTGCACACCTCTTGGCGCGAAGCTGATAATGAATTGGCTGGCGATTTTTGGGACGAAGCCTTATGTCAACGGCACAACAAATCTGGAAAAGCTGACCCAGTATGCCACCCTTTCGGATTTTTGGATGGAGCAGGGCTATGCCACACCTGACATGCCGGAGGAGCCTGAGCCGGAGTCTGATAGAATAGCCAAGATGGTTTTGCGGACAGAAGGTACAGACCGCAACAAGTTCAAAAACAGGCTTTTATATGATCAGAGGTTCATGGTCATATGTCCCCTGACAAAGGTCACAGATACGCGGTTTCTGATCGCGAGTCACATCAAACCATTCGCAGCTTGTGAGCATCGCGGTGAGCGTGTTGATGCGGACAATGGGTTTCTATTGTCGCCAAGTGCAGACAAGTTATTTGATCATGGATACATATCCTTTACTGATGAGGGTGTGATGATGCGAAGCGCAAAGCTGGGGATCAATGGGGCTTTGCTGAAGTCACTAGGTATTGATCCGAATGCAAGGGTTCCGATTAAATCGGAAAGAACAAAGGAATATTTAGCGTACCATAGGAATGTCGTGTTCGAGGGCGCGAGAACAAGGGAGAAGTCACAATGAGTAAAGCATTTGTGTTGACTAAGATTTGTCGGACGACACTGCGTAAAGAAGGGGCAGTGTTTATGACAGGTGTTAATTTTTCAGCGTATGAGTTGATGGTTAAGGTAGGCAATCAACAGCGCAAAGTCACCGTCGTTTTGGATGGACTCTTTAACAATAGCGGCTGTTGGGTTGATGAGCCGCTCGAAGAAGTTATCGACATCATTATGAAAGGAAGCAAGTCATGTGGGAGTATTGGATAGCAGTTTGCTTGGTTACAAACTTTTCGGGTGAACCTGTCAATAAGTGTTACAGTAAACTCGGTGCGGAAAAATACCCGCGTGAAGAAATCTGCAAAGCCGCGGCAAAGGCAGAAGATTTTAGGACATACTACACACTGCGGGATGCAGGGTTCAGTGGTGTGCCTGTTATCAAAACGACTTGTTCAGAAGTCACAGAAAAGAAGGGGACTTGATATGGGTAAGGTAAAAGGATGGATGATGGAGATGGAGGAGGATGCCCTCCACATGGACAAAGATTCGTGGATCGAGCTTCACGGTGAGTATTACTTGCCCATCTGGGAAGAAGCACAGATGGCTAGATTGGAGAATGAAGATGCTTAGTGATGATGATGTTAAGGAGCTACTAAAAGTTCCTGAGATTGTGCCGCCCAAGTATCGGCAGCACACACGCGGCGACATTCAAACACCAGCGCAAGCGGCGAGTCGTGATAAGATAAGAAGGCGCATTCACATCAGCGTGTTTGGCGGCAACCATTATACATACAAGCCAAAGGATGGAGGGAAGAATGCTAGTGGAAAAGGATGAGATTATCCCCAACATCTCCAGCTTTTTAGTTGGGCAAAAAACTGCGATTCCACAAAAGGAAAACAGTGGGTCGAGAAACTGGTTGGTTTCATTCAAGATAGAAATTGTTAGAACCTACAAGGTTGCGGCGAAAACAAAAGGCATGGCATCGGAGTTGGGGCGGAACAGACTCAGGCGCACAATCAAAAACATGAAAAGAAAACACGCTACACAAGGTAAAAGGCAAAACATGATTGTTAGTAACCATAAATTTTTAAGTACAAGGAGGGCTTAGGTATGAGCTTTGATGATGATCCTTTGGCAATGTTCGAGGATAATTTTGGGCGGGTGTTTCGACCGCCAACAGAAGTTGTGTCGAGGCTGGGTGGTGTTTCTTCTCTTAATCAAGGTGATGCGCCCCTGACAAAGTCCCAGAGGGAAGCAAAGCGCAGGGCTGAGACAGTCAAGTTCGGTACGTTTAGCAGAAAGAAAAAGAAAAATGGATGATCAAAAGCTAGGGTTTATGGATGATGAACTTACTGCCGAAGTTGGTAGCAAGATTGAAGAGTTTCTGACTGAGTTGCAAGAACTTGGCACGGATCCGGATTTGGTTTCTTTTCTTTTTATCTCAACAGGACAGATGCTGCTGATTAATAGCAATCGAGATGATCCAGCATTTGTTACTTATTTGAGTGCCACTGCTTTGGTTAGCGCAGCAGCCAGTGCAGCAGTAAACATGGAAGGTGGGAGGGTAGAACATTGAGCGTTATTGTGAAAGGCGATGGATCGTGGCAAAAGGCATTGGATGCCGAACGCTGTCCAAAGTGCGGCGGGAGTATCGAGCATAAGCTTGCACCGACATATAAAAAGCAGTGCTCTGTGTGCAAGCTAGGCATCATTGACAACATCAGAACCCCTGATATTATAACAGATGATACTATGCCATCTGAGTGGGAGTCAGATATGTATGAAACACGGTTAGAGCCGACAGAGGCTCAGATCTTTTATGATGCTGTCGCTAAGAGGCACATCGTATGGGCAGATGCTGTCACATATATGGACAAGTTGGTGCGGGAAAAGCTGGAGTATATGGATGATTATCCTGAGGACTACAGCGATGATGACAAAAAATATTTGGAGGCGGTATGGGACAGGATACTCAGGGGTTGAATAGAATAATCCGTATACTTGACGAGGAGTATACGGAACTGCAAGCTGCTGGATTGATTCGCGAGGCAGAGAAAACGCGGAAACGTTTAGAAACTTATGTCGATATGCGAAGCAGAGCAGATCGTCTCTTAAAGGAACTTCCTAACAATGACTGATAAAAAGAACAGTAAGGATAACGTGGTAAAATTTCCTAAAAAAATGGAAGTGAATTTCGTGTCGGTGCCTGATCTGTGTGATGTGGCAGGAAAAATATTAGAGGACGTTGTTATTCTTGGGGCAGCTTCAGATGGTAGTATTAAAATGCTTACGTCTATAGAGGATGTATCAGATATTCTTTTCTATCTTGAGACAGCTAAGTTCGCGCTTATGTCTGACGAAATACAATATCCAGAAGAGTAGAAAGATTGTGAGGGGCAAGTGGAGTTTAATTTCAAAACCAAACCGTACGAGCATCAGCGAGTTGCGCTTGAGAAGTCGTACAACAAAACGGACTACGCCTACTTTATGGAAATGGGATGTGGGAAATCCAAAGTTCTCATCGACAACATGGCGTGGCTTTATTCACAAGGCAAGATCGATACAGCGGTCATCGTTGCCCCGAAAGGCGTGTACCGGAACTGGGAGATATCTGAGATACCAGCTCATCTTCCGGAGGACATTGCACATGAGGTTTATGTTTGGAATCCGAACCCAAACAAGACTCAAAAGCAGCACCTCACGGAAGGTGTTGAGGAGCGTAAAAAGCTCCGCATCCTATTGGTCAATGTTGAAGGATTTGCAACGGCGAAGGTACGAAAATACTTGGAGATGTTTGTTCGCGGATCGTCGTTTTTATTTGCGGTTGATGAGTCAACTACTATTAAGAACCCCAAAGCCAAGCGGACTAAGGCAATCGTTACGATTGGTAAAAGTGCATCGTTTCGCCGCATACTCACAGGGTCGCCAGTTACTAAATCACCGATGGATCTTTACTCGCAATGTGAGTTTATGGACAAGCGACTACTTGGATTCGACTCATACTTTTCTTTTCAAGGGCGGTACGCCATCACAAGAACTCAACGGATGGGCAGCCACAGCTTTCAGCAGATCGTGGGATACAGAAATCTTGACGAGCTTTCGAGTCGTCTTGAGACTTTCTCGTATCGTGTTACGAAGGATGATGCGCTCGATCTACCTGATAAAATCTACACGACTCGAGAAGTATCTCTGACCGATGAACAACGGCGACATTACATGTCGTTGAAGGAAGCAGCCATCGCACTGCTCGATGATGGTGAGCTAGTGTCTGCCCCAGCGGTGATGACCCAGTTGCTGCGCCTTCAGCAGGTGCTGTGCGGTCACTTGATGACTGATGATGGTGAGCTAGTCGAGATACCTACGAACCGCCTGTCTGCCCTACTAGCGACGGTTGAGGAGATGGATGGTAAGGTTATCATCTGGTCTAGATTCCGGTACGACATAATAGCTATTGTAGCTACTTTAGCTAAAACTTATGGGGCTGACTCTGTCGTGTCGTACTTCGGGGACACGACAGATGAACAACGTCAAAACGCTATAGCGTCATTCCAGTTTGGAGATGCGAGGTTCTTTGTTGCCAACCCACAGACCGCAGGTTATGGCTTGACTCTGACGGCTGCGACTAACGTGATTTACTACGCCAACGACTTTAATCTTGAGACAAGAATACAGTCCGAGGATCGATGTCATCGAATCGGTCAGAAGAAATCAGTAACCTACGTTGATTTGGTTACCCGAAACTCGATTGACGAGCACATTGTCAGGACTCTTCGGGCGAAGATTGAACTGTCGGCAAAGACTCTGGGTGAAGAAGCTCGGAAATGGTTGCAGGTTTCACCCCGCTAAATCGTCGGTTGCCTGCGTTTTGTGCGGATTGTTTTGGTACAACGTCACGGGGAAATTGATGTGGGTATTTATGGACTTGACCCGTGTCCAGACAAACGTAAAGAAGTTGAATGCCTAGTTTATGTTGGAGGTCGGTGAGGGTACGAGAAATGATGGTTCCATCACTACGGCGTGACAACGTTTTAACGTCAAAGTAGTGGAAGGTTCCTGTTTGATCTAATGCTACGAGGTCCACGGGCCCTTGTTCGATGAAGGGGGAGTAGACGTAGCAGCCCTGATCAATCAGAAACTCAGCAGCGAGAAGCTCGGAACGTTTACCGGAGGCAATATTTTTATCAGGCCCATCACTTATTATTTTAGATCGTCTCATTTGATACTTGACCCTATAAGTGTTTATAAGATAAAGTAACTTAGCATAAGGGACATAAGGAGGTAAAGCCTTGGATACAACAAAGTGGAAGTCAGTCGTAATCTCTCGTCCTGTGTACGATCAGTTACGTCAAATGGCTGAAGTAAATGACCGTAGCCTTAGCAAACAAGTTGCACACTTAGTTCGCACGGCGGCGATCGATGCAGAGCTTTTAGAGTCTAGAAAAAAACCTAGCGCTGTATAAACTGTATTGACTACCCCGTACCTGCTGTAGTAGGTACGGGTCTCTAAACCCGAAGGGGTAAAACTTTAACGTAACCATAATGGAGAAGTAAGATGAGCGATATCTTTTCGCTAATGGATGAGGCAGTCGAAGCCAACAAGTTCGACAATGTAAGCACTGAGGGGGGCTCTCGCCTATCAACCCTCATTAGAGAGTCTATGGATCTGGACGGCAAGATTGCCGATGCAGAACAGTATCTCAAAGATCTCAAATACAAAAAAAGAAAAGTGAACGAAGAGGACATCCCTGCTCTTATGCAAGAGATGGGAATGGACAGCGTTTCTGTTGACGGAAACAAAGTCACCCTTCGTCAGTTTGTGCATGCGCGTATTGCAGAAGACAAACGCGATGAAGCCTTCTCATGGCTACGGTCTATTGGGGAAGGTGATCTAATTAAGAATGATGTAACAGTGTCTTTCAACACTGGTCAGGACAATCTGGCTGGCGCTGTTATTGATGATCTGCGTAACCAAGGCTTAGAGCCAGCGCAGAAGACTCACGTTCACCCACAGACATTAAAGGCTTGGGTAAAGGGACGCATTGAGTCAGGAAAAGAGATCGACTTTGATACCTTTGGTGTCTTTGTCGGAACCGAAGCAACGATAAAGAGGAACTAGAACGATGGCTGATTTAGCTGTAGCAGAAAAGAAGTCCACTGCGGTGGCAAGTTTCATGGACGATGCCTTTAAGAATGCTGGGCAAGGTCTGGAAGATATTGGTTTGGAAGACATGCAGATTCCGTTTATGCGGATTGTGCAGCCTCTGTCCCCACAACTCATGAAGAAAGACATCAAGTTCATTGATGGTATTTCAGCAGGCGACATCTTCAATAATGTCACTGGAGATTTTTGGGAAGCAGACGAGGGCGTTGTTGTTATCCCGTTTGCCTACCAGATGAAATATCTTGAGTTTCAACTTCGTGAGAGTGGTGGTGGCTACTTGGGTGAACTAGATCCAACGGATCCAGACATCCGCCGTACTCAGCGCATGGGGGCTAACGAGATTCTTCCTTCTGGGAACGAGTTGGTTCGCTCCGCTCAGTTCCTTGTGATTGCAGTCGACAGTAAGGGGCGTACGTCTCAGTTGATTTGTGACATGAAGAAAACACAGATGAAGGTAGCAAAGGCATGGAACACTCGCCGCGCTGGTCTTCAGATTATGCACCCGACGGAGGGTTTGTTTAACCCACCAATATGGATGACAGCTTGGCGTTTGAAGTCTGTGCAAGAAAGCAACGACAAAGGAACGTGGTTCAACTACGCAGTATCCAATGTCGATATTGAAGACGTTCCAGCAAGTGCAGTTGCACTAGCGAAGAGCAAGTTCGATCTATTCCAACAGGGCGAGATTAAGACCTCTGGAGCCACCGCAGAAGAGATGCAGTCAGCATCGTCGGCACCAGCGGACGATATCCCGTTCTAGTCTAAAAATTAGGGTGGGGGTGCATACGACTCCACCCTAGCTGCTGAATGGGGGCAGCAGAAAGGTTGTTCGGGGGGCTCATACCCCAACAACCACCCCCTGCCTTAAACCAATAAGGGGCACAGTTATGAACCAAGCAGAAAAGTTCATGGCTGCATTTACCGGATTTAGTGCAGCGCATGGACAGACACAGATATCAGATGAACGACGAGCCGGTAAGCAAAAAGCTAAGTCGAGAATCGTTAGGCAGCCGCTAACTTTAGACCTTATCAAGCATCATCTTGAGGGCAAGAATGGCGTAGGCTCTATACCAATTAACGAGGACAACCAATGTAAGTTTGGTGCCCTAGATATCGATAAGTACCCGCTAGATCTTGAGGCGCTTGATAGAAAGCTGCGTAAGATGGAGGTGCCTTGTGTAACCTGTCGCTCGAAGTCTGGCGGTGCACACATATTCTTTTTCTTTACAAAGTGGATTAGTGCAGGAGAGTTCCGTGACAAAGCTTCAGAGATTTCTGCCGTACTTGGTTACGGCGGCTGTGAGATTTTCCCAAAGCAAGAACAGATTCTTGTCGAGCGTGGCGATGTGGGTAACTTTATTAACCTGCCGTACTTTGATGAGGAACAAACTCTCCGCTACGCGATTAAAGAAGACGGAGAGCCAGCGTCCCTAGAGGAATTTCTTGAACTTGTTGACAGGAGGAGTGTGGATCCGGATGCTTTTGTTGGTTTAACATTCGGTGAGCAGGTCGACGAGTTTAAGGATTGGGCCCCCTGCCTAAGCTGTATGTTTGGGCAGGGGATCCCCGAGGGGACCCGTAATACAGTTATGTTTGCCGCAGCCGTTGGCTGCAAGAAAGAGCAGTCAGAAAACTGGAAGGCTCGGTTAGAAGAAATCAACACCAAGTTTGCTAACCCTGCGTTACCTGCATCAGAGATTGTCACGATACAGCAGCAGCATGAGAAGAAAGAGTATGGCTTCCCCTGTGATCAGGAGCCGCTCAAATCTTATTGCAACAAGTCACTTTGTAAGACAAAGAAGTTTGGTATCGGTAGCCACGTTTCCAATATTGATGTGACAGGTCTTTGTGTTGTGAAGTCAGAGCCTCCAGTATGGTTCTGTGATGTGGGTGGGCAGCGTGTTGAGTTGGACACAGATGACCTTCAGACACCGCAGCGTTTTCAGAAGGCGTGTATGGAGCAGATACACAAGATGCCACCAATGATGAAGATGGCTGACTGGCAGAACATTGTTGGCGCACTGATGGAAGACATGAGTGAGATCGATGTTCCAGAAGAGCTAACCTATAAAGGGCAGTTCATGGATCTTCTCGAGGCGTTCTGTGATGGGCGGGTGCAAGCGCAATCCGCTGAAGAGATCAGTCTTGGCAAGCCGTACACGGAAGAAGAAGAAGGCTTAACTTACTTCAAGATTGAAGCCTTAATGAAGTTCCTTCGCAATCAGCGCTTCGACAACTATAGCCGCGGACAAATACAAGAGCGCTTAAAAGAGCTCAACGGGGACGGTACGGCAAACGGTTTAAAAAGGTTTAAGACTACCAAAGGAGATTCAAAGCCTTTGCGTGTGTGGTGGGTTCCTTCCTTTAACAGAGAGGTTCAGGTTCCGCGGATCAACGTCGAAGGTGATGGGGTGCCATTCTAATGGATGTTATAACAGAGACCACCATCTTCGGACCCCCGGGCACGGGCAAAACAACTAGGCTCATCCAGATTGTTCAGGATGAGTTAAAGAATGGTACAAGACCAGAGAACATTGCTTTTGTTTCCTTTAGTCGTAAGGCTGCGGAGGAAGCTAGAACACGGGCAGCGGCAAAGCTAACAATGGATGCGAATCAAATGGTATGGTTTCGCACACTGCATTCTTTTGCCTATCAATGTTTAGGGCTAGCGCCTAATCGTGTGCTTCGAGGGTCTGACTACTCTCGCATAGGTACGTTGCTTGGCCTTGAGTTTTCTTCTAATGCTTCTTTAACAATGCAAGATGGTGCCTTGTTTAGCCCGGGCAGGAGCGGTGATGCTTATTTGTCTATGCTTCAAATGGCGCGTGTTACAGGACGGTCTATCGAGGAAGAGTTCTCGAGGACCGCGGACCGACGGCTTCATTTCCAGCAGCTAAAGCTCGTGGATCAGGTTATCCGAGACTATAAAAAAGAAACAAACAAGCTTGATTTTGTAGATATGATTGAGCAGTTCATCGAGCAAGGCCACTGCCCTCCGCTTGATGTTCTTATTGTTGATGAAGCTCAAGACCTCGTACCCTTGCAGTGGAAGATGGTTCATGAGGTACTAAAGCCCAACTCCAAACGTGTCTATTACGCTGGTGATGATGACCAGTGCATATACTCTTGGATGGGTGTTGAGGTTGCGGATTTTTTGAACGCATCGGAAAATAAGATCATTTTGGATAAGTCTTATAGACTGCCTGTATCTGTGCATAACATGGCAGATTCTCTTGTAAAACAACTAGCTACCAGACAGAAAAAAACTTGGAAACCTACAGATGAAACTGGCTCCATAGTGTGGCATCGTGATATTCTAGATGTGGACATAACAACCGGAGAGTGGCTAATCCTAGCCCGTACCAATTTCATTGCTAATAGAATCTCAGCCACACTCAAAGAACAAGGATTCCTGTTTTGGCGTGAAGGCTCCGGTTGGTCCATTTCCCCAAATGTTCTCACTGGAATCGAGGTATGGCTAAAACTATGCAAGGATCAAGAACTGTCCGCTCAGGAATTGAAGAAGCTTTCCACACTACTGACAACGTCGGTTATTACAAAGTCTGGCAAGAAACTACTCGCAAGTTTAGACCCCGGAAAAACCTACAGGCTAACAGATATTCAAGACCTGTGCTCCCTATCAGCGACACCGGAGACTCCGTGGCACGAAGTGTTGAAGGTGAGCGAGAACGAGAGAATATACATTTCATCAGTACGGCGTATGGGCGAGTCTATTTTGACGGGGACGCCGAGGATCAAGATATCGACGATCCATAAAGCGAAGGGTGGTGAGGCAGATAACGTTGCCCTTCTTTTAGATTCATCAAGAGCATGCGCTGAAAGCGGTGATCAGGACTCCGAGATTCGGACGTTCTACGTTGGTCTTACTCGTGCCAAAAAATCATTACACTTAATCGAACCTCAGACACAATATGGATTTCAGCTATGAGCAAAAAAGAAGAAAGGCTGGTTACGAGAGAAGACTTTCTTAATCGGGCAGAGGCACTAATCAACGGTCCGAGGGCAAAGGAATATGGTCCGGCAAAGTTAAATCACGAGCGTATTGCTGCGATCTGGAACGTTTTTTTAGAGAAGAAACTGGTTAAGCCAATTACGCCAGAGGATGTGGTGGGCTGTATGATCGGCTTGAAGCTGGGCAGATTAGCAGAGAATACAGGTAAAGAAGATTCTTGGGTGGACATCATTGGCTATGCCGCCTTGGGAGGGGAGATAGCAAATGATGAAGGCTGACGGGCTGGACGAGGCCATCATTGGTGCAACGCATGACATTGCAACAGGACATTTTCGTTTAATCTATGATGTTGACATGTGTATAGACATCCTTGCCAAGGACATGACTAGGTCCGAGGCTATGGAGTTTTTAGAATACAATACTTTTGGAGCATATGTGGGGGCGGATACTCCTTTGTTTATGTTCAACAACTGGGAATCATTGCTGGAGGAAGACAATGTCTGAATATCAAATGAATCTGCTGGACATCGACGTTAAGGAAGCCGCACTTGGTTTCACTGACGAAGATGACTGGGCACCTCCGTCTTCGTTTCCAGATCTTACGAAATGTGAGCGTATATCAATTGACTTGGAAACATGCGATCCAAATTTGACAACGCTGGGGCCGGGTTGGTGCCGCAATGATGGGTATGTTATTGGATATGCTGTAGCGGCTGGTGACTTTGTTGGCTACTTTCCTGTGCGTCATGAGGGCGGTGGTAACATCCCCGAGAAGACTGTGGTCAACTGGCTAAAGAAACAGATGGCAACCCCGCACATTGAGAAGATTATGCACAATGCGTTGTATGATTTGGGCTGGATGCGCTGGGCAGGAATCGAGGTTCAAGGGCCGGTAATCGACACAATGATAGCCGCGCCTCTGATTAACGAGAACAGACGGTACTACAACCTAGACTCTCTGGCTCGTGAATATCTTGGCGAGTTTAAGAACGAGAAGACACTACGCGCTGCGGCAGCAATGTACGGTGTTAATCCTAAGTCAGGGATGTGGCGGCTACCTGCTCGGTTCGTTGGCAAGTACGCGGAGCAAGACGCTGCGGTAACATTAAGACTGTGGGATCGACTGCGTCCAGAAATTGTGAAAGAGGAAGTATCCTCTATCTTCAAACTGGAGACAGATCTTTTACCTGTACTCTTTGAAATGAAGACACGAGGTGTTCGTGTTGATATTGACAGGGCAGAGCAGGTTAAGAAAGACCTGAAGCGGCGTGAAGATATCTTACTTAAAGAAATAAAGGAAGAGACTGGCATCTTCATTGAGCCGTGGGTTGCGACATCTATAGCAAAGGCGTTCGACGCGGTTGGGGTGTCTTACTCCCGAACAGAAAGCACGGGCGCTCCCTCCTTTACAAAACAGTTTTTGTCTAACCACTCGCACCCAATAGCGCAGAAGGTTGTAAAGCTTAGAGAATTTAACAAAGCTAACACTACCTTTGTTGAGACAATTCTCGATCATTCGCATAATGGACGCATTCATTGTGACTTCAATGCTCTTCGTTCTGATGATGGTGGTACGGTTACGGGGCGATTTTCTTCTAGCAACCCGAATCTTCAACAGATTCCAGCCCGTGACCCTGAGATCAAGGGCATGATCCGTGGTTTATTTATACCAGAAGAAGGCACCAAATGGGGAAGTTTTGACTACGCTTCACAAGAACCCAGATGGTTAGCTCACTACTGTGCTCAAGTCACAGGAGTTCACAGGCATCCACAAATTGACGATGTTGTGAACGCATATAAAGAAGGCAACGCTGACTTCCATCAGATGGTTGCTGACATGGCAGGTATTAGCCGCAAGGATGCTAAGACGGTTAACCTTGGGATTATGTACGGCATGGGACGGAAGAAGCTAGCTGGTGTCATGGATACCTCTGAGGACGAAGCTAAGGCGCTGCTGGCTAAGTACCACGAGAATGTACCTTTCGTTAAGGGTATAGCTGACATGACATCTAATCGTGCCGCTGACGTTGGGAGCATCAGGACATGGCTTGGTCGCAAGTGCCGCTTTGATATGTGGGAACCAAAGTCTTTCGGATTTAACAAGGCTATGCGTCTTGAAGAAGCCATAAAGGAATACGGCGGCAGAGGAATGATTCGGAGAGCGTACACATACAAAGCGCTCAACAAGTTAATTCAAGGTTCGAGTGCCGACCAAACTAAAAAGGCGATGGTAGAGTGCTTTAAAGAGGGCCTTGTACCTATGCTTACTGTGCATGATGAACTTTGTTTCAGCGTGGAATCAAAAGAACAGGCGGATAGAATCGTTGAAATTATGACGACATGTGTGCCAGACTTAAATGTTCCTTTCGAGGTTGATGCAGAACTAGGAAACAACTGGGGTGAGGTAGGATAATGTCAGAGATGCAGAAGAAGTTTAATGAGTGGTTCCTGTACGACGAAAATACCGGGGATCTAGTTTGGAAAAAAACAAAAAACTCTAGGGGAGTTGAGGGCACAACCGTGGGTGCGGTGGATAACAGCTTCGATGTTCCTAGACTTGTTCTAAAGCTGGACAATAAGAAATATCATGTAGCCAGAGTTATCTGGTGCATGATTCACGGGGATATAGAAGACGGGATGTATATAGACCACCTCAATGGCGACCCGTTAGATAACAGGTTGTCGAACCTTCGGCTAACTACACCATCTGGCAACGCTAAAAACAGGTGCATATCATCCACAAACACAAGTGGCATAACAGGTGTTAGTAAAACGCACCGCGCATCCAAGCCGTGGAAAGCTTCAATATACAATAACGGAAAGAATTGTCATCTGGGTGTGTACAAAACCAAAGCCGAGGCTGTCGCTGCTAGGATCGGAGCAGAAAAAGTTTTGGGTTATTTAAGCCACAAGAGAGTTTCTACTCAGGAAACTGACAGGTCTCTCCTTGGCAGCAGTCATCAATGACCTGACTGCACTCGAAGCACTGCTCATGCCCGTGGACATACACGGTACGAAGCCTGTTACCACAGCGTGGGCAGCGGCGACGGTCATCCTTACCTGATTCTGGCTTTTGTATCATGTTATCCTCCAATCTCAGCGACCTCGAGGTATAATGACACGCTCATCTTTGCTGAGGTCCACGAGAATCGATGTTTTTATTTAATGATTTCAGTCCTTTGCGAGGTCGCGTATTCGCTTGACCAGACGCTTTGCCCGGTTCGGAACCTGATCATGCCACCTCGAATCAACCATTTCGTCGGCTGCACGGTGCCAATCTCTGGCATCGACCCCAGATTTCATACCCTTAAACTTGGACAGGCGAGACCTTCCCATGTTGAAGCACATGTTGGCAATCACTAGCTGTGCTTCTTCCGGCAGATCGTCGAAGTCATCATACAAAACCTGACAGTCTTCGATCGTCACAGCGATATCAAGGTTAAACCGCTTACGGACACGCTCCTCTGACACGGGTGTGCCCACTGGCTGACCATACTCTGGATCGTGCTCCTTGATGAGCGCTCCGATTCCGAAAGTTGGTAGACCTAAATGATCCAAATATATCTCATACTTGCAGCCTTCATCTTCTGCAAGCTCTTCTCTTAACCTGTCTTTGTTCATCCTTGACCTCGTCTAGCCGCAATTAACTGATCGGCTGGGTTTGGTAATACTGCGGCGCTAGGCACTGCTGCGCTAGAAGCTGGTGCGGGAGCCGCCGAAGGGGCTGGGCGGACTCCCGCTTGCGCTGCCACAGGAGGAGGTGTGGTAGCAGCAACTGGTTGTGACGGTGCTGGTGCTTCAGAAACAGGAACTAAGCGAGACGGGTCGAAGTCTGGCTCGGCTGTTTTTTCAGGGGTAATAGGTTCGTCTAGTGGGCGTCTCATCAACTCATAACGAATACTATTTAACTCACCCAAAGGCAACTCATTATCGTTTTCACGAACGCGCCTGCGAATCTCTGGGCTAACTTTCATAGGAACAAACTCGCCACGCATCAACTCCGATACGTTAGCTACCTTGTTCTTTTTCATGGCGCGGCGAATCTCACCGTCCGACATACCTAGCCGTCTCATGTTTTCGACGTTTCTATACATCTCTTGCATAACCCGAAATCTAGTTTCGTTAGCTTCGCGGTAAGTGCTTATAGCATTTTCAGGATCGAGGGCACTTCTCGTAGAAACGGCACTGTTAAAGATCTGGCTTGCGCTTCTGATCCCGCGTCCATACTCGAAGCCCTTGTACATCAGAATGTTCTCTGGCTTAACCTCAATCTCTGACAAACCAGTGAAAGCTCGAAACAATTCTTCTGCTGCGCGTCTTTCGTTACCAGCAGGGTCAACTGTGTCACCCATAAACATAGAACGAGCGAACCTGCCAACTTCGATGCCGGGCTCCTGTGTCTCTTTGGTCATTCCTTTAAGCTGGAACGGAGCGCCGCCGGGCACGACTGCGTCAGCAATATGCATAAACGACTTATAAGCTTTGTCTCCCGGTGTATCTTCTTGCCGGTAAACCTTGGCACCTGTCCCCGTTACGCCGCCACGAGTAGTTGTATCGAGCATTTTTTCGGTGATAATAGACTCACCAAAGAATGGCTCGAATATTTCTGCTACAGCGCCAAGTACAGCTTCTGTTGCAATCGCGTCCGCATCTTTGCCAAGATCTTCACCCTTGTTAATGGCATTAAGAATAGCTAGTGCTGGACGCTGCAAGTAGTCGTACGGGTTTGTGTAACTATAGTCTATGTAGCCTTTGAGGTTTCCGTCCTTATCCACCGTGGTAGGAATCAGGCGACTGTTCTTCTGCCAAGAAGGGCCACTCTCTCGGGCAGCGTCAAGTTGTTCTTGCGATACACCTGTTAAGTCCATAGCCATCTTTTGTAGGGCAGCGGGTGCAACAACGGCGGTGGAGGTAAAACCAATTAACCGACGCATGCCAATCTCTTGAACAGCACGGTTATCACTGGCTAGTTCTTTTAGGGCAACACCAAGAGTGTTCGCGCTAGTGCGGAGAATCTCAGCAGGGAAAGCGATGAAGTTACCTACAGGAAGCTTACGAATACCCTTGATAAACTCAGGCACACGCTCATAGTTCGGTACAGTGTTTCTTACAATATCTGCGGCGTACTCATTTACAGACTTACCAAGTGCCTGTGAAGCAGCAGCCTCACTGCCATATGCCTGAATGATTTTGTTTCTTTCAAACTCAAAATTGTAGATCTTCCATACATCGTCACCACCCTGATACGCATCTTTTAATCTTGTGTTGAGGCTGGTTAGCATACTTGCGGGTTTAGAGCGGCTAAACACGTTTCCAACTTTTTGACCAACAGGAATGCCCATAATGTCCGCATCGGCCTGACGAGTCAGTCCAAGACCTTCTTTAATCAAGCGGTCCATTTCTCGAACTTGAGTCTGTGTTCCAACCACACCAAGACGCTGTAGCTCCTGATAGTATTTGGCTTTATCTATATCACCACGTTTGGTTATGTTGCCCATGACAGTGGAGAAAGATTCCCACAGGTTTGCACCGCCGCCGACGTTGCCCTGCGACAAAGCAAACAAAGATGCTGATGTTACGTTTCTAATCTGCGTTATAGGAGACAGCACGGTCTTTGCGTATTGGGATACACCCTTGGTTTTTAAGAACCCAGAGTAAACGGCTTTCATCGTGTTGCCCATTGTGCCAGCGTCACCAATGGTCAGGCGAGTCATGTCGTTGTATATACGATTCGGTACATAGACACCCTCGAGAGAGCCAAAACCTTTTTCAAGTTTTTGGTATCCCTCAAACTTAACTGGATTTTGAGCAAACCTATCCGCGCTTACGAAGTTATCACCTTGATCTACAAGGTTTGTACGGATGTACTTAAAGTAATCGTCAACAGCACGAAACTCAGCCATATCTGCAATGGTAGATATGTACGCTTCCTGCGGATCTTTCACCTCACCGAGTAGCTTACGAAGGGCTTCGTTGTTTACCTGACGAGAAGAGAACAAACTTTCTTTCAGCTTCTTATCGGCAACACGAGCCTGTGCTTCGCTCCCTGCTTTTATCGGCCTGCGACCGCGGTTCGAGTACCGAGCAACAAAGTTCTCGACAAGATTTTCTGCGGCAGTGTCACTCAGTTTCTGTGACTTACCAACGCCAGTCAAAAAATCACTAGGCAACGGAATATCTGGGTTTAAATCTTTGTATAGATTTTGTGCTGCTTTGGGGTTTGCTTTAAAATAAGCTACAGCTTCTTTTCTAGCGTCTGAAAACTCAGCGCTTTTCAAAAAGTTTTTATCCTCAAAGATTTTGTACTTACGACGCAAATAAGAACCGATGTTATCGTTAATTGCATTAACGATATCGTCAGCTTCCCGAGTAGCTAGGTAGTCAGAATTCTTAATCGAGTTGGAAAGCTTATCTACTTGTGTCCGCATTTGCTTGGCTGGCTGACGCATAAAGTTAGGAAGCATACTCTCTAACGTCGAACCTGTGTCCTTTGCGTTGCGAACAAAGTCAGGGTCTTTTGTCAGGTAGCCATACAGCCGGTTCATTACCTCAGAACGAGCCAAGGGTGTGCCTTCGACCATCACAGTCTCAGACTTTTTAAAGACCTTGTCCAATCCGTCCTGCACTTCTTTTAAGTACCGAGCCGCCTCACCAAGCTCTGCCTCTACCTCACCGTTGATTTTAGACTTAACCTCAAACACATCTTGCGGCAGGTTACCACGGGCACGGAACACAGAAGCGATTTTATTCAGGCTGTCGCCAACCATATCATCTCGTTCAGCCAGCTTTTTAAGTGGTGCGCTGATAGCTTTTGCAGCGGGAAGAATTCCTTTTTGAACTACTGGTGCCACTACGGGAGTAGCTACTTTAGACACTCCTGTACCCAGAAGACCAATTGCCTTTAAAGCTTCTGGTGCGACAGCGGTTAGACCGCCAGCTTCCAAAGCGAAGCTTAATCTGTTGCCGATACGAGCGGCTGCTTTTTCTTTTCCACGAAGACCAATTGTATCTTCTGTTGTTGTAGGACCAGTTTGGAAAAAGTCGCCAAGCGTTGTTACACCGTCTGTAGCTACCACGGCATCGGTCACGGCTGCTGCGCCAACTTGCGCTGCTCTATTAGTCACCGTTCCGAGGTTGGCAAGACGACCAAGTTTGCTTGCAACACCGGCTGCTCCGAGGCCGGGAACGACAAACTGCGCTGCAACTTCGGCAATGGTTCCTGCTGTACCCTCTGGATCGATACCAGCGGCCTCACGAATTCCTTCAAAAAAGTTGGTTACATCTGTGGAGTAGTCTGTGTCATAGACTACGTCAACACCAGCAGTGGCAAGTTCAGCGATGCCTTGCGGTATGGCAAGTAAGCCGGAGGCGATGCCTTCGGCTATTTCCTGCGTTGTAGATTCCTGCGTCGGTGATACATCTTCCTGAATGGGAACCAAACGAGAGGGGTCGAATGCAGGCTCTTCCGTTGGTTCGTCAGTAATCGGAACCAGACGACTTGGGTCGAAATCAACCATAACTTAGTTCCCAGTAGCTTCTGGTAAGAACGTACCGTCTGCTTGTTTTACAACAATTGTTTTTGTGACTGGATCAATCATACGAGTGCCAACGGGAATGTTACCCGGGTTGACGGCGGCTGGTACAGCACCCCCTGTTGTTGAAGCAGCGTAAGTCATCATTTCCGGTAGGCTAGGGGGATTATTCTTAGAATACCGCTGTGGGAAGTCTCGAATCATCCGCGATGCAATATCTGATCTTCCGTCTTCCGTTTTTAACACTTCTTGTGCAAATCTTTCGGGAGTCATTGCCTGACCTGTTGTTCTGGCAGTCTTTGCTTGAGCCAGCACTGCATTCAGAACTTCAAGTTCGCCCCCAAGTGTTTGTATGC
>Ga0307380_10004833_pt1 | contig 18029 bp, 16 predicted proteins | sample UN3MG_FD_202239 | JGI IMG/M metagenome (GOLD analysis project Ga0307380, IMG submission 202239) | Soil microbial communities from Risofladan, Vaasa, Finland - UN-3 | ecosystem: Environmental > Terrestrial > Soil > Coastal area > Acid sulfate soil | place: Finland: Risofladan, Vaasa | collected...
CAAGAATCCTTTGTTCATCCTGCGCCGCCCCGGCTCCCTGGATGAATCCATAAGCGAGAAAAATGGAAATGATCATGAATACAAACGAGAATCGAATCGATGCCGAATCCTTGTCACACGTCAAGAGACACCTCCGCTGCCATAGCATTATGGTCTGATGGTATAACACGACAGTTGGTAAATCAATACGGATGAACATTATCAAGAATTACTGTTCAATGAAATGTGGAAGTATTTTAGTCAAATAGTTTTATTTCCCCAAAACAATTTGGGATATATGTGGGATATATAAAGTCTAAAACAGGCTTTTCTTTCACTCATTAATAAATGGCAGGATAAACCATAAGCTGATAAATTGTTGGATTTATGGGGATATTTGGAAGAAAAGATGGTAGCGGGGGTAGGATGAGCGGGCCGCCTTCGTCGCCCCGCAGGTCTCGGCGTTCGCTTCGCGTCCGCCTCGGCTTGAACCTACGACCTTTGGGTGAAGAAGAAAAAGGATTTGAGAATGAATATGATTGGTTTGAAAGAAAAGATGGTAGCGGGGGTAGGATTTGAACCTACGACCTTTGGGTTATGAGCCCAATGAGCTACCTGACTGCTCCACCCCGCGATCCAATAAAATATTATACCCGCGGCAATAGGGAAAGTCAAGAAGAAAAGAGAGAAGCTTGCAGTGGTCGTTGGAAACAATCAGATGAATAAAACCACAAATGTCCCATTTTATGATGTTTTAAAAAAAAACTGTCATAAAAAGTGGACATCTCCCCCGGTATTTTTTTGGCAGGGAAGTTGCATTCCATTCGATCTGAGGGCAAAATGAGCAAAAAAAATTGGCTGCGGCCAAAACACCATAGAACTTTAGTAACGAATTTAAAGGATGGGAACGGAAAGATTGAAAAAAAAATAATTTTAATGCATTATGTACTTTATATATATGAAAAAAAATGCAAGAAACAAAGGCAAATTTTGTTTGGAAATTTGGAGTTGTATCGAGTCTTGCACCGGGTGTCTTAAGGGAGGTTGAATTGAAAAAAATCATCTTGGTGACCCTATGCGTTTTTTCAATAACCGCATGCGCCGTCAACAGCTACCGCTCCGATTTCGAGTTTGCCAGCAAGCTGGCCAAAGAGGGGCTGTGGCAGGAGGCTTCTTACCGCTTGCAGAAAGCGTTGGCAGCGGGTAATAACTCGGCCGCCCTGCACAACAACATGGCAGTGGCCCTGGAAAGCCTGGGGCGTTATGAGGAAGCCCAGCGCGAATACGAGTTGGCCTTGAAACTGGCTCCCGCCAATCTGCAGATCCAGAACAACTTCAGCCAGTTCAAAAAAAACCATAGGAAGGACGACAATGAAAAGTAAGATCATCCCGCTGCTGCTCCTGGCCGGCCTGAGCGTGGCCTGCGTTGAATCATTCGTCTCCGTGCCCATCCCTTTCAGCGAGAAAAAAATCGCCGATTTTACCGCTTTTCGTGATGTGTTTTTCATCGACTTTGTCTGCGATATCCCCGAGGCCGATTTGGCTGCCGAGACCGAGATTCGCAGGACATTCGCCGAAGAGATTCCTTTCGCCATCGACAAGAAGATCGTCCTGCTCGAGCCCGACCATTGGGCCGTGATCCGCAGTATCCTGCAGCGCTACCGCTTGGCAGTGGATATCCAGTACGACAACAGCGTCTTTTTCCAAAAGGTCTTCCAGGCCCACCCCAAGGCGCTTTTTTTCACCGGCAAACTGAAACTGAACATCAAGAAAATGGGCGTAGTCAAGGAGAGCAGGGATGAAATGGGCAATAAGAAAAATGCTTTTGAAACGGTACAGATGTGGGAAATGGAGATGAAGGTTTTTCTCATCGACGGCGACAAGGCAAAGATCCTCAAGCAGGAAACGTATACGGAAAAATTTGAACCAGGCAGCGAAAACACGGCCCAGTTTAATTTCAACAGCATGTTCGCCAAGATGACGGCCAAGCTGACCGCGGCGCTCCAACCCCGCAAAGCACTCCAGGAAAGATACATTTTATACAAATAGGATGACAACATGAAAAAAACAACATTCGCCGTTTTCTGTCTGCTATGCGCCGCGGTCCTGTTCGGGCAGTATTCCTTTTATTACGGAAAAAACAAGATCGTTCGCCAGGCCTTCTCTTGGAAATATGCGGAAACCAAGAATTTCCGCATTTATCACTACATGGACGACCCGGAACTGCTGGGCCGGGTGGCCCGCGAAGCGGAAAAAGCCTATGAAAAGCTCTCCTCGCTTTTGAACCTGACCATCGAGGAGAAGACACCGATCATTTTCTACAACAAACAGACCGACCTGGAGCAGACCAACCTGTATCCGGGCATCATCCCCCCCGGCAGTTTCGAGGGCTTCACCGAGCCGGTCGGCAAGCGGGTGGTGATCTACGGCAACCGCAGCAGCGAGGACCTGGGGCGGCTGATCACCCACGAGTTGTCCCATTCCTTTGAAAACGCCATCTTGTACCGCACCCGCACGCTGGGAATGTTCGATTTCAACCGTCCTCCCCTTTGGGTCATGGAGGGTTTCGCCGAATTCATGACCGATTACTGGGACAGTTTCAGCTTGATGACCGTCATCGACAATGTCCTCAGCGACCGCATCCCCGAGATCCAGGATGACGGTGACATCCGCACCGATTACGGCAACAACCGCACCCCCTACGATTTCGGCCACTTGATGTACGAGTTTTTTTATGAAAAATTCGGTAAGAAGGGTGTTCGCGACCTGCTATACAGCCAGCGGCGTCCGGCATTGGTCAGCAAGCGTCGGACTTTCCTGGAACAGTTCAATTTCGTGCCCAAGACCTTCAATTATGAATTCAAGAAATACGCCCGCAACCGCTTCAAGACCTTCATCGGCCGCGAAAACCCCGAGGATTACAGCTTCATCATCGGCCCCGATTTCCCGTTCGCCTATTCCTTTTCCCACCAGGTCTCTCCGGGCGGTGAACTGCTGGCCGTGGTTACGGTTAATTTCCGCAGCTACAAGATCGATATAATCCTGGTCTCGCTCAAGGACGGCAAGGTGATCAAGAACGTCACCCCCGGGTACAAATCCACTTATGACGGCATCGAATTCAAATTCGTCCCGACCGACGGCCGCGCCTTCAGCTGGGACCGCCGCGGCGAAAACATTGCTTTCTTCGTGCGCAAGGAGCTCGACTCGTTCCTGATCGTGCTCAATGCCATCGACAACCGGGTGCTGAAGGAATTCAACCTCGGCGCCATCCAGAAGCCGAGCTCTCCGGTTTTTCATCCCAGCCAGAACCGCCTGTTGTTCACCGGCATCGAGGGGATCCAATCCTTCCTGTACTCCCTGGATTTTGCCAACGGCCAGATCCGCAAGCTGACCGACGGCAGGACCTACATCAAGGCGGTCGATATCTCCGGCGACGGCGAAAAGGTGGTGTATTCGGCCGGTTATGGCGACTTCGACAAGCTGTATCTGGCGGCCAGCGAGAGCCCCGACCTGGCCATGCGGCTGACCGATGGCAAATACAATGATATTGCCCCGGCTTTTTCCTTGGACGGCAAGACCGTATATTACAGTTCTGATGAACTCGGTGCCTTCAATATCTGTTCGCTGGACCTGGAGAACAAGATCATGTACCGCCACAGCGATGTGCGCACCGGCAATTTCTTCCCGGTGGAGATCCCCAAGGATAAGGGCAAGCTGGTCATCTCTTCGTTCCACAAAGGGAGTTTCCTGCTTTTCAAAAAGGAAGTCAGCAGCTATTTGGCCAAGCGGCCGGTCGAATTCACCGCTGTTCAGTCCGCCGCCGCCCCGGCGGCCACTGCTGTGGAAGTGGCCGCGCCCTTCACATTGAGCGCAAAAAAATACAAGCCCTTTGAAAAGCTGCTCATCACCAGTCTGCCACCGGTGACTTTGGCCGTGGACACCAACGGCGGTTTCTTCGGTTCTTCCTATTTGAACGTGACCGATATGCTGGGTGACCACAACTTCATATTCTATCTGGCCTCCTTTTACGGCTACCGCTCCTACCATTTGGCCTATTTGAACCAGCGGCGCCGCCTGCAACTGTACACCCATCTTTTTTCCGAAAGCGACGCCTATTATTATCCCTACGTCAGCAACTATTACCTTTCGCTGCGCAGCCGCATCGGCGCCGAATTCGCCCTGGTTTATCCTTTCAGCCGTGCCACCCGTGCCGAACTGACCATGTCGGCCTACCACCAGGAAGAGGATTCTGATCTGCTCTTTTACCAGCAGGAACTTCCTTTCGGCCAGTTCTTCAATGGCTTCGCCCTGCCGGTTTCGGCGTCGCTGGTATCCGAAACCACCCGCTTCTCTTACTACGGACCGAACCAGGGCCACACCTTCCGGCTGAGCGCCGCTAAATATTTCAAGCTTTCTTCCAAATCGCTGGATGCCTATACCCTGGAAGGCGATTTTCGCAAGTATGTGCGCCTCGACAACTATTCCCTGCTGGCCTTTCGGTTGAGTGGATTCTATTCCGGCGGCGATAACGCCCTGCTGTACTGGAGCGGCGGCAACAATACCCTGCGTGCGGCCGATTTCCGCAGCTTGGTCGGCAACAAAGGATTCTTTTTCAATGCCGAGTTCCGCTTCCCCCTGGTCCATGCCGCCCTGACCCCGATCGGTATCATCGGCCCGGTGCGCGGCGTGTTCTTTTTTGATTTTGGCGGCATGTGGTTCAACGATCAGGAATATCGTATTTTCGAGCCCGGGAGTTTGCAACTGAAGGACTCGCTTTCCTCCTATGGCTACGGCATCGAATTTTTCCTTTTCGGCTATCCCCTGCACTTCGAATGGGTCCACCGGACCGATTTCAAGAATTCGAGATATAGCGGCGTCAATTTCTGGATCGGCTTCGATTTTTAAGCGCGCCAGCGGCGTGCGGCCCTTTTTCGTCCCCGGCAGGATGATTGACTTTATCCGGGAAAAATGCGAAAATGAAAAGGGCAGAAAGAGATGCTGATCAACCATACATCCAAACAGGTAACCGCCAAAATCGTTTATTACGGTGCCGGACTGGGCGGCAAAACCACCAACCTGCAGTATATTTATTCTGTGACCAACCCGCATACGCGCGGTGAACTCGTCTGCATGGAAACCGAGATCGAGCGCACCCTTTTTTTTGACCTGCTGCCCATCAACGTCGGCCTGGTCAAGGGCTATGAAACCAAGTTTCAACTGTACACCGTTCCCGGACAGGTTTTTTACGAATCTACCCGCAAGCTGGTCTTGAAAGGAGCCGATGGCATCGTTTTTGTGGCCGACTCCCAGGAACTGATGGAACCAGCCAACCTGGAGAGTTTTGAAAACTTGAAAGAGAACCTGGGATTCTACAACCATCTGATCAATGACATTCCCCTGGTCTTTCAATACAACAAGCGGGACTTGAAAAGTATTTCATCCCTGGACAGACTGAACGGCAATTTGAACGCTTTGAACCGGCCTTACTTTGAGGCCGTGGCCCGCAACGGCCGCGGGGTCATCGAAACCCTGCGCGAGATCTCGGGCATGACCCTGGTCAGGATCAAGGAAGCGCTGGAACACACTACGGTTCCCGCCAAGAACGTGGCCGTGCACTTCGATGTGAATCATGGCCAGCAGATAGTTAAGATGGAAGATCTGCCTGTGAAAAAGGTCAGCATGGAACAGATGGCCGCCAGCGATGCAGAACAGGAACCGCCAACAAAAGCTGAAACTGTCCCGCCTGCCGCAGTTGAAAAAAACGCCGACGAAGCCAAGGGGTCACGCCCAGGCAAATCCTTCAATCCATCTTTAGGAGAGCTGCTGAAACGGTTGGAAGATCCTACCCGCATTACAAAAATTGAAAAGATCACCGCCGGCAACGGCCGCCTGACCGTTGAGGTCAAGGACAGTGATGGCCGCACCCTCCGTTCCTTCGACATTGTCCTGAACTCCGACACCAAGAAGGTAAATATCATCCTAGATGTCAAAAATTAAATTTGTCCTGCTGCTTGTCTTTTTTTCTTTGTTCATTGCCTGCGCCGCATCCCGGCCCACCCTGGTCCCCGCCGAAGAACCGCTTGCTGCCGGAGGTCCGCCGGCCAGAGCCGCGGCGTATTTCCAGCAGGGCAAGACCTGTTTGGAAAAAGGCGACATGGCGGCTGCCAGGTCCTGCTTCAACCAAACACTGGATGTTCTCCTCGATGCACGCGTCGGCGGTCAAGGCGGCGACAGCAAAAATGTCCTGAACGATTATGTGAAGAAAATCGCCGATATCGAGTTGAATTATTTGAAGGACAAAAACAGTCCGGAAAATGGCCAACATGAGGCGTTTCTCGACCAAGTCATCTCCACGCCGCTTTTCCTGCCCACTGAAAAGGATGTTTTGGACCTGAAGCAGAAAGTCAGTGAAACCGCGACGGTTTCCTACAGCATTCCGGTGATCGTCAATTCTCAGGTGGTTTCCTTTCTCAAGGCCTTCCAGACCATCCGCCACGACGGCATCCAGCGGGCCCTCGACCGCATGGTCGAGTTCATTGCTCCCTTCCAGGAAATTTTTCGCCAGTACGAAATCCCGGAGGATCTGGTTTACTTGCCGATCATTGAGAGCGGATTTCGTGTCGATGCCACTTCGCGGGCCCGGGCCAAGGGGGCCTGGCAATTCATGGCCGCTACCGCCCGGCTCTTCGGGTTGCGGGTGGATTGGCAGGTCGATGAACGGCTGGACCCGTTCAAAGCGGCCGCTGCCGCGGCCCGTTTCATGAAGGATCTCTACCAGGAATACAACGATTGGTACATCGTTTTGGCCTGCTACAACGGCGGCCCGCGCCGGGTAAAAAAAGCCATGCGCATACTGCAGACATCGGATTTCTTCACCATCAACCAGTCCCATCATATTCGTCGCGAAACCAAGAACTATGTGCCGGCCTTTTTGGCCTCGCTGATCATCGCCCGCGCTCCCCAGGAATATGGTTTCAAGGTCAATGGCGGCGAAGCGATTTTCGCCGGCAGCAAAACCGTAACCGTGCCGTCGCCGGCCTCGTTGTCGCATATCGCGTCATTGCTGCAAATTTCTTATGCGGATCTAAAAAAGCTAAACCCTGAATTGCTGCGTGACTTCACCCCCAGCAACTTGAACGAATACCTGTTGCGCGTCCCGGCTGACGCCGATGAAGCGGACTTGGCCGGCCTGGAAAGAATTCCGCTTAAGCAGATCCCGAAATACAATACCTATCGGGTCCGTCCCGGGGACAGTCTCTATTCCATTGCCCGCCGCCACGCTACTTCGGTCAACCGGATCAAGAAGGTCAATGGTTTGAGATCCAATTTGATCCGGCCGGGCATGAACCTGATCATTCCCCGGGGGGATGGATGATCAGCAGGATCAATTCAGCGGTTCTCAACGGACTGGACGTGGTGGCCACCGAGGTCGAAGTCGGTTTCTCGCGCGGCATCCCGGGTATCGTCATCGTCGGCCTGCCGGACAATGCCGTCAAGGAAAGCCGCGAGCGGCTGAAACTGGCGATCAGCCAGGCCAATTTCGATTATCCCCAGGCCACGAAAATCGTAATCAACCTCTCTCCGGCCGATGTGCGCAAAGAGGGGTCGGCCCTGGACCTGCCCATGGCCGTGGGCATCATCAAGAACCGCTATCGCATGGAAAGCCCGGCTTTTTCCGACCTGCTGTTTTACGGCGAACTGAACCTCAATGGTGAGTTGAATCCGGTCAAGGGCGTGCTGAACATTTCCCTGTACGCCCGTGAAAAGGGTTTCCGCGGTATTGTCATCCCTTTTGAAAACCGCGTGGAAGCCCAGTTTGTCAAAGACATCGAGGTATACGCTTTGAAAAACCTCACCCAGGTCATCCAATTGATCGAAAATCCCGCTGATTTCATCCCCTGCCATGCCGAGATAGCCAAGGATCCAATCTGGTTTTACGAAAATGATTTTTCCGAGATTAAGGGCCAGTATATGGCCAAGCGGGTAATGGAGATCGCCGCCGCAGGTTTTCACAATGTTCTGATGATCGGCTCCCCGGGATCGGGAAAATCCATGATCTCCAAGGCGCTGCCATCCATCCTGCCTGACATGAGTGATGATGAGATCCTGGAAACATCGCTGACCTACAGCGCTGCCGGACTTCTGGGCGAGAAGGGCGGTTTGGTTTGCCGCCGGCCCTTTCGTTCGCCGCACCATACCATTTCTGATGTAGGCATCAGCGGCGGCGGCAAATACCCGGTACCCGGTGAGATCTCCCTGGCCCATAACGGCGTGCTCTTCCTCGACGAGATCCCCTATTTTAAAAAATCAGCATTGGAAGTGCTGCGCCAGCCGCTGGAAGACGGCAAGATAACTGTTTCCCGCTCCCTGACTTCTTCCACCTTCCCGGCCCGATTCATGCTGGTGGCGGCCATGAATCCCAGCCAGGACTCGGTCGGTTTGGGGGAAGCGGGTGGATACGCCGCCAGCCATTCCCAAAAAAACCGCTACTACGCCAAGCTTTCCAAGCCATTGCTGGATCGCATCGACCTGCAGATCGAGGTGAAGAAGGTCAAGCTGGATGAGATCACTTCACCGGCAACAGCGGAGAGTTCTTCTGACATCAAGAAGAGGGTGGTCGGTGCCCGGAACCTGCAATTGCATCGTTTCAAGAACTTGAAAAAGAAGATATTCGCCAACGGCCAGATGCGCAATGCCGAGATCAGGAGATTCTGCCCGCTGGATGATGGCGGCGGCCAGTTGCTGCGGCTGGCCGTGGACAAGTTCGACCTGAGCGCCCGTGGTTATTTTAGGGTATTGAAAGTGGCCAGAACCATAGCGGATCTGGATGGAGTGGAGACGATCGCCGCCCGGCACGTGCAGGAAGCCCTGCAGTACCGGTCGCTGGACTTGGCCCGTTTCTGATGATATGCTGAACCGGATATGGCCGCGACCGTTTCCAGGGGAATGCGCATGAATAAAAAAAGTTTATGGCAAATGCTGCTTATGGTCCTGGCCAGCGTGCTGATTGGCCTTGGCAGTAATTTTTTCGCCAAAAACTCCCTGCCGCTGTTCCGGGTCATGCGCTCTGCCTCATCTGTCGCAGCCGTTTCCAGTTTTAGTGAAGCCGACACTGATTTCGTCCGCCAGTTCAGCATTGACCCCGGTGCTGTTTTGCTTGATGCACGGACGGTTGAAAATTTTGAACTCGGGCACATCCCCGGCGCGGTCAGCCTGCCGATTTCGCGTTTTGACGAGTTCTTCCCCCGCCATCAGGAGCGCTTGCTGGCTGCGCGGATGTTGATCGTTTACTGCAGCGGCTGGACATGTTCCGATTCGCACGAACTGGCCTTGCGGCTGTTTCAAAAAGGGCTGAAGGTATTGTTCCTCTATAAGGGGGGCATGGAAGATTGGCTGGAGAAGGGAAATGCTGTGGCGAAATAAAATTGCCCCCATCCTGTCAGCGCGGCCGCTGCAGGGTTTGGCCCGGCTGGTCCTGGGCGGAATATTCATCTACGCCAGTCTGGACAAGATCGCCCACCCGCAGGAATTTGCCAAGATCGTTGCCAATTACGGGATATTGCCCGATTTTCTGGTTACCCTGCCGGCCCTGGTATTGCCCTGGCTGGAACTGATCGCCGGCCTTTGCCTGGTTTCCGGCCTATGGGTGCGCAGTGCCGCTACCCTGCTGTCGCTGCTGCTGCTGGTTTTTATCCTGGCCCTGGGCTTCAACGCTGCGCGCGGTATCAACCTGAGTTGCGGTTGCTTTTCATCTACAGTCGCCGATAAAGAGAACATTTATGTGCTGATCTTCCGCGACCTGCTGTTCCTGCTACCCGGATTGCTGATCATCTTTTTCCACCGGGAAAGAAAAGATTCTTGACTTAGGGGCGGTCAGCCAAGCAACGTGCCGGCGGATGGCCCCCGTCCTGGTGCGAACCCCCCCCTCCATACGCATTACGGCTCAATGGTCATGTCCCGTTCCAGTTGTTCGGACTGTTCCGCCGCTATCATGGCATCATCCATGGATATCTTGCGGGTTTTTACCAGCTCGATCAGGTGCTGGTCGAAGGTCTGCATGCCTACATCGCGGTTCTTGGCTATGTGTTTCATGATCGTATCGGTTTTTTCCGGGTTTTTCAGGCACATCTCGATGGTTTTATTCACCAGCATGATTTCGCAGGCCGGAATCATGCCGGTTTTGTCCATTTTGGGCAGCAGTTGCTGGGAGATAACGGCCAGCAGGTTCTCCGACAGGCGCTGGCGGACGGAGAGCTGTTCTTCGGGAGGGAAATACCCCAGGATGCGGTTCAGGGTGCGCATGATGTCGGGGGTGTGGATGGAGGTCATGACTAGGTGTCCGGTTTCGGCGGCTTTCATACAGGTATCGATGGTCAGATGATCGCGCAGCTCACCCACCATGATGATGTCTGGATCCTGGCGCATGGCCGCCCGCAGGGCCGTGGCAAAAGATTCGCTGTCCGGGCCGATCTCCCGCTGAGAGATGACCGAAAGATTTTTTTCAAAAAGGTACTCGATCGGGTCTTCGATGGTGATAATGTGGGCGCGACGTTTCTGGTTGATGTAGTTGATGATGGCCGCCAGGGTGGTCGATTTGCCGTTGCCGGTGGCTCCGGTGACCAGGATCAGCCCCCTCTTCTGGGAAGCGATTTTTTCCAGCACCTTGGGCAAGTTCAGTTCCTCGAAGGTCCGCGCTTTAAAGGGTAGCAGCCGCAACACGGCTGCATAACGGCCGTTCTGGCGAAAAACGTTCACCCGGAAGCGGGCCACTTCAGCCAGGGCGAAAGAGCCGTCGTAATCCTTGACCTCTCTTTGAAACTTTTCAATGTCCTCGAATTTGGCCAGTGTCCGTCCGATCAAAAGCGTGTCTTCTTCGGTCAAAGGCGGATGCTTGAGGGGATAAAGTTCCCCGAAATGGCGGAGCAGCGGCGGAGCCCCCACTTGAAAATGTATGTCAGACGCTCCTTTCTCAGCGGCAAAACTCAATATCTGGCTTAAATTAACGATCGACATGTGCAGCCTCCTTAAAAGGTCGCTTTACAGCGAACCGGGATCACGGATTCATTTTAAATGAGTGATTTAAAGAATGCAAGCGGGATGGATGTCGCTGGCAGTCATTTTTTGCTTTTGTAGTGTTGGACATCGCGATCCATTTCCCTCTGGATGTCGCGTTCTTTGAGCTTTTGCTTTTTTTCGTATTCCCTTTTGCCGCGCACCAAAGCAATTTCGATTTTGAACAGGCTTTTGTCCGTCATGTAGACCTGCAGCGGAATGATGCTGAAGCCGCGGGTCTTGACCTTCTGGTCCAGGCGGTGGATCTCGCGCCGGTTGAGCAGCAGTTTGCGTTTGCGTTCCGGTTCATGGTTGAAAATACTGGCCTGTACGTAGGAACTGATGTGGCAGCGCAGTAAAAACGCTTCCCCGTTCCTGATTTCCACAAAAGAATCCTTGAGACTGATACGCCCGGCCCTGATCGACTTGACTTCACTGCCAACCAGGGCCATGCCTGCCTCGAATTTATCGAGGATCTCATAGTCGTGAAATGCCTTTTTATTCTGGGCTATGGTCTTCATTGCCGATAAGGATGATCTCCTCGATTTTTCTTTTGCCCATTTTCTTGGCCACCAGCAGATGCTTTTTCACCTTGATGCGCGCGTTTTCCTGGGGCATTTTTCCGTACTGGTAAATAAACAGGCCGGAAAGTGTGGTGTAATCCTTTTTTTCGGGGAGTTCCAGTTCCAGGCGCGAATTGATCTCTTCCACTGGTGTGCTGCCCTTGATCTGGAAGACATGCTTGTTCAGCTTGCGGATGTTCTTGCTGCCGATATCCAGGTCGCCCAGGATGCCCCGCAAAATGTCGCTCAGGGTGATGATGCCGATGGCAGACCCGTATTCGTCCAGTACCACGGCCAGGTTCAATTTGTGTTTTTTAAATTCGTTCAGTATGTAATTGAGCGATGAGTATTCGGAAACAAAGATTGGTTTGGCGGCAATTTTTTTCAGTTCCAACTGAGCGAAATCCTCTTTGAGCATGGCGGTCAGCAGGAGGTGGGAATCGATGATGCCGGTGATGTTGTCGGGCTTGCCTTTGTAAACAGGAATTTTGGAAAAATTCCTTTCAAGGATGATCTTTTTCAAATCACGGATGCCGCCGCTTTCCTTGATGGCCACGATGCTGACGCGCGGTGTCATGATGGCCTTGATATCCTTCTGGGAGATATCGATGATTTCGTTGAGCATTTTCAGGGTTTCAGGGTGATGCTTGAACAGCTGGGTTTCCATGGAAAGGAAGTGCTTGATCTCTTCCAGGCTCAGCTCTTTTTTAGGCCAGGCTTTTGTTTTCTGGCGCTTAAAAAAGAAATTCAGCAGCAGTGCCAGGCCCTTGACCACGGGGTAGAACAGCAGGTTGAAGAATTTGATCGGGTAAACGTACAGATATGACAATTTTTCGGCGTGACGGTAGCTGTAGGATTTTGGGGTGATTTCGCCGAAGATCAACAGGATCAGAGTGGTCAACAGAGTGGCGGCGACAAGCAGCGTGCCTTCGCTGCCTTTAAAAAACCGGGTGAACAGGTAGGTGGCGCAGGAAGCTGCGGCCACGTTCGCCAGGTTATTGCCGATCAGGATGGTGGAAAGAAATTCCTCGGGTTTTTCCATGAGCCGGGCCAGCAGCATGGCTTTCTTGTCTTTTTTTTTGGCGCGGTGGGTTAGTTTGATGCGGCTGACGGTGAGCAGGGAAGTTTCAGCCGAGGAAAAAAAAGCGCTGAACAGGATCAATAAGACAAAGAGAAGTAGAAAAAAAATCAGTTCATCTGGATTCATGATTGCAAACCGCTGTCGCTCCTAATAAGGGCCGGTCCATGGCTGCCTATTTCTTGCTGTAGAGCTGATATACGATCTTGTAAAGTGATGTGCCGATGCAGTCATTGATCAGCTGTATTTCCCGGCTTTCCTTGGGCACTTTCAGGATCTTGGGGGCGAAATTGACCACGCCCCTGATTCCGTGACCGATCAGTTTGTCCAAGGTTTCCTGGGCCGCTTCTTCCGGCACGGTCAGCAGGGCGATTTTAATGTCGGGATTCTCCATCAGGTATGCCTCCAGCCCGTCAACATGCAGGACTGGCTTTTTCTGTCCGGGCTTGCCGATCTCCGTCCCGACCAGTTCTTTCTTGATGTCAAACAGAGCCGTGACCATGATATTGCGATCCTTGAACAATTTGTAATTGGAAAGGGCCTGGCCGATGCGGCCGGCGCCGATAATGATCACCTTGGAGCTGTGATCGATAGACAGGATCTTTTTCAGTTCGCGAAACAGTTTTTTAACCAGGTACCCTTTTTTCTGCTTGCCGATGGAAATACCCAGATAAAAAAAATCCTGGCGTACCTGGTTACAGGAGACACCGGTGACCTCTTCCAGTTTTCTTGAAGATATATAAGTGTTTTCGGGCAGGTTCAATTTCAACAGAGCTTCGTAATAAAACGAAATCCGGCGGATCACCCGCAGGCTGATTTTCTTTTTCATGCGTGCCTCATGATATTGTTTAAGTTAAAATTAATGGTATCCGACCGAGGCCGAAAAGTCAAGACGGAACGGGAATTTTATTTTAGCGGTTGTCCGTCCGGCAGGGATCAGTGTTCCTTCTTGCAGTCAATCTCCCACAAGCATTTTTTTTCCGGGCAGTATGATTTTCTTTCACCGCCGTAGCAGGTAGGATTACCCTCGGCGGCCTGGATCGCTCGGATCAGTTCGACTTTTTTCATCTTTCCGGAATTCACTCCCTTTTCCCCGGCATATTTTCTAATTTGGGTCAATTTCATCATTCCCCTCCTGGTGAAATACCATGTGCCTCTCCAGGGTAAACGGTAAAATAAAGATATAAATATAATATAATATGATTTTGGCGATTATCAACTACAGCTTGTTTTTTCCTGGCCGCGGTTCCCGAATCGATTTAGGCGGCTATTTCCCTGTCACCGCCATTTGGACGGCAGCGATTTCCTTGGGGATGGGCGGCCCCAGCACTCGTCCCCCGCGGGGGATGACCAGGACATTGTCTTCGATGCGGATGCCGCCGAACTTGCGATATTTATCGACCTCGGCGTAGTTGATGAAAGCGGCCGATTTTTTTTCTGCCCGCCATTGGTCGATCAGGGCGGGGATGAAGTAGATCCCCGGTTCGACCGTCAGCACATGACCGGGTTCGAGCTTTTTGGCCAGGCGCAGGTAGGCCAGGCCGAACTGCTGGCTGCGCTTGGTTGTTTCGTCGTAACCGACGTAGGTTTCGCCCAGGTCTTCCATGTCGTGTACGTCCAAACCCATCATGTGGCCGAGACCGTGCGGAAAGAACAAAGCGTGGGCTCCGGCCGCCACGGCGTCTCTGGCGCCGCCTTTCATCAGGTTCATCTGCTTGAGGCGCTCGACCAGGATCTCGCAGGCTTTGAGGTGGACGCTGCGGTAACTGATTCCAGGCCGGATCATGGCGATGGCCGACAGCTGCATATCCAGGACCGTTTCGTAGACCGCTTTTTGCCTGGAGTCGAATTTGCCGCCCACGGGCAAGGTGCGGGTGATATCGCTGGCATACCCGGTTTCGGTCTCGCAGCCGGAATCAATGATCAATAGATCGCCTTTCTGCAGGCGGTTGCCGTGGTAATGGTTGTGCAGGGTTTCTCCGTGGATGGTGACGATGGCCGGGAAAGCCAGTTGGCCGCCTCCGGCCAAGGCAATGCCCTCGATCCTGCCGGCGATCTCCCTTTCATATACTCCCGGCTGGGCCATGGCCATGGCCTCGCGATACATGGCGGCGCTGATAGTCAGGGCCGCTTCGATCTCTTTTATTTCTTCCTGGCTTTTCAGCGAACGCTGGGCGATTGCGGCCTTGACAAATTCGGCGCTGGCGTAGTTCTTTGCACTTTCAGCCCGGATGCCCAGCAGCCTTTCCAGCCACATGGCATTTTCGCTGCGATAGGGCGGCAGGAAATGGATCTTGCGGCCCTGGCGCACGGCCTTCTGCAGCGTTTCCCCCAGTTGGCAGAGCGGTTGGCTGTGGGTGATGCCGACTTTCAGGCAGCGGCTTTTCAGCGACGGCTGGGGCCCCATCCAGATGATGTCCTCCATCTCCAGGTCGTTGCCGAAAACCGTCTGGCGGTTTTCGTCTATGTCGATGATAGCGGCCAGGCCGGGAAAATTCAGGCCGAAGAAGTAAAGAAAGGTGCTGTCCTGGCGGTAATGGTAGGTGTTGGCCGGGTAGTTCATCGGGCTTTCGCCGTTGCTCAGGAAAAGCAGCAGCCCCGATCTTACCTGTTTGTTCAGTTTGTTTCTTCTTTGTTGGTACGTTTTTTTGTCGAACATGGCTTCTCCTTAATAAATATCTTACCCAAACCGTAAAATGAAATCAAGAGCGCGGGCGCAGTTTTACCGTCGCCGCTTCTTTTTTGGAGCCTTGGGACTCGTCAGCTTTGCTTCAGCTTTTTGATGCGCAGCAGCAGCCGGATAATGGCGATGCCGAAGATTGCGAATAAAAAAACATATAAAATGCCCAGGGCCGACATGGGCCACGAATGCTCACGCCTGGAGAAGATGAAGAGGCCGTTGAACAAAATGGGCAGGAAGATCACCAGGAACAGCAGCAAGCGCCGGTATTTTTGCATCTTGGATTGCTTGTCGCTGAAGAATTCGGGCTTTTCGCCGGCCCGGCACTCCTTGCGGAAGTAGTACCAGGAACCCATGCGGCCCAGTTCCTGCCAGCCGGCATCACGGCAGATCTGCCTGTATTCTTCAAGGCTTTTGAAGCTGCCGGTGCGGAAATCGAGACGGTAGGAATAATCGCGCGGCTCGCCCTTGATGAAATGGTAGACGCAGGGCAGCCCCGGGTTATCGAGGTGCCAGCCGTTTTGCGACATCTCCTCCAGCCATGCTTCCTCTTTTTCGTCGTTCCAGGCCCAAAACCATTTGAATTTGGTTGTTTTTTGTTTTTCCATGGATCTCTCCTTCATTTCATTTTTCCGCCGCTGCTTTCCTTTTTTGTCTTGGAGGAGCGGCGCCCCAGGACCGTGTCGCCCAGCCTGATCAGCATGCGCAGTCGGGTCAGCTCGGCATCGAGAACATGGCGGCCCTTTTCGGTCAGGACGTAGCGCTTGCGCCGCTCGACCTCGTCGAAGCGGGTGATGAGCTTCTCCTTTTCCAGGTGGGTCAGCGCCCCGTAAAGGGTGCCGGGGCCGATCTGGATGGAGCCGGCGCTGGCGCTTTCCACTTGCTGCATGATACCGTAGCCGTGCAGGGGCCGGGCCAGGGCCAGCAGGATGCAGTAGGTGGACTCGCTGAGCGGCAGGATACGGGCTGTTTCCTTGTCTTCTGTCATCGTTGACTCCTTATATCAGGTATCGCTATAACGAATCACGTTATATCGCAAGACGATATAGTGCCATACGATATATCGAATGTCAATAGGTGTTCCTTAAAATTTTTTTCAAAGTAATTTTTGAGCCGGAGATGTTCTGCTTTTTCCCTTGTTTTGGACAGCGAATCGATTTATAATTCATTCCTGGTTTGAGGAGGTAGAATGAGAAAGATCCTGAGTTTGTTATCGGTGGTTTTGTTTCTTTGTTCATGGCAGTGGGCGATCAGCGATTCCCGTTTGCTCAGATTCCCCAATATCAATGGTGACCTGGTCGCCTTTGTCTATGCCGGCGACATTTGGTCGGTCCCGGCCGCCGGCGGCGATGCCCGGCGCCTGACCTCGCACCCGGGGCTGGAGCTGTTTCCAAAAATTTCCCCCGACGGCCAATGGATCGCCTTTTCGGCCGAATACTCGGGCTCGCGCCAGGTTTATGTCATGGCGGCCGCGGGAGGCACTCCCCGGCAGCTGACCTATTACAACGACGCCGGCATCATGCCGCCCCGCGGCGGTTATGATTACGTGGTCATGGACTGGACTCCCGATAGCCGGCAGGTCCTGGTGCGCTGCAACCGCACCCCCTGGGGCAAACGCATGGGCAAATATTTTTTGATTCCCATGGCCGGCGGCCTGGAGACCCCGTTGCAGATCCCTGAAGGCGGAGGCGCCACGTTTTCTCCCGATGCCGACAAGATCGTCTACACGCCCATCGAGAGGGAGTTCCGTACCTGGAAACGCTACAAGGGCGGCCGGGCTCAGGATGTCTGGATCTATGATCTGAAAAACAATGCATCGCGGCGCTTGACCGATTTTGCCGGCACCGATCAGCATCCGGTCTGGTTTGGAGACAAGATCTATTTCGTCTCTGACCGCGATCTGACCCTGAATGTGTATTCCTTTGACTTGAGAAATGACAAGATCGAGCAGGTCACGGCCCACAAGGATTTCGATGTCTTGTGGCCCTCGGGCCGGAACGGCCAGCTGGTTTATGAAAAAGGCGGTTATATTTACAAACTGGACCTGGTTTCGGGGTGCGAAAAAAAATTGGTCATCAACCTGAAATTCGACAATGCCGGCCTCCTGCCTTATTTCAAGAACGTCACTGAATTCATTTCCAGTTATGACATCTCTCCCAGCGGCAAGCGGGCGGTTTTTGACGCCCGCGGCGACATCTTCACCGTCCCTGAAAAGGAGGGGCTGACCTACAACCTGACCAAAAGCCAGGGGGTGCGTGAAATCTTTCCCACCTGGTCTCCCGACGGCAAATCCATCGCTTTTTATTCCGACCAAACCGGCGAATATGAAATATACCTGATGGATGGCAATGGCGGCGGCAAGCCGCAGCAGCTGACTGCCAACAGCCGCATCTGGCGCTTCCCGCCCAAATGGTCTCCCGACGGCCGCCTGCTGCTTTTTTCCGATCGTAACCAGCGCCTGCAGATCCTGGACGTGGCCACCCGTATCCTGACGGTGGTGGACAAGGCCCGCGGCCATGACTTTTTCAACTACGGCTGGTCGCCCGATTCACGCTGGCTGGTTTACAGCAAGGACGGCGACAGCGGTCAGGACGCCATCTGGGTCTATTCTCTGGAACAGAAGAAGGTCTTTCAACTGACCGATGCCGCTTTCAATGATTTTGCGCCGGTGTTTTCA
>Ga0307380_10004836_pt1 | contig 18024 bp, 12 predicted proteins | sample UN3MG_FD_202239 | JGI IMG/M metagenome (GOLD analysis project Ga0307380, IMG submission 202239) | Soil microbial communities from Risofladan, Vaasa, Finland - UN-3 | ecosystem: Environmental > Terrestrial > Soil > Coastal area > Acid sulfate soil | place: Finland: Risofladan, Vaasa | collected...
GTACTCGCACTCGATGAATGCGCGCACACCATATCTTGGCAAGGCCAGATGATGTGAGGGTCAGCGCATTACGGCTATTGCCGGTGTCGTGGTACGGCAACTATTTATAGCCGCAAATTGCTCCGCAAATCATGCGAGATCAGGTCAGGGAGAAGATCGCTGGCGAGATCTGCCTTTCGGAGGAGCCAGGCCGTACGATAAGGAAATGGCGAGAGCAGTTCGTCATCTCTCAGCAGGACCTTTCCAAGCACCTCGGCGTGTCTCCTTCCGTCATAAGCGATTACGAGGCCGGGAGGCGAAAATCCCCCGGCATCGCGACGATAAGGAAGATCGTCGACGCGTTCCTTGAGATCGATGAGAAGACCGGGGCGAATGTGCTCAAGCAGTACTCTCTCGCAGGCAAAACAGACTCGATCATATCCATCAAGGAGTTCTCCGCGGAGATACTCGCTCCAGAACTCATTCAGAGCATCAAAGGAGACAATCTCACGCCCGCGATACCACTCGACAAGCACATCCACGGATACACCGTGATCGACAGTGTGAGGGCGATAACCACCCTCAGCTCGTTCGATTACCTCAAGATATACGGCTGGAGCAGCCAGAGAGCGTTGATATTCACGGGCGTCCGCTTCGGGCGGTCTCCCATGATAGCGATAAGGGCGCATCCGCTTAAACCCGCCCTTGTCGTGTACCAGAAGCCGGAGCATGTGGACGAGCTGGCGATAAGGCTGGCCGAGCTGGAAGGTATTCCGCTCATACGGACTTCGCTTGCGATAGGCGACCTTGTGGATAAGTTGCAGGCGCTCGGGTGATTGTACGGAGAGATGATTGTGATGGACGGGGTTGGGATAGTCAGCTATGGCGCTTATGTGCCGCATTTCAGGATAACGCCGGAAGAGATAGGCAAGGTCTGGGGCGTGGACGGAAAGGCGATGGGAAAGGGCCTCATGATAACGAGCAAGTCAGTGCCCGCACCGGACGAGGACACGATCACCATCGCGGTCGAGGCCGCGAGGAACATGATGAGGCGATGCGATGTCGATCCCAAAGACATTGGCGCGCTGTACGTAGGCTCTGAATCGCATCCTTACGCAGTGAAGCCCAGCGGGACCATCGTCGCCGAGGCGATCGAGGCGGCTCCGGACCTGACAGTCGCCGATTTCGAGTTCGCATGCAAGGCCGGTACAGCGGCGATGCAGGCGTGTCTCGGCCTCGTGGGCTCGGGCATGGTCAAGTACGCAGTGGCCATCGGCGCGGACACATCGCAGGGCGCGCCAGGCGACGCGTTAGAATACTCGGCCTCTGCTGGTGGGGCGGCATTCCTCATCGGGAAGGAGAAGGTCATCGCCACGGTGAACCGCACTTATTCTTATACGACGGACACGCCGGACTTCTGGAGACGAGAGGGGCAGATGTTCCCTCGCCATGGAGGGCGGTTCACGGGCGAACCCGCCTACTTCAAGCACGTTGTCAGTGGAGCGAAAGGAATGTTCGAACGGGCTGGTACAACTTCGAAAGACTACACATATGCGGTCTTCCACCAGCCAAACGGCAAGTTCCCGACGCGCGTGGCGAAGCAGCTTGGATTCACTGAGGAGCAGATACGTACGGGTTTGCTGGTCCCCACGATCGGGAACACATATTCTGGAGCCGTCCCGCTGGGACTCGCAGGGATACTCGACGTTGCCAAACCTGGCGATAGGATCTTCGCCGTCGCCTACGGTTCGGGCGCAGGATCAGACGCGTTCGATATATCAGTCACTGACGAGATGGCACGATACAAGAAGGATATGGCGCCGAAGATGGGGGAATTGCTGGCTAACCCAAGATTCCTGGACTACGCCACTTATGCGAAGTACAAGGGCAAGATCGTGAAGGGGCGTGATTGAAGATGAGGCGAGTCGCAGTCATTGGTATAGGCATAACCGAGTTCGGGGAGCTGTGGGACGCATCCTTCAGGAAACTTGGCATTGGAGCAGGGTTGGCGGCAGTCGAGGACGCTAAGATATCCGCCGACCAGATAGATGCGATGTACGTGGGCAACATGTCCGCGGGCCGGTTCATAAGACAGGAACATGTGGCCGCGCTCATAGCCGACTACTCGGGCCTTGCGAGGGATCACATACCCGCCACCAGAGTGGAGGCTGCAGGCGCCTCTGGCGGCCTTGCTCTGAGACAGGGGTTCCTTGCCGTCGCCTCTGGTCTGCACGACATCGTCGTCGTGGGAGGGGCCGAGAAGATGACGGACGTCAGCGACATGGAGTCTTCGATGATTCAGTCGTCGGCTGCCGACCAGGAGTGGGAGACCGAGCTCGGCGCTACCTTCGCTAGCTTGCATGCTCTAATCGCCACAAGACACATGCATGATTATGGCACAACCAGAGAGCAGCTGGCGGATGTGGCGGTCAAGAACCACAGGCACGGTTCTCTGAACCCGAAGGCTCAGTTCAGGAGGGAGATCACCCGCGATGTCGTGCTCAGGTCGCCGATCGTGGCATCGCCTTTGAGAATGTTTGATTGTGCTCCGAGCTCCGACGGCGCAGCAGCGGTCGTTCTCTGTCCTCTTGATGCGGCGAAGAAGTACGCTGAGACCCCCGTCGAGATAACTGGCTCTGGACAGGCGAGCGACTCACTCGCGCTGCACCACAGGAAGGACATATGCACCATGGCAGCGACGAAGGTCGCAGCTGAGAGGGCCTTCAAGATGGCGGGGCTGTCCCAGAAGGACGTCCAAGTTGTTGAGGTCCATGACAATTTCACGATAAGTGAGATACTTGCAGTTGAGGATATGGGCTTCTTCCCCAAAGGGGAAGGTGGCAAGGCAACTGAGGAAGGCAGGACCTCTTTGGGAGGCGACGTGGCCGTGAACACCTCAGGCGGATTGAAAGCCAGGGGCGACCCGATCGGAGCGACTGGCGTCGCTCAGGCGGTAGAGATCGTGACTCAGCTCAGAGGCAAGGCGGACAAGCGCCAGGTGAAGGATGCGGCCGTCGGCCTTGCGCAGAACGTCGGTGGCACGGGAGCCACTGTCGTCGTCCACATATTCAGGAGGGCATGAGATGGCAACCGCACCGAGATTCTGGAGGGAGAATCCGAGCAGATACAACCTGTTCGGTTTCAAGTGCAACAGCTGTGGCAGGTACAATTTCCCGCCGAGGATCATATGCCCTGTCTGTCGCAGGAAGAGCGTCGGTAAGATGGAGCCGGTGAAGCTGAAGGGCACCGGGACCATATTCTCATTCACGGAGGTTCACGAGGGCATGGACGAGCAGAACATGCAGAAACCATATATCGTTGCGATGGTGGAGCTCGATGAAGGCACAAAGATCACCGGTCAGGTAATCGACTGCGACGCCCGTGATCTCTCCATCGGTACGAAAGTCCGGACCACTCTCAGAAAGCTCAGTGAAGAGGGCTCTGCTGGAGTGATACACTACGGGTACAAGTTCATACCTATCTGTGAGGGGACGAAAGTGGCTCCCCAGGATGAATAACTTCAGGTATGAGCAATGGGATTCATGCCCAGAGGACGTGGCAGGTCGGGTTGCCGATGACTGATACTAAATTGGAGACTTCGGGCCCCGTGAGAATCGACGGGGCGACGCTATCCGTGGACAAGGTCGTTCAGGTGGCACGCCACAATGCCATCGTGGAATTGCCCGACGAGGTGAGGAAGCGGATGTCCTGTGCTCGTGACTCGCTGGAGAAACTCCTCTCCGAAGGGACGACTGTCTACGCGGTGAACACCGGTGTGGGAGACCTAGCGGATGTGAAGATCCCTGACAGTGACCTGCGGCGTCTCCAGGTGAACCTCCTAAGGAGCCACGCATGCGCGGTTGGCGACTCTCTTCCCGCAGAGGTCGTCAGGGCGATGATGCTCCTAAGGGCGAACGCTCTGTCAAAGGGTTACTCCGCAGTCCGCCCCGATGTCGTGGAGATGCTGACATCGATGCTCAACATGCAGATACACCCAATTGTCCCCCGTCAGGGTTCGGTGGGCGCAAGCGGAGACCTGGCGCTGTTGGCCCATCTTGCACTCGTCATGATAGGCGAGGGTCAGGTGGATAACGAGTGCGGTCCTTTGCCCGGGGCGCAGGCGCTCGGAGACGCGAAGCTCGATCCGATAGTCCTCGAGCCCAAGGAGGCGATATCGCTCATAAACGGCACGCAGGCCATGACGGCCGTGGGCTGTCTGGCAGCGGAGGACTCTGCGAACCTGATAGACAACGCGCAAATCGCCGCGGCCATGTCGCTCGAGGCGCTCAAGGGCACATCGGCAGCGTTCGATGAGGCGATATCAAGAACAAGGGCCCATAGAGGTCAGGCCGCTGTCGCCAAGAACATGACCTCGCTGCTGAGCGGCAGCCCCATCATGCTGTCGCACAGGCACTGTTCGAAAGTCCAGGATGCATACACTCTCAGATGTATCCCTCAGGTGATGGGCGCTACCCTCGACGCGGTGTGGTACACCATGGGAGTGCTCAGTGTAGAGATCAATTCGGCCACCGACAACCCGCTGTTCTTTCCGGAGGATGGCAGGGTCTTATCTGGTGGCAACTTCCACGGGCAGCCCATCGCCCTGGCGATGGATTACCTCGGTCTAGCAGTGCACGAGCTCGGCGCTTTCTCGGAGCGCAGGACGTTCCGATTGTCCGACCACAAACTGAGCGGCCTCCCGCCTTTCCTCACACGACACGGAGGTCTGAATTCCGGAATGATGGTGCCCCAGTACGTCGCGGCATCCATCGTGTCGGAGAACAAGGTGCTGGTCCATCCAGCGTCGGCTGACTCAATTCCGACGAGCGCTGGCCAGGAGGACCACAACAGCATGGGGATGACGGCTGCGTGGAAGGCGCGGAAGATAGTCGAGAATGTCACCCGCCTGCTATCGATCGAGATGATCGCCGCAGCCCAAGGATTGGACTACATAGCATTGCACTCGACCCCCTCCATCGAGGCGGTTAGAAGCAGGCTGCGAACAGCCGTCCCGATGCTTGAGGAGGACCGATCGATGTCAGGGGATATCGAGACAGTCGCGAAGATGATATCCGAAGGCGTGTTCGTCGACGCCGCGGAAGGCGCTTGTGAGTTTCGCAGGGCCTGACTCCGTGACAGGGATGATCGTCAAGATGACCTATAGGATGAGAGGCAAGTAAGGGGGATTGTAGTTGGAGGATATCGCAGAAGCTGTGATTGAACGCGCATTGAGCCTTGGAGCGGAATTCGCCGACCTGAGGATTGAGTCTGTCTCAGGTGTTAACATACTCGTCATGGATGGAAAGACGAAGACAGTCACTGCTCACATAGAAAAGGGCTGTGGGATACGGTCCTTTGTGAGCGGCGGATGGGGATTCGCAGTATGCAACGGCTTTGATACATCTGAGCTCATGAAGGCGGCCGAAGTATCGGTTCGCTTGGCCAAAGTGTGCAAGGAGAAGGCGAAGCTGGACTTCAAGATCGAGTCGACACCTTCGATTCGCAAGAATGTCAGGTACAGCTGCAGAACCGCCCCGTCGACTGTCGCCGTTGCTGACAAACTCTCTTTCGTCCTCGGGCTTGACAAGTCGATGAGTAGCCACGACGAGCGCATAATCAGCAGGAGTGCGAGATATGATGACCTCGAGGGAGACAGGATCATCGCGAACTCATTCGGAACGCTTGTGAAGACCCGAGAGACTTGGACCCTGGCTTCTTGCGCTGCCTGGGGGAAATCCGACGGAATCGTCCAGAGAGGTCATGGGGCTGTGGGAAACGTGGGCGGGTTCGAGCTCATGGGCACAGATGCTGCCGCCAATTGTGGGAAGGAGGCTGCGGAGCAGGCGATCAGGTTGCTCGATTCCAAACCCGTCCCGGCCGGCAAGTTCACATGTGTGCTCGACAACAAGATGACCGGTCTGCTTGCGCACGAGGCTTTCGGTCACGCCTGCGAGGCGGACGCGATCCTCGCTGGAGCGTCTGTCCTAGAGGGTATGGAGGGAAAGGAAGTTGCGCATGAGACGGTCACTCTGGTCGACGACCCGACGGTCACAGATACATTCGGATACTTTCCCAACGACTGGGAGGGCGTCGAGTCGAAGAAGCACGTGCTCATACAGGATGGAGTGCTGAATGAGTTCCTGCACAATCTCGAAACGAGCAGCAGGATGGGGACGACCCCGAACGGCGCGGCAAGGTCCGATTCGTACGCCAGCCCGCCCATCGTGCGGATGAGCAATACATACATTGGTCCGGGCGATATGAAGAAGGACGAACTCATAGGCGATCTGAAGGAAGGTCTCCTGATCAAAGGCGGCCAGTACGGATATGTCGAACCCGCGAAGGGCCAGTTCATGTTCAAATGCGACGAGGCCTATCACATCAAGAACGGCGTTGTTGGACAACGTTATCGCGACGCAATCCTCACGGGGCTGATACAGGAGGTTCTGAAGGATGTAACAGGGATAGCCGACGACTTCGAACTCGTCGACCCTGGGTATTGCGGCAAATCAGGACAGGACGCCAGAACGACCGATGGCGGACCTCACATCAGAGTGGAGAATGTCGTGGTCGGAGGACTTGCATAGGAGTGATTCATTTGACCGAGATGTCTGAACTTGCAGAAGAGGTCGTCGAGCTCGTTGGTCGGCTCGGAGGAAAGGTGTGCGATGTCCTTGTCGCTGATGCTCGATTAGCAACTGCGGAGGTCGAGAAGGGGTCTGTCAAGCAGGCGAGTTACATGGCGGACCCCGGGATCGCCATACGCGTCTTCGAGAACGGCAGCTCAGGGTTCGCATACTGCACAAACCAAGGTGCTGCGGAGGTCAATGAAGCCGCCGAACTGGCGGTGTCGATGGCGAGAGCCGGCACCCCAGACGCGGATTTCAAGGCGTTGCCATCGCCTTCAACACCCGTCGTGGTCGACGGCCTTTACGACCCGAAGGTGGCCGCTCTCAGACCTGAGGAGGCTGTGGACCTCCTGCTGTCTTTGGTCGACGAGGCCTCCGCCGACGAGCGGATGAGTTCTGTGAACGCCGGCCTGACAGTCTCAACGGGCGAGGTCGCGCTGGCTAACAGCAACGGGCTTGTCGCCTCGCAGAGGATGACGTCGTTCGATGTCTTCGCCGAGGCGGTCGCGCGTTCGGGCGGCGTAATGTTCTCTGGGATGGACTACGCCTCCAGTAGGAAGCTGGACCCTGACGCTCCCCTGAAGGTCGGCTCGAGCGCGAGAGAACACGCCCTAAAGGGGCTGACGCACAAGAAGATGCAGACCGGAGACTATCCTGTCATCCTCGATCCTTTGGCTGCGGGGTACATACTCTCTGCGGCGGTCGGAAGCGGAGCGAACGCCGAGAGCGTCCAACGCCGTAGGAGCTATCTCGCAGGGAGACTGGGCTCCACTGTCGGTTCGGAGGTGTTGTCCATCTATGATGACCCCACATTGGAGTGGGCAATCGGCAGCACGTCATTCGATGGAGAGGGCGTGGCGCCGATGAGGAAGGCGGTCATAGAAGACGGGAAGCTGAGGACGTATCTCCACGATTCCTACACTGCTGGAAAAGATTCAGTCGAGAGCACTGGGAATTCCTCAAGGGGCGGAGCCATCTGGAGCTACAGACACCCGCCTGGCATATCATCTGCCAATCTTGTGGTTCGGAAAGGTGACGTCTCGTTGGACGAGATGGTCGAGGATTGCGGCAGAGGCGTTTATCTGAGAGTCACGTTCGACTCGCCGAACCTCGCGACGGGCGAGTTCTCGTGCCTAATTATGGAGGGCTACGCGATTGAGAATGGTGAGGTCGGCCCTGCAATCCGCCAGTCCACAATGGGGATAGGCCTTCTGGACATGTTCTCGAAGATAGACCTCATGGGTTCATGCCCAAGGAACGCCTTCGGAGTCGAGACGCCTGCTATGAGGATATCCAGTGCGAGGATCGGCGGATCAGGTTAGAACGTGTACTTCTGAGAACAGACAGGGCATTCAATAGCCCTCTTCGCGCAGGCGAGGTGATGTTCACTGCCGCATCTGCAGGAGACGACATCGAACCCATCCTTGATCTTCCCCTGACATATTCTGCACATCGCCACGCCCGTCGCACGCGTGATCTTGAAGGGTTCCCCAGAGGGATAGACCTTCATCTTGCTGTCAATGTCAAAGGAATCTGCTATGGCATCGAACGGCCGTTTGACCTTGATGTTGGCGCTCATCTTGAGCTCCCCGTCGGCTTTCGGGACTATCTTCGCTGTCAAGCGCCCCTCAGCGCCAGGACCGATGGACTGGAGCTCCTGAATGGACAAGACCTCGAACTCGCCCGATAGGTCTACCGTGACTGCCCTTGCCTCAGCTTTGCCCGAGTTCCTCAGAACGAGTGTGACCTCCCCCTCCTGGTCGTGGTACAGCCCCTCCGTCTCGATCCAGCCGGTGATCTCGGGCGCATATGACTCCAGCTCCGTCTGGGCGGTGTCGAGCGCCTCAGCAACCAGTTCTATCGCAGAATCGTAATCCTTCTCCTTCTCGAGGTCGGCGAGAGCTACAAGACGCTCTACCTCTCTGACCTGTCCTCCAAGACGTCTCAGATTCTCTATCGCACTCTCAGCGGCTATGGATATGTCGAGGTATTTCCTGTTGGAGTCCTCGATGACTGCGATCTTCTGGTCGATGTCCATGAGGATGTCGAAGGCTTTGACGTGGTCGCCTGAAGCGCTCACAGCTTTCGCCTCGCCCATGCTCTCCTGTATAGTCTTCACAGCCGCGCCTATGTGGCCGAGAATCTCCAGTCTTACGGTTGCGTCCTGGATGAGGCCATTTAGCTTCTTGTCTACGAGCTCAGTGCACTTGGACCCGCATTCCCTTGCCTGCTTGTAGGCGAAGTCCCACAGTCTCTCTGACAGTGAGGTGCCAGCCACTTCGAGCAGGTCCTCACACGCCTTCGTGTTAATCCCCAGAGATTTCGCCAGATTCATCTTGGTCTTCGACTCCTCCATGAGGTCGCTGATGGAGCTCTCGAACAGCCCGCTCACCGTCGTCGAGCATCTTACGAGCGCGTCCATGAATTTCTCGAATTCAAGAGATGTCAGGTGGCGCTGGGCCTCGCCGAGGATATCGTCACACTCGGATGTGTCGATGTTGACCTTCTTCAGCCTCTCGATCTGCTCCCTGACTGCGCTGAACTCGATGCGAGCGCTGTCGAGGTGCTCCCTTATCTCGTGAAGCGCGTCGCCGCTCTCTATGGCAGCAGCAAGCGCGTCCGTGTATCTGCCCTTCGCCAACAGCTGCTCCGCCTTGTCAACCAGTCCGAAGGCGACTTCTGCAGTGATGCCGTCCAGCTTCGCGTCGGATATCTTCTTGCGGACGTTCTCCACCGCCTTGCTGCTTATTTCCCTCTGCAGCTCCGCCCGCTCCATCTCGGTCTCGCATTTCATGGCGAGCTTGAGGGCCTCATGGTATCTCTTGTCGTTGAACGCCTCGATGCCTTCAGCGACGCATCTCTCTGCGGTGCCGACATAGACGCCTTCCTCTGATGCCTTGTCGATCTTGTCCTTGAACTCCTCAAGGGTCTTCCATACGCTGGTCTTTGTGATTTCCATCGAGGTCTCGGAGGATTTCTTCGCCAGCTCTATCGCGATTGCGTACTGGTGCCTCGTCAACGCCTCAACAGCCTGCTCCAACATCTCGCGTGATTGACCAATATCCATGTTGAGCATCTCTGCCTCTTTGAGGCTGGTTCTGGCGGACCTTATCTCCGCTGTAGCCTGAGCGTTGAGGTTTCGGACATGGTCAACATCCTCCTTGGCCGAATCTACGCACCTGAGTGCCCCGGCATAGTCGCCCTCCTTTGAGAGTTCGACCGCTTTCTCGACCAGCTTGTCCGGGCCAACCGTGTCCATGCTGACGTTCTTCGCCTCGGCGACGATCCTGCGGACATCCTTTATCAGTTCGTCGACGCCCTTGGCCAAAGCCGCAGCGGACATTTCGCTGGACATCTTGCTGAGTTCGAGGGCCACATCGTAGCTCTTGTCCTTCATCTCCTCCTTGGCCTTGGAGAGGAGGTTCTGTGCCTCCTCTACGTCGATTCCATGGGACACGGAGAGCTCAATGCTCTCCTTGGATGCGAGTATCAGTTTGGCGGCGAGGTACATTGCGAGACGCTTCTCCGTCTCGTCTATCAGGGCATCGAGCTCGGACCCTGCCTCGTCAAGACGTCCTTCCTCGAAGACGCCGATAGCTTTCTTGAGCTCCTCGCCCAGCCCGGAAACGTCCGCTTTGCTCTGCGCGGCTTCCTGTATGAGTCCTTCCGCTCTGCGGATCCTCTCCTTGATCGCGTCGTGCATGGACACTCTGTCGCTGATGGCTGCTTTGATGACCACAGTCAGATCGTGCGATTCCTTGTAGTTGTGCGATTCTGCCTTGATCCTCGCTTCGGTGAGCCGGTCCTTGATGTCGCTGACATCCATCTCGAGGGCTTTCGCCTCCTCGATTGTGCCTTTTATCGAGGAGAACTCCGCCTGAAGAATCCTGAACGACGCCTCGTCGACCTTCTCTATGGCTCCTTTGATCTTCACCATGGCGTCGTCATATGCTTTCGATTCGAGTAGTCCGTCCACCTCAGAGAGCAACTCTTCGATGGCTTTCGTGTCGACATCAATCGACCTGGCGATATCGACCTTCTCATTGACGGTCGCCATCAGCCTCTCGCATTCCTCTTTGCCGACGTTCTCAAGGCTTCTGGTCACGCTGCTGACAATTTCGTTGGTCTCCTCGAACTCGCCTGCCTCGATGTGCTTCCTTGCGGCCGCAATCTGTTCTCTGACGCCATCCATGCTGTCGTCTTTCTTCTCGAAACCGTCGATGAATTCCTCGAGGCTGCGTAATCGTGCATTCAGGGCGGATGAGATGGCGTTGTTGGCCGCGTCCAGACTCTCCTCTGCGAGCTTGATCGACTTGGCGAGGTCCTCGCCGGTCATAGACTCGGCAGCCTTCTGGAATGCCATCTCTGCCTCTGCCACCTCTGCGCCTATTGACTTCCCAAGCTTGATGGCGCCATCCGCCATGTCTGTCTTGCTGACGACGACCTCGTGAATCTTGTTCCTCCCAGCTGATATGCCCTCAGAGAGTGCCTTTGAGGAGCTCTCATAATCCTTTTTCTCGAAGGACTTCTTCGCCTCGTCAAGGCGAAGCTTCACTTCCTGTATGTCTATGTTCAGCCCTTTCATCAATTTGATGACTTTGGTCAGCTCCACGAGCTCGTCACGGGCTCTGTAGAAAAGCTGAAGGGCCGTTTCCACGGCGTCCTCGCTCTCCTCCGCCAGCTTGATGGCGTTCTCGAACTCGTCCTTGCGAAGGCTCGCCCTCGATTTGTTGAGCAATTCTATCGCCTTGCTCATGTCGACCCCGACCTTCTTCGCGAGGACGAACTTGTCTTTGGCCTTGGCTATGACGCTGAGAACCGCTTGGAAATGGACGTCTCTGATCTTCTTGTTAGCGTCCTTGAACGAGCTGATGGCCGCTGTATAGTCCTTCTCTCGAATCGCTTCCTGGGCGTTGTCCAGAAGGTCCCTTGTCTCCTTCGAGTCCTCATCGACGGTCTTCATGGATTTGATGCCGCTTCTGATGTCTCGTATCTGGTCTGTCAGTCTGTTGGATATCGCCTTCTCAGCGTCGCTTTCGGCCCTCTTTGAGTAGCTGAGGGCATCGCGATATCTCAGACCCTCGAGCGCCGCCTTCGCGCGCTCCATGTGCCCAGTGACCCTCTCCATGTCGGCACCGATGTCTTGGCCCGCCCGGGAGAGGTCGTCCGCCTTGGAGATGGCTTCCTCGATCTGTCCCTTGAGGTTCTCGCCCGCCCCTTCAAGGGCTTCAGTCAACTGAGAGATCCCGCCCTCGTAGTCCTGCTTCTCCAACGCGGATTTCGAACGGTTCAGGAGGTCTTCGAACAGGCTCACATCTTCTCCCATGTCCTTTGCCTGGTTGATGATCTCCTGGGCCTGTGAGAATCGCAACGAGAAGTACTCGTGAAAAGTCCTTTCGGCCGCATCGTAGGCGCTCCTGGCCTGCTTCATCGCGCCCTGGAGGTCGTCCTTCATGACGAGGTTCTTGCTCTTATCGAGCATCTCAAGGGCGCCTTTTGATTCGGCTTCTGGTCCTTTTATCAGCTTCAAGAGGGCGTCGACAGAGTCGCCCACGTCCGCCACTTTCCGTATGTACGCGGTTCGGGCTGATTCCATCGCCTTGCGTGCATGACCTACGGCAGACTGATAGTCCTTCGCATTAATCGAGGCTGAGAATTCTGAAAGGAGCTTGTCAACATCACCGAGGTCGACATCGCTCTCCTCGCAGAGGTCGATGAACTTCTGGATGGCATCGCGCTCCTCCTCGGCGAGCTTCTTGTTCTGAGTCGCCTCTTTCGCCCGCTGCTCTAGCTGCTTCGCAAGCTGAAGGCTCTTGAGATAATTGCCGCTCAACTCAAACCATGCTCCCGTTGTCTGTGCCGGAGGGTGCCGAGTCCCCTGGCTGAACCTGTAGGTGTTCTCATTCTGGTAGCTCGTATTAAAGGTATCGTCATCTCTATCAATCCTGATACGGGAGTCAACAGGGTTCAGCAGTCCTCAATTCGGCACTGACAGCTTGTCCAGCGCCCCCTTCGCCGCCCGGGACGCCCTGTCTGACTGGTCCTTGACATCTCTCTTCATGGCCTCCGCGTACTCGAGGTCGTTTGACCCCTCCAGGTTGATGCTGACGTTCACGAGGGCGCCTTTGACGCCTGCCTCGGCGAGATGTATGGCCACAGCGACATCCGAGTATGCGCTTCGTACGCCTATCTCGGCGACTCTGGATGACATCTCGAGGATCCTCGCACAGGCCCTTGCCGTCTTCTGCGGCACCTCGATGGCCCCGCCAAGGGCCGACTTGACGGCATCCTCTGTCTCGGTCGTCGTCTCCACCTTCCGTCTCCTCATCGCCTCCACCAGCGCATCATACGCCCTGGCATCCTCCATGGCGAGCTGCACGAGCTCGTCCCTGAGGGTTAGGAGCGAGTCGGTCATCATATCGAGCTCCTGCCACTGTTCCTCGTGTTTCTTCCTCTTGCGGGTTATGCGACATACCATCGCCAGAAGGGATGCAGCAATTGCGCCGGACGCCGCGGACGCCGTTCCGCCTCCAGGCGATGGCTCGTCTGAAGACAGCTCCGCACAGAACTCATCCAGACCTTTGACGTCCTTCAACACCAGATCCGCCTCTCCAAGATTTGACTGCTTGAGAACTGCTCGAGCTTGAGGAATCTAGCTGTTATGTCGCATACGGCCTCGAGCGGTATCAGCCCGATTATCTCGCTCCCTGCGATCTCGATGCCCCTGGCATCGGCCCTCTTCTTGACCTCGTCAAAGACATGTGATATCGGAGTGACGGTGTAGTCGGTGAGGTTCATTGAGACTTGGACAATTCCTTTCTCCTTGAGGTCGAATCCCAGGGCTTTGAGGTGCGGAAGCCCGCCGCTGCTGGCCCTTATCTCCTTGGCGATGTCCTTTGCCGCCTGTAGGTCCTTGGATTCAAGGTTGATGTTGAAGGCTATGAGCGGCATTCTGGCTCCCACGGCGGTCGCGCCCGCGGTGGGGTGAACTCGTCTCGGCCCGAAATCGGGGTATTTCGAATCGTCAGTGGCAATTGACTCTCTTAGTCCTTCGAACTGACCTTTTCGCACCTTCTCGAGGTTCTTCCTGTCGGGGGTCCTCGCCGCCGACTCATAGAGATAGACTGGTATCGCGAGCTGTCTGGCAATCCTCTCGCCGACTGCGGCTGCGATGTCCGCGCATTCACGCATCGTGACGCCCCTGATGGGCACGAACGGGAGGACGTCCAACGCGCCCATCCGGGGATGCTCTCCCTCGTGCTTAGTGAGGTCGATCAGTTCAGCAGCGGCTCTGGCCCCTCTGAACGCCCCCTCCTGGATGCTGGACTTGTTGCCAACGAACGTGACGACCGACCGATTGTGGTCGCCGTCCATCTCGACGTCGAGTACTTTGATTCCTGGGACTGAGCTTATCGAGTAGACGATACGCTCGACGACCTCCTTCCTTCGTCCCTCGCTGAAGTTCGGGACGCATTCGACTAAAGCACCCATCGTGGTCTCAGTAATGAGCTACATGGCATATTATAATAACATCGCTCATGGCCATGCCCAGGCATCGATAGCTGTCACTTCTTGATGACATCGACCGCCGCGACCCTCTCGAGCACGAGGTCCGCATGCCGTCCCGAGTCCACGGTGCTCAGCTCCGAACCGGAGATACCGTACTGGATGAGGTCATCCCTCTCGGGTGCGAATGTCTTGGGCAGAGGCTCCCATTCCTTTCCCAGATAGAGGGCCCCTCCCTCGAGATGGACGACGACGATTGAAGACGTGGCATCGCTGACACTCATCTTCTTGATCGCGCTGCTGAGCTGTCTCTCTCCAGAAGCGTACAATAACGATTCCATTGCCAGCGACTCGGAGGAGTTACGCCCTTCGGCGATGGCCTTCCGCGCATGGAAGATGGCGCTGGCGAGATGCTCCCACCCGAAGACCAGCTTCCCGTCCACGATGAGGACCTCTGCGCCGGTCTTCTTGGCCGCTTCCAGCAGCTCCTGCATCACCCCTTTCGCCTCGCCAGGTCTGGCCTCCATCCTCCACGCGTTCAGACCCTCGACTGAGGGGGACTCCATTGCTTCGGACATGCTGACTCGAGGATAGACCGCCCATCAGGCTAAAAAGTATCGGTGTCTAGAACTCCCTCAGAGACTTCTGTCCGGGCTCGGTCTCCTGTTGCATCCCAGGCTCGGACTGTCCAAGCTGCTTCTTGATGGATGCCGCCACCTGGTCCCCGATGCTGGGCAACTGCCTGAGACGGTCGTACGAGGTGTTCCTGATGTCCTCGAGAGTCTTCAAGCCGCGGCTGTACAACGCCCTTGCACGAACGCGTCCCACGCCCTTCAATTTAACCAGTTCGAGCAATTCTGACTTTATGCCATACGCTATCCTTCTGTTGACACCATCGATCTGCTGTACGGCATCCTCGTTCACCAACCCAGCGAGTCGATACATTGCATGCGTCAGCCACTTCGCCAGCTCGACCTTGTTGCGGATGTCTCCTGGTCCGATGCCATACGCCTTCTCCATCGCGTTCTCGCTGACCTCTGAAATCCAGTCGTGTATCAGCTTTGCGGTCTTTATCTCAGACAGGAAGAACTCGTACCCGTCGAGGTCAGAGGGAGGCTCGATCAGCAGGTCGCCTCGCTTCTCCTCCACGAAGTCCTCGACCCACTCGTAGTCGGACCTCCTCAGATACATGAGTGTCATGTCGGGAACAGCGCAGACGGCATGGATGAGGCCGAAGTCTGCGAACGTCGTGCGGTCGCGGACCGCGTCTCTCATGGTAACGGCTGATTTGGGGTCGATATACACATCGCTCACCCTCTTGCCGAACAGCGTGGTCCGCAGAGTGTCCGTTCCCTCTATCATGCCCTCGTCCCTGAGGAACGTGACCACCTTCGAGATGTTCTCCTCAAGGTGATGCGCGTCTGTCTGATGAGCGAGGAACGTCTTGTCGAAGAATCCCATGAGATCCTCCTGCGACGCCGCGTCCCCCGTGGCGATGAGACCCAACACGTGCGACCGGATGGCCGGTTCGGTCCCCAGTTTCGAATATAAGTTCTCATTCTCCCCCAGGAGATAGGTGTCCAACATGAACCTGCGCTCCTCCTCGCTCCTGGCGATGAGTATAGCTTCTCCGTACGGGTCGTATCTCGGCCTCCCAGCTCTCCCACACATCTGTTTGACTTCGAGTACAGGTACCGCGACATAGCCTATGTTTGAATCGTATCTTCGGACGTCGCGGACTATCACTGTCCTGGCAGGCAGGTTGATGCCAGCCGCCAGAGTCGGCGTCGCGGTTATGACCCCTATGTTGCCGCTCCTGAAGCCCGACTCCACGAACTTGCGTTGGGCTGTTGTGAGGCCAGCGTGGTGGAATGCGCAGCCGTTCCTGAGGCTCTTCGATAGCTTGCTGCCGAGCGATGTCGGCTCCTCCTGGTCGCTAGCAAGCCGTTTGGCTCCCTCGCTTATGCCTTCTATGCGGTCCCCCATCTTGCCCTTCACGAGGGGACCGAGTTCCAACGCGAGCGCCTCTGTGGAACGACGCGTGTTCACGAATACGAGGCACTGCCCCCCTGAATCGAGCGTCTGAGAGACGATGCTGTGGATGGGACTGATATTCTGCGGGAGCTTTCTGCGCGTGTTGTCCGTGAAGAATATCTCGCCGTCCGAGCAGACGCCTTCTCTCAAAGGCACGGGCCTCCAGTCGCTCATGATAAGCTCAGCGTCGAGCCAGTCCGACAGCTCTGAGCAGTTGCGTATCGTCGCCGACAGTGCCACCAATTGTGCGTCTGGATTGAATGTCCTGAACTTGACAAGGATCACCTCCAGCGTGGGCCCTCTATCCGGGTCGTTTATAAGGTGTACCTCGTCGGCGACAACAACTGTTATCTGCTTGAGCCAACTGTTTCGGTGACGGAGAAGGGAGTCGACCTTCTCGGAGGTCGCGACGACGATGTCGTACGTGCTCAGTTTCGGATCGATGCCATCGTAGTCACCCGTCGACTCGCCTATCTTGAGGCCGAGGTCCTCGAATTTGCTGAGTTCCTCGAACTTCTCAGAGGCGAGCGCTTTGAGCGGGACGATGTACAACGCCTTCCCCCCTTTGAGCACGCTGTTCAGTATCGCCAGGTATGCTACCAGGCTCTTCCCCGAAGCGGTCGGGATCGACAACACCGTGTTCTTACCGGCAAGCGCGGGCACGATGGCCTCTGCCTGCGGCGGATAGAGTTCCTCTATGCCGTCCTCTAAAAGGCGGTCGACAATCCGTCCATCAATGCCAAGGTCGCTGAGCTTCGTCATCTTCCCTCTGAACCGCTTCGGCCATGAGATGGGCCGACAGCTAATATTTGTTGCCTTGAAATGAATAAGCTCTCCTCGGGTGTGCGAACGTACTGGCTCAGCGTACCCGACGGATTTTCATGGCGCAACGCTTATTTAGCACTAGCCTAATAGGAAGCTTAGGTACTGGTGCAGTCTGATGGGCGATGTTGATTCTAGGGCCACCTTGGGCCTGCCCGATATCGACGAGTGGATAAAGGGTCATAATTACAAGTCGACCGACGAGATAGAGATACCTCCCAAGCTTGTGGAACAGGTCATAGGACAGGAGGAGGCGGTCAAGGTCATCAGGAAGGCCGCGGAGCAGAAACGCCATGTCATCCTCATAGGTGACCCCGGAACGGGCAAGTCCATGCTCGCCAGGTCAATGGTGGACTTCCTGCCCAAGGGCGAGATGCAGGACGTCATCGCCTACCACAACCCCGACGACAACAACGAACCGAAGGTCAGGATCGTGCCGGCGGGAAAGGGAAAGGAGATAGTCCAGGCTCAGAAGGCGGAGGCCGAGCAGAAGAAGAAGGAGAGGAACCAATGGACGATTGCCATGGTGTTCGTCTTCCTGATGCTATCCGTCATGATGTTTGTCGTGTATGGCGACCCGACCCTGTTGTTGATAGGCATAATCGGTTCCCTGTTCATATTCATGATATTCCGATACATGACCGGCCAGAGGCGGGAGGCACTCATCGTCCCAAAGCTCCTGATCACTCACACTCTGGATGATGCCCCTCCGTTCATAGATGCGACGGGCTCACACGCGGGCGCCCTACTAGGTGACGTCAAGCATGACCCGTTCCAGAGCGGTGGGCTCGAGACCCCAGCCCATGAGCGGCTGGAGCCGGGAGCTATACACAAAGCCAGCAAGGGTGTGCTGTTCATCGATGAGATAAACGTCCTGAGGATGGAAAGCCAGCAGAGCCTGCTGACGGCCCTTCAGGAGGGCGAGTTCGGCATACTTGGCCAGAGCGAACGTAGCTCGGGAGCGATGGTTAAGAGCGAGCCCGTGCCTTGCGATTTCATACTTGTGGCTGCAGGCAACCTCGACGCGGTTGCCGGCATGCATCCCGCTCTGCGG
>Ga0307380_10004838_pt1 | contig 18021 bp, 13 predicted proteins | sample UN3MG_FD_202239 | JGI IMG/M metagenome (GOLD analysis project Ga0307380, IMG submission 202239) | Soil microbial communities from Risofladan, Vaasa, Finland - UN-3 | ecosystem: Environmental > Terrestrial > Soil > Coastal area > Acid sulfate soil | place: Finland: Risofladan, Vaasa | collected...
TCACGCCACGGCAGCCAAGTCGGCCGCTGTGAACTCCAGCACTCCGCTTTTATCCACTGGTGGAAGGAACACTGTCGCAGGCCACCTGCGCGCACGCCAGGTACTGGGAAAAACGCACTTTTTGGACGAGGTCACTCGCGCAACACCCGGGCACGAAAGCACTTGGAGGTTTTGGCCGAACCAGGAAAAACCGCCCAACAAATGGTTTCGCCGCAAGGCGTTTCGAGACAGGGACTTAGGGCTCTTCATGGGCGGCATTGTTGGACACTTGGACGGCGGATTTCGAGGGCTTCCGGGACTGCGGTTTTCGGCCTAACACGTTCGAGCTTACCATGTTAGCGCCGAGCCGCAAGGCGTTTCTTGGGCGCCCCGGGGTGCTTCCAGTTTTGGCGGCGAGCGGGGCCGAATCGCGAGCTTCCCGGCGGGTGCGCGCACCCGCGCACGCCCCCCGTCCGGCAGCCCGGCCGCAACAAACGCGTCGGCCACCGGGAAGCCGCTTGGGGCTTCGCCCCCTTGTACCCAGTTGGAGCCGGGGATCGAGCGGCAGCGCTACTGCTTGGCCGACTCCTGCTTCCACTGCTCGAGCAGGTCGACCCACTCCTGGCGCTCGAACGGGCGCTTCGCGTCGGGGCCCGGTTGGGGATAGTCCTGGTCCTGCTCGAGCGCTTCCATCGTCGGCGTTTGAGAGGGGACGCCGCCGGGCGGCACTTCCAGGCCGGCGGTCCAGGCGATGCCGTTGAGCACGAGCGTGCGGAAGCTGTCGTTGGCCCAGGTCCACTGCCAGTGGCCGCCGGTGAACCCGAAGCCGCGCCCGCCATCGGCCCGCTCGCACGCCCAGGCGAGGTGCTCGGGCATGCCCTTGCGGGCGCGGACGGTGGGGTTATTGCTGTGGGGGCCGTCGGGGCGCTCGCGCGTGCTGTCGGGCGGGACGGCGCTCAGGACCGGCGTGACGCCTTCCATGTTCTCCCGAAAACGCATATGGTAGTACCACTCGTCGTCGATCTCGAACGGCTTGACGCCCCGGGTGATCGGGTGGTCGGGGAACTTTTCGAACTTGGCGGTCCAGTGGGGGTTGACCGACCAGTCGGTCTCAAAGTAGCCGCCGATCCAGTCGACGAAGTAGTCGCCCGGTTTGCCCTTGGGCACTTCCACGCCGTAGTGGAGCATGGCGATGCCCACGCCCTGCTTGGCCAGCTTGTCGACCTCCGCGAGGTGGGGCATGACCGGGTGGCGTTCGCCGCCGTCGGCGAAGACGCAGATCGCGTCGGCGCCTTCCAGGGCGGACGGGTCTTCCGGCCAGCCGTCGCGGCGGACGACCGCGTTCACGCAGGGCATGGCTTCATTGAGCCACTTGGCCAACAGCAGGCAGCCGGCGTTGTGCTCGTGGGCCCCGTAGCCGTGGCTCTTCTCGCCGGCGATGAGCACGATCTTCTTCTTGGCTTCCGCCCCCAGCCGCTTCAGCCGGATGTTGCGGACCTGGATCTTCATCGGCGGGCCGCGGTGGACCTGGATGGCGACGATGCCGCTCGGGCGGCGCATCTCGGTGTCCTCGTCGGTCGCCTCCGACATCACCTGGCCGTTGATCTTGTGGACGAAGTGGTAGCCCTGGGCGCTGATCTCGTACTCGTTCCACTCCTCCTTCTTGACGTGCTCCTGAAGCCCCTCGGCATCGCCGAACTGCTCGACGACCTTGGGCTTGTGGTTCGGGCCGATGACGGTTTTCTGGCCGCGGTCGGCGAGGATGCCGCGGTATCGCTCGCCGTAGAGGATGCCGGAGTAGCGGTCGCCGGCCTCGAAATCGGCCTGGTAGCCGCCCACGACCCACTTCTCCCACTCGGGATTCTCGAAGCTGCGGTACTGGACGCCGGAGTTGCCGCCGATGAGTTTGTACTCGAAGCGGAGGATGAAGTCGTCGACGTCGCTCTGGCGCCAGATGAGGAACGTGTTGTGCTCGGTGGGGTTGTCCTCGGTGGTCTGTCCGGTGATCGCGCCGTCCTCGACGCTCCAGAACCGGGAGTCACCTTCCCAGCCGGCGAGCGTTTTCCCGTCGAAGATGGGCACGAAGCCCTGCTCGTCCTCGGCGGCCCGAGCCGCGTCGGCCGGAAGACCCACGGCCAAGAGCAGGCCGGCGCCGATCAAGACGCAGAGCATGCTCGCAATCGATGGGGCGAATCTCAGTCTCATCATCTACTCCTCCTCTCGAAACAGTGCTCGCTCAGTTAGTCTTCCTCTCTCGATCCGACACCGCGTGCGCGGCGGAGAGACCTGGTCGACCCCGCAACCGCTTGGGCAGACAGGACTCCCGGGAGCCCGATATTCTAGCACCGGCCGACGGTGGCGTGCAAACCGCGCGGCGACCGGACGGCACGACGAAATCGGCCTTTGGCCTTCCCCCACGGCGCCGAGAGCCCCGCTGGCCTGGGGGTTGCTTGGCCACCCGGCCCTGAATGGGATGGCGTCCGGTCTCTTCCGCGAAGCCGCGGATTGCCTGCGCGGGTCGTTTTGGTCGACACGGCGCCGGCGGATCCGACGCGGGGCGATCGAAGCTCCTCCAATGCTCGACGGGCTCATGCGAATGTCAGGGTAGGTCGTAGCCCCTTTCCCCGTAGCCAAGGAGATGCCCATGCGATCCGTTCTAATCGTCGGTGCGACGGCGGTCCTTTGCCTGAGCCTTGCGATCGGCATCCTGCCCTCGCAGGCCCAATCGGCCGGCGGCGATGCCGACACGACGTGGGAGTACAAGTGCGTCCACGTGCAGAAGCTGGTCACCGACGCCCGCGACAACGACGCCATCTCCGCCGAGCTTGAGAAGGGCCTCAACGCGCTGGGCACCAAGGGCTGGGAGCTCTGCCAGAACGTGAACGGCGGACTGATCTTCAAGCGTCCGAAGTGACGAGTGGTTGCGGCACTGGATGGAGCGTTGGCCCAACGCCCCCCGGTGATTGACGGCGCGGGCGCCGCAGACCAGCACCCCCGGGTGGGGTCTGCAAGCATGGGCAGGCCCAACTCGCCTAGGTCGCCCGGGCCGTTTCCGATAGAATCCGCGGGGTTTGGAGCGATTCGGCGACCCTTGCTCGGAGGCACGAGGAGATGGCCGGTCACGGAGGAGTCGGCGGGGTACGACGCGGCGTGTTGGGGCTGGTGGCCGTGCTGGCCGTCGCTTGGCCACTGGCCGCCCAGGAGCCGGGGCGGTTGCCGATCGAGGCGGGGAGGTCCGTGACGGACCCGATGTGCTCCGACCTGATGCGGGCAGACGCCCGGCTGGCCGACGTCTCGTTCGTCGACCCCGAGCACGGTTGGGCCGTGGGCGACCGGGGCACCATCTGGCACACGGCCGACGGGGGCCAGAGCTGGCAGTTGCAGCCATCGGGCGTGGCCTGCCGGCTCGAGTCGGTCTCGTTCGTCGACCGAGAGACCGGCTGGGCCGCCGGCGGATTCTCCCACCCCTACACGCACACGAGCACCGGCGTCGCGCTCATCACCCACGACGGCGGGCGCCAGTGGACCCGCGATCCCCGGCTGCTCTTGCCCGCGGTGAAGCAGATCCGCTTCGTCAGCCGGCGACAAGGCTGGGCCATCGGCTGCCCGTCGGGGATGTTCCCCTCGGGCGTGTTTTTCACCGACGACGGCGGGCGGAGCTGGAACCCGCTTCCGAGCCGGAAGACGGCCGGCTGGGTGGCGGGCGATTTCCTCGCCTCGCGCGACGGCGTGCTGGCCGACCGTAGCGGCATGACGGCCACGGCCCGCCGGGGCAGCGTCGAGCCGGCCGCCACCCCCCGCTTCGGCCTGCGCGGAGTCGCCCGGATGAAGCTCGTGCCCGAGGTCGAGCCGCAGGTCTACGGCTGGCTGGTCGGGCAGGGCGGGCTGGTGATGCTCACCAGCGACCTGGGCACGAACTGGCAGACGCCGGAGGGCGAGTTGCCCGAGGGAATCGCCGAGCAGTTCGACTTCGCCGCGTTGGCCGTCCGGGGCCCGAGGGTGTGGGTCGCCGGGTCGCCGGGCACCCGCGTGTTGCACAGCCCGGACGCCGGTCGCTCCTGGACCGCGTTCGCCACGGGCCAAAGCCTGCCGATCCGGGCCCTCTCGTTCGTCGACGACCAGCACGGCTGGGCCGTGGGCGAGCTGGGCACGATCCTGGCCACCGAGGACGGCGGCCAAACCTGGCGGCGAGTCCGCTCCGGCGGCACCCGGGCGGCGCTTCTGGGCATCTTCAGCGAGCCGAACGACGTGCCGCTGGAGCTATTCGCCCAGCTTTCGGGCAACGAGGGCTACTTGGGCGTGGTCGAGACGCTCAACCGGCGGGACGTCGAGGTTGCCCCGCGCCAGGACGTCCACCCCGCCGACCGGCTCCACGAGGCGCTGGTGGGCGTGGGCGCTTCGGGCGGAAGCGCGGCGTGGCGGTTCCCGATGCGCCAGGCCGGGTTGGGGCTTTCGGGCGAGCAGATCGTCGAGGGGTGGGATCAGGCCAACGACGCCCGCGGGCTTGACCGGATGAAGGCCCACGTGGTTCGGCAGATCCGCACGTGGCGGCCCGAGGTGGTCGTGACGCACGACGCCAGCCCGACCGGCGACGACCCGCGCCTGCAACTCGTTCATCAGGTGGTCGTCGAGGCGGTCCGCGAGTCGGGCGACCCCACGTCGTATTCCGAGCAGATCACCGGGGCCGGCCTGGAGCCCTGGCAGGTGAAAAAGGTCTATGCGGCGCTCCAGCCCGGCCTGGACGGCGCGGTGAGCCTGGCCACCGCCGAGTTGGCCGAGCGCCTGGGCCGGTCGCTGGCCGACGTGGTGTCGCTGCCGCGGGGCCTCGTGGAGGACCGTTTCCGCGTTTCTCCCAGCACGCTCAGCTTCCGCCTGGCAATCGACAACCTCGAGCGGCAACCGAACCGAAGCGACTTCTTCGCCGGCATAGTGCTCTACCCGGGCGGCGAGGCGAGGCGGGAGCTTCTGGAGCCGGCGGTTGAACGGGTCGACCTGATCCGGCGCATCGCCCAAAAGCGGCGTAACATGCAGGCCATTCTGGAGCGGACCGACAAGGACGCGCAGGGCGGATTGGGACTTCTCGCTCAAACGGGCGACATGACCCGAGGGCTCGACCCCGACAGCTCGGCCCAGCTCCTCCATCACCTGGCCCAGCGGTACTACACGACCGGGCAGTGGCCGATGGCGGCCGAGGCATTCAAGCGTCTGGTCGAGCGGCACCCGGAGCACCCGCTGGCGGGCCCGGCCTCGGTCTGGCTGGTGCAATACTACGCCAGCGGCGAGGCGGCATGGCGGGTGCAGGGCGGCCAGCGGCTTGCCGTCGAGCACGCCGCGGCGAGTTCGCGGGGGGCGCCGATGCCGCTTGCGCCCGGGGTCGGCGATCCGCGGTTTGCGGTCCAACAGGCGTCGGCCCCGGCGGTCGACTTCTCCCGGGAGGAGGACCGCCTGGAGCTTGCCGCCGCGCTGGGCAAACAGATCGCCCAGACCCGCCCGGCCGTGCTGGCCGAGCCGAACGTCGGCTTTCCGCTTGCGGTGGCGGATCGGCGGCGGGGCTTCCCGGCTCAGGCGGACCGGTTCTACCTGGTCGGCAGTCGGAGCACGACCCGCGACGCCTGGTGGGCCTGTGCCCGGGGCGAACAGTGGCTGGCCGACCCGAAGGGCGTGGCCCCGAAGCCGATCCTCTCGTGTGTCAAGACGACGGCGAAGCCGTACCTGGACGGTCGCCTGGACGACGCCGTCTGGGCGCAGGCCAAGCCGGCCGAGCTCCACAGCCCTCTCAAAGACGACGCCGACTGGCCGGCCAAGGTGAAGCTGGCCCACGACGGGGAGTTTCTCTATTTGGCGATCGAGGCCCGGGAGGCGCCCGGGGTCAAATACCGTAGGGACCAGAGGGCCCGGCCCCGCGATCCGGACCTTTCGAGCCAGGACCGCGTCGACCTGTTCCTCGATCTCGATCGGGACTTCGCCACGTACTACCGGCTCTCGATCGACCATCGCGGGTGGCCCGGCGAAGCGTGCTGGGGCGATTCGACCTGGGACCCCACCTGGTTCGTCGCCGCGGAGGCCGAGGAAGGCACCTGGACCGCCGAAGCCGCCATCCCCCTCGACCAACTAACCGGCGGATACCCGGCCGCCCGCAGCGTTTGGGCGATCGGCGTCCAGCGGGTGGTCCCCGGCGTGGGGCTCCAATCGTGGACCACCCCCGCGGCGGTCGACATCGTGCCGGAGGGGTTTGGGTACCTGATCTTCGAGTGACTATCTTCGGCGCAGGTGGCCGACGCTCGACTGGAAGTACTTCCGGCGTCGCGTCTCCACTTCGTGGGGAGCTTCCGCCTCTTGCTGCTCGAGGTCCGTGAGATTGGCCCGACAATGGCGGCAGCCGACCACTTCGAGATGGAAGGTGACGTAGTCGGCCGCCTCGTCGGGCAGGGCCTCCAGCAGGTAGCTGCCGAGCTGCTCGCGGGAAGGGCAACTGAGCCGGTGCCGCCGCCAGATCTCGCCCAGCGAATGGACGCCCGCGTCGCGCCGCCCGTTGATCGTCGCCACCCGTTCTCTGAGCTCGGGATCGTTTCGCAGCGCCTGCTCGACCCGGGCCATTTCCTCCGAGGGCAGGGCTTCGTCGAGATAGGCGTCCAGATCGGATTGGCGAATTGGTTTGGGCATGGATCAGGGTTCAGCGATCAGGGTTCAGGAGTCAGGAAGTAGAGGTCAGGGGTGAACGGTGAGGGGGCAGGGGCAACACTCCCCACTCCCCACTCCCTACTCGTCGTACAACTCCGGGAAGACCTCCTCGGGCAATTCTTGTTTGTGGACGGCCGATCGGAGCTTGGCCAGGAACTCGAACTTGTGGTTGGCCACCGCCTGTTCGGAGATTCCCAGGTGGGCGGCCGCTTCCTTGTTGGCCCAGCCGCGGACGAAGAGCAGCTCGACGCACTCGATCTTCTGCCAGTCGCCCCGCTTGCGCCAATGCGCAAGCTGACCGTCGATCGCCGCGGCCAGGGCGTTTTCCTCCAGGCCGCGCCGCTCGCCGCTTCGCACAATGCTGCTGGCCGCCCGGGCGCTACCCGGCGGCTCCCAGTTGCTGCTCGACTCGCTTCCCCCGGGGACCAGCGGCAGCGTGGGGCGACGTCCCTCGCGGCGGAGGTGGTCGGTCAGCTTGTGGGCGGCGATGGAGAAAAGGTACCCTTCCAGCGACCGGCGGGCATCGTAGTTGGGCAGGCTGGTCAGAAAGCCGATGAAGGTCTCCTGGACCACGTCTTCGGCGGCCGCCCGATCCCGCACGCGGCTGCAAATGAAGGCCAGAAGCCGCCCCTCGAAGCGCGCAATCAACTCGTTCCACGCCTCGGCTTCGCCCGAGCGGATGCGGCGGATCAACAGTGTGTCGGTCTGTCTCGGAAGAGACATCAATGGGCCAGGGCCGGCAGCGGGGAGTCTGCGAACGAGCATTACGCTGCTTAGGATACCGCAGTTCATCCCGTCAGGCAACCGCAAGACACCCGTGGTGGAATGAACACCCGACGAGCCGGACGATCGCCCGGCCGCTGCCGGCAACGTGTATGCCCCTCAATAGCGTTGGGATAAGTGTATTCCTCGCTGCCAAGCTCGATCTTGGAAACCAGCAAACACGCTCACCGGTCGCCGCCGCGATCGACGACGCGGTGGCAACGCTCGGTCTCACACGCTTCCGCTGTAGCTGCCGATCCTCACCAGCATCCACCCGACGACGATTGCGATCAGGACCAACGTGGCCGCGACCAGCCGGAGGCGGCCGCGATAGGCCCCGCCGGTGGCGAGGTCGATTCTCAGATAGGACCAGACGGCCCCGAGGAGCACGAAAACCAACACGCCCAGCGCGCCGACGCCGTAGAGCCGCTCGTGGACGACCACCTTGCCCCACTCCTCCTTGAGACGGAGGTTCACCTTGTGGGGGAACTTCAAGAGCAAGTGGAGTCTCGGCATCTTGACGAGTTTCTCGGGGATTTGCCCCTCGGGCGTGATCCGCACCTCCAGCTCTTCCCATCCCTCCTCCGTGACGACCTCGCTCCTGACGTAGTCGATCGGCAGGCGGACTTGCCCTCGCGCCTGGGGCCCGAGGTAGGTCGCCACGTATTCGTCGATGGCCGCGCGCAACTCTTTGGAGGCCTCCTGATCACACTCGGCTCGGGTGGAGAAAGGGCCGACCTCGATCGCCATTTGATAGATGCCGCCGACCTTGTGCGGCGCGGCCCCGACCCAATCGGGAAGATCGCCGGCCGGGGCCGATTCGCCCGCGGCGTCCGGTTTCTCCGCGGGCGCCACGGCAGCGGTCAGGGCGGCGGCCACGTCTGGGTCCGCGGCCGCGATCTCCGACGCCGAATCCGCGGCGGGCGGTGGCTCCAATTCCGTCGCATCGGGGGCTTCCACCTCCGGAGACTGAATCGTATTAGTCTGGCCCACGGCCAGGGCGATGGGGACCTTGCCGTCGGCAAGCTCTTGGTCGAGGTCCACGCTCAGGTCCATGTCGTAGTCGTTCTCGCCCCGACCGACGGTCACCCGAAGCTCCGACTGCTCGTTGTATCGTTCCGGCAGGTACTGCTCCGCCTCGAGGCTCTCGACCTCCCCCTCTTCCGTTTCGGCCCCGCCGATCACGCGGAACGCGGTGACCTCCACGCGGTACGATCCGATCGACAACTCGGCGAAGGAGTATCGCCCGTCGACAACGTGGACTCGGGCGATGGGCATGGGCCTGTCGCCGTTGGGCACCACCCTAATGGTCCCGCGCGGCAAGGGCCTCTTGTTGCACGTGATCGTCCCGCTGAGTCGACCGGCGGGCTGGTGCGATCGCCCGAGCTGCGTGTCTCTTACCTCCTCAGTTCCATGGGCATGCATTTCGGCGATCCGGGCCTGTTGTCCTGCCCGGTAGCCGAACAGGGCCCCGAGGAAGGCGATCACGAGCAACACGGCGGGGGGGACGATCAAGAGCGCCTTCAACAGGGTACGCCCTCGCTCGGTCGCCGTGAGCGACACGGCGACCAGGATCGCGCCTACCACGATGGCAACGAGCATCATCGCCGCCAGCAGCCCAATCGCAGGAACAGCCATGATACTCCCCTAGTCGAATCTGCTGTGCGGATGGCGCCGGCGTGGGTGCATCCAGGGACTGGCCAACTGGACCGAGACGGAGATTGCACAGGCGATCATCATCAGCCACGTCTGGGGGAAAAGCCATAGGCTGGCCACCAGCCATGCCAGAACGGCGCAGAAGACCGTGGACCACAGGCTCAGCCGCGTCTTCCGGAGCGGATCGGCCGACCGCCACCAGCGAATCGCCAGGAACAGCGTGCCGAAGCAGGCCATGAACGCCATCAACATGGGCGAGCCGTCGGCCGAGTAGAAGCCGGGCGGAACCTTGTTGTGCAGTTGCGAGAATCCGCGCTCGTAGGGCAGATTGACCATCAGCATACCCGCCACGCCGGCCGCAAACGCGCCGACGAGCAGCCCCGCCACCATCAGGACGAACCGCCGAACCAGCGGGTCGCCGCGGCTCCCTTCCCAGAACTTCGACGGGATCATCACGGCCCAGGTGCCGGCCACGCTCACCAGCATCAGCCAAGCCCAGAGCTGCGGTACCGGCAACGCTCCCGTTCGGTAACTGTTGACCATCACCATCACCACGCACATGGTGACCGCCACCAGGGCCCCGCCCAGCATCGAGCCGAACAGCTCCGTGACGCGCTCCCGCTTTGGTTTGAGGACCAGGGCATCGGCCGGCCGCTCGCGCTGCGCCCAGGGGGGCAGCCTCGAAGGCCGCTCCCTGCGGCATCGCTCGGCGCGTGGGACCGGCGGGGCGGTGGCCGGTCCGCGCGGAGGCGGGCGGCTCGCAGGCCGTCCCTGCGGCGGGCCCGACGCCAACGCCGGCTCCCGGTCCGTAGAAACGTAGCGGTCGTGCCATCGTTGCTGGGGGGGGCACACCGAGAGCACGACCGCCCGCAGAAGCCAATAGAACGCGTAGATGACCGCGGCGAAGATGACGAGCGGCATCCAGCCCCCGGCCGTAAACGTCAGTGCGATCAACCCGACCCCAAGAAGGATGATCTTCGTCGGCGTATCCAGGTTCGACTCCTGCCAGGCCACGTGGATCTTTCGGCAGGTCTGCCGCACCCAGGCGAAGATCGGCTCCTCCTCCACGCCCGGCGCGCCACCCGCCGGCGCGGCCGCGGGGATCGGCCCGCCCGCGGCGGCACCCCCGGCGGCCCCGTATGCCGCCGAGGTCCACGCTCCGGCTTCGGCCTGCGGGTCCAGCGGCTTGGGCAACGCCGCAAGCATCTCGCCGGCGCTTCGGAATCGCTTCTGGGGGTCCTTTTCCAGCGCCCGGGCTACCACGCTCCGATACGGTTCGGGGAGTATCGACACGTCCGGCTTGGCCGTCAGGTGCTTCATCAACACCTCGCCCACGCTCTCTCCGTCGAAGGGGACTCGGCCGGTAAGCATCTCGAACAGGACGACGCCCAGGGCATAAATGTCGATCTCTTTTCCGTAGCGGCCGTTGGCCACCTCGGGCGCCATGTAGTGGACGGTTCCGACGCTTTCGGTCTGCCCGCTGCGGCGGCTACAGGAGATGAACTTCGAGAGGCCGTAATCGCCGATCTTGACGATGCCTTCGTCGCAGAAGATGTTCCCCGGCTTCAGATCGCGGTGGACGATTCCGTGGTCGTGCAAATAGCCCACACCCGCCCCGATGCCGTGGATCCAAGCAAGGACCTGGTCCAGGGGCATGCCGTTGGGATGGGCGGCGATCGTGTCGTCGAGCCGGCCGCCGGTGACGTATTCCATCACCACCCACTTGTCGTCCTTGTCGTCCTCGCGGATATCGAAGATGGAGAGCAGGTTGGGGTGTTTGAGATTGAGGCAGTGCTTGATGCCCCGCAATTCGACGTCGAAATTGCGCTGGATCAGCTTCAGCGCGACCTCCTTGCCCGCGTCGCTGGTGGCGAAATAGACCTCCCCGAATCCCCCGTGCCCCACCCCGCGCTTGAGGGTGAAGCCGGAGAGCGGCCTTGCGCCGCTGGGGTAGGTGAACCTATCGGCCGGCTCCCCCGAGTCGCCGGACTTGCCGGGTTCGGTGGGGCGGAAATTCCCGGGGTCTTGACCATTCGGTTCCATGGCAGCCACCCGTTCGTTCATCGGTCCACTCCTGTCGGCCAGCGCCGGTAGGCACTGCCTTCGCAGGGGCAGCTCTACCTTCCCATTGTATCATTCAGTCGTCGGTTGTCCCCACAACTCCCCGGGCGTCCGCCGGCCGGTACGCCGGGCTTGGCCACTCGGCAACCCGCCGGCTGCCCGGCTCCCTCAGACTTGCTCCAGGCTGAAGGAGAACCGGTCGCCCACGATCCGGGAATTCCGCGCAATCAGGCTGCGGCCCTCGCGTCGGAGGCCGTCGATCTGGACCACCCCCTTACTACGACAATACAACTCGTCGTCATGACGGTACAAAACCACCTCGCGCGGCCAGTCGCGGCAGACCACGTGGCTGTGCAGTTTCGGACCCAGCACACAGGAGTCGGCCATCAGCAGCACGGCGTCCGCCGAGGGCTCGGTCCGGTGCCGGCTGACGAAATCGAGCCGGGCGGTCGCGCTGAGTGCGTGCGGTCGGCGGAAGAGCAGCTTCACGCCGTCGCCAAGCTGGATCCGAGACCGCTCGCCCAACAGTGCCACGCGCCGCACCAGGCGATCGTCGACCCGCACCTCCCGAATTGCCTCGATCAAGTAACCTCCGCCGTCACGCCAAATTCGCGCGTGGCGGCTGGATAAATCCCCCAAAATGGGGATATCGACTCCCTTAGAGCCGACCGGCTGGCCTAGGGTCACCTCGTCCCCCAGGCACACCAGGTAGCCGCCCACCGCGTCGACCCAAAGCAGGAACCTGTCGGCCTTTCGTCCTGAGTAGGAGTCCATCGGATCTGATTCCCGGAAAGCGGCGGTCAACCCTAACATTGTGCCACACCATTGGGCCGTGGGCCAGGATCGGAAGGTGGGCCGGATGGGAGCGCCGGGGCCGTGTCGGCTCGGCAGAAGCGACTCGACGGCTGCGGTCCGGGCCCCTCGCGGCTCGGCCCCTCGCGGCTCGACGGGACGGAAGCTCCGCAACCGTCCCGTGCCGCCGCAACCTGCACTTCGAGTCCATCCATCGCTCACTCCCTCCAACCTCCCTCCGGCTCCCGGCCGGTCAGTCCTGCACCTGCGCCAACGCCTCGACTTCCGGCTCCTCGGCGAAGTACTCGGTCACCTGCTCCACGATGTTCTCGGGCACGGGGGCTTCGAGCTGAATCTCACCCTGAAGTTGCCCTTCGGCGTCGATCAGCTTCTCGGCCACGTCGAGCCGGGTCCGCAGGTCGCTGATCAGGTCCTTCGCGCGGGCCAGCTTCGTGTCGTCGACCTTGTAGTCGCTGGTCGTCTGCGCCGCGGCGAGCATCTTCAGCCGGGCATCGAGGTGCTCCACCTCGACCTGCAACCTCGACCGCTCGCTGAGCATCCCATCCAGCTTTTCCCGGGCGGCGTCGAGCTTCTTCAGTCGGGCGTCGTAGATCTGTCGCTTCGTGTCCAACGTGGCCTTGGCCGTGCGGCATCGATCCAGCCGGTTGGCCAAATCGGTCTTCACCTGCGAAACCGTGTACGCCCGCTTGTTGTACACGAACACTTCCTTGCCACCCTGGAGATCGTCCTTCAGCCGCACCATCTCCTCCTCGGCGTTGTCCAAGGCGGCCTCTCCCTCCGCGATTTCCTTCTCCAAACGCTCGACCCCGACTTGCTCCTTGGCGATGACGTGCAGGGCCTTGCGGATATCGGGAACTAGATCCTCGATCAGGTCGCGCGCCCGCTCGATCTGGAAATCGATCGGCACGCTGTCGTGGACCGCGTCGCTCACAACGCCCGCCGACGTGCGAACGTAGCTGACCACCTCGGTCCCAAAGACCAACACGCCAACCACGACCAACACGCCCGTTCCAACGATCGCCTTCTTAATCATCTCCGAGTCCTCCAAGTACGAATCAGGTGAATTGGGTTGGTTCGCTTCGTGACACCGACACTTGCCGGCTCGGACGCCGGTCCGAACAGTTATTCGCGACATGCGATTGCATCTTGAGAAAATCCCGGCAAATTCCTCAAGCCCGGCTCAAAGCCGCCGCCACCCTCCCGCAGAGGGGAACCTTAACCGGCGTCTCCCCTCTTGAAGGCGGCACGAAGATGTTTGTGTGTAGCTCCAAAGAGGGGATTACAGGCGCCGTGTGCGTGCTCCGGCTCGCCCGATCATGTCGCCCGGCGAACAGAATCTTCGGGGCGGAAAAGATCTCCCGCCCGGGGATGTGAATCGACCGCCTGACCCGCTAAAGTGGCGCCCAGGCGTCGGATCGAGCCATTCGACCGGCCACGATCGCCACCTCCGGGGCATGTAACTGCACCCGCAAAGGGTGCGAGCCGCTGCCAACTCCCATGTCGATCCAACAGCTCGTCCAAGAAATCCACGCCGCGCCCGCCCGGCTTGTGATGGCTGTGACGGGCGGGGGCAGCGGGGCGATCGGCCAACTGCTCCAGGTCCCCGGGGCGTCGCGGACCCTGCTCGAGGCCGTCGTGCCCTACTCCGCCGCCGCGCTGGCCGACTGGCTCGGCGGACCGCCCGAGCAGGCTTGCTCCGCCGAGACCGCCCGGGCGATGGCCATGGCCGCGTTCCTCCGGGCGTGCCGGTTGGACGACTCGCCGGGCTCTCTGGCCGGCGTCGCGTGCACGGCCGGCCTGGCCAGCGACCGACCGAAGCGTGGGCCGCACCGGGTCCATCTGGCCGTCCAGACCGCCGCGATGACCGTGGCCCGGTCGCTCGAGCTCACCAAGGGAACCCGCACGAGGGCGCAAGAAGAGCGACTCGTGTCTCGCCTGGTGCTCGGCGCGGTTGCCGAAGCGTGTGGCGTCCAGCGACGACTCCCAGTGGGCCTGCTGGAAGACGAACAGATCGAGCAGTCACGGGTCATGGCGCCGGGGGCGTGGCAGGACCTCCTGCTGGGCAAAGTCGAGAAAGTCCGCCACGGCGGCCCCGCTGCCCGGGCGGACCGGCCTCCCAAGGCGATCCTATCTGGGGCGTTCAATCCCATCCATGCCGGGCACCGCCGGATGGCGGAAACCGCCCAGAAGCTGCTGGGAGTGCCCGTCGACTGGGAGATCCCCATCCTCAACGCCGACAAGCCGCCGCTGGACTACTGCGAGCTGGAGCGTCGCGTCGGCCAGTTCCGCCCGACGGACACCGTCTGGCTGACGCGCTCCGGCAAGTTCGTGGAAAAGTCGATGCTGTTTCCCGGCGTGACGTTCGTGGTCGGCACCGACACGCTCCGCCGGATCGCGATCGCGCGCTTCTACGGCGACGACCCAGACGCATGCCGCGCCGCGCTCGCGCAAATCGCCAGTCGCGGCTGCCGGTTCCTCGTCTTCGGCCGCGACACGGGCGAAGGCTTCGTCACCCTCGGCGACCTCGACCTGCCCGAGCCCCTCCTGTCCCTCTGCCGCGAAGTCCCGGGCGACCAGTTCCGCGAGGACGTCTCCTCCACGTCGATCCGCAAGCGAGGCGAGTGGTGAAGGCCGACCGCGCTCCGCGTGGACTGCCCACCACGATTCACCAGCTTCGCACGTCACCCGCGAGCGATCCGAATCCGCCCGGAAACAGTTGTTCAAGCAGCGACAGTTTTCCCTCGCGCACGATCCGTTCAGCTTCTTCCTTGGCTCGACTGGTCTCCATCTCAAGGAGCGGTTCATCGGTGCCATACACTTGTTTCTTGAGCGACCCGCCCGTATAGGGAGGCTTTCCGGACTGCAACCCCACCATCCAAGCGGCCTCGCTGACGTGTGGGTCGCGCCCCGCAAGATACCAGGCTTCGATCTGCGGCACGGCAAGTCCTAAGGCCATTCTGAGGGGGCCATAGGTAGGTCTCGGTGCAAGGGTGTTTTGCACCTGCGTGAGGATTGTGGCCATTTGGCACAGTCGGCATTTCTTTGGAGGTTTGGCCGACTGGCAGTCTGACGCACGGTGTAGCGGCGATCGGTCGGAATCGAGCACGACGAGCATCGCATGTGCATCGCTTTGGTAGTGTAGGTGGCGGAGCGCCATCGGGAGGTCTCGCAGCACCGCACCCCATCCCCGACTTCGGATCGGCGGCATAGGAGAGGGTACCTCGGTGCGTGTGCCCAGGATGCCGTCGACGAGGATGCGTATCGCGACCTCGTCTGCGTTGGATTCGCTGAAGATGGCGACCTTCATGGTTCGCTCGGCACGCCGCCAAGGATCCCCGTGTACCAGGCCTCGCCCAACGGGGCGTCTCCTAGAATCTCCTCGATATGCGGCAGATCCGACACGCGCTTGAACTGGACTTCCTGGCCTACCCTCTCGCAAATGACGATCTTTTCGGGATGGTCCTTGAAGAGATCGAGAAAGTAGGGGGAGTGCGTCGTGGCGATGACTTGAACCGGGTCCCGTTTCTCGCCGCAGCTTTCAGGATGGCTAAGCCGGTGTAGCGCGTCCTTCACGCGCCGCAGCAATCGCGGATGGATCCCTCGATCCGGCTCCTCAAGCCCTACCACCAACGGTGGTTCGGGGAGATAAGCCAACGTGAGGATCGCGAGAGAGATCAGGGTGCCCTGCGAAAGGGCGGAAGCGGGGACCTTATGATGGCCTTCGGACGTTCGCAGGGCGATCGACTTGCTTCCATCCGCCGGCCGGTCGAAGAGGATTCGGTCGAATTCCGGCAGCCAACGGTTCAACTCGGCATTGATCGCGTCGAAACGCTCGATCGCTTCGTCGCGCAAGCCGTCGAGCACAGCGGCGAGCTTGCCGCCGTTGGCATCCAGTTCCGGACGGCCCGTGACCGTAGCGGGCGCAGCAATAGCGCGCGCATCGAATGAGAAAACCCGGAGCCCTTTGACGATGGCGTATTCCGCCGCAGGATTCCACGTCTGCATTGACTCGGGCAACTGGGTTCCTCTCTCGATTCCGCCGGCTTGTCTCCACCGCCAAAACTGACGGACGCCGCGTTGCGGATCGCCCCAGACCAAGGCGACTTCGGCGTAGGAGTCTTGAGTGCGCGCTACCCGCATGCTCAGAAAATCGGAACAACGCCCCGTCTCGTCGCGCACTGCCTCCAGCGCCTGAAGCACCGTCGTCTTCCCGCTCCCGTTCGGCCCCACCAGGACGTTGCACGGCCCCAGCGGCAGCGTGGTATCGCGCAGCACTTTGAAGTTCTTGAATTCAATCGATTCAATCATCGCAACTCCCTCCACCCGTCCAGTCTATCCGGCCTTCCCCACAAAATCCAGCCGAGTGGGGTCCGCCTGGGTCGGCTGTGACGGTTGCCGAAACCGTCCCCCTCACGCAAGCCGCGGCCGGGGTCCGGGGAATCCCTCATTTTCTTTCCGAGGGCGGCCGAAATCGTTTGCAGGTGCTTAAAACGTAGGACGTTTTACGAAACGTGTGTCGGGGGCGGGCATGGAGGTGAGGAAGTGCAGTTTGAACGGAGGAAGAGGGGGTCGCCCAAGGTGCGGGCGACGCTCTACCTGCCGGTCGACCTGTTGGACGAGGCTCGCGATGCCGCCGTGTTTTTGGCCGGGTATCCGGTGCGGCTGACGCTCACCAAGCTGGCCGAAGACGCCCTGCGGAGCGAGCTGCGCCGCTTGAAAGACGCCCACAACGACGGCCGCGACTTCCCCCCCAGGACCGAAGACCTCAGAGGCGGTCGACCGATCGCCGCGTAGGTGCGCCATGCAACCGATCAAGAACGAATCGCCCAGAACGGCCGAGCTGGAACGGCTGCGTCGGGAGCTGTTGCGGAGAATCATCGCCAGCGAGGCACGACGACAATCCACTCGCGACGTCCCCGTCGCGATGAGGTCGGCAAAAGCGTGAAGCCGCTCTGGTCACTCGCCATCCTGCTGGCGGCCACCGGCGCCGCGATGGGCCGCCCCAGCCTCCTCGGCCGCGCCCCCCCGTTCGGCGCCGACACGGCCGGCCAGCCGCATCCGGCGGTGGTGCGGGTGATCGTTCCGGAGGGCGCGGGCATGTCGCTCGGCTCCGGGGCCCTGGTCGCCGTCACCGACAAGCTCGGCCTGGTGGTGACCAATTGGCACGTGGTCTCGGACGCGAAGGGCCAGATCGTCGTCGCCTTTCCCGACGGATTCCGCTCCGGCGCCACACTCATCCGAACCGATCGCGACTGGGACCTGGCGGCCCTGGCCGTCTGGCGACCCAACGTCGACCCAATCCCCCTGGCAACCCGGCCACCGCAGCCCGGCGAGCCGCTCACCATCGCCGGGTACGGGAGCGGCCAGTACCGGGCGGTGACGGGGCGCTGCACCCAATACGTCGCTCCGGGTAAAAAACACCCATACGAGATGGTCGAGCTCTCCGCCGGCGCCCGGCAGGGAGACTCGGGCGGGCCGATCTTCAACAGCCGGGGGGAGCTGGCCGGAGTCCTGTTCGGCGCCGCTGGGGGCCATACCACCGGCAGCTACTGCGGCCGGGTCGGCCAATTCTTGATGTCCGTGGCCGACGGCTTCCAACGCCTCGACGCCGGCTCCACCATGATCGCCCGAGAGACGCAACCCAGCGCAACGCCGATCGCCGGGCAGGCGGAATCGAGCCCGACGGCGATTGTCCGGCAGTCACAACCGAGCCCGAACACGACCCGGCAGCACTCCCAGCCGGACCCGACCCAGCCCGACTTCAACCAGCCGAACGCGCACCCGCCGCGCCAGCCGTCGCCGGTCGTCTCCATTCCGGCCCGACCCTTGAGCTCTGCCCACCCGAGCCTATCTCAGGCGCCGCCCCCATCGCCCGACGCCGGCTGGACCGGCTCCCCGCCGTACCCTGCCGCGCAAAGCCCCGTCGCATCCCCTCAAACCAACGAGCCGCTGAGCTGGGAAGACATCGCCGGCACCACCCGCGGCGACCAGGCCAAGACCATCCTGGCCGCCATCGGCCTGCTGGCGATCTTCGTCCAGGGGCTGAAGCTGCTGAGCAGAAGCGAAGAC
>Ga0307380_10004839_pt1 | contig 18017 bp, 14 predicted proteins | sample UN3MG_FD_202239 | JGI IMG/M metagenome (GOLD analysis project Ga0307380, IMG submission 202239) | Soil microbial communities from Risofladan, Vaasa, Finland - UN-3 | ecosystem: Environmental > Terrestrial > Soil > Coastal area > Acid sulfate soil | place: Finland: Risofladan, Vaasa | collected...
GCCTTTTGGGTGGGGCGGCCCCCCGAACCGTCGACGCAAACGGGTGCGGGCTCGTGTGGGCGGGGTCAGGGGCGGCGGCCCATTGCGTCGAGCAGTCGCACCTGCAAGGGCGCGTCGTCGGCGACCTCGCCGCTCGGGCCGCTGCCGAAGACGCCGCTCGCGGCCATCATCGGGATCATCGGGGCGATGTCATTCCACACCTCGGTCACCAACTCCGGATCGAGCGTCTCGTCGCGACCCGTAGCGCGGGAGAGGTCCCATTGGTGCACGACGAGGTCACTGATCCGGAATCGGATCACCTGCGCGCCGGGCATGTCGCCGGCAGGGTGATGGAACACGTCCTCGGCGACGCCCGCCCGCCCGAACGCATCTTGCTGCCGCTCGAGCGCAAGATCGACAGCCGACATCGGATCGTCGCCCAGATGGTCGATGCCCAACACGGCAATGGCGTCCTGGCGAGTGCCGCCCTCGGCGAGGGTTGCGGCCATCCGGCAGCCTGCTGCAACGTGACCCACGACTTGGCGGACGGTCCATCCGTCGCACGGCGTCGGGAGTTGCCATTGGTCGTCTGCCACCAGGGCGACGGCGCCGCGGAATCCGTCGGCGGCGTGTCGCAGGCTGTCGATGCTGGTCATCGCGTGACGGTACGCGATCGGTCGCGGGCACGCGCAGCCGTCGACGAAACGTTCATCTCGCCGAAACAGCATGGGGCGACGACGGCCGATCCCGTAGCCTCCCCATCGTGACGAGCAACGCGAAAACGGTCAGGATCGGCGTACTCGGGTGCGGCAACGTCGGGGCCGCATTCGTGCAGCTCGTCGAGGCGCAGGCGGATGTCGTCGAGCGACGCACTGGCCTTCGCCTCGAGGTGACGCGCGTCGCCGTGCGCAACCTGTCGGCGCCCCGCGAGGTCGAGCTCGCCGACGGTGTGCTCACCCGTGACGTCCACGCGGTGGTCGCCGACCCGGACATCGACCTGGTCGTCGAGGCGATCGGTGGCATCGAGCCGGCCCGCGAGCTGATCCTCGAATCGCTCGCCAATGGCAAGCCGGTCGTCACGGCGAACAAGGAGCTGCTCGCGAACGTCGGAGCCGAGCTGTACGCCGCAGCCGACGCGGCGGGCCGCGACCTGCTCTTCGAAGCCGCAGTGGCGGGCGGTATTCCGATCATCCGCGCACTGCGCGAGAGCCTGCACGGCGAGCCGATCAGCCGGGTGCTCGGGATCATCAACGGCACCACCAATTTCATCCTGACCAAGATGACCGATGCGGTCGCAGGCGGGGGAGAGGCCGACTACGCAACGGCGCTGGCCGAAGCCCAGCGTCTCGGATTCGCCGAGCGCGACCCGACCGCCGACGTCGAGGGCTTCGACGCCGGAGCGAAAGCGGCGATCATCGCCACGGTCGCGTTCGGAGCCAAGGTGGTCGCCGGCGACGTCTACCACGAGGGCATCAGCCGGATCACCGGCGCGGAGATCGCGATCGCCCATCGGCTCGGCTACGTCGTCAAGCTCCTCGGGATCGTGGAACGAGACGGCGACTCCGGCGACATCAGCGTTCGCGTGCACCCGGCGATGGTGCCGATCAACCATCCGCTCGCATCGGTTCGTGACAGCTTCAACGCCGTCTTCGTCGAGGGCGGCTTCGTCGACTCGCTGATGTTCTACGGCCGTGGCGCCGGCGGCGCACCCACCGCCAGCGCGGTGTTCGGCGACGTCGTCGACGCGGCCATCAACCTGCGCAACGGAACCCACGGGTCGCTGGGTGCACTCGAGCCGGCCACGGTGCGTGCGATCGACGAGACCTCTGCGGAGTACTTGCTCGGACTCGACGTCGCCGACAAGCCCGGCGTGCTGCACGCTGTGACCGGTGTGTTCGCAGCTCACGGCGTCAGCATCCGCGTGGCCGAACAGGAGGGGAACGGACCCGACGCCCGGCTTGTCTTCATCACGCACTCCGCTCGCGAGTCCGACGTGCAGGCCACGGTGCGCGAGCTGCGCGAACTCGATGTGGTGCGCAACGTGGGTGGCCTCCTGCGCGTGATCGGCGACTGAGCCGTGCGTTACGTCTCCACTCGCGGGGCCGCGCCCGAACTCGGTTTTGCCGACGTCCTGCTCGCCGGGCTGGCCACCGACGGGGGGCTCTACGTTCCGGAACGGTGGCCAACACTCGGGTCGTCGACCGCGCACACGTACGCCGAACGTGCGGTTGAGGTGATGCTGCCGTTCGTCGAACCCGACATCGACGAAGTCACCCTCACGCGGTTGTGTACCGAGGCCTACGACACGTTCCGGCACCCGGCTGTCGTGCCGCTCGTGCAACTCGACCATCGCCAATGGGTCCAGGAGCTGTTCCACGGCCCGACGCTCGCCTTCAAAGACGTTGCGCTGCAGCTCGTCGGTCGGATGTTCGACCATGTGCTCGGCGAGCGCGGCGAGCGTGTCACGATCGTGGGTGCCACCAGCGGCGACACCGGCTCAGCGGCGATCGACGGTGTCGTCGGGTGCGAACACATCGACATCGTCATCCTCTATCCGCTCGGTCGCACCAGCGACGTCCAGCGTCGCCAGATGACCACCGTCGACGAGCCGAACGTTCACACCGTGGCTGTCGAGGGGACCTTCGACGACTGCCAGGACCTCGTCAAGGCGATGTTCAACGACGCGCCATTCCGCGAACGCAACCAGCTGTCGGCGGTCAACTCGATCAACTGGGCGCGGGTGATGGCGCAGACCGTCTACTACGTCACAGCGGCCGAGACATTCGCCGATCCGGTCACTTTCAGCGTGCCGACGGGCAACTTCGGCAACGTGTTGTCGGGATGGATCGCCCGCGAGATGGGGGCCACGATCGAGGGCTTCGTCGTGTCGTCGAACACCAACGACATCCTCACCCGATTCATCAACGACGGTGACATGAGCGCCCGCGATGTCGTACCGACGCTGAGCCCGTCGATGGACATCCAGGTGTCGTCGAATTTCGAGCGCTTGCTGTTCGAGATGAATGGTCGTGACGGTGGAATGACCGCCGAACAGCTCGGCCGGTTCCGTGCCACTGGTCGACTCGACATCGAGGCCGATCAGCGTGAGCAGTTCATCACCGGCCACTTCCGGGCGGCGGCATTCGACGACGACGCCACGCTCGCCGAGATCGCCCGCATCCATCGGCTGACCGGGGTGGTGCTCGACCCGCACACGGCCACGGGCACGGCGGCGGCGGCGATGCTCACCGGTCTCGATTCCGACCACCACCCGGTGGTCACGCTCGGCACTGCCCATCCGGCGAAGTTCCCCGATGCCGTTGAACGGGCCACCGGCCAACGACCGTCGCTGCCGGGCCACCTCGCCGACTTGTTCGAACGACCCGAGCGCACCCAGACGATCGCCAACGACCTCGTCGCCGTGGAAGCGCTCGTCGAGCACCTCACCCGTCACTGACCGCCCGCGCTGGTGAGGTTCGTCGGGATGCGTGGTGTGCGACGGCCGTGCTGCTACGCTGATCCTCGCCCGGTTCTCCGGGCCGCACCCCGAGATCTCGGTCGTGTGCGAATTTCTGCCAGGGGATCCACGTCTCGGTCGCGTTGAGCGCCGACGCAACCCCTCCCTCTGGTGCTCGATCCCTCGCCCAGCCTGCTGCTCGGCGAGAAGAGAGGAATCCTCGTGGCCGCAGCCGCACTCGAACAGTCCATGCTCGAATCGAAGGACAAGGACACCCTGCTGGAGATGGCCAAGGCGCTCGGCGTCAAGGTCACCGCTCGACAGAAGAAGTCGGACATCATCGACAAGATCCTGGACACCACCGGATCCAACTCTGCTCCGGCTCCGGCAGTAGAGACAGCACCAGAGACAGCCCCGAGCAACGGCCAGAGCACGTCCGATGCGCCGGTGATCGATGCCTCGGCGAGCGACGACACGGTGTCCACGAACGACTCGGAGGATGCGCCGTCTGCGCCGTCTGCGCCATCCGCGCCGTCGGCCGCCGCCGAGATCGTGCTCGGCCCCGACGGCGAGCCGCTCGCCGACTGGGAGATCGAGCTCGCGCAGACCGGCGACTCGGCCGATGCAGCTGAGCCGGCACCGCGCAACGACCGCAACCGCGACGGCGAGCCGCGCAACCGCAACCGCAACGACCAGAACCGCAACGACCAGAACCGCGGCGACCGCAAGGGCGGTGACCAGGCGGGACAGGCGGGCCAGGGCGGACAAACCGCCGGCGGTCGGACCGATCAAGGTGGCCAAGGTGGCCAAGGTGGCCAAGGTGGTGATCGCACCCGTAACTCCCAAGGCGGTGCGCAGCGCAACGACAACCGCAACAACGATCCGGGCGACGGCAACCGTCGTCGTCGCCGCCGCCGCAAGGGCCGGGGCGGCCAGGAGGGCCCGCAGGGCGAAGATGTCGAGCTCATCGATCAGGACACGGGCTCGGAGAGCACCGAGCCGGTCGATGTCGAGGGCTACCTCGACATCCGTGACGAGGGCTACGGCTTTCTGCGTGTCGACGGGTACCTCCCGAGCAAGCAGGATGCCTACATTCCGCTCAAGCTGGCTCGCCAGTACGGCCTCCGCAAGGGTGACAAGATCACCGGCAAGGTGCGTCCCGCCGGTCGCAACGAGAAGAACCCCGGCCTGCTCGAGGTGTACACCATCAACGGTGGCGACCCCGAAGCGGCCAAGAAGCGCCCGCACTTCGAGAGTCTCACGGCGCTGTTCCCCGACCAGCGCCTCACGCTGGAGGATCCGAGTGATCCGGCGAACATGACGGCGCGCATCATCGACCTCGTCTCGCCGATCGGCAAGGGCCAGCGCGGCATCATCGTCTCGCCGCCCAAGGCCGGCAAGACCACGGTGATGAAGACGATCGCCAAGTCGATCGAGCTCAACAACCCCGAGGTCGAGTTGCTCGTGCTGCTGATCGACGAACGACCCGAAGAGGTCACCGACATGCGTCGCAGCGTCAAGGGAGAAGTGATCTCTTCCACCTTCGACCGTCCGAGCGACGAGCACACTCACGTCGCCGAGATGACGATCGCCAAGGCGCGTCGTATGGTCGAGGCCGGCAAGGACGTCGTGATCATCCTCGACGGCATCACCCGCCTCAGCCGCGCCTACAACCTCGCGGCGCCCGCCAGCGGCAAGATCCTGTCCGGTGGTATCGACGCGGGCGCGCTCTATCCGCCGAAGAAGTTCTTCGGCTCGGCTCGCAACTGCGAGGAAGGTGGCTCGCTCACCATCCTCGCCACCGCGCTGGTCGACACCAACAGCCGCATGGACGATGCCATCTTCGAAGAGTTCAAGGGCACCGGCAACATGGAGCTGCGTCTCGATCGCAAGGTCGCCGAGCGGCGCATCTACCCGGCGATCGATGTCGATGCGTCGTCCACTCGCCACGAGGAGCTGCTGTTCGACCGCAAGCAGCTCCAGCAGGTGTGGAAGCTGCGTCGAGTGCTGTCTGGCCTCGCTCAGGACGGCAGCGCCGCTGCCGGTCTCGAGCTGCTGATCGACCGTCTCAAGACGTTCCGCACCAACGACGAGTTCCTCGCCGAGATCGCGAAGCAACCGGGCTGACCGAGCTCACCGCTGCCCGGGCTCGGCGGGCTGGCGGTGACGCGGTGCCTGGCACCGGCGCAACCGATAGGGTTGACTGCCGATCTGGGTGACGACCGGGGGCACAGGGCCAGCCCGCTCAGCCACTCACAGGAGATCCATCATGAAGACCGACATCCACCCCAACTACTCCGACACTACGGTGCGCTGCTCGTGCGGTAACACCTTCGTGACCAAGTCGACCGTCGACGGCGACCTCACGGTCGAACTGTGCAACGAGTGCCACCCGTTCTTCACGGGCAAGCAGAAGCTCGTCGACTCCGGCGGACGCGTCGAGCGCTTCAACAAGCGCTATGGCCAGCGAAAGAACGCGCCGGCAACCCCCGCCGACGACTGAACAGCGCGGGCGCCGAGCCCGTACCCCACCAAGAGCGACCGACGCCACCCTCCGGGGTGGCGTTCGTCGTTTTCGTGGCTCGTGAGAAATTGCTCGAAGAAGGGCTCAACCTCGTGGAGTCGTGTGCCGATAGAGCAAGGGGAAGTTCTCACATGGCGGCACCACCACTGACCGAGGCGAACGTTCGACACCTGTTGCGTCGAACCGAATTCGTCGATCGCCCGCATCGTGTCGCGGAACTCCTCGCACTCGGCTCGATCGACGACGCGGTCGCAAACGTGCTCGACGTCGCGGTCACGCCGCCATCGGTCACGTTCACGGCGCCGGTTTCCCGCGACTGGGAACGGGGCCAGGACCTCACCCACTTCTGGCTCGATCAGATGGCGCACGATTCGATCCGTCCCTTCCAGGAGCGCCTCGCCTTCTTCTGGCACGGCCACTTCTGCAGCGAGTTCGGCAAGGTCGGCTCGTCGATGCTGATGCGCGAACAGATCGACCTCTGGCGCAAGGAGGGGCTCGGCAACATCCGGGCGCTCGTCACGACGATGTCGACGCAGGTGGCGATGATTCGCTACCTCGACAACAATCAGAACAGGAAGACCTCGCCGAATCAGAACTTCGCCCGTGAACTGATGGAGCTGTTCCTGCTCGGCGTCGGCAACTACACCGAAGCCGATGTCGAGGCGTCGACGGCAGCGTGGACGGGGCACACCGATCAGTGGAACGACGACGTCAGCCCGTATCGCTGGCGCGCCGACTGGCACGATGCCTCGCCGAAGGACTTCCTCGGACGCCGGATCAACACCGACTCGGCCACGAGTGCCTGGCCCGGCCACGGGCCCGAGACGATCTCGGTGATCCTCGGCGACGGGACCGTGCCTCAGGGGGCGACGAACACTGCGAACCGGAACCGTGCGACACGCGCCGTCGCAGCAGAGTTCCTCTCCGTCAAGCTCTGGGCGTCGTTCGCCACGGACACGCCGCCTCCGGCGGGGGCGATGCTGGCGATGCGTACCGCGCTCGACGAGAACGACTTCGCCGTCCGGCCATGGGTGACCGCGATGCTGACGCACTCGGACTTCTACACCGACTCGGTGAAACAAGGTCTCGTTCGCACTCCGGTCGAGTACGTGGTCGCGCTGCTCGTCGCGACGGGCAAGCGGTCTCGCGAGGCGAATGTGACCTGGCTGATGGAGGCGATGGGCCAACGTCTGCTGTTCCCGCCCAACGTCAGTGGTTGGCGCCCGAACGGATACTGGGTGAACGCGAGCGCCATGGAGGGTCGCGCCCGGACGGCGCAGAGCTTCTTCTGGGCGTCGAACCGGGACTACTGGACCGGCGACGACGGCCCGATCACGCTCGCCGGCGGCTCGATCATGCGCTCGGAGATCACCGCCCGGACACCGTTTCCGGCACAGCTCCCCGTCCTCACGAATGCGGCGTTCATCGATCGCCTGCTCGAGCTGACACGTCTCCAACTACCCGCATCGACGGTCGCCGAAATCGTCCGCTACGCCAACGGCGCCTCCGTCTGGGAACGCAACAACGCGCTGCTCCTCGTCCTGCTCGCTCCCGAGATGCACCTGGCCTGATCATGCTCGACCCCGACATCTCCACCGCCGATGCCCTCCGCCACCTGCAGGTGGCCGACGTCGACGCCAACGCCCTCGACCGCCGCCGATTCCTGCAACTCGTCGGCCTCGGCGTGGGTGCCGGCGCGCTCGTCGGCCCCGCGAGTTCGTTGCTCGATCTGTCGCTGCCCGGCCTCGACCCGACGGTGTGGGCGGCGGGTCCGGCGGGTCCGAACGACGGCGTGCTGATCGTGATCGGCATGTTCGGCGGCAACGACGGACTCAACACCGTCGTGCCGATCAACGATCAGCAGTACTACGGCCAGCACCGCAGCCTGGCGATCCGTCCCGAGAACACCTTGCCGATCGACGCAGTGACCGGTCTCAACCCGGAACTCACCGCGTTCAAGCAGTTCTGGGATGCCGGACAGCTGGCGATCGTCGAAGGGATCGGCTATCCGGACCCCGACCTCAGCCACTTCAACTCGATGGCGAAGTGGATGGCAGGCAGTCCGACGGGTGTCCCCACTTCTGGCTGGCTGGGCCGCTGGCTCGACGGTCATCTGGGCGGAGCCAAGAACCTCTATGCGGCAGCCGAGATCGGCCAGTCCGTGCCGCTGCATCTGGTCGGACAGGTCCAACGCGGGACCGCTGTGCCCGCCGGGCGGCCCGCATTCGGTGCGTCGGCGAATTCGAACGACCGCAACATCTATGCGGCGTTGCGGCGTCTGGGGGCCGGTGACCCGGCGACCTGGCGGGGTCGAGTCGGTGGCGCGATGGTCGATCAACTCGACCTCGCAACGACGCTCGCTCCGCTGATCCCGCCCGATGATCAGTTGTCGGATGTCCCGCTCGTCGCCGAGATGGAGGTGATGGCTCGCCTCGTCAACGCGAACCTCGGTCTGCGCGTGCTGAGTGCCGGCTGGGGCGACTTCGACAGTCACGCCGGCCAACCGAATGCGCATCCGGCCCGGATGCGCGAGCTGAACGCCGCCGTTCAACGGTTCTTCCAGGTGCTGTCGCCGGCATGGTCGAGTCGGGTGACGATCATGACGTACTCCGAGTTCGGCCGGACGAGCTGGAGCAACGACGGTGCCGGTACCGATCACGGTACGAGCGCCCCGCACTTCGTGCTCGGCGCCAATGTGCGCGGCGGTCGATACGGGCAGCGCCCGTCACTCGCCGGGCTGGCGCGGTGGGACCGGATGCCCTTCCACGTCGACTATCGCGACTACTACGGCAGCCTGATCGACGGTTGGCTCGGAGGTGGAGCTTCCGAGGTGCTCGGTGGTCGAGCCATCCAGAATCTGGGTCTGTTCGCCCGGTCGCCCGGCGTCGTCCCGCCACTGCCTCCCGGTGGTAGCGGGACCGGTGGTTCCGGGACCCCGCCGTCGGGCAGCGGCGCGACGGTGCCCGGCGACTTCGTGGCGATCGCTCCGTCGCGACTGTGCGACACCCGCGACGGAACCGGCGGTTCTCGCGGCCCGATCGGGCACGGCCAGACCCTGCGGGTCCGGGTCACGGGCCGCGCCGGTGTGCCGGCAGCCGGGGTCCTGGCAGTCGCAGTCAACGTCACGTCGGTCGACGCGACCCACCGCGGCTTCTTCAGTGTGTTCCCGTCCAACGCTCCGGTCACCGGTTCGTCCAGCCTGAACCCCCGTCCAGGTCGCACGGTGCCGAACATGGCGATCGTCGGAGTGGGACCGGACGGTTGCATTGGGGTGTACAACGCGTTCGGGACGGCGAACTGCGTGGTCGACGTCATGGGCTTCGTGCGCCAGGAATCGGCCTCGCGGCTCACGCCACTCGTTCCCGACCGGGTGCTCGACACCCGAACCGGCAACGGCGCGCCTGCTCGACGCGTGCGCGCCGGCGGGGTCATCGATCTCGTCATTGCGGGCCGAGGCGGCGTACCCGCGAGCGGTGCGGACTCCGTCGTGCTCAACGTTGCTGCCGTGAATCCCCGTGGCGCGGGCTACGTCTCGGTCTGGCCACGCGGTCAGGCTCGGCCGCTGATCTCGAACCTCAACTACAACGCCGGGCGCAACGTCCCGAACCTGGTCGTCTGCAAGCTGGGCGCAGGTGGTGCGGTCAGTCTCTACGCCTCCGGTGGCGACCTCGACCTGATCGCCGATGTCGTCGGCTGTTTCACAGCATCCGGCGATCGCCTCGTTGCCGTCACCCCGACACGTCTGCTCGACACCCGTGTCGGGAAGGGAGCCCGACGAGGTGTTGTTCGCGGGGGGACCGAGATCGATCTCGCCGTCGCAGGTGCAGGCGGCATTGCGCCCCAGGCCAGCGCCGTCATTCTCAACGTGACCGCAACGGACCCGTCGTCGGACACCCACGTGACGGTGTACCCCGACGGACTCGGTCGGCCGAATGCCTCGAGTCTCAATGTCTCGGCCGGCGACACCATCGCGAACCTCGTGATCGCAAAGATCGGTGCGAACGGCAAGGTGCGGCTCTACAACCACGCGGGCGCAGTCAATCTCGTCGCTGACGTCACCGGCTACTTCATCTGACCTCTCGGCATCCGCCGATAGGTTCCGAGCGATGAACGAGGGCCCAGACGGTGCACGGCAGTCCGGATCCGGTGAGGATCGAAGGAGCCGACTGCTCGGGATCAAGTTGCGGGCCCTGGTCGCAGAGCATCTCGGCTGCTCGATCGACGTCGAACCCGACGAGTTCCCGAGTGGCGCTGCGTTGCATCACGACGCAGAGGCCTGGGTGCTCGTCGAGGGGCCGGCGGGCAGGTCGCTCGGTCCCGCCCTGGCGTGGTCGATTCGCCGGGATGCGACGGCCATGCACCTGGTGGTCGAACACGACACCGGACTGCTCGCCCGCCGCGCGCAGCGACTCGAGTTCCCGGTCACTGTCTGGTACCCACAGGACCGGATGCTGCTTCCCGTCATCGCTGAACCTCTTGCCCCGGCGCCGGCGCCGCAGGCCGAGCACCTCGAACTCGTCGACGCGATCGAGGCCGCCGGCGCAACGGCGAACGTCGAACACGGTGTCGTCGTCGGCGAGGTGCGTGGGCTCGAGGTGTGTCGCGTCGTCGATACGCCCACGACCGGTCACTTCGCCGAGCTGGGCGACATCGACATCGCGCCGCCGCCGAGCCCTGCCGCGGCCGACGGCGTGCTGCTCGAAGTCGGCGTCGGCGCCAACGACCGCGAGGCGTTCCGTCTGTTGCACGGCGACATTCCCACGGTCGACGCGCTGGCGTCCGTGGTCGAGGCCGTGCGTTCCCATCGCTCAACCGATGCACCGCAGCACCCGCTCAACCGCTTGGGCCAGGAGCGGTTGCTCCGGTGGCAGCTCGAACAGGACCCGTCGCTGATCGGCATGGCCTCGGTCACGCCCACGGAACCGCCGCAGCCTCGCCCCAACCTCAAGGATCCGATCCCGTGCGTCGCCCGCGCCGTCGATGCGCAGGGACGGGCCTCGATGGTCGTCTGTTCGGTCGGTGTCGACGTCGACCTCGTCGGGTTCGTCGCAGATGTCCAAGCGACGTCGGACGCCCCGGTGATCGTGGCACTGCGTGAACGCGACGCGATATCGATCAGCCGCGACCTTCTCGCGCTGCTCGCGACGCCGGTCGACATCCGCACCGTGTGAGGTGCCCGCCATCGGGACGGCGTCGTTTCGCTCGGCCAGTAGCCTCGACTCGCCATGCTGGAACGCCTCCGCCACGTCGTCGACGAGTACGAGACGCTCGAACAGCAGCTTTCCGATCCAGCGGTGCTGGCCAACTCGGGCGAGGTTCGTCGACTGTCGAAGCGCTACAGCGAGCTCGGTCCGGTCGTCGAGGCCTATCGTCGCCAGGAGTCGCGACGCGCCGACGCCGACGCCGCACGCGACATGCTGGTCGGAGCCTCGGGTCCAGAACGCGACATGCTCGTTGCGGAGATCGACGCTGCGAACAGTGAGGCCGCAGCGATCGAGGACGAGCTTCGCGAGCTGATGCTCCCCGCGGACCCGCACGATGGCAAGCACGTGATCATGGAGATCCGTGGCGCTGAAGGTGGCGAGGAGGCGAACCTGTTCGCCCGTGATCTGTACGAGATGTACCTGGCCTACGCAGCAGCGCAGCGCTGGAAGGTCGAGACGCTGTCGTCGTCGCCGAGCGAGATGGGTGGGTTCAACGACGTGACCTTCGAGATCCGTGGGGTGACCGCCTGGCGGAATCTCAAGTTCGAGGGTGGGCCTCACCGCGTGCAGCGGGTGCCCGCGACCGAGAGCCAGGGTCGGATCCACACGTCGTCGGCCACGGTGACCGTGCTGCCCGAAGTCGACGAGATCGACGTCCAGATCGACGATCGCGACCTCGACGTCGACGTGTTCAGAGCGAGCGGGCCCGGCGGCCAGAGCGTCAACACCACCGACTCCGCGGTTCGTATCACCCATCGCCCGACCGGTGTCGTGGTCTCGATGCAGGACGAGCGTTCGCAGCTCCAGAACAAGGCACGGGCGATGCTCGTGCTGCGCGCCCGCTTGTTCGAGCTGGCCGAGCGCGAACGCCACGACGAGCTGTCGGCCGAGCGCCGTTCGCAGGTCGGTGGCGGCGGCCGCAGCGAGAAGGTGCGGACGTACAACTACAAGGAGAACCGGGTGACCGATCACCGCATCGGCTTCACCGTGTACCGGTTGTCGGCAATCCTGGGTGGCGAACTCCAGGTGGTGATCGACGCGCTCCAAGCCGACGAGCGTGCCCGCCTCCTCGCCGAGGGCGAATGAGCAGCCATCGCACCGACGATGCGGTGACATGGAGGGAGCTGCTGGCCGAGACCGCCGACGTCCTCGGTGACCGGACCCGAGCGCGATGGCTGTGCGAGGTGGCATCGGCGAGCATCGACGGCGACGAGTTCGTCGCCCAGCTCGACGAGGCCGCGACAGTTCGGATGGTGTCGCACCTCGACTCGATGGTGGCGCGTTACCGGACTGGTGAGCCGCTGCAGTACGTACTGGGGGAGTGGAGTTTCCGGCACATCACGCTCGCGGTCGACCGTCGCGTGTTGATTCCGCGACCCGAGACCGAACAAGTTGCGGAGTTCGCGATCGAGTTGGCGTCCCAGCGCGGGCCGACGCGCACCGTCGTGGACCTCGGGACGGGTTCGGGCGCCATCGGGTTGTCGATGGCGTATGAGCTCCCGCGTCTCGGCACCGAGGTCTGGATCACCGATGCGAGTGCTGATGCGATCGACGTCGCGCGGGCGAACCTTGCGGGCATCGGCCCGGCGGCGGCGAACGTCCGCATCGCACACGGCTCGTGGTTCGATCCGTTGCCCGATGACATGGAGTTCGATGTCATCGTGTCGAACCCTCCGTACGTGGCGGTCGGCTCGCCGGACCTCGAATCGGACGTCGGCGCCTGGGAACCGGCCAGCGCCCTCTTCGCGGGAGACGACGGCCTCGATGACATACGGATGATCGCCGCCGGCGCTCCCGATCGGCTGCGTCGCGGTGGTTCGTTGGTTCTCGAGATCGGAGCCGATCAGGGTCGAGCGGTCGACGACATACTGCGCGAAGCCGACCTCGTCGACATCGAGATTCGCAAGGACCTGACCGACCGCGACCGCATCGCCATCGCCCGCCGCCCCACCTGAGCCAGGTCCCCCCAGCCCGGGTCTCCGGGGACCACCGTGGTTCCCGGAGACCTGGCTCGGGGAACCACGGTCGCGAGGTCAGCTGAAGCGGACGGCGACCTCGGCGAGGATCGTGCCTTCCTCCGGTGTGACTCCCCGGTCGACGTCGGCGACGTCTCGTGCAGCGGAGAACAGTGCAGACCGCAAGACGCGGCTACTGATGCGCGTGTCGATCGAGTCCAGGAACGACTGCACTTCGTCGCGCTCGATCGCGTAGCGAGCCGCCTCGATTGCGGGGCGGATGTACTGCTCGAAGGTCGCACCTTCGTCTCGCCAGTCGGTGCTGATCTCACGGAGCATCTCGATCTCCTCGTCGCTGATGTTGTCATCGGAGAGCATCACGAGGGCGAGCAACTCGAGCGCAGCCTGGTGTTCGAGGTCGGCGGTGGCGTGCACGGCAACGCCGCGGTAGAGGTCTTCGAGACGTCGGCTCACGAGGGGTCCTTCGGGGTTGAGGGGATCGGCGGGAGTGATCGGCGCAGGAAGTCGAGTTGGTGGAGCAGCAGATTCTCGGCCACGTCCTCTTGCGGGGTCATGTGGGTGACGCCGGCGAGCGGCAGCACCTCGTGGGGGCGTCCGGCGGCGAGCAGGGCGGCCGACAGCTGCAGAGTATGCGCCGCGACGACGTTGTCGTCTGCGAGTCCGTGAATCAGCAACAGCGGTCGCGTCAGCTCGGCCGCAAGCGGCAGCAACGAACTCGAGTCGTACTGGTCGCCCCGATCCGCGGGATCGCCCAGGTACCGCTCGGTGTAGTGGGTGTCGTAGAGACGCCACTCGGTCACCGGAGCGCCGGCGATGGCGGCATGGAACACGTCGGGACGGCGCAGGACGGCGAGCGCTGCGAGGTACCCACCGAAGCTCCATCCCCGAATTGCGACCCGCCCGAGGTCGAGTCCCGGGAGCTGTTGGGCCACGGCGTGGAGCGCATCGATCTGGTCGTCGAGTGTCGGACCGGCAAGGTCGCCGTGCACGGCGCGCTCCCAGCGGCTGCCGCGCCCCGGCGTGCCGCGACCGTCCGCGACGATCACAGCGAACCCCTGGTCGGCGAACCACTGCGAGGTCAGGTACGCGTTGCTCGCCTGTGTGACGCGCAGTGCGTGCGGCCCGCCGTACGGGTCGAGCAGTACAGGAAGCGGTGGCCCGTCGGAGTCGACATCGCGCGGGAACAGCACTGCGACGGCCAGGTCGCGATCGCCGACGGTCAGCAACCGCAGGTTCGGCTCCAGCAGTGGCGTCTCGGCGAGCGAGGCGATCTCGATGTCACGGGTCGCCGTGTGCGCGACCGTCGTCGTGCCGGGCCGGTCGAGCGTGGCCGAGCGGATCACCGTGGTGGACCCTCCCACAACGGCGCTGTGGACACCCGCCTCGGCGGTGATCGTGTGCAGGTCGCCGTCGGTCCACCTCCAGACATGGAGCTGCGTGGCGTCGTCGATCGGGTTGGCGCACAAGGTGACGGACGGTACCGACTCGTCGCCACCCGTCGACACGATCGAACGGACCTGGAGTTCCGGCGGCGTCACGGCTTCGTCGCCGATGAGCAGGCGTCGTGCTCCGTCGCGATCCGCCGTCATCACGAGGCGGCCGTCGGCGAGGCGGGCCGGGGCGCCCGGGGCCAGTTCGACCCACGCATCGTCGTAGTCGTGTGACAAGACGGTCGTCTCGCCCCGAGTCGGTGCCTCGGTGGTGTCGACCTGGAGCACCATCGTTCCCTGTTGGTCGCGCGCCTGAACGAGCAACGTGAGTCCCGCATCGCTCCAGTCGACAGCGGCGAGGTACGGGAAGAAGTCGCGGTCCCAGTCGACAGGCGTCCGCGAACCGTCGAGGCCGAGGAGGTGGAGCGTAACGTCCGCGTTGGCGGTTCCAGCGGCGGGATACCGGACGATGCGAGCGGGTCGGTCCGGATGCGCCGGGTCGGCGATGACCCACTCGTCGACAGCGCTGTCGTCGACGCGGCACGCCGCGAGCACGGTCCCATCGGGACTCCACCAGTAGCCACGAAACCGACCCATCTCCTCGGCGGCGACGAAATCGGCGCTTCCCCATGACACCGTGTCGGGCTCACCGCCGCCACCCGCCAGTGCGAATGAGCTTCCGTCGAGTTCGCCGATGCGCAGGCTCGCCCCGCTGACGTAGGCAATCCGCCGAGCGGTCGGGTCCGGCCGCGGATCGAACACCGGGCCGTCGACCGCGAGCTCTCGCGCCTGGCCCGACAGCAGTCCGCCGGCGAAGAGGCGTCCGGCCAGGCCGAAGGCGACCACGGTGGCGTTGCGGTCGGTGGCATACGACGTGATCCCACCGGCACCTTCTCGTGCCCGTTCGCGGCGCGCTCGTTCCGCCGCCGGGAGATCCGAGCTCGCGTCGTCGGCTTCGGCGAGCAGCGCCCGGGGGTCGGCAACCAGACGCTCGGTGCCCGACTCGACGTCCAACACCCATAGGGCATTCACCGGGTCGCTGCCACCGCCGCTGCGCAGGAACACCACTCACTGACCGTCGGGCGACACCGTGACATTGCGGGGCTCTCCGAGGGTGAAGCGTTGGGTCCTCGCGTGTTGGCGGGGGAAGGTATCGGTCACCACTCCACTGTAGGAAACCAAGGCGCCAGAGATGTCACGGCTGGACGAGGATCTTGGCATGCGCCTCGGGATCGCCGAGTTCGGTGAATGCGCGAGGGATGTCGTCGATGCCAACCGTGCCAGTGAGCAGCGGCGAGAGGTCGACACGTTCGGTGGCGATCGCATCGAGCGATGCCGCGAACTCCTCGGCTTGTAGCCGAGTACGAACTGCAGCGACAGCTGCTGGTTGATGCCGAGCATTGGATGGATGTGGTCCTGCTCCATGCAGGCGCCCACGATCAGGATGCGACTGTTCTTCGGCGCCATGCGCATCGTGTGTTCGATCATCCCGGGTGTCCCGACCGCTTCGAAGACGACGAGTGCTTCGGTGCCGTCGATGCGTCGCCAGGCGCGGATAGCGGTGTCCTCGCTCGGGTCGACGATTTCGTCGCAGCCGAGTTGCTCGGCAAGACGGCGCCGAGCCGATGAGAGGTCGGCGCCGACAATCGGACCGATGCCCGACGCTGCGACGGCATGGACACCGACCGCGAGCGGTTCGGTCATCGCAGCCATCTCGTGCGGGAGGCCGGTGGCACCTTGATGGCCAGCAGTTCGTTGAGCGCCATGAACTCGGCGTGGCCGCCTGGACAGAGGTTCGAGAATCCGATCGGATGGAGGCCCGCTGCGTCGAACGCGATCGGCATCGACACGATCACGTCGCCGAACGAGAGGTTCGTCACCCCCGGGCCGGTCTCGACGACCTCACAGCAGAACTCGTGACCCATGACGAGATCGCCTGCGGGATGGAACATGTTGACCGGCGGTTCGTCGGGGGAGCGAGCCTCTGCGTCCTCGGCGGCGAGTGCGTCGGAGAACCGGCGCGCCTCCTCGCCGCGTCGGAGCAGATGGAGATCGCTGCCGCAGATCCCGCACGCCAGAACCTTGGTGAGCACCTGGCCGGGACCGACGGTCGGCATGTCGATGTCGTCGACTTGGAGTTCCCAGTTGGACATCGCGGTGGCGCGCATCGGCCGACAGTAGGACGCACGTTCGAACCGGGGTGACCCGGATCGAGAGAGATCAGCGACTGAAATGGGCGACCGCGGCGACGAGCAGGTCGAACACGGCGTCGTCGTTCACGGAGTCGAGCACGTCGCAATTCGGCGCTGAGCGCGCGGTGATCGCCCGCTGGTCGATCACGGTCATGCCGCGGGTGTGCTCGCCCGTGGTCTCGATCGCCACGTGACGCGCGGAACGTCCCAACAGCCCAGGGTGGGTCACGGCGAACACGGCAAGCGGGTCGTGGACCGCGGCGCCCTGCATCGATCCGGGTTCGTGACGCACTCGGTAGTTCTCGCTGAAGAACCTGAGCAGGTCGGCGAGCACGGCGGCCAATCTTCCGGGGAGCGCCTCGATCGCGCCGATTCGCGCCCGGGTGGCTTGGAACTGGTGTGTCACGTCGAGTCCGGCCATCACGAGCGGTCCGCCGTACCCGAACACGATGGCGGCCGCCTCCGGGTCGGCCCACACATTGAACTCGGCGGCCGGCGTGCGGTTGCCGAACGTGCCACCGCCCATCAGTGAGATTCCGGCAATCCGTTCAGCGATGTCGGGTGCGGCGCGCAGGGCCAGCGCGATGTTGGTCAGCGGGCCGACGGGAACGAGCCAGACGTCGGCGGTGGTGCGACAGGTCTCGATGATGAAGCTGACGGCGTCGGTGCCATCGAGTGCGGTGGTCGGTGCGGGGAGGTCGGCGCCGTCGAGACCGCTGTCGCCATGGACGAAGGCGGCGGCGCTTGCCTCGGCGAGGAGGGGCCGTGGACTGCCCGCGTGCACCGGCACATCGAGGCCGAGCAGATCTCGCATCACCATCGCGTTGTGGGTCGTGCGGTCGAGCGGTGCGTTGCCCGCAACGGTCGTGATCCCGACGAGGTCGGAATAGCGGGCGGCGGCGACGATCGCCAGCGCGTCGTCGTGGCCCGGATCGCAGTCGAGCAATACACGAGGAGGGGTCGGCGAGGTCATCCGCTGAGCATGCCATCGCCGGTCGTCCTCCCGAGAAGCGATGAGCGAACCCGCCGTGTGCGGTCATCGGTCGGGTGGGCCTGCGAGAAGCGATGAGCGAACCCGCCGTATGCGGTCGCTCCGCTCATCGGTCGGGGTCGTGACGAATTTGGCGAGCGCGACGCCCTGGCCGGTGTGAGTCAGGCGACGTGGATGTCGCCCGCAGCATCGAGGTCGACCGAGCGACCGACCCACTCGCCCTCGCACATCGCCGCGGTCACCTCGCCGGCATCGGAGGTGCCC
>Ga0307380_10004844_pt1 | contig 18006 bp, 14 predicted proteins | sample UN3MG_FD_202239 | JGI IMG/M metagenome (GOLD analysis project Ga0307380, IMG submission 202239) | Soil microbial communities from Risofladan, Vaasa, Finland - UN-3 | ecosystem: Environmental > Terrestrial > Soil > Coastal area > Acid sulfate soil | place: Finland: Risofladan, Vaasa | collected...
GATATAATGGAACCCCCCCTCGCCCCAGCTTCCTTCCGGAAGGCTCACCACGGCGCGGGGTTTTACTTGTTCGAGAAAGAGCCCGCAGGAGGAAGGGCCGGCGAGTTCTGAGGCGGCCAGTTTTGTGAGAACCTTGCCCAGCCAGCGGGGACCCTCGAACCACCAATGCCCGAAAAGCTCCGTGTCGTAAGGGGCGGTGATCATGCACGGGGTACGCTTGTCGGCGCTGTTCTCGTTTATTACTGTTTCGATAAGTGAAACAAAATGCGAGCTCTGGTTTTCAAGTATCTCTTCAATCCGGTGCGGCTCGTACACCAGTTTATCCGCCAGGTCGGCCTTGGCGCTGGTCACACGCCAGTAGCGGTGCCCCCCGGGGAAATGTTTCTTGTGGAAATCGAGATACGACCCATCCCCCGGATACCCCCATTCCCCGCTCCAGACCTGGAGTCCTGTTTTAGGGTCCCGGGTAAAAAAGGCCACCGGATCATGATGGCTTATATCGCCTACCAGATAGGGCAGATAAGGCGTGCGCTCCTGGTCTTCCGGACGGGGTTCGTAAGAGTCTTCGAACTGCTTCCAGAGCCTTTGTAAGGCCTCGAAACGGTCGATATAAACCCCGATCGCTCTGCCGCCTTTAAGCAGGTGCGAATCAATGATAAAGTATTTGATACCGGCTTCTGATACAAGCTGTTCGATCCCCTTGCGCCGCACGGGTTTCACTGGCCCATACCCCTCATCGGCCAGGGGGCTCACCCAGTCATAGGACGGTCTGTAGGCGCATTCCGGCAGCCAGGTGCCCACAGGATCCCTGCCAAAATGACGGCGATAGGTCACCACTCCTTGAACAAGCTGGGCTCTGATACATTCATCCCGGGCCAGCAGAGGCAGGTAGCCGTGAGTCGCAGCACTGGTGATAATCTCAATTTTTTCTTCATCCTGAAGTTTGCGCAAGGTCCCGATTATGTCTCCACCCAGCCGATCGATGAAGCGGTTTTTCACCTCCTGATAATAATCCCGCCAGAGCCCTGCAAGATACGCCTTATGCCCATCACCCACCCGCTCGAACTCGACGCGGTTCTCAGTCGCAGCGGCAATTTTGTTCTCCAGGTATTGGACAAAGGAATCTTTAAAGCGATTGTCAGCCAATTGTTCAGCCAGGATCGGGGTGATTCCGATAGTGACTCCTATACGGCCATGAGCGCCATTGCCTACCTTTTCGAACATCTCGATCATCGGCAGGTAAGTCTCTGCTGCAGCCTCGTTGAGCCAATCCATCCCATGGGGCCACTGACCGTGCGAGATAACGTAGGGCAGGTGCGAGTGCAGCACGAAAGAAAAATAGCCTTTAAGCAAATCAACTCTCCTTGGATCGTGTTTACACCGGATCTTATCAAACCGGAGATTTTACAAGACAAACCGCGAAAAAGCCGTTTCGCTGAACAGTGATTTCGCTTATCTCATTTGCCAGTCAAGATTTTAAAAGAGTACACAACCGCGTTCAAGAACGATTTTTTCCACCTGGACAATACAGTCAAAGTTTTACCTCGCGCAAAAAGTGCGCCCCGTCCTCAGGGGGCGTGTTGTTGATATACAGGCCGGTTCCCCATTCGAAACCCGCCGGGGCGGTCAGGCGGGGAATGATTTCAATGTTCCAGTGCCAGTCGTGGCTGAGAGTTCCCCAGTAGTTGGCGCGTCTGGAGCTTTGATTAGTATTGGGTCCTGTGTGGATTGTAATGTTGAACGGCGGGTCGCCGAAAATAGCTGCCAGCCTGCCGATCGCTTGAGTGAGAATCTCAGCCAGAGGTGTCAGGAGCTCATCTTTGATGGTGGCGAAATCATGGTAATGATCTTTAGGAAAGATCGCCATCTCGAATGGGAACCGCGAGGCGTAGGGCACAAAACAGACAAAATGTTCGTTCTGGGCCACTATGCGGCGGCCATCGGAAAGTTCCTGGACCAGAATGTCGCAGAATAGACAGCGTTCCTTGTGATGGAAATGTTCCCTGGCTGTAGACAGAGCCATTGCCGCAATGCGTGGGATCACCGGCATGGCTATTATCTGGGTGTGCTGATGGCTCAACGAAGCGCCGGCTTTTGTTCCGTGGTTTTTAAAAACCATAATGTAGCGAAAGCGCGGATCTTTCATCAGCTCTACAAGGCGTTTGCGGTAAGTATCAACCAGGAATGCCAGGTGGTCAGAGCCCATCTGGTGGAACAGTATGTGGTGCTGGGGATGGTCTACCACTATTTCGTGGGAACCTACACCATTGATCCAGTCGTAAAGTCCGTAAGCGCATCTTTCTACCGGACCCGGGCCGCCGGAGATGGCCGGGTATTTGTTTGGAAAAACTCGAACTTTCCATCCTGGACGGTCGGGATTGCCCTGGCGCACTGCATAGATTTCGGGAGGAGTTTTTGCCTCCTGTCCCTCACAAAAAGGGCAAAACCCTTCGTCCGGGACTCTTATCGGAACATCGAAATCTTCCGGACCGCGTCTGCGGTCTAGTGGTACAATGACCCATCTTCTATGTACCGGGTCGTGTCTGAACTCAGTCATCTGTGCGCTCGTTTTCTGGTGTGATCCGCCACGCGGGCAGTTTGAAAAAGGCGGCAGACAGGAAAGGCCGCTGAAAAAGTATCCAATATAATTTTAAGTAGTATCAGGGGTAAGTGTCAATGTTAAGTTGATCGGTTAAATGGTTTGTGTTAATCAATAAGTGATTGAAAAAGTGAGTTTTAGAGCTTTGGCGCCATAGCTTTTAAGCTTGACCGGCCAGACAGGGAGAAGGCAGCTTGCCTGATAGGTGCGATCGATACCGCTTTCGGACTGGCTGATCGTTTCCACCGGGTACTGGACTAATATGGCCGGCATAGTGGAGAAGACGAAGCTCAAGTCGACCTTCTCGCGCCTGTTAAACACGGTGATCGCTGTCATGGGAGGTAAAACAGCGCCTGAGGCCAGACTTTCTCTCCTCCCGTCAGGGAAAACAAGCCCCACCTGCGGGTCCTTGGGGCCGAGCACGGTAAAATTGAAAGATACGCCTATAAATGCGTCGAGAGTCTGCTCAGAGAGGTTTTTTATCCGATAGGCGACCTCGATCTCGCCTGATCCGCTCGAAAGAGAGAGCCTTTTGGTGAGCGCAAGCCTCGCCGGCGGGCATGAAGGCAGCCGGACCTCCCCCTCTCGGGACAGAGAAAGCACAATCCGGCGGCGGTCTTTGCGGTTCAGACGCCATTGCCAGTGGCCATCCGCGAAATCTCCACAATCGGGCAGCGCGTTGCGGGAGGCTTCCCAGTGATCCTGTGGGAGTCTTGGGAAAAAGTGTTCCCTCAGCATCCCGCGGGGGTAAGGGTCTGTGATAAGGTCCCCGGTCGGCACCCTCTGGCTGAACTGCCGGTCGTGGATTGTTGAATGACCGCTTTTTTCTCCCCCCTCCACCGGGCCTGCTTCCATCTGGTAATGATACGCTTCACGGCGGCGGGCCAGCGTATCTGTAAGGTTGAAAGCGTGATAGCGGTCATCGAGCTCCACGATCGACCCTCCGCAAGAGGGCTTGATAAAAATGTTGACCTGTTGATTGGCGAGTCTTATTTCATTGAAACCATCAAGGTCGATATCCGCTTCTTCAGCCTCGGGCACAGCTCGGCTGCGCGCCCGGCTCAAAGTTTCAGCCCGGATCAGGCATTCATAGATCGCCCGTCTGAGGTGGGGGAGGTAAAGGCCGCCGAAAATACCGTGCCAGTAGGCGCAGTTGCATTGGCCCATCCAGAGCTGGCGGAGGTTAGCGGGAAGACGGGAAAAGCTTAACTTGCGGCCGTCAAGAGACTTATGCACTAAGCGGCTTGTCCAGCACATTCTTTTCTGCATCCAGTTCGCTTCCGGATACTTGACTAGAAAGTTGCGCCAGATACTGCCGTGAAGAAAGTCGGCGAACTCGGCCAGCCGGCCTTCATGCTCGAGGCCGGTCTGTAGTTTGTGAAAACGTTCTCCCGCCTCTGCCGGCAGGGCCCAGCCCCCCATCTCGAAATAGCTTGTCGAGGGCAGATAAACCCTGCCGCTCGCCGGAGAGCTCTCGAGCGCTTCCGAGAAAGTAACTGTCTCAAGCCAGTCTTTATTTGCCACAAGGGCGCCTAGGAACTTCTCAAGCCAGCCCTCGGTGTATACCCAGTTATGTGTGCCGGGCCACATACCGAATTTTTCACCGTCATCGGCAAGTACAATCACGGATCCCTCGGGCAGGATTTCGGCTTTCTGGTGGAAAAAAGCGATCACCTGATCTACCTGACCGAAGGGAACAAGATACCGCAGGCGCTGGCTGATCGGGAAAATTTTGATTGCCGCGCCCTGATCCTCGCTCAAATAATAACCGTGAAGTTTCTCCACCTCGAAGCCGGCCGAGCGGAAGTGAAAGTCATCCACAGTGACATACTCCAGTCCCGCCTCAGCCAGAAGCTTGGGCAAATGAGGCTCCCAGATTCGCTCGGTAAGCCAGGCGCCGCGCACTCGGGCACTAAAATGTTTTTTCAGATACCAGCTCGCATAGCGCAGTTGTCCCAGGCTGTCTTCCCATGGAATAGCTGTGAGAACAGGCTCGTAGTGCCCACCGCCCATAATCTCGATCTGTCCCCTCTGTTTTAGATCATTCACAAGATTAAAGAAATCAGGCTTTCGCTCCGATAACCATTCCAGGAGGGGCCCACTATAGTGCAGTGCGATTTTTACCTGGGGAAAACGCGCCAGGGTTTCCAGAAAGGGAAGATAGCTTACCTTGTAAGCGTGCTCGAAAACATGATCGAAGTTTCCGACCGGCTGGTGGGAGTGTAATCCCAGGACGAAACGAATTTTTTTGGCCATTTAAGGGTTCTCCTTGTGCAATAGTATCGCAGACGTACTTTATTTAACTAGTTTAAAGAGCTCCTGTCAAGTAATCTCGATCATTGGCCGGGCTGAAAAGGATGGTTCTTGACAGCACTCAAATGGCCGGCTATAATTTAGTTAACCCTTAATTACGCGGTATTTCAACCTTCTTTTCACCTGCACAGGGTGGTGTTTGAGTCTATGAACCAGATAAAAGCAGCCGTGGACGATCTTATCGAGGAGACCCGCCTGCGAAATCTGAATGACGAACAGATCGAGTGGCGCCTCAGAAAATTTACCGAGGTCTGCGAGAAAACCATCAAGAACCGGGTCGATAATATCCAAAAGCGCCAGATGTTGATCGAGCGGCTCGAGATATTGAAATGTTTCTACGACCATTCCTCAGTAAAACATTACGGCGGCGCTTTATCGATCCGGGAAGCGGATGAGCGCGAACGCAACAAGCGTCTGCAGAACATTGTGAGAAGAAGGCGCATGGCTCTGGAAATGATCGAGCGCACCGACCCGGAAGTAGCCCAGGAAATCGTGGAAAACCTTGAGGAAATATTTTCTAAATCAGTTCCCTTACCCAGAACTAACGTCAAAACGCCCCGCCTGGAGCCTGAACTCCGGGACTCCCCCCGGTTGAGCGCCCATCACTGGTACTTCCTGTATTTTAACTTGTTCCTCCTCGCTTGTCTGATTTATGCCATCCTGACTGTCATCAGATAAAGGTTTCTATTGACTGGCTGAGTTCTTGACTGTAGCTTTAAAATATCCCTACCCGATAAATTGTGCAATGCCATCGAGGGCGGAAAGCTTTTGGGGTGAACACAATCCGGAGAGCAAATTTCACCATGAGCTACACTTGCTTCTTTCGCTGCATTAACCCGGAATGCGGCGCTACCTATGCTATCCGCGAGATAATCTATTGCTGCGCAAAGTGCGGAAGCCTGCTCGAGGTGGCCCATGACCTCGAAGCTTTGCGTCAGCATGCTCCCAATTGGTGGAAAAATCTTTTTGATAGACGTTATAAGACTGCCGACTGGCCTTACGGCAGCGCAATCTGGGGCAAAAAGGAGTGGGTCTGTCCGGCTGTGGCTGACAATAACGTGGTCTCCATGTATGAGGGAGGGACTAACCTTTTCTGGGCCGAGCGTCTGGGCAAGATGATCGGCTGCGAGGATTTGTGGATCAAGCTCTGTGGGAACAGCCATTCCGGCAGTTTCAAGGACCTTGGCATGACTGTCCTTGTCTCCATGGTCAAGCAGATGATCGCCGATGGAGCCGATATCCAGGCTGTGGCTTGCGCCTCGACCGGGGACACCTCGGCGGCGCTGGCCGCTTACTGCGCCTGTGCAGGCATTCCCTCGGTAGTGTTCCTTCCCAAAGGGAAAATCTCCACCGCCCAACTGGTTCAGCCGCTTTCCAACGGCGCTATCACCCTCTGCCTGGATACCGATTTCGACGGCTGTATGGCAGTGGTCAGGGAAATCACCAAAGATAAAAGAATCTATCTGGCCAACTCGATGAACAGCCTGCGGATCGAGGGCCAGAAGACAGTGTCTATCGAGATAGTGCAGCAGTTTGAATGGAAAGTGCCAGATGTGGTGGTCATTCCGGGCGGCAACCTGGGCAATGTGAGCGCTCTGGGCAAGGGTTTTATGATGATGTACGAGCTGGGTCTAATCAAAAAACTGCCGCGCATAGTCTGCGCACAGAGCGCCAAGGCTAATCCCCTGTACCTGAGTTACAAGACCGGTTTCAAAAAGTTCGAGCCGGTAAAAGCGGGCAAAACCCTGGCCAGCGCTATCCAGATCGGAAATCCCGTCTCGATCAACAAGGCGATCGACACGCTCAAGCGCTTTAACGGGATAGTGGAGCAGGCCACTGAGAATGAACTTTCCAATGCGGCGGCGCTGGCAGATATGACAGGGCTGTTCAACTGTCCCCATACCGGAGTGGCGCTGGCCGTAACCTTAAAGCTTCTAAGGCGCGGGATTATCAAGCCCACAGACCAGGTGATCGTGATCTCGACGGCCCACGGGCTTAAATTTTCAGGCTTCAAAACCGATTACCACACCTGTAAGCTTGCCGAGGTCGACTCACGTTATGCCAACCAGCCGCTCGAGCTGCCTGCTGATTTGGCCACAGTGCAAAAAGAACTTTTCGCGACCATCGTGAAGTGGAAATCAGTCGAGGTGGACTGGGGAATGTGGTCTTGAGAACAAAGGGAGCCGCTGGAGACAAAGACAGGAATATCTGGCTATGAAATTGATGGATTTTGTTTCGCCTGATACAGTTGCGCCTTCACTCGAAGTCAAGGATAAAAATGAGCTTCTTGCGCGGATGGTCGAGATGCTCTACAAAAGCGGCAAGATAACCGATCCCGCCCCGCTTTTGAAGAAGCTGCTCGAGCGTGAAAAAATCATGACTACAGGTATCGGCAGGGGAATTGCCGTGCCGCACGCGGTTAGCCCGGAGGTCAAGCAGCAGACAATTGCTCTAGGCCGAATTCCCAACGGCACGGATTTTGATTCTCTTGACCGGTCCCCGGTCTACTTCGTTTTCCTTCTTGTTGGCCCTCCCAAAGCAAGTGAAAATCACCTGAAAACCCTGGCCCGCATCAGTCGCCTCATCCAGCATACCAACTTTATCGAGTCAATCAAGCAGGCGGAAAGCGCCGAGGATATCCTTAACATATTAGCTGAAGAAGATGGGAAACACAAAGGCTGAGCCTCTATTAATGGTTTTTGTACTCAACCGGGAAGAGGAGCTGGAGGAGATTCTTTCTGGTTTTCTGGAAATCGGTATCGCCGGTGCCACTATAATTGACAGCATGGGTATGGGTCGGATTCTCGCCTATGATATCCCTATTTTTGCCGGCTTGCGAGGCATGCTTTCCGGCGGCAGGCCGCATAACAAGACTATCTTCTCGGTACTGCCGGACAAGGGGACCTATGACCAGGCAGCCGAGCTTATCGAGGATATCTGCGGCAGCCTCGAGGACCCAGGCAATGGGATCCTGTTTGCCATCCCCCTCCGTGATGTGCGCGGCCCCAGGCTGATAAAACATTAGGCTCAAAGGGCGCGTTTTCTACCCTCATTTTTTTTCTCTCTTTTATCCAGTAAACAAACATATCCGCGCTCGGGGGTGTGCGCAGCTAAAACAATAGAAACTTTGCGCGGTTTTAGCATCCTAGCGAAAAAAGTCCTTCAGTGATTGGGCAATAACTGTCTTGTCCAGACCCTTCTTTGCTAATAATAATCGAAGGTCCAAGGGGATTTCTCCATAAACACCGACCCTGTCTTTCATCAGCAGGACCACCTCGGGGATGTCCGTAAATCTCAGTATATTCAGATAACAGGGTCCCTGACGGTGTGAGGCCGGAGGTGAACAGAGAATGACCTTTTCCACCGTTCTGTCCAGCAGCGCTGTGTACAGGCCGTTAATTCCGCTTTCACCTTTGCCGACAATAGTGATTCTGGCCGGGTCGACCTCCGGCAGGGTCTTCAGGAATTCCACCGAGCGGAGGACCTCGTAGAGCTGCATGGATTCGATCGTGGTACCGGACACCATAGCCTGACGCTTCATGTGGTGCAGCGGGTCATCGTCCCTGAAACTCCTGAGGTTTTCCTCCAGGGCGCGGCTGCCACGGTCAAGAGTCTCGACTAGCAGCACGACGCGCTCACCCCAGCGGCAGCCCTCCAGAGGCTGTTCGTTGCCCCAGACCGGAATCCCCCTGCGATGATCGATGACCAGGACTGCTGGCAGCCGAATTTCTGGCTTCAAACCTTCGGGAATAGAATAAATACCCCGTACACGCATGTCTTCAAAAGAAATAAAGCTTACTTTTCTGACAGTCCGGCCTTGCAGGACTCTCTCCTCCCTCCAATCAGGCTCGAATGGAGAATCTTCACTCGGGAAATAACGGAACACCTCACTGCCTAACTGCCTGGTCAATTCCTTTATCCTGCTTTCCCTGGATTGTCCGGATATTTGTTCCAAGGAAAAGGGATAAGCCGGTATCAACTCCTCATCGATCCTGGTCAGCCGCTCATCGAGCGGAAATCCCTCCTGCCAGCAGGCCAGCTCACCGGACGGCAAAGTATCAACCGGGCCTTCCTGGGTGAAAGACGTGTCGATCCCCAGGAACTCCTTAAGGAAAAAGGAATAGACCGGCAACCGGATTATCGCGTGGTCCCCATGTCCACCCGGAACTACAGCGGTGCGCAGAGAATCTTCCGCATGATAAAGGCTGTAAACCTCCCGCATTTTGTCGACCATTTCATTGAATGCATCCATGGGAAAACCGCGGTCGGATTCGGCGTTGCAAAGAAGCTGAGCCCGTGGAGCAGTCAGGGCTCCGATCTCGGAGTAAAGCAGACCATAACTGTTTACCGGATACTGGCAGTCACAGTGGGCCGAGGAGAGCTGGTGCTTTACCCAACCAACAGTAGAAATAGCTCCTGATACGGGTGCGGAGGCCTTGACCCGCTCGTCAATAGCCGCCAGAAAAAATGTTGCCATGCCACCGCCGGAAACCCCTGTGGCGCCGATCCGGCCGCTGTCAAGCTCTTCCCTGGTGCACAAATAGTCCAGGGTGCGGCGCGCGTTAAGCAATTCCACTGCCATAGGAGAAAATCCCCGGCTGTACCAGTGAAACCAGGCGTTGGCGTAAACCCCGTGGTGGGTGAACTCGATCTCGCCCATCTCAATGTTGTCCATCATCAGCACGGCGATACCCCGAGCGGCGAACCAGGCGCCGTGATGTTTGAATATCCTCTTGTTGGCGTGACCGCACTGGTAGAGAATGACGGGAAACGGTTTCCGGTCATTCCGGGGCAGGTAAAGGTTTGCGGTCGCGTAGAGGCCGGGTGAGGTTTCCAGGACCAGGCATTCCACCATGTAATCCGGTTTCTTGACTATGTGGGTGATCCTGACGCCGGGCGGGCTTTCGGGCCAGCGGCGATCATGCCACAGCATCCGGTAGAGAGCCTGCCTCGTCTGCTCTTTACGAGCTTCCCATTGTCCGACATTGTCGATCCGGTTGAAAAGCGTATCGAAGCGGGCGGTAACCACGCGCTCAAAGTGAGATTGAAGGGCCTCGAAATTCTCGTTTTGAGCCTGTAGTGGCGGGAGGATGCCAATCGCACACAAGCAGAGAACAGCGCATAAAATAAATTTATTCATTATTGAGTCCTGTGTTAAGACATGTTTCATTGACAAGTTAACAAATATACTATTTCAAATTGAATTAATTACAGCTGGGTTTATACGCACCGATATAGTCCTTGCTAACTTATTAACTATAGATTAAGTAGTTAAAGCTTCACCCGGCGTGCCGCAAACAAATTTCCAGGCAGGTCCATTTCAACTATTGAGTATTCACCTTCCTCAGGCAAAATCCGCCACAATCTACGATTTGGTGCTATTAAGAGTCAGAGTTCCTGCCTTGCGTTTTGCCCTGTTCATTTACTTGTGCCATCCTCCGGGCTTAGGCTGTATATGTCGGTGCGGCGTCGGTCGAAAGTCGTGATCCGGTTTATTACTCTCAGGTCAACCACACCAGTGATCAGCTCTTCGTTGTCCTGGTTGCTTTCTGCGACCACCAGGCCATTAGGGTCTATGATGAAGCTCTTTTGCATCTGAACCGGCCCGGCCTTGTTGCAGGAAATCACCCAGACACCGTTTTCAGCAGCCCTGCTGCGCAGATGGCCCTCCATCACCGGAATTTTCCAAGAGCTGCCGCCCGCCGCGTATGAACTATGGAATATCACTCTTGCACCCTGCAGGGCCAGCATGCGCCAGGGTTCCGGGAAACGGAGGTCGAAACAGATCTGCATACCGAAATCCAAGCCATCAACGCTATAGGCCCTAATGTTATTGCCGGGTTGATAAATACCATCGTCGTCCGTGGTAAGATGGGTCTTGGCATAGGAGGCCCTTATCTCTCCTCGCTCATCGATCAGGTGCAACACATTGTACAAACCATTCTGATTCTCAGTGGATGTTCCAATAATGACCCACATCCCGGTATCTCGGGCGGCCTCCTTCACCCTTTCAAGGGCCTCATCAAGAACTTCCTTGGAGGGGAAAGGGGTGTCTCTGAAATCAATGGAAGCATAGCCGGAAAGGGCGGTTTCGGGAAACACCAGCACATCCACTCCCAGGCTGTCCGCGCGCTGGATGAACTGTAAAATTTTCTCCAGATTCTTCTGCACATCGGCGCCAAAAAAAATCTGCGCGCAACCAGCCACAAAAGTTTCAGCACCAGGTTCGAGAGCCACCGCCCGCCTGGTAGTGACTGATACAATAAAAATCAGTGCGATAGCAAGCAGACGAATAGAGCGTACTTTTCGCACGGCATACAGTCTGGGATTCATAAGTGCACCTCTTTTCGAATTTTAAAGAATGCTCGTTTCCATGTGCAGTCTCAGTTATGGAATGAGAGCGAAGATGAAAAATTATTGATCTTGGTTTGGCGACTCTTATTTCCTTATTGGAATCGGTCCCACGTAGTTGGTGCCAACAACCAGGTCATCAATCCAATATGTGCAGTCGTGCTCGCAGTATCCAATATAAAGCCCCAGGCTGATAAAGTTCAGTTTAAGAGTATCGACGTCCCGCCAGCGGAATCCGTCGAACTGCATGATTTTTTCCCCATCGACCCAGAGCGCCTGCTCCCCGTTTTTCTTCCCCGGATCATTGGCTTTGACCATTATCTCGAAACAGTACCACTTCCCCCGTTCTATGAAAAAGGGTGTCTCCGGGAAGAAAAAGTTGCCCCAGTACCTGTCGTCCGCTGACTGTCTCATTTCGGGCCAGTAACTGTAAAAAGAGATTTTCCCGGGGGGATCCATCCCCTCGACAGGTACGGGATCGAGCGAAGCGGAAAAGCGGTCTGTTCCGTCCGGTCTCTGTCCTGCATGACCAAGCCTGGAACGTGGGTCATCCGCCTTGAATCCCGCTATACCAATCCAGTGCATTCCGCTGCCGGAATCGAAATCTTTGGCGAATTTAACGTAAAACCGTATGTATATACGGTCGTAACCGGGTATCAGCCAGGTCCTGATCCAGCTGTCGGACTCCTTGTAAGCATAGCCTTTGGAGGTCTTTTCCTCTGCCTTGTTCGCCAGGGTGGTGATCAGGTACGATTTACCCCCGGTGTGCACGAAAGGGGTCCGCTCTTCGAACCCGCCCAGGGCAGGGTCCTCGGAGTATCTCTCCCACCTGTCACCGAGTGAGCCAGACTCGAAATCCTCGCTCAAAACAACATCGCCGTATGCATCAGGCAATAGCAAGGCGATAAACGCCGCAACAGTTAATTGAAGGATTATTTTCACAGATTTCATCAAATATTCCTTTCACTATAAAAGAAGGCTCCTTTCCCCGGCCAGACCGGCCCGCAGTTTATTTTTCCATCGGTCCTATGTATTCTGTGCTGATCACCAGGTCATCCAGCCAGTAGGTGCAGTCGCGCTCGCAGTAATGGACATACAGGCCGGCGATTAACATGTTCACCTTGAGATTTTCGGTGTCCCGCCAGCGGAGTCCCTCTACGCGCATGATCTCTTTCCCGTCGACCCAGAGCGCCTGCTCGCCGTTTTTTTCCCCAGGCTCGTTGCATTTCACCATCATCTCGAAACAGTACCAGCGGTCCCGCTCGATGGTGAAAGGCTTCTCTGGGTAAAAATGGTTGCCCCAGTAGTAACCGCTGGAGGACTGTTTCATGTCCGGCCAGTAGGTATAGAAGCGTATCTGTCCCGGCGGAGACACTCCCTCCACGCGGTAAGGCTCGACATTGGCGATGAAGCGGTCCGTGCCATCGGGTCTCCGGCCCGCACCCCCCAGCACGGAGCGAGGGGCATCCGGCCGGCAGGCCCAGACCTGGAACCAGTGCATGTTCTTGCCCTGGTCGAAATCTTCGGCGAACTTCGCATACCAGCGGATATACACTGTCTCATAGCCGGGCAGGAACCAGGTTCGCAGCCAGGCGTCGGACTGCTTGTAGGCGTGGCCTTTGAGTATCTGCTCTTCACCCTTGTAAGCCAGGGCGGTGAGGCGGTAGGACTTCTTCCCTGAATGAACACAGGCAGACCTGGTCTCGAAGCTGCCCCGCGCCGGGTCCTCTTTATACATTTCCCAGCGGTCCCCCAGTGTGCCGGATTCGAAATCCTCTCTTAAAATCACCTCACCGCGGGTCTCCGGAGCCAATAACCCGGCGAGCGACACCACTGCCAGCAGAAACAATGTCCTTGCAGTATTCATGCAATCCACCCTTTCGGTAAAGTTCCACTTTGCCTGGTTTTGAGCCAGAATCATTTATCCATCGGTCCCACATATTCGGTGCTTATCACCAGGTCGTCCATCCAGTAGGTGAGAGCGTGCTTGGCGTTACCCCTGTAGTTACCGAACATCGCCATATTGAGCTTGAGAGTTTCTGTGTCCCGCCAGCGCATTCCCTCTACGCGCATGATCTCTTTCCCGTCGATCCAGAGCACCTGCTCACCGTCCTTTTTCCCAGGCTCGTTGCATTTCACCATCATCTCGAAACAGTACCAGCGGCCCCGCTGGATAAAAAAGGGTTCCTCCGGGAAAAAGTAGTTGCCCCAGTACCTGCCGTCTGAGGACTGCAACATGTCCGGCCAGTATGTGTAAAAGCCGATCTTGCCTGGGGGGTCCATCCCCTCGACAGGTATCGGCTCGACATTGGCGATGAAGCGGTCCGTGCCATCGGGTCTCCGGCCCGCACCTCCCAGCACTGAGCGTGGGTCATCCGGGCGGCAGGCCCAGAACTGGCACCAATGCATACCTCCCGCTTTTATATCCTCAGCAAACTTTGCATACCACCGAATATAAATTACGTCATAACCAGGCAGGAACCAAGTGCGGATCCAACTGTCGGACTCTTTCAAAATAAGGCCCCTGACCACCCTGCCCGTCCCAACGTTGGCCGGAGAGGTGATCCGGTAGGATTTACTACCGGAATGCACGTGAGGGGCCCGGGTCTCGAAATCGGCCCGCACCGGGTCATCTCTATACTTCTCCCAGCGGTTCCCCAGCAGGCCGGATTCGAAATCCTCGCTGAAAATAACCTCGCCGCGGGCGGTCGAACAGAACAGCCCTGCGGCCAGAAGCACCCAGGAGAAAGAAAGTAATTTTGTGGTGGACATGACGTGTGTTCCTCCAGTTAAAGCCTGCTAAATTTAAAGACATACTTGCACATTCGGCAGAGGGGATAACTCACTTGCGGTCCCGCCATGCTGGTCTCTCAGTGGGCCCGATGCAGGAGCCCGCAACTGTGCGGGCAATGGAGAGCCGGTACTGGCTGTCATCCATCAGGCTCGGGCGCCGGGTGTTAGTGGGGATGGTGGTGGTGTAAATCCGGATCAGGCTGCCGTCCCTGGTGATCAGCTCCTCGCGCCAGTCGCCAAGCACATCTGCGATGCAGACCGGCTCACCCTGGTATGTTCCCAATACCTTGCGGCTGTCCCGGCAAATGATTTGACCCTTGGCGGCGAGCTCTCGCTGGTCGCTTCCATCCCAGAATAGTGAAAGAGCGTCCTGTGTCTGCCGGGCAACGCTTTTGCTATGGAGGGCCTCAGGGAACTGGTCGGGCCGGGCCGCACGTGAGAGCGGTTTGCCGTTAGCCGGGTCGAGCACTACCAGACGCTCGCAGCCGTCAGTGCCGTCTCCCTCATCTCTGACAATCACTTCGTCTTTCCCGTCGCCATCAAGGTCCCAGACCAATATGGGCACATCCCGGCCCTCCCCCACGATCTCCGTTTCCAGATGGCTGCACCAGAGCATTTCACCATCCAGAGTGTAGACCTCCACATTAAACGGAATTTTCTCCCGAGAAGACGCCTTACCGGAATTTCTACTGTCCGGGTTCTCGCTGCTGCCGGAGGCTTTTTTCCCCTCCGGCCGGCAGATAATGAACTCGAAAAGGCCGTCCCCATTCAGGTCGCCCACTGCAAGCTTCTGGAACGGGGAGCCAGCCCGGGTGGGGACCACCAAGCAGGGGGCGCCGGTTTCGGAGGGCTTGACCTTTAGGGTCCGGCTTATCCCCGTAGGTGTAGTGACAAAGTAGTAATAGGTCTTTCCGGCGGTGGTGGTGCTGTCAATGAAATTAGTACCATCATTCTGCTTGAATATGCCCGCCATGGTAAAGGGTCCGGTCTTGTTATCCGAACGCTTGACCTCATATTTAGCAATCGGACCATCAGACTCTTTATAGCGCCAACTGATAAATACCCTGCCGTCATCCAGTTTAAGGGCGACAACCCTTCTTCCGGGCAGTGCATTGAAAGCGGCTGAAACCGGAGAAGAAAACGTTGACATGAAAATAATAAACAGGCAGGACAGGACCAAAAAGCGCATGATCAGGCCTCCATTGTGTGAAGAAGCTAGTTGGTTTTATATTAGAGACAACCTTTGAGGGTGCCCTGCCCTACTGAATCGAGTCCGTTAATAAGCATCGAATGTCCTGTTCAGGACTCAAATTTTGCAATGTGAGGCAGACCATCCATATTGATTTTTCGGCTTGGTTTATAAAATAAAACTTAAAATAAGATGAATATTAATTTATTCATCTTATACTAATTAATATATATAGTCAACAATATTAGCTGTATATGAATTTGGCGGTTTTTCTCGCTCGTTTCAAGGGGAATGGTTATTATACCAGTGAACGGCAGCTCAAGATGCTGGTCGGCCGGGCGGCTTAATTATCGATAACCTTCAGGCATCTTCCTATTACCCCAAATTCAATTAACTCGGATTATTCATAAAATAAACGTCCACAGGGGGCAGGCACAATTTTTGCCAAAACACCGCAACCCGGTAACCTCAATCGGGAGTCGCGCAAAAATTGTGCCTGCCCCCTTCCTCAGCGCACTCCCAAAGAACTGTATTTACTGCATTTCCTTAATCCTGAACCAGGTTTTTATGAATAATCAGGGTTAAAAACATTGAATATTTTTATCTTGCCAACACTGAATAAAGAAATTTAGTTTGAAAGGGCCACTGCTTCAGCTTGACACTCTTTAAAGAGATTTTAACGTAAGGGAGAGAAATTTTATCGATGACTGAAACCACGCGCACTGTTCTGCTGGTTATTCTGGTCGCCTTTATCGCCCTGGCCGGAGGGAGGGACATCCTGCGCCGGGAAAGAGGGAAAAAGCCCGGCCTGTTCAGGCTTACCACGGCGGTTTACCTGGCGCTGGGTCTGCTGTTGGGGGAGCAGGGTTCGGGTCTGTTGGATGCGGAGATGCTCGACAATCTCGAGCCGGTGCTCGAGCTTGCGCTCGGCTGGACCGGACTGCTGTTCGGCCTGCAGCTTGAGATCAGGCGATTGCGCAAGTTCCCGCTGAATTTTTTTGGGATAACACTTTTCCAGTCCCTGGCCACAACCCTTCTCGTCGCGGCTTTTTTGTATGTGGCGCTGGGTTTGCTTCTCAGGCAGGAGGGTAACGATCTCTGGCAGGCCCTGATGCTGTTAGCATTAGTGGGGGCGGTCTCTAGCCCTGCCGAGACAGCCCTGGCAGCCGCAGCAGGCGGCGGTGTCAAACGGCGGCTGGCCCGGCTGGCCCATTATGTAACCAGCCTTGATCCGCTGCTACCGGTCCTTCTTTTCAGCCTGATGACCGGCTTCTATCACAGTGATGCAGGAGGAAGACTTATTCCCGCGCTCGAGTGGACCGCGGCCTCTGCGCTGATTGGCCTGGTGCTGGGTCTCATGTTCAATTCGTACGCCAGGCACCGGCATGGAGAGAACGAGCTTTCCATGATGATTATCGCCTTTACGATTTTCGCAGGAGGCATAGCCGCCTACCTGAAACTCTCGTGCCTTTTTATTTGTGTGGTCATGGGAGCTGCTATCGCCAACCTTCTGCCCACCAGCGAAAGAATATTCCGCATGCTCGTTTTCCGCGAAAAGCCCATTTTAATCGTGTTTCTGGTCCTTGTGGGAGCTTCCTGGACTCCTGCAGGCGGCTCAGGGCCGGGAACGGTGGTCTGGGTTCTGCTCTGTTATCTGGCAGTCCGTGTGCTGGGCAAGGTCGCCTTCATGGCTCTGGCGAGGATTTACCTGGGTAAAGATCTGGAACCTGGAGGCTGGACAGTGGGTTTCTCCCTGCTGGGCCAGGGGGGGATGAGTGTGGCGCTGGTTGTTAATTATCAACTGTTATTCGGCGGGGTGTCAAGCTTTGTCGTGGTCAGTGTGGCCCTCCTTGCAGTGGTCGCCTCGGAAGCTTTCGGAGCTTACACCGCCCGCTTTGCCCTTGCCTCGGAAGGAGTCGATAAGGAATGAGCCGGATTTTCGGTCTGGTAGTTCTGGTGCTTTTAATGGCCCTTCTGGTTTACCTGCCGGCTGAGGCTCGAACCCAGGCGCCGCTTTCGATGCTCTTGGGGTTTCTGCTGCTTACCGGATTTGTCTTCGGCAAGATCGGCAATTATATAGGCCTGCCGGGTATCACCGGCTATCTGCTGGCTGGGGTGACCCTGGGCCCTTCATGTTTCGGCATTCTGGACAAAGCTTCAGTCAATGACCTCTCCTTGATCAACAGTTTCGCCCTGACTTTGATTGCGCTTACCGCAGGCGGAGAGGTCAGCCTCAAAAGGGTAAGGGATCGCTTGTCCTCATTTATATTGATCACCACCAGCCAGGTACTGCTGACCTTCCTGGGTGTCACTATAATAATGGCCTTCTTGTTGGGATTCTTCCCTGAGAGATTTGCCCTGGGGTTATCCAACAGGTTTACAGTGGCTATTTTTTTGGGAATAATCGCTCTGGCTAACAGTCCTAGTTCAACAGTGGCGGTGATCGTGGAGACAGGCGCCAGGGGGAGATTGAGCGAGCTGGCACTGGAGATCACGGTAATTAAAGACCTGGTGGTGATTTTGGCTTTTGCATTTGCCATGGCTGTGGGCAGCGGGGTTCTGAATACATCCGCTGGAGCAGATAGCTCCAACCTGATCCACGATCTGGCCTGGGAGATCGGAGGATCAATCGTTTTATACCAATTTGCGTTCAAGATGAGTTTTAATTATATTTGAGGTACAACCCTTTTATGGGAGGTGCCTCTATGAGTAGACGTCCTCGAAACATGCCTGAGTTAACCGAGGCAGCGTCAGTTAAAGC
>Ga0307380_10004845_pt1 | contig 18004 bp, 16 predicted proteins | sample UN3MG_FD_202239 | JGI IMG/M metagenome (GOLD analysis project Ga0307380, IMG submission 202239) | Soil microbial communities from Risofladan, Vaasa, Finland - UN-3 | ecosystem: Environmental > Terrestrial > Soil > Coastal area > Acid sulfate soil | place: Finland: Risofladan, Vaasa | collected...
CAGGTTGGGTTTTACTTTTTCGATCAATTCAACGGTTTTGGGGACATCAATATGGTAACGGTCCTCGGTTAGAGGGAAAAAATACAACGGTACCGAATTCGCCTTTCCGGCTTTCAGAACCTGGCCGCGCGTCTGGATGCGCCGGCCCATGATCCCGAAAAAACTGTGGCTGATATGGCCGCCGGCGTCGGTGGAATTGGCGATCACTGTGTCACCACCCCGCAGGTAGCCCATGGCAATGGCCGTGTTGGCGTTGTTGCCGCTATAAGGCCTGACTTCGGCCTGGGCGCAATGGAAAAGTTCCCTGATCTCCTTGGCGGCCATGGTTTCAATTTCATCAATGTATTGGGTTCCCTGGTAGTAACGGTTGATCTTGTCAGGGCTGTTGGGGTGGCCTTCGGCGTAGCGGCCCATGAAATCATTGAGCTGGATCGAGCGTACCGCCGGGCTGGGAGTGTTCTCGCTGGCGATCAGGTTAATGCATTGCTTGCCTCGCCATTGGTTCTGCTTTTCGACGATGGCAAAGATATCTTTCGTATCAACGGGCATGTGACCTCCTGGTTTTGTCAAATGATCTCAATGAATTTTATTTTCCACGCCGTCGCGCAGGTAATCCAGACGGTCCTGGTGCCGGCCGCCCTCGAAAGCGGTCTTCAGAAAAACAGCGACGATCCTCAAGGCCGTTGCCGTATCCACCAGCCGCGCCCCCAAAGCCAGGACATTGGCGTCGTTGTGGCTGCGGGCCAGGCGGGCCGCGTTTTCATCATGGCATAGCGCGGCGCGCACGTTCCTGAACTTGTTGGCCACGATGGACATGCCGATGCCAGAACCGCAGACAAGAATTCCCGTTTTATGCTGCGGATCGGCGGAAACCTTTGCCGCCGCAATCGCACCGAATTCGGCCCAATTGGCCGTGGCAGCGGAATGGACGCCGCAATCATCAATACAAAAGCCCTGGAGCAGCAGACTTGCTTTGATCTTTTCCTTCAATTCAAAGCCGGCATGATCGGCGGCAAGGACCAGACGTATTTTTTTTTGATCGTTCATCAACAATTTCTAATTTGCCATGAATTCAACATTGACGGTTATATTGTCGCCATCCTTCAACGCCAGGGATTGGTATTCGACTCTGAAATCCTGGCCGACCGGATAGGAAACCATAATAAGATCGATCGTGTCTCGCCCTGGCCAGGAAAGTGTATATATATCACTCCCGCCAGCAGGGATTCTCGAACTGGAATAATAAATTTTGACGTAGGTAGTCAATTCACCTTTGTTGACAATGTTAACATTGGCTTCACTTGTGTGGGTGCAGCCAATCATGCCCAGCAAAACCGCAGCCAAAATAATGCATTTCTTCCAATTTTTCATAAAACTCCTTATCTCACGTCTAAATTAATATAAATGGCCCAAAAAGTCAATAGCGGCGATGCCTCCCAGCCGGCAGCTCCGTGCCTGGCAACGGGGAATATTTAAAAGGAATTTTCCCGCTGCTCTTCCTCGGCTCCGACCGCGATGGCCGGAGCATCGGTGCGCGGACAGACATTTTCGCAGATGCCGCAGCCGATGCACAAGTCCGGAACCACGTAGATCTGTTTCACTTTTTTGAGTTTGCCGCGAAAATTGTATACCTCTACTTCACGGAATTTGATCGCTTTTTCCGGTACCGGGCAATGTTCTTCACAGACAGCGCAATTGTAGCCGTCGGCGTAGGTATAACAAGTGCTGCGGTTGATGACCGCGGTGCCGATCTTGAACTGCTTTTTCTCTTCCAGGGTCAAGGCGGCAAGGGCGTGAGTCGGGCACACCCGGGTGCAGCGCACGCACTCGTACTCGCAATAACCGTTGACCGGAACCAAAACCGGGGTCCAGATCCCCTCCAGCCCGGACTGAAAAACAGCCGGTTGAATGGCGTTGGTCGGACAGGCCTGCAGGCAGGCCCCGCAGCGGACACACTTTTTCAAGAATTCCTTTTCCGCAACTGCTCCCGGGGGGCGGATAAAGTCATGGGCTTTGGCTTTTTTATTCACCCCGATCTGGGGCAGAGCCGCTGCGGCCAGGCCGCAGCCGGCCGCGGCCAGGATCCTGCGCCGACCCACATCCAGGGCTGACATTTTTCCAGAGCGTGGCAGCTGGAAGCGCACATCAATGGCGGCGAACGGGCAATCATTCAGGCAGTTGAAACAGAGCATGCATTCGGATTTGAGATAATCCTGGAAAGGACTGCCGTAATAGGTACAGTGGTTGGAGCAGGCACCGCATTTGCGACAGTTTTCATTGAGCGGCAGGCGCAAAAGGGAATACTTGGCCACAAAACCGTAAACCGCACCCAACGGGCAGAGGGTGTTGCAGAAAAAACGGCGGCGGTATACATTCAGCAGCAGCAGGCCGAAAAAAAACAGCCCGATGGCCGAGGCTTGGAGGAATGTCCTCTGCCTGACCGTGAGCAGGAAACGGCGGCTGAGATCGTACAGCGGCTTGACGATTTTCCCGCTCCAGCCCTGGTTCTGGGCCCCGGACTGCAGGGCGTGCTGGACCAGAAAATTTGCTCCTGGGACCAGAGCCACAGAGCTGCTGCGCGTCAGCAATGCAAAAGGATCCAGCCAGCCCAGCAGCTGGCTGGCAAACAGGGAAGCAAGCAGCAGGATGATCAAAAGCAGGTACTTGAATCGCAGTGAGGGGCGGCTGACCACGATCTTCTTGCGCTTGCCCCTATTGCCCAACCAGGTAAAAAATTGGTTCAGCGCGCCGAAAGGGCAGACCCAGCCGCAAAAAAAACGGCCGAAGACCAGGGTCAGAATAAGCGGAACCAGGGCGAGCAAAAAGGCATGCAAAAAGGGCCCGGCCAAAATATTCACCCAAAGAAACAGGGGGTCGATATAAAAGAAAAAGCCGGTCTGCGGCAAAGACTCGATCGCCCCCCCGCCGCTTTTCAGCAATAAAAAGAAAAACAGCCAGGTGAAAAAAAACTGACTGGTGATGCGCAGGCGCTGCAGGCGTTTGCTGGTTTTGGCGTGCACCGGCCCTCAAATGGCCAACGATTTGACCGGGATCTTGGCGATGTCGATCTCGCCCATTTTTTTGGCGTGGGCCGCCTGCAGGAATTCCACTTCCCTGGGATCCTTGCCGAAAAGGACCGCCGCCGCCACGTCGGCGTGCATGATGTTGGTCGAAGCGACCACGGTTTTGCGCATTTCCACGTCGCTCAGACGTCCGCCCACCGGGCCGTTGCGCAGCAAGATCCTGTATGCATCGACCACGACCAGATGGCTGCGGAACCCTGCGGCCAGTTCGGCGATGTTCTCACCCATGTCACGGTGCAGCTTGCCGCGGTTGCCGCCCAGGATGCCATATAGGTTCTTCATGGCGATGGTCAGGCCGGAGCTGCCGTGATGCTTGAGGATGGGCACGTTTATGAATTTGTCTACTTCCAAATGGTCCCTGAAAACCGGCCATTTGGAAAGATATTCACCCTTGAAGTTATGGACGACCAGGCGGCTTTCGTCGCTGTAGCGTACGTCCGCTCCCAGTTTTCTGGCCATGGCTTCAATACCGCTGCGCTGGTAGCAGTCTTCGGCCTTGTGACAAGTGTTGTCCATGACCACGACCTTTTTGGCGCCGGCGTCGAAAACCAGTTCGATCACTGCCCGCAAGACTTCGGGATTGGTGCAGGCAGCCTGTTCTACGGTCCGGTTCCAGCCAATATTGGGCTTGACCATGACCACATCGCCGCGGGAAACGATTTTCCCCATGCCGCCGATCTCCGCCACAGCCTTTTTGGTGATTTCATATGGAGATGCGCCCTTCACCTGGATGACGGGAGCCGCGCTGCCCGGCTTGTCCTGGGCCCGGACCTGTCCGGCCAGCAGCAGGCCTGAAGAAAACATTACGCCGTTTTTTACGAAAGTTCTTCTTTTCATGGGCCTATTTTAATAAAAAACGCCGGGCCGGTCAAATCCTCGCAAAAACTATTTCAGGCTTTTCAACAGCTCCACCAGAAAATCCCAGATCTTGCCGATGGATCCCACGTGGATTTTTTCGTCTGGCGCATGGGGATTTTTCAGCGTCGGGCCAAATGAAATCATGTCCATGCCGACATTTTTGTCGCCGATGATCCCGCATTCCAGGCCGGCGTGAATGACTTCCACATGGGGCTCTTTGCCAAACAGTTTGCGGTACACATCCTTGCAGCGGGCCAGCAGCGGCGATTGCATGTTGGGCTGCCAGGGCGGGTAGCCGTTGCCGCTGACAGCCTGGGCTCCGGCAAGATGCGCAATGGCTTCGATCTTCAAGGTCAGGGCATGCAGCCGCGACATCACCGAACTGCGCTGGCTGGTAACGATCTCAATCTTACTGTTGGCGATCTTGGCGCTGGCCAGGTTGTTGGAGGTTTCCACCAGACCCTTGATCTCCGTTGACATGGCGGCCACACCGTGCGGCAGGGCGATGATCAGGTCGAAGATCTTGGCGCCGCCCGCCACCTTTAGCGGACGCTTGCCCATGGTTTCGGGCTGCAGTTCCAATGAGACCTTCAATTCGGGGTCGGTTTGCTTGAATTCATGCTTGAAAACCGCTTCCTGGTCGGCCACCATTTGTTCAATTGCCTTAAAGCTATCACGGGGGATAAAGATATCGGCCCAGGCATCGCGGGGAATCGCATTGTGGGCCGTTCCGCCGGAAATATCGGCCAGGCGCAGCAGGTCGAAATCCGACTTGATCGTCATGAGAGCCCTGACCAGGATCCTGATGGCGTTGGCCCGATCATCACTGATATTGATCCCGGAATGGCCGCCATTCATGCCGCTGGCTTTCAGGCGGGCCATAACGAATCCTTCCGGGGCATCTTCGTACTGCAACGGCAGAGTGATGTGGGTGTCGCGGCCCCCGGCACAACCGACGGTGAAGACTCCCTCGTCCTCGGAATCGACATTGAGCAGGATCTTGCCTTTGATAAAACCGGCTTCCAGCGCATTGGCCCCGGTCAGGCCGGTTTCTTCATCCACGGTGAAAAGCAGCTCCAGGGGAGGATGGACGGCTTCCTTATCCAACGCCAGCACCATGGCCATGGCCAGGGCGATGCCGTTATCGGAGCCCAGGGTGGTGTGATCGGCTTTCAGCCATTCGCCGTCATAGACAAAACGGATGGGGTCCTTGGTGAAATCATGGGGAGAATCGGCGGTTTTTTCGCAAACCATATCCATGTGGCCCTGAATCACCACGGCTCCGGATCCCTCGTAACCCGTGCTAGCGGGTACTTTGATCAGCACATTGCCGACCTTGTCTTTTTTGGATTCCAGATTGTTTTTTTCAGCCCATTGCAAAAGGAAAGCGCCGATCTTTTCTTCATGCTTGGAACAGCGCGGAATGGCGCTGATCTCTTCGAACAGATCCAAGATTAATTTTGATTTTTGGTGTTTGATGTTCATTACAACTCCTTAAAAAAAAACTATAAATGAAAAAGCCCAAAAAGTCAACGGGGAAAAATGGACCGGTATTGAAATCAGGAACCGATTCGCATAAAATGAATCCAAGGTGCGACTCAGAATCATAGTTCTTTTTTTTCTCTGCCTGAACGGAGCCGGCTTATCCTTTTCCGTTGCCCAAGAAATCCTGCCGACCGGAATCACCTGCTGCGACGAGGAGAAAATCAGGCAAGCCATGACCGAGGAAGCACTGGCCAGGATCCTGGCAAAAACCGAATCCGTCCTCCGCAACAAAGGGCTGGGAGGTGATTATCTGAGCGACCAGGCCTTTGAAAAGATAAAAAAGCACTTGCCCGACGGTGTTGGCACTGACCAGCGTTTGGCTTTCATGCGGCAAATGCTTCAGTCCCCGCCCCCGGATCGGGATATTGAAGAATTTCAAACCCTGGTCGGGCATTTCATCCTGGGCATGACCCTGGAGATCGGCATCACCATGCAGGACGAATACGACCAGGCGCAGCAGGTTAAGGAAAAAACCGAAAAATTGCTTGACCGATTGGAAAAATTTTCACGGCAAGACGAGGAAGACCTGGGCCGGGCCCTTTTTCAGGTCGACCTGACCGAAAAAGAGCTGAAACGGATCCGGGCCAGTGATCGGAGGTGGAAAAACTCCGCCGCCGCCGCCTCTCCTTTCAAAGAGTTCAACAACTTAAAAAGAAACATCACCGGGCACGCCCCCGACCAAGACCAATGGCTGGTCTTTGAACTGGCTGAAAAATACCGCTGCCAATTCCCTTTCCTGGATGAGTTCCTGGAAAATTACCGCCGCCTGGCCAAGGATTTCCGGGAAACTGCCCGAAGGGTAAATGACTTGCTTGCTATTTCCAGAGAATGATCTGAATTTGACAAACCGCCTTGCAGAGAAAAAAAAGCCGAAAAATAGGTGCTGCCCGCAAGTTCACGACTTTTTCTCTATTGAAATTGCTGCCGATATCCCGTAAAATGACCTGATGGAAATATCAGCAAACGCAAGCAAAGAAACACCATGGCAATTGAAGATGTTCAACCGCTCCTTGAAGAAAAAGATGAAGGTCGCGGCTCTGGCCAGTCTCTTCCCCGTTCTCGCCAACCGCAAGTGCCTGCTCCTGACCTGTGGCGACAACAACGGCGCCATCAACTATAAAATACGCCTTATGGGCGGCCTCTGGACCTGGGCCGACTTTGAAACCCAGGGCATTCCCGGCATGGAAGAACTCCTGGGCGAACCGGTGATCAAGCTTGATGGCGAAACAGCTTCCTTGCCCTTTAAAAATAATGAATTCGATCTGACGGTCTGCATAGACGTGCACGAGCATCTGAACGACCCCCTGCCCGTCACCCGGGAACTGGCACGCGTCACGCGTCCAGGCGGCACCGTGATCGTCACCACTCCCAACGGCAACGAGAAAAAGCTCGCTGTACGCATCAAGAAGGCCATCGGCATGGACGCCAATGCTTACGGTCATCGCCGCACGGGATTCGATATCCCCGACCTGCGCCGGCTCACCGCAGCGGCCGGATTGACCTTCCGGCGCAGCGGTTCGTACGCTCGTTTTTTCACTGAGATGCTGGAACTCGCGATCAATTTCCTTTATGTCAAGTTGCTGGCAAAAAAAAGCCAGGCCCCCGTCGAAACGGGGACAATCGCTCCCGTGAGCAAAAGCCAGCTCACCTCGGTTAAAAAGAGTTACAAGCTTTACTCCCTGCTCTATCCGGTTTTCTGGCTCGTTTCCCGCCTTGATTACCTGATCGCCTTCACACGCGGCTATGCCGTGGTAGTGGAGACCGTCAAATGATCGCCGTCATCACCGGGGCCAATGGTTTTTTAGGCCGCCACCTGGTCGAAGACCAATTGGCCCGGGGCATGACCGTGCATGCCGTGGATGTTCACACGGACAATCTACACACCCTTGATGCCAGGGCCGAACTTAAGATCTTCCAGGCCGACATCTGCGACCGGGAAGCAATGAAAAGAATCTTGGCCGGAGCCGAAGTGGTCTTCCACCTGGCCAGCGCTCATCTTTCCGTCACCTTAAGTGAAGAGGCTTACTGGCGCATTAACCGCGATGGAGCGCTCGACCTGGTCCGCTTGTGCCACGAGGCAAAAGTCGCCCGCTTCGTTCACGTAAGCAGCGTGGGCGTCTACGGCGCGATCACCGACCCGCCGGCCGACGAAACAACCCCCTGCCATCCCGATCTGATCTACGAAAAAAGCAAGCTTGCCGGAGAGGAAGCCGTGCTCGACTATGCGTGCCGAAGCGGTCTGCCGCTAACCGTGATCAGGCCGGTATGGGTATACGGGCCGGGCTGTCCGCGCACGGAAAAATTGTTCCGTTCGCTGCGCAAGAGAACATTTTTCTACATCGGCAGCGGCAACAGCCTCCGCCATTGCCTCCATGTCGAGGATTTCAACCTTGCCTGCCGGCTCTGCGCCTCGCGCCCCGAAGCCGTGGGCCAGGTATTCGTGATCGGTGACGCCCGCCCGGTCTCTCTGCGCGAATTGCTGGGCGCCATGGCCCAGGCATCCGGCTTTCCCGAACCCTGGCTCCATCTTCCCCTGGTCATTGCCCGCCCCCTGTTCGCCACAGTGGAATGGCTGGCCAAGAAATTCCACCGCGAGCCTTTCGTTTCCAGCCGAACCTTGAAATTTTTCACCAACAACACGGCTTTTTCAATAGCCAAAGCACGGAAACTGCTCGACTTCGAACCACGCTTCGACGTGGCCGAAGGCATGCGCCGCACCTGGGCCGCGATCAGCCAATTACCGCCCCGGGCCGGGAAGAACTGATCCATGTGCGGCATCTGCGGCTTCACCTGGGAGGACCGGCAGGCGGTGCAGGCCATGGCCGATGAAATCGCCCACCGGGGACCCGATCAGAGCGGCTACCATTGCACTCCGGGGATCTCTCTGGGGCACCGCCGCCTGTCGATCATCGACCTTTCCGAAAACGGACGCCAGCCCATCACCAATGAAGACGGCAGCCTTTGGCTGCTGCACAACGGAGAAATCTACAATTTCCGCGAGGTGAAGCGCTGGCTTGAAAGCCGTGGGCACGTTTTTCGCAGTGGTTCCGACTCGGAAGTGATCCTGCACGCTTACGAAGAGGAGGGCATTGAATGCCTGCGGCGCCTCAACGGTATGTTCGCCATAGCCCTTTGGGACGCCAGGCGGCAGCGCCTGCTGCTCGCCCGCGACCGGTTGGGAGAGAAGCCGTTATATTATTGCCAGGCCGGCGAACAGCTTGTTTTCGCTTCTGAAATAAAAGCCCTACTCAAGAACCCCCGCGTACCCAGAAAGATCGACGAAGCCGCCCTCGATTGTTTCCTAGGCTTCGAGTTCATTCCGGCGCCCATGACAGCGTTCGCCGGCATCCGGGCACTCCCTGCCGGCCATTGGCTGGAATGGGAAAACGGAAGCGCCAACATCAGGCAGTATTGGCGCCTTGACCAACAAAGCGAAGAACGCCAGGAAAAGGAATGGAGCGAAGCGTTGCGGGCCCAGCTTGAACGGGCGGTGCGCCTGCGGCTGGAGAGCGACGTTCCCCTGGGGGCCTTCCTTTCCGGCGGTATCGACTCAAGCACGGTCGTGGCCATGATGCGCCGGGCCAGTGCCGGCCCCATCCGTACATTCGCGCTGGGCTACAAAGAAGCGGGATTTTCTGAGTTCGCCTACGCGAAAAAAGTCGCCAACCATTTCGGCACCATGCACAATGAACTTCTGATCGATCCCATTACCCCTGAAATCATAGAAAAAGCGGTATGGCACCTTGACCAGCCGTTCTCGGAATTTTCGGTACTTCCCTATTTCCTGATCTGTCGCAAAGCGCGCGAGCACGTCACGGTTTGTCTTTCCGGCGAAGGGGGCGATGAAGTATTCGTCGGCTATGACCGTTTCAAAGCCAGCAGGGCCGAACGCTACCTGCAAAAACTTCCTGCCCCCCTGCGTCGGGCGGCAGGCACTCTGGCAGCCTCCCTCCCCGACCGCCCCCAAAAAAAAGGCGCGTTGAACAGCCTGCGCCGTTTTTTCCAGGGTGCCGCCCTGCCCTCCGGCGGCCACATGCGCTGGCAGTATTTCCTAAGCGCGGAAATGGCCCAGGACCTCTTCCGCGATCGCTCGGGCGAGGAAATCCTGGCCACCACCCTGGCCTGGGCGGATCGCGCCGCGTCAACATCCGGCAAGCAGGATGAATTGAATCGGGAAATCCTCTGCGAGCTCAGCTTCATGATGCCGGAAAACCCGCTGATGAAAGTGGATAAAATGAGCATGGCCTGCGCGCTGGAAATTCGCGCCCCGCTCATCGACCACGAGCTGGTCGAGTTCGCCAGCCGCATCCCTTCCCGCCTCAAGCTGGACGGCTGGACCACCAAGGCGGTTTTAAAAAAGGCCATGGCCGACCTCCTGCCTCCAGGGATCGCTTACCGCCCAAAGCACGGCTTCAGTTTTCCGATCAAGCACTGGCTGCGGGGGGATCTGCTCGCTTACATGGAGGACGTGTTGGCTGGATCGCCTTTCATCCGCGAAAGGTTCAATGCGGCCACTGTCGCCCGCTTGATCACCGAACACCGCGCCGGCAGCAAAAATCACGATCACTTGCTGTGGAGCCTGGTGAACCTCGCCCTGTGGCATAAGCGTTTTCTGCCCGCAACCGCCTAGCATGTTCACCCGCATCGCCGTCGACGTTCACCTGCATTTTTACGAGAGCTATGACCAGGAACGATTCTGGCAGGCGCTATGCGACAACCTGGCCAGCACTGCCGCAGAACGGAACGGCGAAAACATGCCGCTCCAGCGCCTGGCTCTGCTGACCGAAGGTTCGGACTGCGATATGTTTTCCCGTTGGGCCATCCCGGGCGCCACCGCACCGGGCGGCTTCGTTTTTAACGCCACAAACGAACCATATTCGCTTACCCTTGGCCGCCGGGGTGAGCCCTCCATCCTGATCGTTTCGGGCCGGCAGATCGTCACCGCCGAGCGCCTTGAGGTGCTGACCGCCGGTGACTCCCCCGACATTGCCGACGGTCGGCCCCTTGCGGAAGTGGCGGCCGAACTGGCTGAAGCCGGAGCCCTGGCTATCATTCCCTGGGGTGCCGGCAAATGGCTGGGCAGGCGCGGCCGCCTGGTGGAGAGGATTGCGGCATCCAGCTCATCCCCGGCCATGTTCCTGGCCGATAACCCGGCTCGCCCGGCCTTCTGGCCGGCACCGCGTATCTTTCGCAAAATGGAGCTAAGCGGCAAAGCCGTTTTACGCGGTTCTGATCCGCTGCCACTGCCCGGAGAAGAGAAACGCGCCGGAGCTTTTGCATCATTGCTCGAGGGCGAGTTCGATCCCATGCGGCCGCTGGCATCGTTTAAAAAAATCCTGGCGCAGAACGGCCGTGTTCAGGGTCTGGGTCGGCGCGATGGGATGATCACGTTTTTCCGCAGGCAGATCAGCCTGCGCTTGCGTTCATAGTGGAAAAGCCAGGCCGTGCGGCCTGGCCTGAGAAACCTTTGCCTCAGTCCTCCGCCATATCAAGATTACTCTCACCGAACAGAGCCCGCCACGGTTCGGGTCGCCAAGAAAAACCGTCAATCAGAATTTTTTTCAACCGGACTCCGCTCTGCAGAGATCCTGAGACAAGATAAAACGGCCGAATTCTCCGTTGGCTTTCAGCCAGAGAAAAAAGTGAAACTCCCGGCACCGCAGTTTGAATGCCCATTTCAGCGAAGACCGTGCGGGGGATATCGGCCAAAACAGCAGGGGAATCGGAAACCTTCATTTCGGCCTGCACAATAGCGAATTTTTTGACCAGAAGCAAGGGGATTGCAGCCTGGCGAATGATGATTGGAGTATCGCTGCCGTTATCCAATTGCCAACAATCGGGTTTTTTTTCATATAAAATGCCGATGTTTTCCATTCGGACCCCATGATCCCCGACCACAACAATCATGGAATTGTCATATATTTCGGCTTCTTTAAGTTTGGCCAAAAAACGATCAACCAGACGCAATACGCATTTTGCCTGGCCGATATAATTAAAACGCGTGAATTCTAATCTTGCGTATTCACAATTTTCTTTGCGCGCCAATGGTGGGTGCAGGCCCCGCCAATGCCAATACTTGAAAACCGGTCGGCCAATTAGCGTCATGCTTGCCTCGAACAATTCAATATTTTCCTGGTCCTTGTTTAGATCCATGTAGGTTTTTTTTCGTAGTCTCGGTTTGCGTTTTTTGCCAGGCCGCGAAACATGCGGGTCATCAAAATATCGACATAGAAACCACTTCTGGTTGTTATAAACCTTCTTTTTTAAAAATTGCGGCAGTTGGCGGAAAAGGGCCAAATCAAGTAAAAATGCCATTTCAGCGCTTTTAACCGCCTTCTTGCTCACAAAATTTGAGGCGATCTCTTTGCTGAAAAGAATATCAGGGAATTGCAGCGGATAAAGCCCGACATGAAAGCCGGAATTCTTCAGAATATACGGCAATGAGCATGACAGGTACGCTTTTTTCGTGTATTCTTTAATGGACTGGGACTGGTCCCAATAATATTGGCCGGTCAGGATAAGCGGCACCGAAAAAAAAGTCCCGGTATATCCCCCCAGATTATTGCGAAAATAAGTGAAATCCCTGAAAATTTTCCCGTAATTGGGTTCCTGATTCATGATTTCTTGAAAAGCGTCACTCTGAAAAGTATCCAAAACCAAAACAATCACGTTTTTCTTCTTTGAAAAGACATATTTTTCTCTCATATCAAAAGTAAGCTTGCTTTTGCCTTGGATTTTCGGGGATTGCAGGCCAAGGGTTCCCACGTAAATCATTTGCACGCATAAAAGGGCCAGGCTACCTAAGCGAGCCAAGCGAAAGACGAAACGTGACCTGAACAAAGGCAGCAATAGAATCAGTAGCCAGATCAGAATATCCAGCCAGCCCCGGGAACGGTACTTAGGCCATAAAATGAAACGGCCATCCAGGGGACCATAATCCCAGAGCAGAATATTTCCCTGCAGCCAAAGCAAAAACCCCAAACTGAAAATCAGGCCCACAAGTTTTTCATGCCATTTTTTGAATCGCATGGACACCAGAAAAACAATCGCTGATAAAAAAAAGGCCAGTGCAAGCAATTTTGGGAAAATCGCGGAAAAAACAAATGGAAAATCATAGGAGTTGCTGAAAAAAATGTTAGAGGGGGTGAAGAAACCAATGGTAAAGCCAAAAAAAGCGGCTGTCGCAAGTGCCCTCGGCCAACGGCGCGGCATGGCAATGCTTTGGGCTGGAGCGCTTAGATCACTTGCCGGCATGGACCCTGCTGGACATGGAATACAGGATACGATCCGTTTGGGCGATGGCTTCGCGGCGTTCAATGGTGAAATAACGCTGGAATTCTTTTTCGAATCCGCATTCGTGGTAATCGGGAAAAATATCATCCCGGGTAGCCAGCAGGAGCCTCACTTGGGAATCATTTTTTGGAATGAACTCGATGATCAGGTTCCGGCAAAAGCGGCTGAGAAAATCGGCTATCTTGGCCAGCGGCAGATTGTTGGCAATAGCCAAGTGGTGCACCAGGGCCAGGGCCAGGACCGTGTCGATGGGACAGCGCTGCAAAAGCGAGATCCTCTCGTCGTTTTCCCAACCGATGCCCGGACTGGGATTGGTGATGTCGCCTACCAGCGGCAACAAAAACCTGTCGCCGGAGCGGCGGCATTGCAGGTAGTTTTTTTCCACCGCTGCCGCATCAATATCCAGGGCCACGGTCGGGATGTTGCGCTGGGAGGCCAGCCGGCTGAAAACACCGGTGTTGGCTCCGATGTCCCAAACATGGCGCGGGTTGAGCAACTGCAGGAAATCTGCAACGAGATTCTTCTTGAATTCAAGCGCCTGATCGGAATAATTCGTATGGCCGTAATATTCGGCCCACTCGCTGCCGCTTGGCCGCCAGTGCAGCTTCTTCACTGCGTTTTCCAGGCTATTGAGCAAAGCCAGGAGGGCAAAACGGCTCATGGGACGCTGTTTGGAACGCAGCGGCTTGTCGGCATAACGTTTTTGCGAACGGGCATGCAAGTGGATGTGGGAAAGCAGGGAGAACTTGATCCGGGTGCGGGCAGGAAGTAGACTGCCGGCCAGGTCCAGAGGAACGCCGTCCAAGTGCAGCCGCGACATTTGGTTCAAGCGGATATCGCGGTAGGCCATCAGCGCCAGCGGCGCCAGAAAGTGCTGGCAGAATTGGCGGTAAGCCACCCAGGGACGCCCATGGGGATATTTTTCAAAAGAGAGGGTATCGATCAACAACGGCCGGCCATGGACGAACTGCACATTGAAGGCGCTGGCGTCCTTGAGTGACATGCCATACTCCAGCGCGGTTTTTTGAATGGCCAGGGTCAGCAGGGCGGCGTCCTTGAGCTGGCTGAAGCACCACTCGTAGGGATAAGAGATGAAAGGCAGCAGAGTGGGACGAATGATTTTATAGGCGGCGGCGGTACAGGCCAGTTTCAAATCGCATTCCTCATGCTCGACAAGTTGCCCGGCGCCGGCAAGTTTCTCGTAAAGGCCGGAAGCGATCAGCTGATCGTAATGTTCGCGGTAGGTTTCATTAACCTGGCGGAAAAGTCTGTTTTCATCCCAGAAAAGAAAGCCGCTGGGGTCGCGGAAAGACCCGGACAGGGCCGTGCTTTCAACCTTCATTTTTCCTTTTTGAAAAAAGCCGGACGACGAATATCTTGATCTTGTGCCAATACACCTTGACAGCGAATGAAAGCGCCACAAAAGCCGCGATAATGATCTGGAAGACATAGCTGCCCGTCCCGGGATCAATATACGCGTAGGAATAGCGGGGGAAAAGCAGACAAAAAGCCAACAGCAACAGGAAAAGTTTGCCAAGGTTTTTAATTGACTTCATCGGACCACCTCATTGAAAAACAAGGAAACGGCGCAGCAGTCAGCAACCGTTGATCGTTTCAGTAAATTTTATTATACATTATTTCCCCGACACGGTCAATCGAGGGGCGCAAGACCGCTGTTTTCTTTTTCCAGAGATTTTGCTATAATGGGGCTGCCCATGACGCCAAAAACCATTAAGATTTTCTTTGCCATGTTTCTGCTGTTCATAATCTGTTTTTCTTTTGGCACCGACCTGCCAAAAACCAAGAACGGCGGTTTTTTTTCCGATGAATCGACCTATTTTTCAATCATGCAGAGCCTGGCTTTCGATTACGACCTGGAATACACCCGGGCCGACATCATCCGCATCCGGGAAAACTTTTGGGTCGGTCCCATGGGGCTTTTCTTGAAGCAGGGCCGGAACAACCGTATTTATTACGCCAAGTCATTTATTTACCCGTTGGCGCTGGCACCTTTTTTCAGGCTTTTCGGCAATCACGGCATACTGCTGGCCAATTCCCTGATGGTTTTTTTTACACTGCTCATGGGATTCCTGCTGCTGCGGCAGCAATATTCTTCGGAGCGGAGTTTTGTCTTCACCATCATGTACCTTTTTTGCAGCATCACCTTCATCTATGTCTGGTGGATCACCGCCGACCTGTTCAATTTTTTCGTCAATTTCGCCGCCCTGTTCTTCTTTTTTTACGAATTCAAGAATCCTGCCTGGTCAAGCATGGCCGGTGTTTTTTTTGCCGCGGCGATCTTTTCCAAACCCAACAACCTGCTGCACATCGGCGTCCTTTTCCTGCTGCTCCTCTATCAGAAAAACTGGAAAAAATTCATCAGCCTGGGCCTGATCTGCGCGGTATTCTTGGCAGGCCTTTTTGCCTTCAATTACAGCCAGACCGGGGAAATCAACTATCAGGGCGGGGAAAGAAAATCATTCTACGGTAATTTCCCACTTGAAAGAGCAGATTTTTCCTTTGCCAGCGGCCACAAAATGAGCACGGATACGTATTGGCGCCGCTTCTACCTGAGTCCGGCCATCACCTTACTCAATGTGTTTTATTATTTTTTTGGCCGCTTCACCGGCATGCTGATCTATTTTTTCCCCGCTTTCTTCCTGCTGCTGCTTTTCTTTTTTCAAAAAAAACATCCGCAGGACTGGTTCCTGCTGGCCGGGATCGTTTCAGCCATACTTTGCTACATTCTGCTGATGCCTGATAATTATTTCGGCGGCGGCGGTTCCTTGGGCAACCGGTACTTTTTGAATATCTATCCCTTGTTTTTCTTTCTCGGCTACCGCGAACGGCGATTCAAGTTCTCCCTTCTGCCCGCGGCCGCAGCCATGATTTTTCTGGCGCCAATTTTCATGAACGGTATGTTCAATTCGGCGTTTCCCCGCTATCCCGGATTGTCTTTTCCCATTAAATTCTTCCCGGCCGAAAAAACCCAATACTCCACTTTGCCCAGCAACACCAATCCCCGCGCCTTCAACAGGAAAATCGCTGAAAAATATACCCTGTTTTTCCTCAATGACAATTACAACCCCATCGAAGGCGAAGCCTTTTGGACCCACGCCGACAAAGAGTTGGAGATGTTCCTTCTGGCCCCGGGCAAAGTGAAGAAATTTACCTTTCAATTGAAAAACATACCCCTGGCCAACCATATCCGCCTCCAGGTCGAGCACAAGTCCCAAAACCTATTTATCGCAGCCGGTAATGTGCGCGACATCACGTTCAGCAATATTCACGGGCTGCGCATCGCCAACCGTTTCATTTACCATATAAAAATCAAGAGCAGCAACTATTACTGTCCGTTTTTTGCTGACGCCAAAACGCAGGATAGACGCCTGCTGGGAGTTCAAACCCAAATCGAGCTGGGTTATTGAAGCGCACACGCCGGCGCTGCCGCGGCAATTGACTTTTGGGGCCGCTTCCCTTAAGATGGACGCCAGAATGAAAATTGCCGCCGATCTTCACATTCATTCCACCCTTTCACCTTGTGCTTCCCTGGAAATGTCACCGGCGGCCATTGTTCGGCGCGCCAAGGAGCTCGCCTTGGACCTCATCGCCGTCACCGACCACAACAGCATGGAAAACAGTTTTGTCACGGCCAGCATGGGAGTAAAAATGGGTTTGCGGGTTTTGTACGGCATGGAGGCACAAACAAGCGAAGATGTCCATTTCCTGTGCCTTTTCGAGGACCTGGGGCAAGCTGCCGCTTTCAATGTCAAGATCTACAACCACTTGCCCAAGGTCAGGAATGAGCCGGAATATTTCGGCGACCAGGTGGTCGTCGATGAGCTGGACAATATCGTCCGCCATGAAGACCGGCTGCTGCTGAACGCACTTGAACTCACCATAGCGGAATTGCTCGAGCTGGTGCGCGAACACGGCGGGGCGGTTATTCCTTCTCACGTCGAAAGCGCGTCCTTCGGCCTACTGGTCAACATGGGCATGGTGCCCCGGGAACTGCGCGACTCCGTATTGGAAATTTCCCACGCCGCCGGCAGCGAAGATGTGCGGCGCTCCTACCCCGAGCTTAATCGCTTCCCCTTGATCACCAACTCCGATGCCCATTTCCTTAAGGACATCGGCTGTGCCTACACGGTTTTCCAGGCAGCGGCTCCCTCCCTGCCCGCTTTGATCAAAGCCGCCAGGGCTGGTGCCTTCGACCGGGTCTACCGCAAGAACCATGGTTGAGGATCTCTGCTTCCATCTGCATGACCTGGTGCAGAACTCTGCCGCGGCCGGAGCGAAAAACATCTCGGTGACGATCAGCGACCGGGCGGCAAAAGACCTCATTACCATGACGGTCGAGGATGACGGTGAGGGCATGGACCGGCAGACCCTAGGCAAGGTTCAGGATCCTTTCTTCACCAGCAAGAGTTTCAAAAAAGTCGGCCTGGGCATTCCCTTGCTCAAGGCCACGGCGCAGAGTTGTCGAGGCGATTTCCGCATTCGCAGCAGGGTGGGGCATGGGACCAAGGTCAGTGCCAGGCTGCAGAAAAGCCACGTAGACTGCCCTCCCCTTGGCGATCTGATGGCGACCTTGCTGTCGCTGCTGGTCGGTTTTGACAGGATTAACATCCGCTTCGCCTACCAAAGCGATAATGGGGCGTTTGCCTTGGCCAGCGCCGACATTCGCCGCCAAGTTGGGGACCTGCATTTTTCCCATCCCGAGATCCACCGGTTTCTAAAAGGATACATCCATGAAGGGCTTGGCCGCGTACTCATTCCCCACGCTTGAGGCCGCGCCGTTGGCCGCGGCGGTTGTTCAACCTCCGACTACTATGTTACAATTGCGATCATGAATCCAGACAAAGACATCATCATCGAAATTCTGAAAAACCTCGCCTTGTTCCAAGAATTGAATTACAACGCCGTCAAAGAGTTGACCTACCTGTTTTCAGACCGGATATTCCAGTCAGGTGAAACGATCTTCGAGGAGAATGACACGGGCAACTCGCTGCTGGTGATTGTCTCCGGCGAGGTGCGCATCAGCCAGCGGGCCGAACTCAGCGGCGAGGAAACCCTTACCGTACTGAAAAAAGGCGACTTTTTCGGAGAGATGGCCCTGCTGGATGACCTGCCGCGCAGCGCCACGGCCATTGCCCAAAGCGATACTTTCATGCTGGAGATCAACCGCGAAAAATTCCTGCACTTTGTTGAAAAGGACCCAGCCA
>Ga0307380_10004846_pt1 | contig 18002 bp, 7 predicted proteins | sample UN3MG_FD_202239 | JGI IMG/M metagenome (GOLD analysis project Ga0307380, IMG submission 202239) | Soil microbial communities from Risofladan, Vaasa, Finland - UN-3 | ecosystem: Environmental > Terrestrial > Soil > Coastal area > Acid sulfate soil | place: Finland: Risofladan, Vaasa | collected...
GTATAGATAAACGACTCCAATTCTCTGTTTGTCTCAGCCAGGAGTTCCGCCTGTTGCTTGAGGCTGTTCCGAGACTGCCTCAATTCCTCCTCAGTTTGCTTCAACTCGGTTATGTCACGATTCGATCCGCGCCGGCCCAAGAGGCTGCCGTCGGCACCCCTGATGGGCCTGCACCGATGGCTGATCCAGCGCACCTCGCCGTCGGCCCGGATTATTCTGAACTCCAGCGCTGAATCTTCCCCACTCTTCTCACTCGTCTCGTTGTGATCCGCAAACCTGGCCTGGTCGTCAGGGTGGATAATGCTGGTGAAGAGGCCGGGGTTGTTGAAAAAATCATCCTCTGAATAGCCGGTGACGCGCTCGCAAGACGGTGAGATATAAAGCAATTCCTGCGTCGAGCTTATCCAGCAGACCCATTCGGTGGTGAATTCGGCGACCGTGCGGTAACGTTCTTCGCTCTTTCGCAGAGCCAGCTCGATCTCAGCTCGCTGAACTCGGTCTCTGGCCGCGCTAATCCGGCGGACTATGCTGTTTAACAACAACTCGGCGAAGATCTTGCTTTTGCCGATAACGAAATAATCGTCGGCCCCCGAACGCATTGCTTCGGCAGCGACGTCTTCCTGCCCCGGTTCGATGAGTATGATAAACGGCGTGGGTATCCCCCGCTCTCTTATGGCCCCGAGAAGTTGAAGGCCGTCCTGATGGCCGGTATCAATATCGCAAAGAATACAGTCGAAATCGTTCTCCGAAGCAAACTCAAGTGCTTCTTTCGCATCCCGGGCATGAACCAACTCCACATCCGCAGCCATCGATTGCACGTTCTGCAGCAGCGAATCTTCTCCGACGCTGAGAATACCGACGTGAAGAAGACGCACCATGTCGACCTCCACACCAACACTCGCTTATGCGAACAAGAGCAACCCAACAGAGCAGGGAAAGCAACCTGTCCAAAAGCGTTTTTTCATACTTTTATTAGATTTTCCGTTTAAATTTTAGATTATTTCATAAGAAAGGCAACTTCAAGCACTACATGGGGATTCGATCAGCCCGTCGACACGGCGCTCACGTTTTTTTCCGCACGAGATATGTATCCTGCACGAGCCGTTCTCTTCCCTTGATGTACTTGATCAATTCAAAGCCGTCCAACAGGCGGCTCTCGACGTTCTCGACTGTCTGGAAACTGCCATAGTGATTCTTGCCCTCTTCGTCCTCATCCACCACGACCACCTCGCCGGCCAGCAAGCGCTCGAACTGCTCCCTGGTCAGAAACTCCTTGTATGGTTCACCGTGCGTCGTGAACAGCATCACCCCCCCCGGCCGCAGCACGCGCCTGAGCTCGATCATCCAACGCTGCTGCAATTCGGCGCCGAGATGCGTGAACACGGAGATCAGGTAAATGAAGTCGAATTTCTCGTCTTCATAGCTGAGTGGAGGGGCGAGGCAGTTCTGATCGAATTTGCCGAAATCCAGGTTATCCCGACACCATCTGACCAGATCGTAGTTGTAATCACTCCCGTACAACCTGGCCCTGGTGCGCAACCTGATGTGTCTGATAATCCGACCGCAGCCGCAGCCGAAGTCGAGGATGTCGTCCATCGCCCCTATGTCGATTCCGCTGCTTTCCAGATGGCCGATTATCTCTGCAGCCGCCTCCCGGCCCATCGCGTAATACTGCTCGGCCCAGCCCCGGGCGATGATTCGAAAGATCAGCCTGGGAGAAGGCACGCGGTTACCGTCTGGCGCTCTCCCCAGCCGGTACTTCACCTCCTTGAGAAGATAGTGCGGGGTAACCTGCTTCAGCATGTGATAACAGCATGAGACGTCTTCGTAGATACCCGCTCTCTTCAGGAAGTGCTTTATCCTCTCTCTCACATCAGGGCTCCGGATGACGGACTGTAAGATACCGTTGTGTCCCCTTCTCGAAGGTACATATCATGCTGTTTTTCGCAGGGTCAACATTACTTGTTGTAGTTTAACAGGATTTGGGGGGACGGCGTCGATGTTCACAGAAATCCAATTTGATTATTGAATTAAATCCCTCTGTTTGTCAGACTGCTTGTATTACACTGGGGGCGGCCGGACCGACTCAATCCGGCATTTCTGACTTACCAAATTATTGTAGGAGCTAATAATGAAAAGAGTCGCGTATGTGCTTATTTTAGTGATGGTCTGCCTTTCCTCGACAGCCGTCGCCGAGGAAAAAACCTCAGGGGATGAGTCGAGGTTAACTGCTGAAACCTTCTCCGGTCTCGAGCTGCGAGGCATCGGCCCTGCGCTGATGTCGGGCCGCATCTCCGACATCGCGATGGACCCCAACGACCGCAGCGTCTGGTATGTTGCGGTATCGTCGGGAAACGTCTGGAAGACGGTCAACTGCGGCACGACCTGGACGCCGATCTTCGACCACTACGGTTCATACTCGATTGGTTGCATTACCATCGATCCCAACGACTCGCTGGTTCTCTGGCTCGGCACGGGTGAAAACAACAGCCAGCGCAGCACCGGCTACGGCGACGGCGTCTACAAGTCGCTCGACGGCGGCAAGAGCTGGCAAAACATGGGATTGAAGAATTCCGAACACATCGGCAAAATCCTCGTCGATCCGCGCGATTCCAACGTCGTCTACGTTGCCTCACAAGGCCCGCTCTGGGCGCCGGGCGGCGACCGCGGTCTCTATAAAACAACCGACGGCGGGGAAAACTGGGAATTGGTGCTGGAGATCGGCGAGAACACCGGCGTCTCCGACATCGCCTTCGACCCGCGCAATCCCGATGTCATCTACGCCACTTCCTACCAGCGACGACGCCACGTATGGGCTTTGGTCGCCGGCGGACCCGAGGCGGCAATCTACAAATCCTACGACGGCGGCAAGAACTGGAAGAAGATCGTCAAGGGCCTGCCCGGCACTGATCTGGGCCGCATCGGCATCGCTGTCTCGCCGCAGAAGCCCGATGTCCTCTACGCCACTGTGCCTGCATCCTGGGGCGAGAGCGGCTTCTTCCGCTCCTCCGACGGCGGGGAAAACTGGGTGCGGATGAACGACTACATGACCACCGACCCGCAGTACTACCAGGAACTGTTCTGCGACCCGCATCAATTCGACCGCGTCTACTGCATGGACGTCTGGGTTAACTACACCGAAGACGGCGGCAAGACGTTCAAGCCTCTGAACTCGCGCAACAAACACGTCGACAACCACGCGATGGTCTTCGATCCCCAGGATCCTGAATACATGATGATCGGCTGCGACGGCGGCATCTACGAGAGCTGGGATCGCGGCGCCACCTGGCGCTTCATCGACAACCTGCCTGTGACGCAGTTCTACCGCGTGGGCGTTGACAACGACTTCCCGTTCTACAATGTCCACGGCGGCACGCAGGACAACGACTCCCAAAGCGGCCCGTCGCGCACGAACAACATGCACGGCATCCGCAACGCCGACTGGTTCATCACCACCGGCGGCGACGGCTACCAGACGCGCGTCGATCCGACCGACCCGAATGTCATCTACTCCGAGTCGCAGTACGGCGGCCTCGTGCGCTACGACCGCAAGAGCGGCGAGGAAGTCGACATCCAACCGCAACCCGGCAAGGGTGAGCCGCCGTTGAGATGGAACTGGGACACGCCGCTGTTGATCAGCCCGCACTCCCACACACGCCTCTACTTCGCAGCCAACCGCTTGTTCCGCAGCGACGACCGCGGCGACACCTGGACGGCGATCAGCCCCGACCTCAACCGCGGCATCGACCGCAACAAGCTTGAAGTGATGGGAAAGGTCTGGAGCTCCGAATCGGTCTGGAAGAATGTCTGGACCTCTTTCTATGGCAACTCAGTGGCGCTCGATGAATCGCCCCTCGTGGAGGGGTTGATCTACGTCGGCACCGACGACGGCCTGGTGCAGGTGACCGAGGACGGCGGTGAAAACTGGCGCACGATCGAGTCGTTCCCCGGCATACCCGAGTTGACATATGTCGCCGACCTGACTGCTTCGCAGCACGACCCCGACACCGTCTACGCGGTCTTCAACAACCACAAGAGGGGTGACTTCAAGCCGTACGTACTCAAGAGCTCCGATCGCGGCCGCACCTGGACATCGATTTCCGCCAACCTGCCCGACCGCCATGTCATGTGGTGTATCGTCGAGGACCATGTGAAGCCGGAACTGTTGTTCGCAGGCAGTGAGTTTGGGCTGTTCTTCACCATCGACGGCGGCGGCCGTTGGATCCAACTCAGGGGCGGCGCGCCGGTCATCGCTTTCCGCGATCTCGAAATCCAGAAGCGTGAGAACGACCTCGCCTGCGCCACCTTCGGCCGCGGCTATTTCATCCTCGACGACTACACGCCGTTGCGGCAAATCAGCGAGGATGCGCTGGCTCAGGAATCCATCCTCTTCCCGGTAAAGAAGGCATGGGTTTACTCAGAGGCCGGACCGCTGGGTTGGGGCGAGAAGGCTTCGCAGGGCGACGCCTACTTCACCGCTCCCAATCCGCCCTTCGGCGCCGTCTTCACCTATTACCTCAGTGACGGCTACAAGACTCTCAGGCAGCAGCGCAAGGAAGCCGAAGCCAAGCTGCAAAAGGAAGGCAAGCCCGTCTTCTACCCGAGCTGGGAGGACATCAAGACTGAGGACCGCGAAGACGCGCCGACTATTGTTCTTACGGTCAAGGACGAGGCGGGCAACGTCGTCCGCCGCATCGAGGGTCCGGCAAACCAGGGCTTACACCGCGTCGCCTGGAACTTGCGCTACCCCTCCACCTATCCGACGCGAGCTCCAGGTGGACCCGGATTCTTCGGACCCGGACCGTCGGGACCTCTGGCTGTGCCGGGGACCTATAGCGTCAGCATGTCGCTGTATCACAACGGCGTTTTGACACCCATGGGTGAGCCGCAGACCTTCGTGACCGAATCGCTCGGCCTCGCCACGCTGCCGGAGGCGGACAGGGCGGAGTTGCTCGCTTTCCAGCAAAAAACCGCCGAGCTGTGGCGCGCTGTGAGCGCGGCCGACGAGATCATCGACGACGTCGCCGGACGCCTTGATCACATCGAGCGCGCGATTCTCGACACTCCCGCGGCCGACACTTCCCTGTTGAAGCGGACCCGCGACCTCGAGCTGCAACTGCTCGACATCCGCGAGACGATGCGCGGCAACGAATCGATCGATAAGCGCTTCGAGCCGATTCCCCCGGCCATCCGCGACCGCGTGCAGCGCGTGATTCGCGGCTTCTGGTCATCCCATATCGCCGCCACCACCACTTACAAGCGCAACTTCGATATCGCCGCGGAAGAATTCGAGGAACTTCTGGTCAAGCTCAAGACGCTCGTCGAGGTCGATCTCAAGCAGCTCGAGGCTGATCTCGAGGCCGCCGATGCACCCTGGACTCCCGGCCGCGCGATACCCGATTGGAAGAAATAGTATATGTGAAGATATGCGGGCTCTTCCCGGCACTGCCGGGAAAGCCCGATTTTTTTGACACACGCAGAAAATCTGCTCTAGAATTCATTAGTCTGCGAGTTTCATTCCAGGTTTTGTGGGGGGAAGCGTTGTCATCGGTATTTTCGATTCCTCACTCTATTTGTTTGTCTTCCAAAGGTGTACAACGAGTGGTGCAATCCGCTTGTAGATAAATCGATTCCCATATTTAAGGAGGGAGTTATGGAAAGAGTCGTCAGAGTGCTCTTCGCCGCGATCCTTCTGCTCGCGCTCGGCTTGAACGCAGTCGCGCAGGAGGGCGAGGAAGAGCAAGCAAAAGCCAGGATGAACGCCGGCACTTTCACCGGTCTTGCGATGAGAGGCATCGGACCGGCGTTGATGTCGGGCCGCATATCCGACCTCGCGATCGATCCCAACAATCCCAGCGTCTGGTACATCGCAGTCGGTTCGGGCGGCGTCTGGAAAACCACAAACGCCGCCACGACGGTGACGCCGATCTTCGACGGCCAGGCGTCGTATTCAATCGGCTGCCTCACCATCGATCCCAATGACTCGCTGGTGATCTGGGTCGGCACGGGCGAGAACGTCAGCGGCCGCCACGTCGGCTACGGCGACGGCGTTTACAAGAGCCTTGACGGCGGCGAAACCTGGAAAAACATGGGGCTGAAGGAGACCGAGCACATCTCGAAGATCCTCGTCGACCCGCGCGACTCCAACGTCGTCTGGCTGGCCTCCGAGGGGCCGCTCTGGTCCTCCGGCGGCGAGCGCGGACTCTACAAGAGCACCGACGGCGGAGAAACATGGGACATCTCGCTAAAGATCAGCGAGAACACGGGCGTCGTCGATGTTGCATTCGACCCGCGCAATCCCGATGTGCTCTACGCGGCCGCCTACCAACGGCGCCGCCACATCGCAGCTTTCGTCGGCGGCGGCCCCGAGTCAAGCATTTACAAAACCGTCGACGGCGGAGCCACCTGGAAAAAGATCGACAAGGGCCTGCCTCGCGCGGACATCGGCAAGATCGGTCTCGCAGTCTCGCCGCAGAAGCCGGACATTGTCTACGCCACTGTCGAGGCCGCGCAGGACTTGGGCGGCTTTTACGTCTCCGAAACCGGCGGCGAATCGTGGGTTAAGAGGAGCGATTTCGTCAGCTACGGCACCGGACCGCACTATTACCAGGAGATCTTCTGCGATCCCTACCGCTTCAACCGCATCTACCAGATGGCTCCCGGCCTGCACGTGAGCGACGACGGCGGCGCCAACTGGCGTAGCATCAACCAGCGCTCGAAGCACGGCGACAACCACGCACTCGCCTTCCACCCCAGCGATCCCAACTACCTGCTGTGCGGCAGCGACGGCGGCGTCTACGAGAGCTTCGACCAGGGTGAGACCTGGAAATTCCTGGCCAACCTCCCCGTCACCCAGTTCTACAAGCTCTCGCTCGACAACGACTCGCCGGTCTACAACGTCGTCGGCGGCACGCAGGACAACAACACCCAGGTCGGCCCCACGCGCACGCTCAACGTCCAGGGCATCCGCAACAGCGACTGGTTCATCACCGTGGGCGGCGACGGCTACGACTGCGCCATGGATCCCGAGGATCCGAACGTCATCTATTCGGAGTGGCAGGTCGGCGGCCTGATGCGCTACGACAAGGCCAGCGGCGAGCTGATCGATATCCAGCCCCAGCCGGAGCCGGGCGAGGACGAGCCCCGCTGGAACTGGGACTCGCCGATCATCGTCAGCCCCCACTCCCACACGCGCCTCTACTTCGCATCCCAGCGGGTCTACCGCAGCGACGACCGCGGCGACTCCTGGACGCCGATCAGCCCCGACCTCTCGCGCGGAATCGACCGCCTGAAGATGGAATTCATGGGCACCACCTGGGGCGCCGACGCGGTCTGGGATCACGGCGCGATGTCGTACTTCGGCAACGTCGTTACGCTCTCCGAGTCGCCTCTGGTTGAGGGGCTGCTCTATGCCGGCAGCGACGACGGCCTGATCCACGTGACCGAGGACGGCGGCGCCAACTGGCGTAAGGTCGAGAAGATCCCGGGTGTCCCGGAGTTTGCCTTCGTGACCAAACTGCAGGCTTCGCTACACGATGCAAACACCGTCTACGCCTCGTTCGACAACCACAAGGTCGGCGACTTCAAGCCTTACATCTACAAGAGCAGCGACCGCGGCGCCACGTGGAAGTCGATCACCGGCGACATGCCCGACCGCCACCTCATCTGGTCGCTTGTTCAGGATCACGTAAAACCTGAATTGCTTTTCGCGGCCACTGAATTCGGCATCTTCTTCACCGTCGACGAGGGCGGGCACTGGATCAAGCTCAGCGGCGGCGCGCCGACGATCGCCTTCCGCGACATCGAGATCCAACGGCGCGAGAACGACGTCGTCGGCGCCTCTTTCGGCCGGGGATTCTATGTCCTTGACGACTACTCCCCCCTGCGTCTCATCTCTGAAGAGGCCTTGGGGCAGGAAGTCATCCTCTTCCCCATCAAGGACGCACAGATCTACATCCCGATGCGCACGCTCGGCGGCGGTGAGAAAGCCTCGCAGGGCGACTCGTTCTTCGTCGCACCCAATCCGCCCTTCGGCGCAGTCTTCACTTACTATCTCAAGGATTCACTCAAATCCCGCCAGGACACCCGCCGTGAGGCGGAGGGCAAGTTACGCAAGGAAGGAAAGCCGATCGAGTTTCCCGACTGGGAGGATGTCGAACTGGAGGACCTCGAGGAGAAGCCTGTTGTCATCCTCACCATAGCCGACGACGAGGGAAATACCGTCCGCCGTCTCACCGGCCCTGCCTCGGCCGGCTTCCAGCGTGTCGCCTGGGATCTTCGTTATCCATCGACGATGCCCACCAGGCTGGAGCAGCCGGGACGCAGGGGCTTCTTCCGCGGCGGCTTCGGCGCTATGGCCGCCCCCGGCAACTACACCGTCACACTCAGCAAGTACGAGGACGGCAAGCTCACACAGATCGGCGAACCGCAGAGCTTCAATACCGTGCCGCTCAACCTCGGTTCCCTGCCCGCGCAAGACAACGAGGAAGTCCTCGCTTTCCAGCTCAAGGTCGGCGAACTGGCCCGCGCGATCATGGGCGCCTCGGCGGTGATCGAGGAGCGGCAGGAGCGTCTGCGCTACATCAAGAAGTCTTTGCTCGACACGCCGAATGCCGATAAGGAACTGATCGAGAGTGCCCGGGCAATCGAGTTGCGCCTATATCAGATGTCGGAGGCCCTTGAGGGCGACCTCACCAGGCAACAGCGCAATGAGCCCACCTCGCCTTCGATCGCCGGACGCCTCCAGACTGTGGCATTCGGCAGCACGCAGACAACCGCCGGCCCCACCAAGACTCACCGCCGGCAGTACGAGTTGGCGGCACAACAGTTCGGCGAGTTGCTCGGCAGTATGCGTGAGCTGATTGAAGTTGACATCCAACGTCTCGAGGATGCTATGGAAGCTGCCGGTGCTCCCTGGACGCCGGGTCGCAAGATACCCGACTGGAAACCCTGATTGCCAGGTAGAGACGAGAGAGGGCGGTTCTTGGACTGCCCTCTCTCATTTACTCCCGTTCGTGACATTGTGCTAATAATTCTTTGTAACTAAGATGTTTTTCATTGAATGTTAATCTCAATTCTGAGATATTGAATTGAAATATCACGCCACGTGCCGCAGGTAGGGGGGCACGATCCTGGCAAATCATCTAGCGTCGGAGGAGAGAGATGAAAAGGTCTCTTATATTAATTGCAGCCCTGCTCACTCTGCTGCCATTGACTATCTCAGCAGACGAAAAAGAACCGGCAGGGCAGAACCGGCTTAATCCCGGAACATTCTCCGGTCTCAAATTCCGCAGCATCGGTCCGGCTCTGATGTCAGGCCGGATCAGTGATATCGCAGTTCACCCGAAGAAACAGAGCACGTGGTACATCGCCGTCGCATCGGGCAACATCTGGAAGACAACCAACGCCGGGACGACCTGGACGCCGGTGTTCGACAACTACGGCTCCTACTCGATCGGCTGCGTCAGCATCGATCCCAATAATCCCAACGTCGTTTGGGTGGGTACCGGTGAGGACAAGAGCCAGCGCAGCGTCGGTTATGGCGATGGTGTCTACAAGTCGGTCGACGCAGGCAAGAGCTTCAAGAACATGGGCCTGAAGGATTCGCAGCACGTCGCCCGCATCGTGGTCGACCCGCGCGATTCTAACGTGGTCTACGTCGCTGCTCAGGGTCCCCTCTGGTCGCCAGGCGGCGATCGCGGCCTCTACAAGACGACCGACGGCGGCGAGAGCTGGGAGAAGGTTCTGGAGATCAGCGAGAACACCGGCATAACCGACATCGTTTACGACCCGCGCAATCCCGACGTGCTTTACGCTGCCGCCTACCAGCGACGCCGTCACGTCTGGACTCTGATCAACGGCGGCCCCGAATCGGGTATCTATAAGTCGACGAACGCCGGAAAAGACTGGCGTAAGCTCTCCAGCGGGCTGCCGGCCTACGACGTCGGCAAGATCGCGCTGGCCGTTTCGCCGCAGCATCCCGATGTCGTCTACGCCCTAGTCGAGGCAGAGCGCGACACCGGCGGTTTCTTCCGCTCTACCGACTGCGGCGAGAGCTGGACCCGCATGAGCAGCTACGTCAGCGACTACCCGATGTACTACCAGGAGATCTACTGCGATCCCCAACGCTTTGACGTCCTCTACTCCGTCGACACTATGCTGACGAGGACGGAGGACGGGGGGGCGACCTGGGAGTGGGTCGGCGAGCGCTGGAAGCACGGCGACAACCACGCTGTGGCCTTCGATCCCGGCGATCCCGACTACCTGATCGTCGGCAGCGACGGCGGCCTATACGAAACCTGGGACCGCGGGAAGACGTGGGACTTCAAGTCCAACCTGCCCTTGACTCAATTCTACAAGGTCGATCTCAGTAACGATCTTCCCTTCTACTACGTTTATGGCGGCACGCAGGACAACTGCACTCAGGGCGGCCCGTCGCGCACGAATAACGTTCACGGCATCCGCAACAGCGACTGGTTTGTCGTGGTCGGCGGCGACGGCTTTCAGCCGCGCGTCGATCCCGAGAATCCTGACATAATCTACGGCCAGTCGCAGTACGGCAACCTCGCTCGCCACGACCGTAAGAGCAGCGAGGTCATTGACATCCAGCCGCAGGTCGAGCCGGGCGAAGACGCTTCGCGTTGGAACTGGGATTCACCGCTGATCATCAGCCCGCACCTGCACACGCGCCTCTATTACGCCTCTCAACGCCTTTACCGTAGTGACGACCGCGGCGACACCTGGACGCCGGTCAGCCCCGACCTCACGCGCCAGATCGACCGAAACAAGCTCGAGGTGATGGGCACGGTCTGGAGCACAGAAGCGGTCGAGAAGAACATGCACACCACACCCTATGGCAACATCGTATCGCTGACGGAGTCGCCGTTGGCGGAGGGGCTGATCTACGTCGGAACCGACGACGGCCTGATCCAGGCGACAGAGGACGGCGGCCTCAACTGGCGTAAAATCGACAAAATCCCCGGCGTACCGGAGATGAGTTATGTCTCCGACGTCTACGCCTCAGCGCACGACGCCGACACCGTGTTCGCCTGCTTCAACAACCACAAGATGGGTGACTTCAAGCCCTACCTGCTCAAGAGCACCGACCGCGGCAAGACCTGGACCTCGCTCACCAATAACATCCCCGATCGCCACATCCTCTGGTCGATCATCCAGGATCACGTGAACGAAAACCTGCTGTTCCTGGGGACTGAATTCGGCGTTTTCTGCAGTATCGACGCCGGGAAGAACTGGATTCAGCTCCAGGGTGGGATGCCGACGATTCCTGTCCGCGACCTCGAAATCCAGAAGCACGAGAATGACCTCGTCTGCGCCTCCTTCGGCCGCGGATTTTACATCCTCGACGACTACACCCCGCTGCGCCAAATCACACCCGAGGCGCTCGAGCAGGAATCGATTCTCTTCCCCGTTAAAAAGACCTGGATGTACATTCAGGCCGATCCGATGGGCGGCGGTGCGAAATCCTCCCAGGGTGACTCCTTCTACAACGGAGACAATCCTCCTTTCGGCGCGGTGTTCACTTACTACCTGAAGGACTCCCTGACCACCCGGCATGACCAGCGTATCAAGGCGGAGAAGGCCCTGCAGAAAGAGGGTAAGCCGGTTTATTACCCGAGCTGGGAAGACCTCAAGCTCGAGGACCGCGAGGAGCAGCCGTTAATCGTTCTGACCGTGACCGATGAGGCTGGAAACGTTGTGCGGCGGCTCACGGGTCCCGCGTTCGCCGGCTTTCATCGCGTCGCCTGGGATCTCCGCTATCCCTCGACCATCCCCACCAAGCTGACTAAATCCCTGATCTACTGGTATCCCGACCCGGATGGGCCGATGGTGGTTCCCGGCAAGTACACCGTGAGCATTGCGAAATATGCCGACGGTGTCTTCACGCCGTTGTCGGAACCCCAGACATTCGAAACCGAACCTCTAGGCTTGGCGACGTTACCCGCCGAGGACAAGGCGGGGCTGCTTGCCTTCCAGCACCAAACCGGCGAGCTGATGCGTGCCGTCATGGGTGCAAATGCGGTTATCAACGACACGAAGAACCGGATCGAGTTCATCAAGAAGGCGTTGTTGGACACGCCGAATGCCGATCCCGCACTGGCCGCAGAGTTGCGCGCACTCGAACTCAAACTGTTTGACATCGCCGAGGTGATCACCGGCGATCCTACGAAACCGAACCGCGCCGAGCCGGCTCCACCGGCCATTCTGGCCCGCGTCCAGCAGATAGTCTACGGACATTGGGCCTGCACCTCGGCGCCCACCACAACGCACCGTCACAACTACGAGATCGCCTCGCAGCAATTCGGCGAAATCATCGGCCGGCTACGGAACTTGATCGAGGTCGAATTCGAGCAATTCGAGGCGAAACTGGAAGCGGCCGGCGCTCCCTGGACACCGGGGCGCAAGATTCCGGATTGGCCGCCGAAATAAAGGAAAATTATCCAGCACTGCTCAGCTTTTGGGGCAGGTTTAGCCACCTGCCCCACTTTTTTATCCGCTGAGTAATGATGATTTCGTTGCTGTTGAGACCGGCATTGCAAAAGACCCGGCAAGCAAAACAGAAGCCGCCCGCGATTGCGAGCGGCTTTTCATTCCTCAAACGGCGGTGCGATCTCGCCTCAGCGCTGCATAGGTGTGAACTTGACCTTCAGCATCAGTTTCACCGGAAGCCCCTTACCCGGAGCGACGAGGAAATTCGTCACCACAAAAGGAATCTCGACATTTCTCTCCGCAGAAATTTTACCGCTTGCGGCCCGCAACATCAGCACGATTGTGCTCTCGGCTTCGAGTGTAATCCTCCCGGGAATGCTGATATCTTCGACAGGATTCGCCAACTCCAGGTATAGCGGCACTTCGCAAGAGTTGCGGATCATCACCTGATTTCTCATCCTTCCCTGAAGTTCCACTTCCGTGGTCAACACCTCGACCGAGGCATCGTAAATCGGCCTGAGGTACTGCTCCTCGCCAATCAGCTTGTCCTGCGTGTAGATGGCGGTCCGGCGTTGCTTCAGAGCTTCTTTGATTGCGTCGAGCGAGCGCTCGGTGGCGAAGACCAGCGTCGCCGGCCTGTGCTCCCCCGCGGCGGGGTCGTAGTCCACGTCGATTGGATCGTGCACATCGGAATTACCGAAGATCGTCAGCTTCTTCTCGATGCTCCACTTGTGCGCCTCGGGATAGTAGGTGTTGCCGTTGACAACCTCTATTCCATGCAGCCAGCCGGCTTCATACAGCTCGGAATGAATCGGATACCAGGTCTCGTCGTTGTCGGGCCAGCCGGGATGATTCCAGAGGACGAAGGCGCCCTGGTCTATAGCCGCCTTCACGGCCTCCTTGAAATCATCCTGCTCGAGCAACGCGGCGTCATCGAGGAAGAGCGCGTTGAAGTGGCCGGGAGGCTTCTGCCTGGTGATCTCCGCGCCCTTGATTATCAGCAGGCCGAGCGCATCGGCTGCGGGAGCGGCTATCTCGTACGGCCGGTTGTGTTTCGTCGGGATATCCTCGCTGTGGGGTTGATACTCGATGTGGTCGGTAATCGAAAACACATCCAGACCGTCGCGCCATGCCTCCTGCACTCTCACCATCGGCCAGACATAACCGTCGGAGAAAACCGTGTGCATGTGGAAATCGCACATCAACGTCAGGTAACCCGGTATATCGGGTATTCCTATCTCTCGCCGGGGTTCGACCTGGCCGGAGGCGCAAACGGCCAGAAACGTGACCAGAACAAGGCTTAGGAGAGCCAAACGCAAATGGCGTTTCCTTTCAGTGAGAAACCTCATAATCGATCCTCCTTGCGAAATTTTACGCATCAGACAGCGACAAATTGATAATCGTTATCGAGCAGTCGCAACCCTACAGATTTTCTTTTATGTGTAAAATACTTTACATTACGCTCGGGCGATGTAACGGAGAAGACGCTTTTCAAACTCAAGTGAATCATTCACAAGGCCGAAACAAACGCCGTCCGATGCTGTATTGTCGGTACCCCCCTGCCCGTACTATTCCATAATAAGATAAACATCCGCCTATCAACAAGTTAATTAAGCGCCCTGATGCATTTTCGTTTGATCTTCGTCTTCGTTTGGGCGAGCTGAAGGCGGAAGCACAAGACGGACAACGAGGTTGGATATCAGATCACGGCTTGATTCCGTTGTAGCCTGCAATATCCGATGGGTTCGTGTTTGGCAGCGTTGATTATTGGGTTTTCTGTTCAATCCTAGACGGCACCAGGGCTGGCAAGCGGGTGCACAGCTCTACAGACAGAAATACCTTATAACCTATGCACGTAATATGACTTATGAGCTATAGTATGGTTAATTATGCCTCCCTGGCAGGATCAAAGCCTAAGAAGGCAGTGAAAAGGGCAGGAATAACAAGGAATTAGGGATGTCGTTAAAAATATCCGTCATCTTAACCGTATTGATTACAGTCGTCGCTGTAGGACTCGCCGCAGGTCAGGTCGAATCGGAAGCGGAGGTTTTGGACCTAGCGAGATTGGTCAGAGAGGCTCTTGCTAACAATCCTGACATCGTTGCCATGCAGCACAGGCTCGAAGCTCTGCGCCACCGCGTCAAACCCGCTGAGGCCCTGCCTGATCCCGCCGCCGGCTTCGCGCTGATGAGTTATCCGGTCGGCACCAATCCGTTTGACATCGGCCGCTTCCCGATGACCCAGACCCAGATATCGTTATCGCAGAAATTCCCCGCCCCGGGTGTCAGGCGCCTGCGCGGTGAGCTGGCTCGACAGGACATCGGTATCGCCGCGGAACAGCTTTCGGGTAAGGAAGTCGCGATCGCTGCAGAAATCGGCCGGATCTACTTCGATCTATACATCAACAGCCGTCATCTGAAGACTTTTCGTGCTACAGCTGACGAATTCAACAGGATCATCGAGACCGCCGAGAGCCGTTACGAGGCCGGCAGCGTCAGACTGCGCGATGTGCTCAAGGCACGCCTGGCCCTCAGCCGCCTGGAGACGATGATTGAAGCATTCGAGCAGCAGTTTCATACCTTGAAGGCGGAACTAAATGTCATTTTGAATCGTGATCCCGGTGCGGAACTCGCCGGGCCGCCCGCTGAGCTCCTTCTCACTCCCGTTTCGATGGATTTCACCGCGGCAATGAACGAGGCCGTCTCCAATAATCCAGCGCTGCTGGCCGCAACCGCCGAAATCGACAAGCGCGCGACCGGCATCCAGCTTGCCCTGAAAGCATTGCAGCCCGATTACGGTCTCAACTTTGCCTACGGCATACGCGACGGTGTGGCCGATCTGTGGACGGCGGGTATCACAGTCAATCTGCCTCTCTGGCGCGGCAGCAAGCAACGGGAATACGTAGCGGAGACTGAAGCTGAAAGCCGTCTGGCAACGGCAGCCTATCTAGTTGAAAAGAACCGTGTTGCTCTCGCGATCCGTAAGGCTCTCGATGAAATAGAGCGAGCCGACGCGCAGATAAAACTCTACCGGGAATCGAACATACCGCTGGCACGCATGGCGCTCGAGGCGACGGCTACGGCGTACCGCACCAACAGGGCTGAGCTCGATGATCTGCTCGACGACCGCATTGTGCTGCTCAACCTCGAGCTCGAGTTGGAGCAGACGATTGCCGAGCGTGAGAAAAGCATCATCGGCCTATACCAGGCATTGGGTAAAGTAATTGGAACGCCAACCGAAAAGGACTCACCTGCCTTCGAGGATAAAGTCGCTCGCGCCGCTTTTGCGGACGACGGAGTTATAGACAATGAGTAATGATAATAGCGATCTGGAGAATACGACTTTGCACGAGGAAAGCCGCGGGGTGCCGCCCAGGGCTCCGGGATTTGTCTGGGTGTTGCTCGCCGGAATTCTGATCATCGGCGCTTTGCTTGTCGGCGTGTTCGCCGGGCCGTCGCTGAAGGAACTCGCCGCTGAATTCCTTACGCAAAAAACGGAAAGCACCGCGAAATCCGACGAGCACGCCGGGCATGACCACGGCACACAGGCGGCCAACGCCGCCGGGGAGCAAGAGCTCTACACCTGCCCGATGCATCCATGGATTGTGGAAAGTGAACCGGGCCAGTGCCCGATTTGTTCGATGGACCTGATCCCGATCGAACCGGAGAAATTCGGCAGCGAGATCGCCATCGATCCCGTCGTGCTGCAGAACATCGGAGTCCGTCTCGAGCAGGTTACTTCCGCTCCCCTGCAGATGAGCATCCGCACCGTCGGCAATGTCGCCTACGACGAAACGCGCATCGTCGACGTCAACCTCAAGGTCGACGGCTGGGTGGAGAAGATATTCGTCGACTCCACCGGCGCGCAGGTCAAGCGGGGCCAGCCGTTGTTCGAGCTCTACTCGCCCGATCTCTACGCCACGCAGGAGGAGTATCTGCTGCTGTGGAAGAACCGCGACAAGGAAGGGAACGAATCCCTGCTCGAGTCGGCGCGGACGCGCCTCGCTCTTTATGATGTCAGCAAAGAGCAGATCAAGGAACTGGAGCGCGCCGGCGCCGCCCGCAGGACGTTGACAATCACCGCTCCCTCGGCGGGTATCGTTCTGCAGAAAAGCGTCAACCAGGGGATGCGTGTCACACCGGGGCTTACCGTTTACAAGATCGCCGATCTCAGCAAAGTCTGGGTCTTGGCATCGCTTTACGAGTACCAGTTACCCTATGTTTCCGTCGGCCAGGCGGCAGCCATCGAGCTGCCTTACCTTCCCGGCGAGGCCCTTCGCGGCCGCATCAGCTTTGTCTACCCCTATCTCGATGAGCGCTCGCGCGAGGTGCGCGTGCGCCTCGAATTCGATAACCGCAAAGGCCTGCTGAAGCCGGGGATGTTCGCCGACGTATCGATCGGGCAGCCGGAGTCCGTAGATGCGATCCTGGTTCCGCGGGAAGCGGTGATCGACACAGGTGAGCGCAAGGTGGCCATCGTCAGCCTGGGAGAAGGGCGGTTCGAATCGCGCACTGTCGAGACCGGCCGCAAGGCCGATGGCGGCATGATCGAGATACGCTCGGGTTTGGAGCCTGGCGAGAAGGTGGTAGTCAGTGGTCAGTTCCTGCTCGACTCCGAGAGCCGGATGAGGGAATCGCTGGCCAAACTGATGCAAGGCAAACCGACCGGCGAGAAGCCCAAGCAGGAGCAGATGCTGCTCGCTGAAAATCAACCCCGGCTACCCGAGGCCGCCGAGGCTTCGCTTGCCCGTGTGCTCGACGATTACCTCGCCGTCCAGGATTTGCTCTACAACGACAACCTCAACGGCGTCTCGGCCAAGGCCGCATCAATGAAGAGCGCCTTCGATGCCGCCGTTTCAGAGGAAATCCCGTCTCAACCGCACTTCTGGCATCAGCGACCGGAGATCGGCATTCTCGTTGAGAAAATGCAGGAACTCGCAACGGCCGAGGAACTCGATGCCGCGCGGACGGCGTTCGGCTTCGTCGGTAAATCGCTGGACGACCTGCTCAAGGCCACGGGCCTGCCAAAGAAATACGAGGGCAAGCTCAAGGGCTGGCGCTGCGGAATGTACGCTCCGGCTCCCGAGAAAGGGATCTGGCTGCAGGCCGGCAACGAGGCGCACAACCCCTTCTACGGCGCAAACAGTGGCATGAAGAGCTGCCATTCCGCCAACTGGGATTTCGCGACGGTTTTGGGGAAATAGAGTAGATGATCGCCCGCCTGATAACCTGGTCCGCGGAAAACCGCATACTGGTGCTGCTGCTCGCCGTCGCCCTCGTCGGAGCGGGAATCTGGGCAGTCCTCAACATCAGCGTCGACGCCATCCCCGACCTCTCCGACGTGCAGGTGATCATCCGCACCGATTATTCCGGCCAGGCACCGCAGATCGTCGAGGACCAGGTCACCTACCCGCTGACGACCGCGATGCTGAGCGTGCCGTACGCGCGCTCAATCCGCGGCTACAGCATGTTCGGCACCAGCTTCGTCTACATCATCTTCGAGGACGGCACCGATATCTACTGGGCGCGCAGCCGCGTGCTGGAGCAGCTCAGCGT
>Ga0307380_10004848_pt1 | contig 17999 bp, 14 predicted proteins | sample UN3MG_FD_202239 | JGI IMG/M metagenome (GOLD analysis project Ga0307380, IMG submission 202239) | Soil microbial communities from Risofladan, Vaasa, Finland - UN-3 | ecosystem: Environmental > Terrestrial > Soil > Coastal area > Acid sulfate soil | place: Finland: Risofladan, Vaasa | collected...
ATTTCGAGCTTGTGAGAAACAAGCTCTGCTTATAATTCTCTCTGATTATATCATATATATAGGATATACCCAAGGACAGGTTTTGTTTGATGATATAATGATCTAAAACAATTATGAGATATCGAAGTTTTGGAAAATTGGTTTGGCAGCTAAAGAGGTAGCTTTTTTCTTTTTTCTCTTACCTCCCTATCCTTCCACATTTTTGGCAACATATCTTCTGGTTTCCAGGCAGCTTTAATTGCTTTTAAATTAGGGGCGGTTTGATATTTGCCACTGACCGTATAGTCTTCACCCAAAATGGGGTCGACTTGGAAAAAAGCTATCTGGGCAACTCTTCTCCCTGCTACTAAAGGGATTGTATAATGCTTTGAGTTGTTAGTTACTTCCATCGTCCAGCGGTTAATATAGCCCACATCGCCCCATCCAGCACACTTACAAACTTCAATAAAGTTTCGGCCAATTGAAGAACGAGCTTTCATTAAAGTGGTGATGAGATTGCGACCGCCAATAAACTCTTCGGTGTGACAAAGAAAGGTTTCCCCTGGGGGTATCCAAATTACCAAATCATCTGGTTCAACTCCTCCTGGCAAGATAATGCCGTATTCTTGGCAATATTCAGAAGCTTTCACGGCTTTTTTTGGTTCCCCCCAAACTCTTCTCACGTCTTTCTCTGAATAAGGACTGTAGATACCAATACCGCCCACTGGATCTTCCTCAGAATAATACCATTTACCTAAAGAGACATCATAACTGACAGTGCCTAAATTTTCTTGCTTAAAAGGACTAATGACTATATTACCTTTTTCCATCTGATCTAAGATTGCCCGATCAGAAAGAAGCGAACGATTAGGCTCAAGCTCTGGGTTTTTTCCCGCCATAAACGCAATTTTACCACTAAAGGCAAGTTTTGTCTGGTGGTATAATGCTTTAAAACAATTATGAGATATCGAAGTTTTGGAAAATTGGATTGGCGACCATCGGCACTTGGTTTTGGGGCGATGCGCTTGCCTATCGTTGATGGTGACTCTTCAAAAATTGTTGAAGCGAAAGCCATTAAAATGATTCGTTATGCCATTGACCAGGGTGTTAATTATATTGATACTGCCTATCCGTATCACAAAGGTAATAGCGAAATAGTGGTCGGTAAAGCTTTAAAAGATGGCTATCGAAAAAAGGTTAAACTGGCAACTAAACTGCCTGTTTGGCTGGTTGAAGAAGGTAAAGATTTTGACAAATTTTTAGATGAACAACTTAAGAAGCTAAAAGTTAACCATATTGATTTTTATTTACTTCATGGGTTGGATAGGCAGCGCTGGGAGAAAATTTGTAAGCTTGATATTTTTTCTTGGGCGGAAAAAGCATTAAGCGATGGCCGGATTGGCTATTTAGGTTTTTCTTTTCATGACAGTTATAAAGTTTTTCAAAAGATAATTGACGATTATAATAAATGGACTTTTTGCCAGATTCAATACAATTTTTTGGATGTTGATTTTCAAGCCGGCAAGCGGGGGTTAAAATACGCTGCCTCAAAAGGTTTGGCCGTTGTTGTCATGGAACCACTAAAGGGAGGCAAACTTGCCGAGCTACCTCAAGCGATTCAAAAAATGTGGCAAAAAGCTAAAGCAAAACGGACGCCTGTGGATTGGGCTTTGCAGTGGGTTTGGAATCAACCAAGGATTTCTCTTCTTTTAAGCGGCATGAGTACTTTGCAGCAGGTAAAAGAGAATGTTCAAAGTGCTAATCTTTCGGCTGTAAACTCATTAAAGCCAGAGGAACTTTCCCTAATTGACCAAATTAGGGAAAAATACGAAAAGTTAGTACCTATTTCTTGTACTCAATGCAAGTATTGTTTGCCATGTCCTCAAGGAATTAACATTCCCCGAATTCTTGATATTTACAACAACGCCAAATTTTTTGGACGTCTTAAGAAAGCAAAATCTTCTTATCAGTCACTTGATAAAAAGGCTAGTAGTTGTGTTCAGTGTGGCCAGTGCGAAAAGCTTTGCCCTCAAAAAATTGAAATTCGAAAATGGCTTAAAAAAGCAGACGCCCTTTTGTCCTCTCCAGACCAACTATAAATTTGTGGCTCTTTTGAGTTTGGTTTTTAGGCGGCAAGAAGAAAAGCGATAATTGAAAGAATGAAGAAAGCCAGCCAACCGGTGGTGCAAGCCACTAGTTTGATTGCTTTAGTAGTTTGTTTTTCTTTCCAAAATAAAATAACGGGGTAACCTAAGGCTAAAAGCCCGCAAATCAAAAGTGAAATGACTAAGATGATTAGAAGAAGCACTGGACCAAGGTAATGATTCATTGGCCCAAACCACTTATCCCCTCGCCAAAACAAAGTTCCCACCAAGCCACAATAAACCACCAACCCCACTGCCTGCAAAAAAGCAACAAAAGGCAAAGAGAAATTTTTAAAATAACTAGATATTTTCTTCACTATTCAGATTATAGCATGTTGCCGCAATTATGCTGGTAGACTATATTTTTGGTGGTATAATGGCGATTGCCGCGGGTTTCGGTGGTGAATTTTGCGTGGTTAGATATGAAAGACTACATTTTTGTCAAAGGGGCCAAAGAGCATAACTTGAAAAATATTTCGGTGAAAATTCCGAAAAATAAGCTAGTGGTTTTTTCAGGTGTTTCTGGTTCTGGTAAGTCCAGTTTGGCGATGGATACTTTGTATGCTGAAGGCCAACGTCGCTATGTGGAAAGTTTATCTACTTATGCGCGCCAATTTTTGGGTATGCTGCCTCGGCCCGAGGTGGATAGCATTGAGGGTTTATCGCCTTCAATTGCCATTGACCAGCATGGTCTTTCCCACAATCCTCGCTCAACGGTCGGCACGGTCACTGAAATCTATGATTATTTAAGAGTTTTGTTTGCCCGTATTGGTCATCCTCATTGTCCTTCCTGTGGTCGGGAAGTAGCTCGCCAAACCAGTGAGCAGATTGGACGACAAATTATTGAGTATGCCAAAAAACAATTGAGGGCTAAATCTAGCCGTCAGCTTCGATTGCTAGTTCTCTCCCCTATTGTTCGTGACAAAAGGGGAGAATTTAGCAAGCTTTTTGACAATTTAAAAAACAAAGGCTTTGAGCAAGTCAGAATTGACGGCTGGATCTATGATTTGAATGAGGATTTTGTTTTAATCAAGACTAACCGCCACAATATAGATGTCGTTGTTGACCGGATTGTTTGTTCAAAAAAACAGTTGGCTGAGAAAAAATTTTTTCAAAGAATCAAAGATGATATTGAGATTGCTTTAGATTTATCTTCTGGTTTGGTGATTGTCAGTCGAGTTAGTGATCCTTCTTTTGAGCTTCCCCGAAAACCCCAAAAGATGACCGACACGATTTATTCCTCGCGCTTTGCTTGCCCCGATTGCAATCTTTCTTTACCTGAAATTGAGCCAAGAATTTTTTCTTTTAACTCCCCTTTCGGGGCTTGTCCGGAGTGTAATGGCTTGGGAGTCAAACTTAAAATTGACCGAAGCAGAGTTTCTTTTTGGCGAGCAGAAGAATTGGAAAGGCGCTATTACACTACTACCTCTGATGTGGTCCGCGAAGAGATTGGAAAATTGATGATTAAAGAAACTTGCCCGGCCTGTCAGGGAAAGAAGTTAAAAAAAGAATCTCTAACAATCACGATTAATAGTTATTCGATTGCCCAAGTAGCCTCTTGGCATTTAAAAAAGTTTTTTCAGTGGATATCCAGTCTTGAAAAAAAATTGGCTTCTGAAAAAGAAAAAGAAATTGCCCACTCTTTGATAAAACAAATAAGCAGCTATCTTTCTTTTTTGATTTCTGTTGGGGTGGGCTATTTGACTTTAGACCGAGGTGCTTCGACTTTGTCAGTTGGTGAGGGTCAAAGAATTCGTTTAGCGTCTCAGGTAGGTAGTGGCCTGACCGGAGTGCTTTATATTTTAGATGAGCCGACAGTGGGGTTGCATGCGCGGGACGTCAAACAATTAATGGTGATTTTAAAAAAATTAAGGGATTTGGGTAATACTTTAATCGTGGTAGAGCATGAACAAGCAGTTTTGGAAGCGGCTGATTGGATTTTAGATTTTGGCCCTGATGCCGGTAAAGAAGGAGGTCAAGTGATTGCGCAGGGAACACCAGCCCAGATTAAGGGGGCAACTAGCTCTTTGACTGGAAAATATCTGGCCGGTAAAAAGAAAATTCCGTTTTTTCCAACCAAAGCCAAAAATAGTATTAATTGGTTAAAAATAAATGGTTGTCAAACTCATAACTTAAAAAAGATTGAATTAATGCTCCCGTTGAGTCGGATGACTTGTATTACTGGCGTTTCTGGTTCAGGTAAATCAAGTTTGGTGATTGATACTTTGTATCCGGCTTTAAAAAAGGAATTAAATCCTGATTTTAAGGAAAAACTAGGCAAATTTAGCTCGATTTCTGGAGTTGAACATATTAATCGGGTCTTGATGATTGACCAAAGCCCAATTGGCAAAACCTCTCGGAGTAATCCGAGCACCTACATCGGCGTTTTTACCGATATTAGGCACCTTTTTACCCAAACTAAAGAAGCCAGATTGAGAGGTTTCACCCAAACGCATTTTTCTTTTAACACTGAAGGTGGTCGTTGTGAGGCTTGCCAAGGCCAAGGTAAGCTGCGTGTCCAGATGCAGTTTTTACCTGATGTTTGGGTAGAATGTGAAGAATGTCGAGGAAAAAGATTTCAAGAAAATGTTTTAGAAGTTGAATTTAAGGGTAAAAACATTGCCCAAATTTTGAAAATGACTGTTAAAGAAGCTTTGGCGTTTTTTGAAGCGATTCCAGTGGTGGCCAGAAAACTTGAAGTCTCGGAAAGAATCGGCTTAGGTTATTTGGAATTGGGGCAAGCCTCCCCTACTCTTTCAGGTGGGGAATCTCAGCGTTTAAAACTGGCACGAGAATTAGTTAAAAAAAGTGAAGGCAAAACAGTTTATCTTTTGGATGAACCGACAACTGGGTTACATTTCGCTGATTTAATAAAATTGTTGCAGGTTTTAAAGGCTTTAGTTAATCGAGGCGATACGGCCGTGGTGATTGAGCATAATTTGGAAGTGGTTAAGCAGGCTGATTGGATTGTTGATTTAGGGCCGGAAGGCGGTGATGCCGGTGGTTATATTGTTGCCGATGGGCCTCCACGAAAAATTGCTCAGAACTCAAAATCTTGGACTGGCAAATATCTTAAGAAGTATTTAAATTTTTAAAATGAGTAAAAACAAAGATTTAAGGCTATATCAAGACCTGCCCAACAAGCCAGGAGTTTATCTTTTTAAAGATAAATCTGGAAAGGTTTTATACATAGGCAAAGCGATAAACTTAAAAAATCGAGTAAAAAATTACTATAGTGAAAAGAATGTGAATACTAGAATAAAAAATTTACTCACACAAACTGTTAAAATTGATTTTGTCACCACTAAAACAGAGATTGAATCTTTGCTTTTGGAGGCACGGTTAATTAAGCAATATCGGCCAAAATATAATGTTAGGCTTAAAGATGATAAACGGCATTTATATGTTGGCATTAGCAGGCAAAAATATCCAGCCGTTCTCTTAATTCGACAGCCGGAAAAAGAGACTAAACTTTTGGATTGGTTTGGGCCCTTCCCTACTTCCCAAAGTATTCGTGAAGTCCTTCGTTTGTTAAGAAGGATTTTTCCTTTTTGCGCTTGTGGAAAATTACCTAAAAGTTGTTTTTACTCTCATTTAAATCTTTGCCCAGGTCAGGATGAAAGGCTACTTAGCAACTATCCGCAAACTATCAAAAGTATCCGTTTGTTTTTAAACGGGCAAATTTCACCTGCGGTTTTGGATTTAAGAAAGAGGATGGAAAAATCAGCCAAAAACTTAGAATTTGAGCAAGCAGGTTGCTACAAAAGGCAAATTCAAATGATTGAAAATCTGCTGTTGGGTTTTAAAAGATTTCCTGATGAAGCCAAACCCAGAAAGCAACTTCAAGCTTTAAGAAAGCTTTTGGTGCGTTGGCAAGGGATTGAGCCTGGGACTATTCATCGTTTAGAAGCTTTTGACGTCGCCAACCTGGGTAAAAAACTGATTGTCGGTGCTATGGTGGCTTTTAACGAAGGTGAACAAGAAAAGGCAAATTATCGGCTCTTTAAACTCAAAGAACCCTTCCTGGGCGATCCCGAGGCTTTAAAAGAGATATTATCACGTCGACTTAATCATCCTGAATGGATTTACCCTCAGTTAATTCTGGTGGATGGTGGTAAAGGTCAAGTGAGTGCCGCTTTTAAGGCGCTTAAAATAAAAGGTTTAGCCAAACAAATTGCTCTTATAGGTTTGACTAAAAAGCAAGAAACTATTGTTATTCCAAAAATAAAAAAAGGGAAAATTTCTGGTTGGAAACTTCTTTCTTATGCGGCCGGGTCAGGAATTTTGCAACTTCTCCAATTCGCTCGTGATGAAGCTCATCGTTTTGCCCAAAGATACTATCATACCCTTTATAGAAAGACTACGCTCTCTTCTGAGCCAAAATAAAAATTGAAGGACCCTTAAAAAATGGTGGCCGTAATACTTGAATGATTTCTTCTAGAAAGAGAAGGATTTTCAAAGGTAAAATTTTTTTGCAAAGTGGGTTTCGTAAATTGGAAACCGAAAGTGTTTTGGTGATTTTAAAACCATTTTTTTTCAGTAAATTTTTAATATAATGGGGGTGAAAGTTTAAAAAAGGGATGCAGCCTTTTCTTTTTGGTCCTACTTCAAGGGGTGTTTGGTCAGTTAAATATTTTAAATCTAGTTTAAGTAAAGCCTTAAGAACCGACTTGGTATGAAGTTTATTGGCGTATTCTAAGACTAAAAAACCGCCTGGTTTTAAAGTCCTGGCGGCTTCTTTTAAAGCAGTTGGTGGGCTTTTGAGGTGATGAATGATGCGAATAAAAAGAGCGACATCAAAAACTTCTTTTTCAAAAGGTAGTTTTTCAACATATGCCTTAATAAATTTGAGATTTTTTTTCTTTTTAAATTTATTTTGAGCTTCGTTAAGCATCCTTTCTGAAGGGTCAACAAGAAAACATTTTTTAAACTGAGAGTGATAGACAGGTGCGAGTCGGCCAAAACCAGCGCCGATGTCAATTAAGCTCGCTTTTCCAGGCACTAACTTTAAAAGCCTTTTTAAAGCCATCTGGTCGGCCAGATTTTCGTATTGGCGTTCTTGCCAATATTTTTTATAGTCAAAAGAGGGATCGTCGTAAAAAGGAATGAGCTTCATTCAACTTGGCCAGTTTCCAATTCCTGGATGAATTGGTTGACGCCAAAAGCCCAAGAGCCGGAAGATAGAGGGGTGTATTTGCTCATAATTTCTTCTGGGGTGGTGTAACCTTTGTCAATGTATTTTTCCTTAATCCCTTTAGCGACTGTTTCAATACCTTGTTCCCAGCCTGAAAACAGCAAAGTGCCTCGACTATGAATCCCCCATCCCCAAGCATTATAAGAGTTTGACGGTGCTTTTTTGCCTAGGTTTGATTCTTGTTGGGCAATGGCAACCAAAAGACGCCAGTCAAGACCGTATTTATCTGAAGTCTCAACAATCAAATCAGCGTAGGGTGCCATTGGTGATTGGTATTTTTCTAAATATTTTTTGATGATAATCGGTCGGGCATCGTCGGTTTCAAAAGTTCCCAATACTTTGCCGATTGTTTGCGGCAGAGCGGCGTAGAGTTGAGGCGAAGCTTGAACTGCATTTTGTGAGGAAGAATTTTTATCCAAGAGTGAAAGGCTAGTAGCTAAATTAATAGGTACAAAGATGAAAAACAAAAAAATGAGCAGAAATTTTTTCATAGACAGAATTAATCTCTAGCATTGAGGATGACATATTATGAGGCTCTTTGTCAAGTGAGACCGGGAGGATTTAGCCTGTCCGCCAGTTGGCGGAAACCTCCAACCAGCTGCTTAAGAGTCCGCCGGCTGGCGGATCTGCCAATTGAGCTAAGGTCTTGCCTGTGAGACCGGGAGGACTCGAACCTCCAACCAGCTGCTTAAGAGGCAGCTGCTCTGCCATTGAGCTACGGTCCCTTTAATAATTTTTTAATATATTCTCTCCCCCGATAGGATTTTAATTCTTTTTCTCTTTTTAATGCTCCTTTTCTAGTCGGAAGCGTTTCTTTATAAAAAAGCTCCCACTCCCCAGCATTTTTATATGTATAGCTTTTTGTTTTAGACGGTAGCTGTCGGTTGTGTCTCTTTAACCTTTTTTCAAGATTTTTGGTTTGACCAATATAAATTTTATCTCTTTGTGCGTTTTTGATAGCATAGACATAATACATTTTTTATCTAGCTGCTTAAGAGTCCGCCGGCTGGCGGATCTGCCATTGAGCTACGATCCCTCAGCGCGCCCGGAGGGACTCGAACCCCCAACCCTCTGTTCCGAAAACAGATGCTCTATCCGTTGAGCTACGGGCGCTTGTGAAATCAATACTATAGAGTTTTGGGGTGAGTGAGGGGATTTGCACCCCCGGCTTCCTGCTCCACAGGCAGGCGCTCTAACTACTGAGCTACACCCACCACGGCGCCCCTGGAGGGATTCGAACCCCCAACCTTGAGTTTAGAACACTCCTGCGCTATCCATTGCGCCACAGGGGCTTTGAGGATAATTTTAGCAAAAATAACTTTTTTAATCAAATTCTAAACAGTTTTAAAAATATCCTATAGCTTTGACATAAGGCTGAATTTATGGTATTATCGTACCGTATGCCAAAAGTTTAATCCCATATAGCGTGGGTTTAAAACTTATGGCAGGCACTTTAAAAAGTGAGAGACAAAAAGGGTTGTTTATCCCTTTCGGCGACAGACAGCGGGTCAGTGAGGTTGAAAAACATTTTGACCTCAGCGATCCGCTGCCGTGTTTCCGGAAGGGCCGAGTTTAACTCGGGGAAACCTCCCACCATCGGTGGGTGTGGGTAGAGGTTCTAAAAGAATCGTGTAGGAGGAAGGAGAAAATGAGAAGCTTTACGCGGGTATTGCGGGTATTAGTGTTGGCGACTATTGCGACTTTACTGTGTAGAGTGAGTGCGGCGGGAGCGACTACTTCATCGCTTGACCTGGTCAGCCAGAGCCTTAATCATGTTGAGGTCTCGACAAAGTGGTCTGGTCAGGATAACGCCTGTCATACCCTGAACTGGGGTGATGGTTCTTGGGTCGATCTTTGCGGGTCCGAGGGCGACGAGACAAAGGGTCACGACTACGAGTATGCCCCCGGGGACGTGGAGACCTACGAGGTCAGCTTCCTGGGAGAAACCTTGGAGATTGTGATCGACGACCGACCGTCACCAACCCATAGTGTGTACCTGCCTTTTGTCGTTCGCCAGAACACACCAGTCTGCACCATTAAGGTTGAGTCCCAGCAACTCAACCGACTCAACTTTGACCTTCAATGGTCTGGAGGAGAGGAATGGAACCGGCTGTTGTTTGGGGATGACGCCTATGTCGACCTGAAGGGAAGGAGTGGGTTCACTTTTGTTCCCCACGACTACCGCTATACCCCCGGTGGAATCACTACCTACCAAGCTACGTTCATGGGCAGTTTGTGCTCGGTGGAGGTGACTATCGACGATCGGCACTAGCCTGCTCGGACTCCTGAAGGGGACCCTTCCCCCGAATGGGGTCCGAGGTGGAGCAACCCAAAAGAGTAAGCCGGAAATTTGGCTGAAGATTTTTGGCTTTTGCCAAAATCCTTTACCATTTTCTAGTTCTTACTCTTTGTCTCTCACAGTTGTTTGTGTCTTTTAGGCACACTGACGAGACCTATTGGGTCGAAACAACAAATCAACTTTTCTTCTTAAAAAGAAAAACAAAGAAAATTATTGAAGCCCCAAGACCAAGGTATTCTAGTAGTTGAGGTAGGAAAATGAGTTTTACTGATGATGGATTATTTACGATTGATGATTGATTAACGATCCAGCCATTGGCCCAATTATCGACTAAGACATGGTGACTTAATTTCTTGAAGAAAAATGGCGGTTGAAAAGCCAAGGCCAACCAATTCTTCTCGTAAGCCTGAGTAAAAACCAAAACAGAATTAAAATTACCCTTACTTTCCGGATTGATGATTTTGATTTCTTTAAGCCAATTGTAGGGAAAGGGAATAATTTCAATTGATTTCAGTTGATTAACAGTAGGGAGTTTGCCGATAGAATAATTATTGAAGTGCAAATCGTAACCAGAACCTTCTGGCCCCTCCGGTGGAATAACAAAGATTTCTTTTTCAAAATTTTTCCAAGAACCCAACTCGGTATAAAGGTCACAGCGATGGGTAACATAATTTGATAAACAAATTCTTAGGGGCAAACCGGAAAGATTTTTTGATTCGATTAAAAGCAAGTAGCCTTGTTGGTGAAACAGATTAGGCAATTCAAAATAATCACAAACCGAGCCTTCTTGGGATGAATATTCCAAAATTGGGTTATCTTCCTCAATTAAGCGTCGGTGAAATTGCCGCGGGACCAGACCACCGCAACTTCTGGTCTGATGTGGTGGTTGTTGAAGATCAATTTTGTCTTTCAGCGGCAAAGAACGGTTAAGTTGAATTAAAAGGTTAGGTTCAATTTCCTTGGGAAAAGTCACTCCTGAAAGCAATTGACTTGTGTCTAGTTTAATTTTTTGTCTTAAGTCAAAAAGGGTTAATTTTAGGTTTTTAAAGGTAGCAGTTGTTTGGCTTTTTTCTTGGGGTTCCAGTCGAAATCGTAAAAGTAGCTTTTCCGCGTTGCCCGCCCGAATTAGATTATTTTTGGTTAAAACCCGATTTGTTTCGGCATCGAAGAAAGAAAACTCTGCTTCTCCCTCACCGGCGGCTTGAAAAGAAAAGTCGGCTTTAATCAGAGAATCAGGATCAAGTGTTCGGGGATCAAGAAATGCCCAAAGTGGAATATTAAGGCAAGAAGTAATTTCTTCTCCGGAAAAAGTGAAACTTTGCGTACTTCTTTGAGCCGCAATACCAAAAAAGCCGCTTTTTTCCGGTTTAAAACAGGGCTCAGGAACCAGGGTTAACCAGTCAAAATTCACCGGTACATTTTTTGCCGTTTTAGATTGCCAAAAATAAAGCCAATTTTCTTTTTGCGTTGAAAGATACACTTTCCCCAAATAAATTTCTTCTGAAAAATTGAGATTATTAACGGAAAAAATCTGTTCTCGACCAAAACCAAAAATTAGACTTTGACCAGGGCGAGGAAGGCTAAAAGCGAATTCAGGGGCAATGATAGGGTTGTCCCCTACTTGGGGCAGATCAAAAACCAGTTTTAGTTTAATACTATCCCCCTCATTTTTTAAGTAAACACCGGCCTCAATGAATGACTCTGTCTTTTCAAAGGAAGGAAGGGAAAGTTGCCCTGTCGGTAATGATGGGAATTTAAAAGCAAGTTTTTCCGAATCTTCAGAAAACAGATTTTGTGGGAGAGTTTCAGTTTTACTTAAAAAAGTACGAAAGGGATAAAAAATTGATTGAGTTGCCTGGTTCAAATAAGTGTAATAATGGCCATAATCTTTATAGGCTTGGTCTTCCCAAGACCAGAAAAAATCAGGACCAATGGAGGAAGCTTCTTCCTGTTGGAAGGTAAAATTTGTAGTCTGGTAATCCAGATCCACCTGATAAACTCTTAGTTTCAATCCAAAGTCTTTCGTCGATTTAATTTTGGTTGATTGATTAAAAAGTTTTTCAATTTCTGGATAAAACAGAACATCTTGGGCTGCTTCTTTGCCGGGAATTATCACTGATTTATCTAAAATAATCCAGCGGATTTGGTATTTATTGAATAATTTTTCTAATAAAGGAAGATCTCGACTGTAAACTGCTTGGGAAATTTCCCGATAATTTTGTTCATTAGCCGGATTCCAGCGGTCAAAATCCCGATCCAAAAAGGGTTGTTTGATCCCAAACCAGACAAAACCAGCGCCCTGATAACCCCAATCGTAATAAATCCATCCATAAGGGCTGGCTAAGGGAAAATGAACTACTCGACCCTCATCCTTTTGCTGATTAAACCAGGCAAACATGTCAAAGTAATCCTGGGGGATTTGGATCCTCATTGAGGGGCTAATGAAGCCTCCCGAAAAAGCTGGAAGCACATAGATAAACAAGAGTATAAAACATAGAACATAAAACATAGGGATCAAAATAGAATGCAATCTTTTCCGAAGTAAAAAAAGAAACGTATTTAAGCCATGGGCAAAGTAGATGGCGTAGGTGAAGCATAAAAGAATTGAAAATTTGGTGAAGGGGAAGCGCAATCCCTCACGAAATAAGGAGGACCTCTCTCGAAATATGGCAAAAAACCACTCGAATGGCGGGTTCATATTAATTAGGAAAATAAAGGAGGCCAGAAATACGGGTAAAAGTGCCAAGCCAAGCTTTTCTTTTTTAAGTAAGGAAATAACGATCCCTAAAATAATTATCAGGAAGGCACCGTAGCCGATTAAAATGATTCCGGGATGACGCAGGTGTTGGATCCACTCATCTAAAAGATAGCCAAAATTTCCGTTGCCGACGTATTCACTCCAGTTAAAAAGAAAGTTTTTCAATACAACCGTATCAGGAATTGTCCCGTATTTTTTGTTGGCTAAAAAAGCTTCTTCCGAAAAGAGCCGATTGATTTTGGCCAAAGGAACATTCTTGGCATGAGTTGCGAGAAAGTAAAGGTTAGGTAAAAGCCAAAATGAATTAATCGCTAAAGTCACTAAAATAAGAATGGTGGTTTTTTTCAGTTTTGCTTGCCATTCGTTTTTACCAAGAAAAGTCAGACCGCCCAGGTAAATAACAAAGCAACCGAAATAGATGTACCAAAGCTGAGAAGCATAGGCCATTGGAGTGGCCAAAAAAGTCACCAAAGCAAACCAGAAAAAGATGCCGAACTTCTTCGGCAATCCCCCTTTTTTTCCTATAAAAAGAGTGGCTAACCCAAACAACCAAGGTAAAGCAGCAAATTGGGTGGGAAACATTTCAAAAGGAACGTAAAAGTGCTGCAAGGCGCCTAAATTAAAAAGATAAAAAAGCCCGCCTAAGAAGGCCACCGGTTTGGTAATGAGGTTTTTTCCTTCTTTCTCTCCCGCTTTAATTAAAAACCAGTAAACTCCCAAAGGTCCTAAAATCAAGCAAAGAAAAACATAAAAATATCGCAGAAAATGAGTTGGTAAAACAATGGAGGCCAACCAAAGTATTAAAATTCGCGGTAGTTCGGCCATATGAGCATGAGCGGCTACTGCTCCTAGTCCTTGTTCCTCCCGCCATACACCAGCAATCACTCGTTTAAGATTTAAGGGAAAATTGAATTCGGGATGAAGTGTATCCCAACCTGAAAGCCAGGTACCAGGAGTGTAATTTTGCCAGCAAAGGAAAACGGTGATTCCAAGCAAAAGAAGAGAAAAAAAATTGTTTCGTAAAAAACTAATTAACTTATTCATTTAGTTTATTTTACCCCAATTTCTTTCAAGAAAAAACCCAAGATGAATTTTGAAGAGAAAACGCTTATAATTTAAGAGAATTATACGAGTCTAACGAAGTGACGAAGTATAATAAACAAGATGAGTGAAAGCAAGGTCAATTCAGGCCTTACCAGGCGTCAGTTTTTAAAAATTACCGCGGCGGCCGGGATAGGAGTGGCTTTGGCTGCCTGCAAGGATGCACGGAGACCGACCTTAACTCCCGAATCTCAGGAAACTCCTGAATTAAAAATTCGCTTAGGCGATGAGGAAATGGTTTCTCCTTCCGGTTTAAACTGGGTGCCCGACGGTCATATTTCTATGCTGCGAATGCCCGGTGGAAATTTTCGGGTTTGGGTGCAGGGTGGCCCTATAAGCTATCTTTTGGAGGGTTCTTCTTTAGATCAGCTAGGCCAACCAAAATTAGTTTTCGGTCCGGAAAAAATCACGACGGAAAAAGGATTTCAAGGATATCGAGCCCTGCATTCAGTCATTCCTGGCGTCCAGCCTAACGATTTAATTGGTTTTTATCACCAGGAGAACTGGGTTTCTGAAAAAAATGGGTTTCCCTACACTGCTTCAATCGGAGTTGCTTTTTCCCACGATGCCGGGGTGACCTGGGAAGATCAAGAAACTATCATTAAAGGTGGGCAACCGGAGTACCCGCCTGAAAATCGGGCTTCAGGAGCCGGTCAACCCAGTGCCTTGATAATTGATAATTGGGTTCATCTCTATTTTATTGACTGGCGAACTGATAGTGCGGCGATTCACTTAGCTCGGGCACAAATTGAAGTTGTTCAAAAGCCTGTTGCCTGGCAAAGGTGGAACGGTAGTGACTTTGGACGTTTCGGTGATGAACGGGCAAGTGTTCCGGTAATTCTTCCTCCTAATGACGGAGCAGAAATTCCCTATGCTGCCTTACCAGGAGCCAGTTACAACTCTTTTACAAATCGCTATTTGACGGTTTTTGAAAGCAATTTGGGTTTTTATGTGGCGACCTCTAAAGACGCAATTCATTGGGATCAAACCCAAATACTTTTAAGATTCCCCCAGCCTCAATTTCCGATCAAAGACGGAAATGTTTGGAACAGTTACCCGACATTATTAAGTGAGACTGATTCAGATCGGCAAACCGATCAGACAGGTTGGCTTTTATATAGTAAGGGAATTCGTAATCAAGGACCCCATCGGATGTATCGCCGTCCATTTGAATTGGGGTAACCCTTCGTTTTTCGTTTCGGCTTTCCAGCCTCATCAGGCACGTAAGTTTAAAGATAACGTGCGACGAACACTAGGCACACAGGGATTTTTCTAATTCTCCGGAGAGAAAAAGATTATCTCAAGACAGAGACCTAATGTTCGTTTTGGGTGTGGGGAAAGTTGTTAGTTGGGCCAGTTGATGACAACCACCGAGTCGCAGCCTTCGCTACAGCCGGCGGCAATCATTCCTGCCTTGACGTTGTCCACTTTGTGACAGCTGGACGCATCTGCTCCCCAGAGAGCCCGTACCTTGGTCTCTTTGGTCAAGACGGTTATCAAACCGGTCTTTTCCAACGAGTCGTACAGCGGCTTCCACGCGTCTTTGTCCCAGACGTCTACGTCGCCGGCGATCACGAATCCCTTTTGGATGGTTTTCGTTTCACCAGGAGCGAAATAGATATCCGAGCAGTCCAGTGTTGTGGTCAGGGTGGTCGTTGGACTGATCGTTGAGGTGGTTGTCAGAGTGGTCGTGGGAGTGATTGCCTCAGTTGGGCAAATGCGGATGCACTCCGTCAACTCCACTCGAACTGTTCCTGTAATGGGCGTGCTAGCCAGCGCCGCGACCTGTTCGATCGTGACACATTCCGGTAGCTTCCCAACAACCATTGCCGCGATCTCATCGGCTGTTGGCATCATTTCCACAACCTTCCTGGCTGTGTTCTGGGGCATATCCTTCTCAATACGCTCCAGAGTGACACTCGAGTGGAAGCTAGAATAGATGCCGATAACCGCCGCCGCAGCCACGACCACCACAAACAGTGCGATACCTAGATTCCTCAGAGTCTGCATGTCTTCCCCCTTTATGTATGTTTTCCCCAACACCCGATTTCTGAAACCAATTAAAATTAGGAATCATGGGCTCAATTGATCCCAAAAATCGGGTGTCGGAGGAAAGCAAATCTTTCCCTAACCCAATAAACATTAGGAATTTTTAATTGGATCGATTAAATCGATCCTCCCTGTGTGCCTAATTTTTAAAGTGCGTTGAGAACAATGGCTGAAAGCAAAAATTCAGTTCTTACTCTCAACCAACCGATCTCAACCGGCTGAGGTTTAATTAATTTTTATCTTTTTTTTGAGCAGGAAACCCAAAGACGAAAGTCCCAAAAAGGAACTTCCTAAAACTAGGAGGTTGACACCCGCCTTGGGTTGGACAGCAGCACCTAAAACTTTACTTTCAATACAGGCTTGAGCGGTGTCTTCCGCCTTTTGATTATCGGCAACCACCTCAGCTTTATTAACTAGGCAATAAAGACCTTGTTGGCTGGGTAGTTTATCAGCGGTAACTACTTTGACTTTAATTTCAAAATCGCGAGTTTCATCTGGTTTAAGGTCCTGAAAATTAATTTCAGTCTGACCGGAAACAAGCTCAACATAGCTAGGTAAATAATCGGCGATTTTAACATTTTCAAAATCAATCTTGCCGTTATTTTTGACTTTAATTTGGAAAATAATTTCCTCGCCAGGGGCAAATTTGTAATCATTAACTCCCAGGTTATCGACAAAACTATTGGCTGACGGATCCTTCACTTTTTTATACAATTCAATTAAGCCCGCTGGAGGAATTTCTCCATAGTAGGTAGTAACGTAAGCACCAGCGGATTTAGGTCCTACCGCCAGACCTATAGTTAGTAAGATTAAAAAAGTTAATAAGTATTTAAGTTTCATAATTATCCCACATCTACTTTTATAACTTTGGCTATAGGATATCATAGTTTTTTTGTTTTGTCAAACTTTATTGGCAATTACCACCATTCTTTTCCAATTTGTTCCCAATGGCCAGCAGGTTTGGAGGACTAATTTTTCTTCACCAGTTTGAGGTTTTAACAGAGATAAATCTCCGGGGTTGGTAATTTTTTTCTCAACTACTTTGTAAACATATCGTTGGTTTTTATAGAATACATTTACCTGGTCACCTGAACTCAACTCTTTTAAAAGATAAAAAACAGCGTTAAACCGGGAAATATTCCAGATATAATCGGTTGAATGGCCAAAAAGATAAATACTACCGTTTTCACCAGGCAAGAAACTGCCAGCCGCATGGGCCACACCTTGTTTTAAATCTTGTTTATATTGATTTTCATCCCCAGCCGGGACATTGGCAATAACCTCACTATTGAGGCCAATTTTGGGAATGATTAAAGAAAATTGGGGGTTGATTGGTTTAAGCATCTTTAAGTTGGTCAGATAAATTACTTCAGCCAACTCTGATTGGTGGATAGGCAAAGCTTTTTTTTGAGGATTGATGAAACGGCTCAGTCGGTATTTGGCCTCCATCAAAACAAAAGGGCTTAAGAAAAGAAGTGTGGCGGTAATGCCAAAATACACCAAAAGACCAGCCAGCAACCGGCTATTTAATTTAAACTTTGGTTCTTTGCGAGCCACAAAAACTTCTCCAACTTTGGGATATGAGGCTCGATAGATGATTGCTTCTTTCATAAAAAAACTGTCTCTTGACAGTAATTATTAATAAAACAAAACCTATTTACTTTTTCTATAGGATAGAATACCACAAGTAAGAAAATAAGTCAAGCAATGAGCGGGAGACGAGATTCGAACTCGTGACCTTCTCCTTGGAAGGGAGACGCTCTACCAACTAAGCTACTCCCGCAAGCTTTACTATTTTAACAAAATCGTCCTTTTTTTTCAATTTTTTGCTACTAGCAATTATTTAAAAAAGTATGATACAATGCTTTCCATGGCTAAAAAAGTAAAATTAGCTTTTAAACTAAAACTGGACAAAAGGACAAAGAAAGTTTTAATTATTCTTTTCGCTACCGCTTTTTTGGCCGCCCTCCTCTTCAATATAAAACATTATTTTATTGCGGCAATGGTTGGTGGCCGACCAATTACTCGTCGCGCTTTAGATAAAGAGTTAGAAAAGCAGATGGGCAAGCAAGTGCTTGAAGGTTTGATTAGCCAAACGTTAGTCCGTCAGGAAGCCAAAAAGCAAAAAGTAGAAATCAGCAATGAAGATTTAGAAGGAAAGATTAACCAGATAGAGGCTCAGTTAGAAGCCCAAGGCCAAGAGCTTGACAGCGTTTTGGCGACCCAAGGCCAAACAAGAAAAGATTTAGAACAGCAAATTGAACTTCAGTTGATAGTCGAAGAGATTCTCACTAAGGATATTAATATTACTGATGAAGAGCTAAAAGATTATTTTGAAGAAAGCAAAGAATTGCTTCCTGAAGGCACAACTTTAGAAGATAAAAAAGACGAACTAAGAGAAGAACTTAGACAGCAAAAAATTGGTGAGAAATTTCAACCTTGGCTTATAGAGCTTCAAGAAAAGGCCAAAATTTA
>Ga0307380_10004854_pt1 | contig 17991 bp, 10 predicted proteins | sample UN3MG_FD_202239 | JGI IMG/M metagenome (GOLD analysis project Ga0307380, IMG submission 202239) | Soil microbial communities from Risofladan, Vaasa, Finland - UN-3 | ecosystem: Environmental > Terrestrial > Soil > Coastal area > Acid sulfate soil | place: Finland: Risofladan, Vaasa | collected...
AAAGCCTGTATCCAACCATTCCATGTGCTGAAGGTGGAACACCTGTGTAGAGACTCGTCAACGCAGCGACGGTTGTTGATGGAAAAACCGATGTTATTGGAGAAACATTAAAATCTTTCAATGAACCGAGCTTCTTCAATCTATTATAGCCAAGTGAATCAAAGAGAAAAAGAACAACCTTTGATTTTTCCTTGTACTTTTCTAAAGAGAAGATTTGTTTTTTTAATGGGGAAAAAGGTGCTTTGACACCGAATAATTGAAGTATAGAATTAGGGATATTTACTATGGAGGTGCCGTTATATTCCGGAAGAAAAACCTTCTCCCCCTGTATCACCTTCTCCATACTTCAATTCATAGCACATTATGCTCCGCAGTGCAAGTGTAAAATTTACTCCCCTGTTTCCCCCTTTGGAAAAGGGGGACCAACCCCTTTAGATAGTAAACATCTAACGGGGTAAAGGGGGATTCACTGTTATTCCAAAAGAATAACCTTTCTACTAAGCATTTTCTCACCTACTTTTAACTTTAAGAAATAGACCCCACTCTTTACTTTATGCCCTGCATCATTCTTTCCATCCCAGGTTACAGATGAGAAGAGAGAAGAGTGAGGAGTGAAAAGTGAAAAAGACCTTACCAACCTCCCACTCGCATCGTAGATACACAAGGTTATAGGTGTTAGGTTATAGGTGCTAGTGCCTCTTCTGCCACCTGAAACCTGCCCTTCGGTCCCGAGGACCTCAGAATCGAGGGAAAACCTGATAACTGTCTTTGTGGTGAACGGATTAGGATGTGCTGTCAATTTCCATTTTCCAATTTCTAATTTCGTGTTTTTTTCTTCCACCCCAGGCGGTGTGGGAATGAGTGGCATATGTTTATAGTAGCAGTTAGCCGGTGGAGCACCATTGGACAATGTGCACCAGGTTATTCCCGGACCAGCATAAGCTCCTGTATCAGGAAAATTGTATGTCATATGTGGAAATATTCCACCAGTTAAACTATCGTTATTATCCACAGATACAATTCCTCTCGGGACATTATATATCCCTTGCTCGGGAACAATCTTCGAATAAAAAACCTGATACCCTGAACCGCTTGAATCCTGTGTAAATGTTAGGTAAATTTCATTTGTTTCCGTAATCCCAACAGATGGCCATCCGGATGTCTCATCTGTTTGTGGATCTGGAGAACATCTTAATGTCTCCGGGGGTATCCAGGCGCCGCTGACCTTTCTTGTAAAGAGCAGCAAGCCGTAAGGTCCAACATATGCGCTCGAACCTTGATTTCTCTGAAAAACTATTCCAGGTGCTCCGTTATAATCAACGGAAATGGCAGGAAAACCATAAGGAAATGTGTCCGGACTTACGGCAGCAACTTCCTTCTCCCATACTCCACTTGAAAAAAGATAATGAAAGGCAACGATATCCATAGAAGAACTCCCATTTACATCATAATTTGTGGCAACCCAAACATCACCTGAAGTCGGGTCGGGTGCAATGCAGGGTAGTATCCAGGAGCCAAGCATCGTATCCGCAAAAGCAGTACCCTCCCCTACCCAGGTTGCACCTCCATCAGTGGAATGATTCCAGTATAATACATTACCACTAATCCACACAACATAAGGATTATCATTATTGAGACACATTGCTGGATTAGATTCCTCAATGCCATTCGTTTCGGAAATCATAACAGCAGGTCTCTCCACATAATATTGAATCATTCCGGCTGATGTATCAAGTATTGCCCTTGTGTAGAAAATTTCATATCCATCCGGGTTTCCTGCCTGATGCCAGGCAAAGTGAAGGTTTCCGTGACTGTCAGCCCAGATATTTCCTCTACCAGTATCCTGACCCTGATTTGATGTAAAACTGTCAGGATAACTCCAGAATTTATACATATCGTCCCAATAAGAGAAAAGGGATTGTTTATTCCAAGAAGTCCATGTTTCCCATATAATCGCAGGGGTGTAGTAACTCCCAACCATAACATTAGTAATATGTTTAGCATTGGGATAATCCTGCGGAGAACTGAAAGGTCCTCCCCAATCAATGCCTGAAAAAACAAGGGCAAGACTATCCTGCGGCGGTGGATTGTCCACACCCTGTGCATAAATCGAACCTTTCACAAAAAACAACAAGATAGTGACCACCAATATAATCACTAAGTTCCAATTTTTCATTGTTCTCTCCTTTCATTCTGTATGGTTTAATAACCCTCATGGGACTTTCCCTGAGGTTTTTCAGCAATACTAATATCTGATACAAAAAATGCCTATTTTATTTTAACAGCCTTACCCGTATACGCTCCATTAATTTTAATGAAATATATGCCTGGTCTGGCATTTCGACCATATTGGTCTTTCCCGTCCCAGGTTAATGAATTAGTGCTTAGACCATTAGAAAACACTCTTCTAATAAACCTTCCCTGTATATCAAAAATTTCAAAGTCAATTTTCCCTTGAGTTTCCTCTTTGAATTTAATATTCAGATTTATCTTAAAAGGGTTTGGAAAAATACCGAACCCCTTTTGTGATTCTTGAGAAATGGTTTCTCTTTTTTCCTTAACTCCTTGCATTCCAATATGTTTATACATAAGATCAAAGTAGAAAGTCGAATCATACTCAACCCAGTAAAATCCAGGTCCTGGAGATTCCCCGTAATTATGGATATTGTATTGTATATTACACCATCCACAATGTCTTGATTCGCCTGGACTAATCTCACTTACTTTTCCACCATAAGTTAGTGTACCCTGATAAATGTTGTATTTAGCATAATAAACATTAAAAGGAAAAACTACTTGTGTATCAGGTAACGCACTCTCTGGCTGGGCAGTGGAGAAATAAATGGAATTATCTTCTGAAATTCCTACTGAGTGATAACCAGATACATAATTACACATTTCATATCTTGGTAACATTAGCTTAACAGGATTTGACCAATTCCCTGCAAGATTATAAGTAATATAAAGTGTGCCAACCGGACCACAATCTTCATAACAAGCCAAACCACCTATCCCACCATGATGATCTTGATTCTCCTGAAATATAATTTGTGGAACACTATTATAATCCACAGCGATTGCCGGACAAGCATAGGCTTGTATACCTTGTCCAATTGCAGCAACCTCATTTGTCCAGGTGTTCGTATGCGCATTCCATCGTAAAACAACAATGTCCATACAATTATCTTCAGTATAATCACAGTTGAAACTAACCCACATATCCCCTGTATTTGGGTCGGGTGCGATTGAAGCCAAAAGCCACGAGCCACGTATCCAAGTCGTATCTAAATATGCATTTTGAACTCCAGTCCAGCTGCTTCCACCATCGGTTGAATAGTTACAGCCTATAGCGTAACCCGTTTGCCAAACAGGCGCTTCAACACTAAAAACAACCATTATAAGGCTATCGTTAAATATTGCAATTGCTGGAAAGACATCCTGTAAAAAAGGATACATACCTGAAATTAATTTTGGATTTCTATTAACATTGTAATGAACATATCCTGACGATGTGTCAAGTGTTGCATTTGTATAATATATTCTGTAATAACCGGACAAGACTTGATGCCATACAAAATGCAGGTTTCCTTTACTATCTGCACACACAGCTGGCCTACTGGCTGAGTCGCCATTCGAGGTAAAACTATCAGGATAACTCCATGATTTCAAACTATCATCCCAATATGAAAAAAGCGATTGTTTTCCCCAATGGGGATATTCAGACCACACAACAACAGGGAAATTGTAACTACCCACTTCAACATTAACAATATGCTTTGCGTTAAGATACATAATAGGATTATACCGACAATAAGTACTCCATATACGCTGAAGACCTTGCGGTGGGTTATCTTCTTTACAAATCACCTCATTTCTTACATTCTTATTATGGTGCTTCATAGCATAAATAGAATCAGCATTCATATCAAAAAACGGGATACAAAGAAGCAAAATAAACGAGATCAAAATTCTTTGAAACTCTTGACGAATAAGCATTTTCTCTCCTTTTTTAAGTTTGCTCACTCCATTCTATTCAGTGCTTCTAAGAATTCCCATGTTGAGCAGGCAAATCACAATTCTATAACCTCCATATTAAAACCGGAGGGTTTGAATTCACTCATATATATTTTAAAGCAAGTTTTGTGCCAGAAGTTTAAGCTCTTCTATTTAAGAGAGTTAGATTAAGAACAAGGCATGAACTTTATCAACAAAAATGTATACAAAGTATACATTTTCCCTTCCACTTCAATAACCTTGCTATAGCTGGATTCTCTTAAGGGTATGATGTATACTTAGTATACACTTATTCGTAAATAATCAGCCAGCCTCGTTACATTCTTTCGAAATATTTTCATTGCTCGCTCCGTTAAATACTTCTATTCATCCCTTAATTTTCTTCTCCCTTTGAGGGTAGAGAAAAGAGGTGGAGGTGAAAATATGAGATTGCCACGCCCTGCACCATATGGTTCGGGACTCGCAATGACGGGTTTACTGACTATTTACAATTATTCTATAAATAATTTTTACTTATAGGGATTTTTCAATGTTATACTTTTCTATATATTTATATATTGTTCGCCTTGTTACACCAAGGAGCCGTGCTGCTTTTGCAATATTCCATTTACTTTTTTGCAATGCATCGATGACTGCCGATTTCTTCAACTCCTTTAATGGAACAATCTCTTCCGTTGATGTTCCAGTAAAGCCTATGTCCTGAAGGGTAATGAGATTTCCTTTCGCAAGCACAACTGCTCTTTCTATGATATTCTGAAGTTCTCTCACATTACCCTGCCAGGAATTCTCTTTTAATTTCTCCATCGCTTCTGAAGAAAAACCTTCAATATCCTTATTAAGTTCTTTACAATACCTCCTTAAAAAGAATTGGGCAAGCACCGAAATATCGCTCACTCTCTCCCTTAAAGGCGGAACTTCAATACCAAAGACATTGATACGATAGAAAAGGTCTTTTCTGAATCTCCCTTCTTCAACCTCAAGTTCTAAATCCTTATTTGTCGCAAAAAGAAATCTAACATCTACCTTTATTGTTTTTGTTTCCCCGAGTCTGCGGATTTTCTTCTCCTCTATAACCTCAAGCAGTTTTGCTTGAAACGAAGTGCCTGTGTTCGTTATTTCATCCAAAAAAACAGTTCCTGATTTACCCACTTCCAATAGTCCCTTTTTATCACTTACTGCTCCAGTAAAAGCACCCCTTTTATGACCGAAAAGTTCTGATTCTAAAAGGGTTTCAGGAATTGTTCCACAATTTATTGTAAGAAATTTGTTGTCTTTCCTTTTACTTTTTAAGTGAATAAGCCGTGCAAGCATACCTTTACCAGTACCTGTCTCACCGAGCAGGAGGACAGCCGTATCTGTTTTTGCAACCCTCTCGATTAATTGATAAACCTTCTTCATCTGTGCAGATCTACCAATGATGTATCCACTACCAATCTCTTCAATAATTCCACTCTTTAATAAAATATTTTCCTCTTTTACCGAACGGAATGTCATAGATTTTTCTATAACTGAAGCAAGAATTCTTGATACGGTTATGAGGAAATCCTCATCCTCATAACCAAATATACCACTTGCAATTCTTGAATCAAGATATAGTGCACCGATAACATTATGAGAAACCAAAAGTGGAATGCACAGTAGAGAACGTATTTTATTTAGCTGAACACTTTTCTTTATATTAAAACTCTTATCAGAAAGTGCATCTCTTGTAAAGATAATATTGGTTTTTTCTATCTCTTTAATGGCTGTTCTGGAAAGTTCCCGTGCATCCGTTATTGTGGTTTTATCGATATCCCTTCCAGCACAAAATTCCATTCCCTTTGATGTCTTTATGAATAACGCTCCACGCTCTGCATTGGTTGACTCAATTATCAAATCAAGCGTATTCTGAATAAAATCTTCGCTACCAAGATGAAGACTAATTAGTTCAGCAAGTTTTGAAAACGTTTCCAAATATGCATTAGAGATAACCCTCCTCGAGTATTCCTTTGCAATAATGGGGAACAGTCTCAACTGAAGTTTTTCTACTCTTTTTTGTTCCAACCCTGCACCAATTGAAGCAAATATTTCCTTGAGATTATTTAGCTTTTCCAGAATTTCTTTGACTTTTACATCTGCAATTCCTTTATTCACTATTGATTCTATTCGCAATCTTTCAAGATATGCATAAACATAAATACATCCTATACTTTTTAACCTTTCAGTCTCCTGCGTTATATCAACTATTTTTACCTTTCCAATGTTAAACCTGTTCATTTTTATAAGACCACTTGTAAAGCTATATTCTCTGCTTAATGGGTTTGTCAGTTTTCTAACATTTTCAGAATAATAAAGGGAGTTTTCAAAATCCCCTTTTTCATAATAAAATTGTGCTGCACTTAACAATAATTCAATCTTTGTTTGCGTGTCAAGATTCTTTTTGTCCATCAATTCCAATCCCTTATTAAGTGCGGCTTCTGCATCTTCTCTCTTCCCTTGAATCAGGTTAATTGTTGCCATTACAAAAAAATAGGGGATTTTCTTCCTTACCCTCAATTTTTTTTCAATCAAGGACTTTGCCTTTTCAACTACTCCTTTCTTGCAAAATAGCAATGAAAGTTTATAGTCTGGGGACGGTGCATCAGGTTTAACCTCTCTTGCCTTATTATAAAAACTAATCGCATCATCAAATTTTCCCATATCTTCGTTAATACTTCCAAGTTCTAATAAAGATTTATATTGTGCTGAAAGATTGTTGGTTTGGTATGAAAGAGTCAATACATTTCCATATAGCTCTGCAGCAGTCTGAAAATCCCCCTTGCATACAAATAAAAATGCCTTATTATTTAGTGAATTTGCCAGGGCGTTGGTCAATTTCAGCGCCTTATATCCCTTGACTGCATCCTCTATGTACTTTTGTGACTTTTTTATGTTCCCTTTTTGCAGATATAAGAGGCTCAAAAGATTCTCTATTTGAGCAAGGTGAATTAGTAGTTTGTTTTCCTTCCCAAGCCGTAAATCTTTCAGAGCCTTCTCGATACCCCTATCATAATTACCTCTAAGCCACTCATAGAGTGACTGGTAAAACATCGTTTCGGCTAATATTTCAACATCACTCACCTTCCCTGACGGCAAAAACGATTGGTCAAGAATAACCTTTCCTTCCTCAAGTTGATTTAGGTATAGGGAAGAATAAACCGCAATTCTTATATAATCCTGATTTTCCTTACTCTTCATTAGAACCATTGCTTTTGTTAGAAACTTCACTGCATCATTGTGTTCACCAATCGCTGCGTATACGCGGGCAAATCCTGAATATATTGTATGAGTTAAATCTTTTCTCCTGCATTTCAACGCATCTTTGTAATATTTGATTGCAATCTTATTGTTTCCAAGTATTCGATTTATTTCTGCAATTTCGAGCAACGTTTTTGGATACCTCCTGGCGAGGTTTTCTTTCTCATATTTCAGCATAACTTCGTAATATCTCAGTGCTGAATAGTAATCATAAATTAATTCGGCATTCTTTGCTGATAGCCGAAAATACTGATAAGCATTATCTTGAGCGCCAACTCTATCGTATAATCGAGCGAGAACTGGAAAATAATCTTTGTCTTCTGGTGATGCAGTTCCTATCGCTTGGATAAGGGAGCGATAATACAGATATCGCTTCTCCTTTTTTATTCTTCGCCTGATTAACTGTACAAGTATATTGTTTGATATATATACCTTCCTTTTATTTATAACCTCTTCTCTTAATAAACCCAGACTCTTTAGATGTTCAATTTCAACATCAATCTTGGATTTCAGTAGAAGACTAATAACCGTTACCTCTAAAGGGTGGACAATGAGAGACAGAACTTGTAATATCTTCTGTTCAAGAATCTGAAGCCCCTTGAATCTTATTTTCAGTAAATCTTCTATCTTTGATGGTATCACGGTCTTTTTAAGTGCGTTCATTGAGATGTTCCACTTATAGTTCTTGTAAAAGATGACTCCATTATCATACAGGGTCTTTAAGATCTGTTCAACAAACAAAGGATTTCCACCACTCTGTTCAGTAAGCCATCGGGAAAAGTCAACAAGATAAGAAGTTTTAGGGGATTTTACTGGTACAATCTCAAAAAATGTTTTTTCTAATAGTTCCTTAATCTCATCATAAGAAAATGGACGTAAAGAAAATGTTCTAAATCCTAGGTATGCTATTTTTTTAGCAGATTTTGAAGTGCCTATTAATAAAATATTTATTTCTTTTAAACCATAACCAATGTAGCGGAATAATTCAAGGTCATAATCAGAAAGAACCTCAATGTCATCAACCATTACAACAACAGATTTATCCTTTGCAAAATTCCTAAGTCTGGATGTAATCTCTTCGTAAATCTGAAACCTGTCTTTAATATTGGAAAGGTCGATTATCCTTCTTCCAACAAAATTTAAAAGGGATTCATAAAACTTCTCCTTCGCTTCTGAAATGTAATATAGCACAGAGTATCCTTGCATCAAATACTTAAATTTCATTTCCTGTAATAACCTGGTTTTACCCATTCCGGTATTACCAATAATGACAATTGTTTCACCTTTTGCGTGCAATAGCTCATCCACAGTCGATTCTGTTTCCACAAACCCGCAATTAGGCAATTTTACCTTATATGGAGATACTTCTGTTTTAATAGATGGCAAAAATCTATGAAAAGTACGATAGATTTCTGGAATTGTTGGTCTTATTACGGGTTCATGGGAAACCATACGGCTAATAAGATTGTCTATTATTTTGGGTATATTCTTGATTGGCACATATCTATCCTTCGATTTCTTACCAGAAAAGATCTCGTAAATAATAAGACCAAGTGAATAAAGGTCGCTTCGCTGGTCAATGCCGATACCTTTGATAACCTCTGGTGCTATATATCCAACAGTTCCAGTCAGTTCCGTGAAATGTTTTGGAATTCCTGCAAAACCAAAATCTATAAGCACAATCCTTTTCTTTTTTACATCATACAAAATATTTTCAGGTTTTATATCACAATGAATGAACATTTTATTATGAAGTACTTTTACGGCATTTATTATCTGTAGTATTACAGAAACGAACTCTTTTGAAAAACCTTTAAAACACTCATTTACGGGTTTTCCTGAAACAAATTCACTTGTAAAATAGGCTCTTTTATCTCCTGAAATACCGTAATCGGAAACCATAACAATATTCGGGTGTTTGAATTGAGAAAGAATCTGAAATTCACGAGAAATTAATGCATTGTATTCAGAATCTTTTTCGCGTGCTATCTTCAATGCGAAAGTTTTCCCGTCGTTGCCTTCAACTTTATAAACAACTGCATAATTGCTCTTTTCAATTCTCTTGATAATGTGATATTTCCCTATTTCTATCTTTTCCCTGGTCATATTTGTCTTTTAGCTTTTTATGGTCTATCCGGTTTACTGGGTTTGCATTGTTTATTGAGTTGAAAACAATACTGTCTGGTGTTCCTCTTCACTTATCCGCCTTTCTTTCCCCGATACACCGATCCTCCGTTTCACCGCTACTCCTCTTCTTCCTTCCCTCATTCCTCATCACTCTTCCCTCCTCTCTTCTCCAGTTTCTCGAGCAACCCGTAAGCACCTGAGTTTTTAAAGGTTCTTTTCGCACTCTCTATGTATTTTCTTGCTTCTTTATCTTTTCCAGCACTCTTTAGAACTTTTGCAAGTTCATAAGAGGATTGTGCAATGTCCAGCCGCATTTTCTGCTGTTCTGCAAGAGACACAGATTCCCTAAGATATGATATTGATTGTTTGACATTAGTCTTTGATAACGCCTTGCCTAAAGACCTCAATGCAATAACTTCCTTTTCCCTCGCACCCGTCTCTCTCACAAGGCTAAGTGCTTTCTTGGAATAGACAACAGCAGAGCCATAGTTTCCCTGTGCTGTGTTCAAATCAGCCAGGGAGGCAAAAACTTGTAATAAGTTAACCTTATCTCCTACTTCTTGTAGAATTTTCTCTGACTTTTCAAGATACCTTTTGGCTCTCCCAAATTGTCCTTTATCGTAATAGAGAATCCCAATATTACAGGAAGCAACACCAATCCCAGCTCTATAGCCTATTTCCTCTGCTACTGAAAGGAATCTATTATAGTAGTCCAACGCAATATTGAATTCTCCTTTGTTATGATAAATAGAGCCAATGTCTCCTGAAGCAATACCAACTCCTAATTTGTCACCTATCTCTTCGGAAATAGAAATATACCTTTTATAAAATTCTAATGCTGTTTCAAGCTCGCCTTTATCAAAATAGATTGTTCCAATTTTGCTTGACGCTCTACCGACTCCCGTCCTGTCACCTATCTCTTCAGATATTGAAAGATATGCTTTACAATATTTCAGCGCTTTCTCACATTCTCCTTTCTTCCAATAGACAACACCTATGTTTCCGGATAACGCACCAATTCCGCTCCTGTAACCTATTGCCTCTGATGTAACAAGCCCATTCTCATAATACTGCAACGCAATATCAAGTTCACCTCTATCATGATAGAGATTTCCAATGTTGTTGGAGGCTGCCACTATTCCCTTTTTTTCGTTTAATCGCTCATAAATTGCCAACGCCCTTTTATGGTACTTCAGTGCTTTATTATAGTCACCCTTCAACAGTAAAACATTACCAAGCGTTGTTAATGCCCTTGCGTAGATCCTACTCTCCTTTTTCTTATCTATTTTTCCAAGTGCATCCTCTATCGTTTTCTGTGCTTTCTCATAATTATTTTTCCAGTCCGCAAGAACAAAACCATAATTTATAAGGGTTTTCGATAGGATAGGTGAATCCGGAATGTTTTTCAACATACTTATCACTTCTTCGTAATTAGCAAGCGCGACATTGTATTCACCCATTAGGCTGAATATATGCCCTATCTTTCTCTTTATTTCTCCCCTTTTTTCTTTATCCTTATAATAGCCAAAAGCACACTCATAGTCTTTTATTGCCTTTTCATATTCTGCATTAATTTCCTCTACATCTCCTATCTTCTCGAAAAGTTCTCCCATATTCTCGTTCCCGCTCTCAGGAAATAGTTTTTTGTGAATCTCTATCGCTTTTGCATAGCAATCTATCGCTACATTATTATTGTAAAGTCTCTTTGCTCTATCACCCGCCCTTATATAATAATCATAAGATTTATCAAGTATCAGAGCATTGTAATAATGGTAAGCAAGTATCTCGAAGTATTCCTCTGTCTTTTCTCCAAAAATATCCTCTATGCTCTCTGCAACCTTCCTGTGAATTTCCATCCTCTTCTTCTTTTCTAATCGTGAATATGCAACTTCCCTTATTAAAATATGTCTGAATTGATATTCCGTATCAGTAGGGAATCGAGAAGGCTGAAATGAAGTGATCTTTTTCTGAAGAAATTGCCTTTCTTCAAGTAACGCAACATTGTTCTTAAGGTCTTCGCTCCCACTAATAGTGGAAAGGATCTTGTAAAGAAAGCTTTTTCCAATAACTGATGCTGTGATTAAAACATTTCTTGCTTCAGGAGGTAGTCTGTCAATCCTTGACTGTATCACAGCATCAATGGAACCGGGAACTTCAAACGAAACTGTCTCTTTCGCAAGTATCCACTTTCCTCCCTTTCTTCCCAGGATACCCGATTCTATGAGCGAATGAATAATTTCCTCTATATAGAAAGGATTCCCTTCTGATTTCTCAAGGATAAGGTCTAATGCTTTTGCAGGAAGTCCAGATATCTTCAATAAATTTTGAATAAGTATTTGCGCATCTTTTGTGCTAAGTCTTCCCAAACCAATCTCTCTATGTCTTTTTTTGTATATCTTCTTAATAAAATCTCCTATTTTGTATACACCTCTTGCCTTGTCAATCCTTGTCTCAAAGAGAAACAATACAGGTTCATCCTTCAGACCATCAAGGAGAAATCTTAAGAGTTCCAATGATTCTGGGTCAATCCAGTGCATATCTTCAAAATAGAGAACCAAAGGTCTGTTCCTTGCTATATCTCTGAAGAGTGTTTTCACAGATACAAACTCCTGGAGTCTTAAAGATTCAGGGTCAAGGTATTTTACCTTTTCTTGCATATGTTCCAGGACTTTAATCGACAGAAAAACACAAAGGTATGGGAGATATTCATTTGTCCTTTCCTTAAAAACCCTTCCCGTTTTTTCACCTACTATCTTTCTTGATTCACATTCCAGACCAGAATCCTGCACCCTAAGATAAGAACGGATTTGTTCAAGAAACACCCAGAAGGAAAAACCCTTGCCATAAGATGGACACCTACCAGAGAGCCAGCTAACCTTACTCATCGCAATCTTCTTGAACTCATTTACAAGTCTTGACTTGCCTATTCCCGCCTCTCCGCTTATAGATACTACCATACCTTTTGACTCCACAACTCTGTCCAGAGCCTTCTTCATCGTCTCAAATTCCTTATTCCTACCTATAAGAGGAGAATAGAGTTTATGTGCAACGCGTTTGCGCCCTGTGACTTCTTTTATCCCTATTACCTTGTACGGAACTATGCTGCTTGATTTTACCCTCGTTTCGATAGTTCTCAAACGTCTCATTTTGAATAAATATTCCGTGCTTTTATGAATAGACTCACTTACCAATATGTCTTCCTTTGCTATCTTCATCAATTGCTTAGCACAATTTACCGCATCACCAGCTATGTCGAAATCCATCCCTTTTTCTCTGTCGCTCTTTTTAACAATTACTAAACCTGAATTTATTCCAATATGAACTGAGAGACTCCCTTTGTGTTTTTCATTAAATTTTTCCAATTCGCTCATTATATCAATAGCAGTATAAACAGCTCTTTCAGGGTCATCTTCATGCGCTTTTGAAGCACCAAATAGTATCATTATTGTCTCACCAAAAAACTTGTTTAGGATTCCCTCGTATTTCTTGGCAATCTCTCGCAAGAATCCGTGAAAGCTTTTTTTGACAGTAGAAGTCTGCTTAGGAACAGTCCCTTTTAATAGTGCAGTCAACCCCGGGAAAGATGCATAAAGAATGGTAATATTCTTGTGCATCTTATCTGCTGTGGAACTTTCAACCCTTTTTTTCTTTACTATGCTTTTGTTTGCCATTTCTGTTCGTGTCTCTCCTTACTATCCTTTCTTTTCCTGTAACAACCTCTTTCTACCACAAGCAAGCGATTTTGTCAAACAATTTTCAGGAGTTTGCTGAAAAACCTTTCCTGTTGCTCCCCCAATCATTGCCATAGGAAAACTTTCTACTAGTCTTAATATGAAGCAGATTACTCAGACCTGTCCTGAGGCAACTCAGGAATGACACGGCTTCTATGTTTGTCACTCTGAGTCGAAGACAAAGAATCTCTCTTTTAGGAGCAAGCAAAGAATAAAGCAAGACTTTAGCAACTCCCCAAAAACAGTTGACAAAAGATTACTATAGTGATAAATATTACATAAAATAGAGGAGGCAAATTGTGGAAGAGGAAAAAGCTATACAAGAAAAAGAAGATGTAATCTGCTCAGTTTGCAAGACTGCTTCAGAGGAAAATGGGGTTGTAAAGAGAAATGGCGAAATCTTCTGTAAAGAATGCTGGAATGAGACAGTAAGAAAAGACCGAAGTAGATACTCCTTATATGCTTTTTTCATTACCTTTGTGATGTTTCAGGTGTTTTTCTACTTTCCAACGCTTGTCTCGGAAAACAGAGGATTTCCCTGCACCAATTCTTTAGTCCTTTTCGGTGTGATTGGGACGCTTTGTGGAATGATTGCATACGAAGAGGTTTATGCAAGAATGTCAACGAAGATTACACATTAGTAAATCCCCCTGTATCCCCCTTTAGAAAAGGGGGAATTTAGAGATTTCAAACAATTAGATTCATTTCATGTAATTTCTAACGGGGTAAATCCATGGCTAATATTTCCCTTGCGTTTTTTGTATTGCAGAGAGCGCCATATCGACTGCCTGTTTAGGATTATTTGCCTTGAGTATTGGTATATCTATGTTCCAGGTTGCAATACCAACAACTGGCACATCGAATCTCAATGCAAAGGCAAGTTCAGAGAGCGTTCCGTATTTACCTGCAATTGCGATAACTGCATCGCTTGAACGAACAATTATGATATTTCTTGCTTCTCCCATACCAGTAATAATTGGAATGTCAACATAAGCATTTGCAGTTTCTTTATTATCACCCGGAAGAACTCCAATGGTCATTCCCTTTATCTCTTTTGCTCCTTTACAGGCTGCTTCCATAACACCGCCCATTCCTCCACAGATAAGGATTGCACCTTTTCGCGCAATTTCTTTGCCCACCATATAAGCAATCTCAGCAATGGATGAAGAACATCTTGAAGAACCGATTACACCTATGATTATTTTCTTTTTCACATTATCTCCCTTCCATCAAGTTTAACTGCGTTCGTTGAGTTTTCCCAGTTTACACAGTTTACTGAGTTTCTCTATTCACTATTCACTTCAGTAATTAGGTAATTTAGTAATTCCTTTTAGATCGTTTATATCACTTTGGACGTTGACCCGTTGCACAGCAACCTAAACCGTGCTGAAAGCATCAATACCGTTCATCGCAGATGAACCCCTACCGCTGCGAAGCAACAATCCACCCCTCATCCCCCTTCCCATCCTTCCCTTCCTATCAAGGGAACAAATGTGCAGCCAAAACACGGTTCCTCAAGCATCTCTCCATTCTGTTTCGTCACTACCGTAAGCATCTGTGAGAAACTATTTCCGATAGGAATAACCATCCGACCGCCTTCTGTCAACTGCGAGAAAAGCACCTGTGGGACACTGGGTGAACCTGCTGTAACAAGTATCCCATCATAAGGGGCAAATTGACTCCAACCCAGAGTTCCATCCCCAATCTTGAAAGCAATGTTTGTATATCCCATATTTTCCAACCTTATGCGAGCTTTCTTCTCAAGCGATGCAACACGTTCTATCGTAAAAACACGCTCACAAATTTCTGCAAGAACTGCTGTTTGGTAACCCGAGCCAGTGCCAATTTCAAGCACTTTACAACTCTTATCAAGTTCCAACTTCTCTGTCATAACTGCAACCATATAAGGTTGAGAAATCGTCTGTCCCTCCCCTATGGGTAAAGGAAAATCACCATAAGCAGTTTCTCTTATTGCTTCCTCAACAAAGAGATGCCTTGGGACCTTTCTCATTGCACGCAATACAAGCTCATCGGTTACCCCCCTGCTTTCAATCTGATTTTTGACCATATTATTTCTTTTGTTTTCAAAAACCATCTTTAAATCCCTTTCGAATCTCACCAATATGTTTTCTTATGTTTTTCACCTCATCATAATATGTAAAATCAAGATGCAGCGGTGTTACGGATATTCGTCTATGCTCTATAGCTTCAAAATCAGTTCCTCGTGTTTTCTCCCATATAGGTGTATCTCCTCCAATCCAGTAGTAGTATTTTCCTCTCGGGTCAACATTTCGTATAATATCGTCTCTGTAAATTCTTTTCCCCAATTTGGTAATTGATATGCCCTTTATTTTTGCTGGAGGTAAATTGGGAACATTTATATTCATTATGGTTTCCGTATGGAGTTTCAGTTTCTCTAATGATTGAACAAAAGATTTAATAAAAATCTTCGCTGAATCGAATATCAAATTGTCTCTACCAACAAGGGAAACAGCGATAGACCTTATTCCAAGTATCGTTCCCTCAAAAGCTGCAGCAACCGTTCCCGAGTAAGTCACATCCTCACCCATATTCGGTCCGTGATTGATTCCTGAAATGAGCAAATCAGGCAGATTATCTTTCAAGAGTCCGTGCACTGCCACTAATACACAGTCAGTCGGTGTCCCATCAACAGTATATTCTTTCTCACCCTTTTTGTTAATTCTCAAAGGAAAATCAAGTGTTAATGAATGGCTCGCTGCACTTTTCTCCTTATCCGGTGCAATGACAAAAACATCATTATCCTCTTTCAGGGCATCTTTCAATTGCTTTATTCCCTGTGCGTAATAACCGTCGTCATTCGTCAGTAAAATTTTCATTCAAACAAACTCCTCGCTACAAGACCGATGAATCTGCAGGTATCAACAAATGGATTAATGTAACTCTTCTCTTTTTTATATATAGTGCTTATTGGCACTTTACCTATCTTGAAACCCATTCTTCCTGCCTTTATAAGGATTTCACTTTCTGTCTGAAATCTTCTTGTTACAAGTGGGACTCTTTTTAGCACTTCTGTTGAAATATATCTGTAACCTGACTGGCTATCATAAACCTTTTGTGAAGCAATAAGAGAAACAACCAGAGATGTAACCTTGTTTGTTAGATATCTGTCGACAGGCATATTCGCAAGTTTCATATCTCTTGTACCGACAAGTATATCTGCTGAATCTGTATTTTCAAGAAAATTACTTATCTCATGAGGATTGTGTTGACCATCCGCATCCAATGTTATGACTCCATCGTAACCATGATTAACTGCGAAATCAAAGGCGGTCCGATGAGCCATCCCTTTCCCTCTATTCACGTCGTGCTTTAATAGAATTACTCCGAATCTTTTCACTATCGATGTAGTTCTATCGCAAGAACCATCATCAACTACGATAATATTTTCCTTGCCAAAGTGCTCTATTTTTGTAAGCAATTTCTCGATGTTTGACTCTTCATTGTAAGCTGGTATTATGATTGCAATTCTCATACTTTTTCTGGCTCCCAAAAAGGCTGAAATCTATACCATTGTGACGGATATTTCCTTATATATCCTTCGAGAATTTTCGCCCACCTACTCATATCCTCCTTAAATTCCTCTTCCCTGTAGCCCTTGCTCATCATCTTAATGGGACTACTAAATATTACATCATACTTGCACATTCCTCTTCTTATGGCAAAACATGGTATTACAGGAGCACCGGTTCTCAAGCCGAGGAGCAAAGCACCTGTAGGAAATCTTGTCATTTTACCAAAAAATGAAATTTCTGTTCCCTGATTTGTGTAATCTCTATCTCCAACAATGGCAACAATTCCATTGCTTTTTAGCTTTTTCAATGTTTTTTTTACAGCATCCTCAAGATAGACAACTTCCAGACCCTGCTTTGTCCTCTGGTTATAATAATATCTTGTGACAAACGGATTCTTGAATCTCGTGGCAATTACGATTGCATGGTAACCAAGATAGGTGAGGAGAGCTGCCCCCCATTCCCAGTTACCAAGATGCCCTGTAACAATGATAACCCCTTTACCTTTTTCAAGTGCTCTTTCAACATTTTCAAAACCCACTGGGTTAACGAAATTTTTGTAGGTTTTCTGATTTATCTTTCTCATAATTGCAAATTCGTAGATAAAAAAAGCAAAGCTTTGAAATGTTTCAAATATCAATTGTTTCCTTTTCCACCGCTTTAATTTATCACCAAAAATAAACATTAGATTATTTTCAACATTCCGTCGAGCATTCTTATAAACAGTGTGGAACAAAACATTTGCTGCCAATCTTGTTATCAAATGTGCTAACCTCACAGGCAGCAAATATGATAGCAAATTCACAATAAAGTAACAAACACTATCCATATTATGAAATTTTATATCATAAAATCCGTATTTTAGCAAGACAATTTTTTGATTGTACCCAATTGTTGTCATCTGTCATCTGCCTTTAAAAAAAGTTCTTGCAAAAAGCTTTTCCTTGTGTTACTATCCATAAAATTTAAGGAGGCTTTGTATTATGATGAGACGATTGAGGACTAAAATGACATTTTTCCTATGGTTTGCTGTCATAACATTTATGCTTTTTATCTTCCTTCAGTGGGGAATGGATTTTTCAGGTCGAAAAAATGGTCGCACCAGTGTCGACACAATAGCAAAAGTAAACGGAATATCCATCAAAAGTCAAACTTTCGGTGAGAAAATCGCCGAAGATGTCAATCGTGTGAGAGATTCACAGAATCTTTCCAGTCTTTCCCCTCTTACAGAAAGAATTATCCAGGAGAACTCTTTTGAGGAACTCGTCCAGAAAGCAATTTTTATGACAGAG
>Ga0307380_10004855_pt1 | contig 17990 bp, 13 predicted proteins | sample UN3MG_FD_202239 | JGI IMG/M metagenome (GOLD analysis project Ga0307380, IMG submission 202239) | Soil microbial communities from Risofladan, Vaasa, Finland - UN-3 | ecosystem: Environmental > Terrestrial > Soil > Coastal area > Acid sulfate soil | place: Finland: Risofladan, Vaasa | collected...
ATCCACAGCGGAAAAATATTCATGATCGATGACTGCCCTGTAGTCACGCCTATAAAATAGAAGGTCGGTTCCTTCGGCCGCTCAGGCATGTTCTTACTCCTCAACAGGAGAAAACGTCAGTGCGCTCTGCGGGTTTATCGTCAGCATCCGTCCGACGGTTTCTTCAGGCAATCCTGCTTTTTCGAGTTTCCGCTTGAATTGTACCAGTATGTAGTCGAGACCGGCAGCGCCACCGTAGCTGACAAGCCTCTCCCTCGTCGAGTCCATCCCGAGCACTATTCTGTCCTCATACCCTGCCGCTGCCATCATCTTTATCAGCGTCACCTCTTCGTCATCACAATGATAACGCTCTCTTGCTATCGTATCGTAGTCCAGAAAAACACCGAGTTCGCCGAGCTCGAGGTTTCTGTCGACTTCGATCACCCGGTCCATGTGGCTTATGATGATCGACCCCGGTTCCACCCCGTTTTGGATAAGCAGCCGCGCCTGTTCGGCGCCGAATGTCGAAAGCTCGGTGTGGGTGAGTATCGGGGCCCCTGTTCTCCTGTGCGCTATCACCGCCGCATCAAATACCTTCTTATAATAGCTGTCGAGCCCCTCTTTCCCGGTAGCCGTCTTGATGACACCAGTCTTTACTCTGCTTCTTCTCGCAAACGGATTGGTGTAATCGTATTCGTAGGCGCCATCCTCTATCTCAGAGATAAAAAGTTCGGCAATCTCCCCGACAGAAGCGCTGAAGGCCCAGAAATTTTCCGGGTAGAAGAATCGCTTGTGGAAACCGGTTGATGCAACGATATGCACTCCGGTGCTCCTGCTGAGACGGCTCAGTTCCTCAACATCCCTCCCTGCCCCGAAAGGCTGTGCGTCTACAATCGTCCCGCCGTGGTGAGACTTGAACCGCTCGAGCTCCTGCTCTGTCTTTTCGTGATCGTCCAAAATGAGCTTTTGCGGGAGCAGGACGCCATCGGTCCTTTTCACGATGAGGTGGTCATGGCAGCTTGTTTGCCCCAGAGCCCCGGGCTCGACATCTCCTCTTACAGTCCGAACGAATGTTTTCTCTCTATTTTCACTCGGCATACCCCTGCTCCTCCCACGTCCTGTACAGTACCCTCCATATCTTTTTCTGCTTTTCGTACCCCGCCTCACCGGAGATTCTATCCCACTCCCGCGCAGTCTTAACCAGTGCTTCCTCCGGCTCCAATTCGCCCATGAGAGCGCGATGAATGTACAGGGCGAGAACATCGATATATTCTCTCGAAAAGGGAACGTTGAGCTCCGGCACTCCGTTTTCAATGCTTACGCGGATTGTATCGAGATATCGACGTGAATCTTCGAAAGAAACCTCTCTCTCCGATAAGCCGGAGAGGTATCCGGAGAGGGCTTTTGCTTTTTCCGTATGAGAATATCTGAAAGGATCGCAGGGTGTCCGCGGGTCAAGAACCAGCTCACCGCTCGCTGTCGCGCTCATGTAAGACGCAACCCAGAAGGAGGCTTCCGGCTCACCGGTCGAGGATGACACTGCCAGCACCCTTCCCCCCGGCATAGGTGCCCTGAAAAAGGGCTCTCCGTCAACAAGCATGCCCGGAACATGAGATACGCCGATTTTGCCGCCCACCTCCGATCGGCTGACGTCAGGAACGAACTTGAAGAGGTCCGACCATAGAACAAGCGAAGCGAGCTTCCCTCCAAGAAATGCGTCCCTGTTCTCCTTGTATCCCCAGCCCAGAGAACCTGGGGGAGTAAACTGGATCAGGCTCTTCAGATCGGTGAGCGCCCTTGTACCATATTCACCCGAGATAGCCGGTCTCAGCTCGGAATCGAAGTAGATGCCCCCGCAGGCTAAAAAACGGTCCATCCACTCGTAATGACACCACCCGATATCGAGTGTCATACCGGTACCGAAAAAATCATGCTCAAGCGGTTTTCCGGCAAGAAGCTCTCCCCTCTTTCGGGTAAAAAAATTAGAAAAATCTGCCGCCCTTTCGAGTGTCTGAGGTACCGAGAGCTCGTAGCCGTACATTTTTTTGAAATTCGCTCTCTCCTCAGGATTCTCCACGAGATCCTTTCTATAGTAGAAGAGACGGACGTCACCATCCAGAGGCAGGGCGTACAGCTTTCCATCGTAGACGCAGTAAAACTCGAGCAAAGGAGTGATGATATCATCCAGCGAAGGGTCGAGTACCTTCAAAAGCTTCCCCAGCGGCTGGATAAGCCCGGTTTCAGCGAGCTCTGGTACCCATAAAGGCGGAATGAGGAGAAGGTCGGTATCCCCCTCCCGAAGCTCCTCCTTTACTTTCTCGAACAGATCATTGCCGGATAGATTCAAGAGAGAGAGCTCTATCCCACGGACGTCCGCTATTTTTTCCGCATAGAGCTTGAAGGAAAACTCATACTGATCTCCTGCGATGAGAATATTTATCCCGGTCCCGGGGGACACCGGCTGAACTTTTTTGGAAACCGGCCTCTCTGTTTTTTCCTCGGCTTTTACTGTAGACCCTACCGAAGGGCAGCTTGAAAAAAGGACTGCAGTCATCAGCAGGATACCTGATATCGTCCGTTTCATTCGCTCCTCATGGATGCAGGTTTCGTCTTCTAATCAGTATGATCAAAATAGGAGAAAAAGCAACCTCAAAACAGTTCAAAACAGTACTATTGGCTTGACACGCTTTCGGCATCCATTGTACGGTACTAGTAAAAGAGTAAGACAACGCCCCAAGCGGGTACGACGCAGGATAGGACACAAAAAGGTACTTTTTGCCTGTTCGCTACCGGGCGTGTAAAATATATTGTAGTAGATGGAATAAAATCGTGTATTAATTTTTGCTGATGGATGCCTCTCACCGCCTTTGCAGCTCCACCGGCGGAGCTCGGGGCATCCGTATATCGTAAAGGCCGATCCGGATGGATCCGGCATAGTGAATGAGAGCAGGTGCGAGCATGGAAACGTGCCTCCCTTATTCCTTCGTTCCAGGCAGCGCTGCAACAGGCAGAGGGTCATACTTTTACCTGATAGAGGAGGAAAGTCATGGCGGTCGGAGAAACGACGACCTATGTAGATGAGAAATCGGTTAATTGGCGCACTGCAAAACTCAACAACGAGCTCCTGGCAGTGAAGCCCGAGATCTGCATCGAGCGGGCCAGGCTCGTTACCCTTTCCTATAAGGAGACGGAAGCTGAACCGATGGTAGTTCGCCGTGCGAAGGCGATCGCAAAAGTACTCGGTGAGATGACAATCTTCATACAGAGAGATCAGCTCATCGCCGGTACACAGGCGAGCAAGCTCAGGGCTGCTCCGCTCTTCCCCGAAACCGAGGCGGAGTATCTCGGACGGGAGATCGATCTCTTCGAGAAGAGGGAGCAGGACCGCCTCATCGTCAGACCGGAGGTCAGAAGAGAGCTCACAGAAGAGATCCTTCCCTACTGGAAAGATAAAAACATCAAAGAGTTCGCCCTCGCTGCAATGCCGGAGAGAACGAGACGACTGGTGCAGCTTGAAGCCCAGATATTCTCAGTCGATATACACCTTACCGGAAGCATCGGTCACGTTCTGGTGAACTATGAAAAGGCGCTCGTGAGGGGGATTCTCAGTCTCAAGGAGGAGGTAGAGCGGCGTATCGCAGGGCTCGACCTTACTGACCCTGACGAGGGAAGAAAGCTCAAGTTCTACGAAGCTGAGCTGATACTCTGCGATGCGATAGTGGGGTGGGCCGGCCGGTATGCGGATGAAGCCGAAAGGCTCGCCGAAACAGAGCCTGATCCGAGGTGGAAGCAGGAGCTCGAGAATATTGCCCGGACCTGCCGCAGGGTCCCCGCCTACCCTGCCGAGGATTTCAGGGAGGCAGTCCAGTCGTTCTGGTTTACGCATCTTCTCCTGTTCATCGAGCAGGACGGGCTCGCGGTCTCACCGGGAAGGTTCGACCAGTACATGTACCCCTTTTATAAACATAGCATTGAGGAAAACCTTACCACAAAAGAGGAAGCGCAGGGGCTTCTGGAGTGTCTCTGGATCAAATTCACCGAGATCATGAGGGCCTACGATTTCGAGTGCGCCAAGTACTATGCAGGTTTTTCCATATCTGAAAACGTCGTCCTGGGAGGACAGGACCGTGAAGGCCGGGACGCCACGAACGAGCTTTCATACATGTGTCTTGAAGCCGAGGCGCATACCAAGCTGCCACAGCCGAACCTCGGTGTGAGGATCCATCCGAACACCCCGGACAGCTTTATGATGAAGGCAGTGGAGGTCACGAGCTCTGGAAGGACAAAACCGGAGTTCTTCAATGATGCAGTCGCCGTCCCTGTTCTCATGTCACTCGGGGTCCCGCTCGACGATGCGAGGGACTACGGCATATCTGGGTGTGTCGAGGCGGTCCCCCCGCACTGCAACGGGATGACAAATGCTGCTATGTCGAACATAGGAAAGGCGCTCGAGCTCGCTCTCAATGACGGAAAGTGCAGACTGAGCGGCATGCAGGTGGGGCCGAAAACAGGCGATCCCGCAACATTCGGGAGTATCGATGCCCTGATAGAAGCTTTTGGAGAGCAGGTGAGGTCCTACGTCAGGGAGATGGTCACGGCGCTCAACGTAATAGAACGGACCCACGCCCTCTACTATCCCCTCCCCTACTTTTCCCTCGTAATGGACGACTGCCTCGAACGCGGGGTGGATGTTACAGCTGGCGGCGCAAGGTACAACTACACCGGACCGCAGGCTGTAGGTTTGGGAGATGTCGCCGATTCACTCGCTGCAGTCAAAAAGCTCGTGTTCGAGGATCAGGAACTTTCGATGCAGGAGCTTGTTGAGGCGCTCGACTGCAATTTCGAGGGAAGGGAGCCTCTGCGTCAGAAGCTCATCACTCGGGCACCGAAATGGGGGAACGACGACGACTATGTCGACGACCTCGCCCGCGAGGTTGTACGCATATACTGCAGTGAGGTTTCCCGATACAGAAACACCAGGGGCGGGGTCTACCGTCCGGGGGTCTACTCCGTATCCGCCAACGTGCCTCTCGGCCTCCATGTGGGAGCGCTGCCGAACGGAAAACTCTCGAGGGCTCCGCTTGCCGACGGCGTTGCTCCTGTCCACGGCTGTGATCTAAAGGGTCCTACCGCAATTGCGAAATCTGTGGCCAAGCTCGATCACGAGATCATTACTAACGGAACCATCCTGAATATGAAGTTCTCGCCCAAGCTTTTGGAAGAGGGAAGCGGGAAACGCGGCCTCGCCGACCTTATCCGCACCTATTTCGACCTGGGCGGATGGCACATCCAGTTCAACGTGGTTTCAGCGGACACACTGCGCGAAGCGCAGCAAAAACCGGAGAAGCACAAAGGGCTCATCATCAGGGTGGCGGGGTACAGTGCCTTTTTCGTAGAGCTCGATACGGCAGTGCAGGATGACATAATAGACCGAACAGAGCTGAGCAGGATTTGATTGGCCTCTCGACCGGCATCACCTTCATCCGCTCATATCTATATTGCACGCGACGCTTTTGTGTTGATGCGCCGACAACCCCTCAGATTACCAATGCAGCTATCACAATAATAAAAACTATGAACAATCCATTGTTCTCAATAACGGAATTCACTTGTAACATCGAAGGCTGTTCAGCAGACTGTTCTACTATTCAGCTATAACAATGATCTTCTTGACATAATATCAAATAAAGAATAAGATATAGGCGGTTTTCACGTGAGTATAATCGACAGGTTCTATTGCACATGTAAAATATATTCAGGGGGAAATTAGTCGCTGGTGAATAATTACCAATTCACCAACATTGCTTTATACACCAGCTCAATAATTAGTTGCGAGTGAAATAGTTACATAGATGTCTTTTCTTGTTGAACATACTAATCATTCACCAAGAACTAATCATCCTGATAGATAGAAATATCTATTGCCATATTAACTGATCTCGAGCATCATTGTTTCAAAAAAACTCGATAACGGTTCTGTCCTGACCGCAGTAAAAATAGCTCTCGGCCACCCGTTTCGAGGATAACCGTTTTCCGACTACCCTATTCTTGAGGAAACAAGCTATGAAAATCAGTAAGCGTTATCTCGTTACAACACCTCCGAACTACCTTCAATGCCCTCAAGCGCAGCTGCAGCCGATTGTGGCTAAAGAGGGAGATATAATGACAGACCTCGATATGCTTGAGGATGTTCTCGGCGCTGCCGGCACATTAAGACCTCTCATTACTGTCAAATCCCCGGAACATTGGGCTGATACCGTAAAAAATCTTGATGAAGAGATCGATGCGATTTTACCGTTCAGTGTTCCGGCTCTGCCGACGGAAGTGTGGAATTCTCACCCGCAGCCCCTTGTGGAAAAACAGCTGCCGGTCATTTTCTGGCCTCTGCTCGATTATAATGAACGTGATATGTGGCGATGGTCCTGCAGTGATTTTTTACGATCTCTGGGAGTGTCTGTCTATCTACCGGCCAATAATCACGAGGCACGTACCGTTGTACGGTCCCTGGCAATGAAACGTTTTTTCCACAATTCTAAAATAGTGGTTTTCGGAAAGCAGAACTTTCCGTGGAACGCTTACGCGGGCGGACACATAGTAAAGAAAAGCCTGGGGCTCGATATTATCGTTCACTCACTCGAAGATATTCGAGACGGATATAAAAAAATATCCGACGATGCGGTCGAAGAGGTTTGGGAACAAAGAAAGAGCCGCTATATCGAAAAGGGGGTTCGAAAGGAGGAGCTCAAACAGGCACTACGTGTATACCTGGCGATCAAACCTGTCCTTGAAAAAGAGCAGGCCCTCGCGTTCGGAGTAAACTGTTTCGGCGACCTGTTGATCGAAGGCGGGCGTGACGTTCCTTGTCTTGCCCAGTCTCTGCTTCGTGAAGACGGATACATCGCGAGCTGCGACGGAGACTATCTCACGCTTGCCGGAATGATGTTCATGACGTTCCTTCTTGATAAACCCTGTATGATGTCCAACATCTATCCGATAGAGTATGAAGGGGCGATGATAAATCACTTCGACAACCCCCTCGTGCCTGATGAAGCCAAATACCCGAAGGAGCAGTGGAAAAACCTTGCGAGGCTGGGTCACTGCGGATTCGTGGGAGTCACTCCTCCGGAAATGACGCCGGATGGAAAAGCGTTTTTAAGCGACTGGGCTGGTACACTTGAAATAAAACGCGACGGCCGCGGCTGCGGAATAGACGGAGACCTCAAGGCCGATACTCCCTGTACGGTGATCGAATTAAAATTCGACTGCAAGACCCTGCTGATAACAGAGGCCGAAATTTGCGAGACCACACGCCATGCGAGCCTGCCGCACTGCGAATCCACAGCACTATTAAGGTTCCGGAACCTGCAAGGTTTTCTCGAAAACATTTCACGTGAGCACCCGTCTCTGGTATACGGCAATCACATCGAAGATTTAAAAGTCATGGGGGATGTGCTGGGCCTGCAATGTCATATAATTTAATAGAAGTAATATATCAGGTTCGCCTTTAACTGCCCCTCTTCTTTAAGATGGGGAGAGGCCTGTAAGCCCTAAAGTAAATTCAGATTTACCCGCCCTGAAACCTGATACGATAATATTACACCTTTATCCAAGATAGAAAGAGAGCTGTTCTTCAGGGAATATGATAAATATCAACTTCCGGCCTATTCGTTTTATCTGCATCATATGAACACCTTCACTTCCAGATTTGATTTGCCACGGTCTTTTCTACCTGTTTCCCCACGCAACATCTCCTCTTTTCATGAAACCCAAGGTATTTCTTGCGGCAGTACGGCCCGCATTAAAACCCCTGTTCCGCTGGCGGAAGATGGCTTTCTTCATATTTTACGCTTAGCATCCCCTCTTTATAAGAACCGGTAATCTTGATATAAGACCGTATTTTCAGCGAACAGAGTTTCCATATTGGATCATCCTGTATTATAATGTTCCCGCCATGTGAATCGAGACGGAAAAGTTCACAAGGTATCGCAAGGCCTCAGATCATGAAGGGCTTTGTGAGAGATGAGCCTGAAGGCCGTTGATGTGATATATTAATAACTCAGGAGGAATCAGTATGAGACTGTCGGCGACAGAGATCGCGAGAATGCTTGATGTGAGCGTGGTTCAGACACACCACTCCCTCGAGGACATCAAAAAAGCCGTCGAACTCGCAAAGGGAAAAAGGGTAATGGCGATTCATGTCCTGCCGAACTGGGTGAAGCTGGCAAGGGAAATGATGGGAGTGGGCGGGGATACTATCGTTGGATCGTCAGTAGGTTTCCCTTCAGGAGGAAGTACGACTGAAACAAAACTGTTTGAGGCAAAACAACTCATAGCAGACGGTGTACAGGAAATCGATATGATGCTGAACGTGGGGAGGCTGAAATCGGGGCAGTACGACTATGTCGAAAACGAAATCAAAGCTATCGCCGAGATCTCAGGGGACATGACCTTAAAAGTAATACTCGAGACCTGCTACCTCACAGACGACGAAATAAAAAAAGGCTGCGAGCTGTGTATAAAAGCGGGTGCGGATTACGTAAAGACTTCGACAGGCTGGGCCGAGAAAGGAGCCACCGTTGAAGTAATTGCCATGATTACTGAATACACAGCAGGTACCATTAAGGTAAAAGCTTCCGGCGGGATACAGAACCTCAAGACCCTCATGAAATTTTACGAAATGGGAATAAGCCGGTTCGGCGTAAACTACGAATCTACAAAGAAAATATTTGATGAATGCAAGCAAACCCACGATTAATAGGCCCCAAAAAGCACCCCAACAGCAAAGACCCCTGTTTCAAAATTGAGCTCAAGATATACTGATAATACCTCATTGAGATAGTGAGAGAATTGATTGTTTGCGCTGAAGATCTTCTATTAAATTTTTTTTTTCTTGACAATGATAAAAATAAATTTCAGAATACAAAAATAGGTTTACGGAGGTTACTACCAACCTGATTTGCAGAAAGTATAATAAACAATTGACAAATGAATCGTATAAGATAGAATGTAATTCAAGCTTATTCCATAACCTCTTTTTATGATTATTCCATTTCTGAAAATGAGGGTGTTATTTCATGGAAGTATCAACCCACAGCTCCCTTCGAAGGTCTCAAACACACGTAAGATCGATCTTCGAAAAGTACGGCATCTACATCTTCCTTGTTATTCTTATTATAGTAGCGTCTATTATCTCCCCAAATTTTCTCAATCCCCAGAACCTCAAAGACATACTCAATCAATCGGCTGCATTGGGAATGGTTAGCATAGGGCAGACATTCGTGATCTTGATAGGAGGAGGCGGTTTAGATCTCTCCGTCGCATCCGTGATGTCAACAGTCACCGTTATAATGGCCCACACCACAGAAGGACAAAATTCACTTTTTTTACCTATTACAGGGGTGTGTTTGTTCTTCGGTATGCTCGTCGGCCTCGTTAACGGCCTTCTCATAACGAAAAGAAAAGTACAGCCGTTTATGGCTACATTGGGGATGATGATCATTATCCAGGGCCTTCGATTCCTCTATACAAAGGGTATGCCGAAAGGAGAATTTCCGCCTATACAGCGCTACCTTGCTACCGGAGACATCGGACCTATCCCGACATCCATCGTTTCTCTCATTGGAATGGTGATTATCGCACTCTTCGTTCTCAGAAAAACAACTTTCGGAAGGAAGGTATACGCGATAGGGGGAAACATAAACACTGCGAGGCTCTGCGGGTACAACATAGATCTTATCAAAATAGCAGTGTACATGATATCCGGCGTTATGGCCTCTATCGCAGGACTGTATCTTGCAGGATGGATCGGTATTGCGGACAACTGGGTCGGAAAGGGCTACGAGATGGACTCCATAGCAGCCGTTGTAATGGGAGGCACAACCTTTGAAGGAGGGAGGGGCGGAGTTTTAGGAACAATTGTCGGTGTTCTTATCGTCATGATGCTTTACAATATAGTTTTACTCGTCGGTATGCCGGTCCAGATGCAGTACGTCCTGAAAGGTGTCGTAATCATCCTTGCGACATCGTTCTATGCATCATTCCGAAGGGGAAAAGCCTGAAATATTTCGAAAAGGAGGTGAAGTAGAAAAGAGAGCGGATCAAGCACGGAGTAGAAACAAAAAAAAATTTTATCCAACTTTAACAAGGAGGCGCAAGTCATGAAGAAAACAGTAACAATCATTGTGGCAGCTGTTTTTCTGCTCACAATCATGGTACTCGCTCCAATAGCCTGGGCGAAACCGTTCCCGAGATCGTGGCTCTATAACTCGGTCGCGCAGAAGATGACGGATACCTCGAAGTACAAAAAGAGGGGACCCTACACCGTTGGATTCAGCAACGCTTCGATCTCTAACTCGTGGAGAGTTTACTTTGCCAAGCAGGTCGAGTATGGGGCTCAAGACCTGTACAAGGCTGATGTCAAGAAGCTTTACGTAACCGATGCAAACGACAAGGCGGACAAGCAGGTAAGTGACGTTGAAGATCTGCTCGCTAAAGGGGTCGATGTTCTTATCATCAGTGCCGCAACGATGGCAGCGCTCGACCCCATTGTCACCCGTACTATGAGGAGGGGGATCCCAGTTGTCTGTGTGGACAGAAGGGTAACGAGCGACAACTTTGTCTCCTTTGTCACGTCGAGCAACTATGCACAGGGAAGGGCCCAGATGCTCTGGCTCTGCGAGATGCTGGGCGGTCGTGGAAATATCGTCATGCTCGGTGGTGTCGCGGGCTCAGGACCTGCAGAGGAGCGGGCCGGCGGAGGACGCGAGGTGCTCACTGCATTCCCAGGCATCAAGGTGCTTGACTTCCAGTACGCAAACTGGTCTCCTTCCGAGGGCAAGCGGATAATGAGCGCCCTCATCCAGACCCATGGAAGAAAAATCCAGGGTGTACATGGCGATGGGCTACAGACGTCGGGCGCAATGGAGGCATGCAAGGAAGCCGGAATAAAGATCCCCATCACCGGCGATCACCTTAACGCATTCATCGTCCGTGCACAGGAGTGGGGATTCCCCGCCATGAGCATCGACTTTCCTGTATCTATGGGAACGTCTGCTGTTGAGATAGCGATAAAGACCCTCAAGGGCGAAGCAGTACCGTTTATCTATGAAGTTCCCAGGACCATCATATGCACAAAGGACACTGAAAACATAAAGTCCGATATGCCTTGGAGCAAGATGGTACATAAGGATTGGCCGGATGAGGCGTGGATCAATACGCTTCCAGCAAACTGGCTGCCTTATTAATGAGAGGATAATCTGGGGAAGGGGCTGGGGTCCTTTCAGGACTCTTAGCCCTTCCCTACTCTTTAGGCGAGGATAGAAATACAAATGGGTGAGAATATTGTTGAGATGCAGGGTATATCAAAATCATTTCCCGGTGTGCTTGCACTCGACAGGGTTGACTTCAATGCCAGTGAGGGGAAAGTCCACGCCATAGTCGGAGAGAACGGGGCCGGAAAATCCACACTGATGAAGATCCTTGCTGGTGCGTACCGGCCGGATAACGGTAAAATCCTGCTCAAAGGAAAAGAGTACTCGTTTCATTCACCGCGAGAGGCTCAGAAACACGGAATAAGCATAATCTATCAGGAATTCAACCTCATTCCTGATCTCACCGTTTCCGAAAACATATTCCTCGGTCGCGAGCCTCTTAAGAGAATGGGCTTCATCGATAGACCGAACCTCATAAAAAGGGCACAATCTCTTCTGGAGGACCTCGGAGTCGAGATCAACCTCGAGTTGAGGGTTGCGGATCTCGGTGTTGCCCAGCAGCAGATGGTGGAGATAGCGAAAGCCCTCTCGCTCAACGCCGACATCATCATGATGGACGAGCCGTCCGCTGTTGTATCCGGGAAGGAGCTCGAATCCCTGTTTCGTATCATCAGGACCCTTAAGGAGAACGGAAAGACCATAATCTACATCTCACACCGGATCGACGAGATCTTCGAGATAGCCGATCGTGCTACAGTCCTCAAGGATGGAAAGCTGGTAGACACGGTCAGCACCTCCGATACCGACAAAGCGACGATCGTCAGGATGATGGTGGGGAGAAACCTCTCCGAAGCTTTTCCCGGCAGGAGAAAAGGTACAGGTAAAAAGGAGGTCCTCTCCCTGAAGAACGTTACGAGACACCGCATTCTCAAAAACGTCTCATTCGAGGTGTACAGCGGAGAAATTCTCGGAATCGCGGGTCTCGTTGGCGCAGGAAGAACCGAGGTGGCACGGGCCATTTTTGGAGCGGATCCCCTCGACAGCGGGGAGATTACACTGAATGGGAAGAAAATAAAAAAGGGGTCCCCGAAAAATTCAATTAAAAGCGGCATAGGATTCGTTACTGAGAACAGGGCGTTCGACGGGCTCGTCCACTCCCTCTCTGTTAGGAAAAACCTAACCCTCTCCATTCTCGACCGTGTTAAGAAATGGTTCATTGTTAACGACCGTCATGAGAAAGAGATCGGCAGGAAGTGTGCCGAGCAGTTCAATATCATCACTCCCAGTATCGAACAGGAGGTACGATATCTCAGCGGAGGCAACCAGCAGAAGGTTATCCTGGGAAAATGGATCAATATCAACCCAAGCATCCTTGTCCTCGACGAGCCGACACGTGGGATCGACGTTGGGGCAAAGGGAGAGATGTACACCCTCATGCGGGGCCTCGCCGATGGGGGGACTGCAATCATCATGATATCCTCAGAGCTGCATGAAATAATCGGAATGAGCGACCGGATTCTCGTCATGCATGACGGAGAGATAATGGGGGAGATATCCCCGGATGAAGCAACCGAAGAGGGTGTACTGATGATGGCCACCGGTCAGGAACGCGGTAATACCAAAGCGGAGGAGTAAGATATATGCGTTCAGGATTTGTAAAACGTCATTCTGCGGTGCTTATTGTCTATATCATTCTCGCAGTTCTCATCCTTACGACCAGTCTGCTCTCTGATGTATTCCTCAGCTTTCGAAACTTTGAGAATCTACTCCGGCAGGCGGCTCCTCTCGGTTTTGTCAGCATAGGCCAGACATTCTCTATTCTGTCGGCAGGAATCGACCTGTCGATAGGCTCGGTAGTCAGCATGGCTTCTGTCTTGACAACGGGCCTTATAGAGGGGCAGGAAAACCTCGTATTTCCCGTGCTCGTCCTCGTTATCGGGCTGGCCCTGCTCATAGGATTCATAAACGGTACGATCATAAGCAGAACAGGAGTCCACCCGCTTATTGTTACCCTCGGAATGATGTCCGTCGTCCAGGGCGGCATTCTTCTCTATACAAAGGCTCCCACAGGGTCCGTTCCTATTATGTTCGATTACTTGGCATGGGGAAACGTCCTGTTGAAAAATGTGAGGATCCCGTTTCCCTTCCTGCTCTTCGCGTTTGTTGCCGCTATTGCAATAGTATTTCTCAAGCTTACCGCTTTCGGACGCTATGTGTATGCTACAGGAGGAAACGAGGAGGTTGCCCGGCTGTCCGGCATAAAGACGAGTAGAGTAAAGGTAATCGTATACATGATCTGCAGCTTCTCGGCGAGCCTCACCGGTATCATGCTTGCATCGAGGATGGGAATGGGTGATCCGCTCGTTGGTGAACGCTACATGCTCGATTCCATCGTCCCTGTACTGATCGGTGGAACGAGACTTACCGGCGGAGTTGGCGGTGTCGGTGGTACTCTCGGAGGAATATTTATTTTTATCATACTATCGAACGCCCTGAACATGCTCGATGTAACTGCATACTGGCAGTGGATCGCCGAAGGTCTGGTCGTCATCGTCAGTGTCTCGCTCTACTTCAAACAGAAGCGCTAACGATGTAAGGCCCGTAGTTCGAACTCCCGCAGTTCGTAGAAATCATGCTATTAGTAACAGAAACCGAGGACCATCTGCACGAACAGTACACAGGCTTACATCTTATAAAATGTATCTTGAAGGGGGTATTTCAATGATCATCAATGGTGTCCATCACACATGTGTAATCGTTTCCGATATGGAGAGGTCCCTTGCATTTTACAGAGATACTCTTGGAATGGAGGAGATGACTAATCTGAAGTACGATGCAGATCCGGTAATGATGGATCTTCAGGGAACAGAACCTAAACAGCACCTTATCATGCTCTCAGCCGGGAATACCATAATCGAGCTGATCCAATACATTGAGCCCAAGGGCAAACCGTACGACCGAAGACCGTGCGACATTTCAAACATGCATATCGCTTTTTCTGTCGATGACATCAACAAGGTCTATGAGGAGCTGAAGGCGAAAGGGATACGGTTCCACCGTGATCCTGATATCATCGGCGAGGGAGGCGAAAATCTTGCCGGATACGGATATGTGTACTTCCGCGGTCCCGATAACGAAATTCTAGAGCTCATCGAGCCGATGAAAAAATAATGAACCGAAGGGCCACCTGCTTTCCCTGCTGGCCCTTATCGAGGAGGAAAACATGAAGATAGGGATGTTCACCGCTAATTTTCTTGACAGGGACCTCGAGTCAGTTTTCAAGATGATGTCTCAAAAGGGATACGAGATGGCCGAGATTCCGGCCTTCTACGGATCGAGTCATCTCGATATCGAAGATATACTCAAACCGGGCAACGCAAAGAAATTCCGCGATCTCGCGAAAAAGTACGGCATCACGATTTCCGCGCTGAGCAACCATCCCGAGGGACAGCTCGTACTCGGACCGCATACGAGAGATACCGACGTTCTCTATGAGGGAACTCCATCAGAGAAGATCAAGTTCGGTATGGAGCGGATGAAACTTACCGCAAAAGCCGCTGCCGCTCTCGAGGTACCGGTGGTGTGCGGGTTCATCGGATGCGAACATTTCTTCCGGTGGTTCCCCTGGCCCAACCCCAAAGGCTGGGACGAGATGGGGAAGGCCTTCGCAGAGCGTTGGGGCGAGATCCTCGACGTCTTCAAGAAGGAGGGTGTCAAGTTCGCCCATGAACCGCACCCGAACGAGTACGTGTATAACATAGAAACAGCGATCAGGAGTATCGAGCTCGTAAACGGTCATCCAGCATGGGGATTCAATTTCGACCCCGCAAATATCATAATGCAGGGGATAGATCCGGTAATCTTCGTTCAGGAGCTCGGAGAGCGTATATACCACGTCCATGCAAAGGACGGGGAGATCGTCGAGCACAACGTCAAGCGGTCGGGCCTGCAGCCTACCGGCAAGTGGGACCGGATCGATCGCGGGTTCAGGTTCAGAATTCCGGGATGGGGCTCGGTACCGTGGAAACGGGTGATTACGGAGCTCGTGCTCGTCGGGTACGACTATGTCCTGAGCTACGAACACGAGGATGTAATCATGAGCCGCGAGGACGGGTTTGAGAAGACGTTCGAGTTTCTGGAGCCGCTCATCATAAAGAAGCGGTATGAAGGCCGCGGCGATAAGCTCTTTGAATAAACTTTATGCTGCTGTTCTTGATAGCCAAATCTTGAAATATTTGGGAATGCCCAGGGCGGCGTGATGTAGAGATATAGACTGAAAATAACACTTTGGAAGTATATGAAAACATCTTGAGCTGTCATTAAAGACCTTCGGTTTTTTAAAGGAGAGCGTGAACAGGAGATGTCAACACCAAGTCCAATTTTCAGATAATAATATTACGTTTTTTTGAAACAAGGCCCTGTATTTCCCTTATTAGAAGCCGTGGTGTATTAGATCATATTTTATAGAAAGAAAAACATCATTCAGAAGACCCTCTCTTAAGGAGCTAAAAATGGCAACAAAAGATCCTCTCTTCCGAGAGGTCAGGATAGGTACTAGAACATCTGTAAACCGGATAGCCCTCAATGCGATGGAATGCAACGACGCAGACAAGGAGGGAAACCCCAGTGAGCTCACCTACAAACGCTACACCCGGGCGTTCGAGGGGAATGCCGGCGTCATCTTCATGGAGGCGATCAGCGTTATCGAGGAGTCAAGGGGAAGGCTGAACCAGCTCATAGGCGCCCCCCGGAACCAGCCTGCGCTAAAAAAGTTCATCGCTGAGATGAAGAGTGTGAACCCAAAGCCGCTGCTTTTCATACAGCTCACGCATTCCGGTGAGCTGAGTGAACCGCAGTTCTCCAGACGGGTCTGCGTAAAACCGCTCCCCGGTTTTGGAGGCGATCTGCTTACCGAAGATGAGGCGGAGGAAGTCATCGACCGTTTCGTCCTCGCTGCAGAGGTCGCGCACGACAGCGGTGCCGACGGTATAGACATCAAGCTCTGTCATGGATACCTCGGATCGCAATTCCTCCGCCCCTACAACGACCGCAAGTGGAAATACGGCGGTTCATGGGAAAACCGTACAAGATTTGCCTACGAGATTTACGAACGCACGCGGAAGAGGATAAACGATCCGAACTTCATCCTTGGATCGAAGATCTCGGCATGGGAGGGTTTCCCGGGAGGGTTCGGAACTGCAGGACCTGACACGCCCGTATTGGACCTTACGGAGCCGATAGATCTCGTCAAAGGCCTCGAGGACCGCGGGGCGAGCTACATTCTGCAGTCCGCGGGAAGCCCCTCCGTCACACTCGCTCTCACTCAGCCCGACCGAAGGATCCCGGATTACGCATACCTCCATATGAGCTTTCAGAAGAGGATAAAAGAGGCTGTAAAACCTGAGACCGTTGTCATCGGCTCGGCTTACTCCGTATTCAGAAACGGGAAAAACAAGTTCCTTGCCGTGAACCGTGACGAGAGCTCGCTTGTCTACTGGGCAAACAAGAACATACAGGACGGTGTATGCGACATGATCGCACTAGGCCGCCAGTCGCTCGCTGATTCCCTATTCCCTGCGAAACTGGAGAAAGGAAAACCGGAAGAGGTCAACTGGTGCACGGCATGCGATAACTGTGTGGAATTCCTCGTACGGCAGCAGCCTGTTGGCTGCGCGACATATGACAAAAAGTATACCAAAGCCCTCCAGGCGATAAGAAAAGAGATGGGAAGGCTGAAGGAAAAGCATACATAACAATGAAAAGGTGACAAAATGAATCTTACTATCGATGATTTCAGACACCGTATCGAGTACAGCCTCTGTCAGCAGTTCGCCTCTGCGGATGATTTAAAAGCCTTCTGTGAGAGAGCACGCTCTGCCCGCGTCGGCGTTGCATGCCTCAACCCTGTATGGGTAAAACTCGGGAGCAAGCTCCTTAGCGATACAGATATGGATATCAGCTGTAACGTGGGATTTCCTTTTGGATCTCACTTTACGGAGGTCAAAGTGATGGAGACAAAAAGGGGCATAGCGGACGGGGCCACCCAGATCGATATGGTGATCAACGTCGGTGCTCTGCGGTCGAACGAGGATAACGTTGTTCTCGATGACATAAGAGCGGTTGTCGAGGCCGCCGAGGGAAAACCCGTCAAGACCATCATAGAAACCTGGGTCCTGACCACGGGAGAGAAACAGAGGGCCTGCAGGATTGCAGAAGAAGCAGGTGCACACCTCGTCAAGACGACGACAGGAGTACGGACCCAGTACCTCGAGATGATGAATAAAAACCCGAAAGGGGCCGTTCTCGAAGATATTGTGCTCATGAGAAAAGTGTTGAGCGACAAGGTCAGGATAAAGGCGTCGGGCGGTATATACGATCTCGATTATGCGCTGGAACTCATAAAGGGTGGCGCCGACCAGCTCGGAGTGAGCAGGGGCGAGGAGCTGATCCGTGAATTCGGGAGCAGATACGGAAACCAGGTCGAGGTTTAAACCGGCCTCTTGACTGAACAGTCTTTTGACTGAACAGTCTCTGATATTTCGGCAATATTAATCTAAAAACCAATGGACACTGCACAATGGAAAAGATGATCTTAGCCTGTGACCTCGGGACCGGAGGGAACAAGGCCTCCCTCTACGATTCCGAAGGAAACCTCATTGAGAGCACGTTCGTGCCGTATGAGACGTTTTATCCAGAGATAGGGTTACACGAACAGCGGCCCATGGACTGGTGGGACTCAGTTCTTACCAGCATCGGGAGGCTTCTAAAGAAGCGCAGGGGCGAGGCCGCAAACATCGGATG
>Ga0307380_10004856_pt1 | contig 17987 bp, 14 predicted proteins | sample UN3MG_FD_202239 | JGI IMG/M metagenome (GOLD analysis project Ga0307380, IMG submission 202239) | Soil microbial communities from Risofladan, Vaasa, Finland - UN-3 | ecosystem: Environmental > Terrestrial > Soil > Coastal area > Acid sulfate soil | place: Finland: Risofladan, Vaasa | collected...
TGGAATCGCGATTTCTTATCGATGGGAAGCCCACCGTCTATGGAAATATCGACAAGCCCATTGAAGTTCCCGGGACGGGGCAGGCTACGACAGTCCCGGTCCGGATGTCTATCGACTTGTATGAGTTTTTCGGCCAGCAGGAGTATGAGGAAATCATCGGTCTGGCTCTGGACATAGGCGGCAGACGCGGAGATATGACTCGGATTTCCCTCGACGCACAGCCCAGAGTATCGACACCCTATGGAGAGATCGTCTATCCGGGACGAATCACGATCATCAGTAAAGAGTTTAGATAAAAGAGCCGGTATTCTCACAGCTCGCCGGCGGATGAATTGCCGGGGCCGCTCCGGCTTCCGGATAACAGGCCATTCTATTCGTCTGGTCAGAACAGATATCCGATCGAGACCGAAACCGTGATTCGCCGGGCGGGGGCCGTCATTTCCAGAACGGGATGTCGTGAGGCTCTATTTTTTCATGGCCAAGAGATTCAAAATGGTTCGCTCCTGCCATCCAATTCAAGCATCAAAACCATGTCTTTTTCTTCGGTGCAATCAGCAACGGGCGAAGCATGTCCCACTCCTCCTCACCCCAGTCCTCTGACTATTGGTCGACGAAAGCGGTCGGGTCGAGGGCGAAGCCCGGATCAAGAACGTCCGCATCAGCGGAGAGTTCGTCGGGAACATCACGGCCTCGGGAAAGGTCATTATCGAGAAGACGGGCCGGTGCTCGCGTTGGGGATAAGGGCCCCGGCCGAAGCCGGCGCCGTTCCTTGTGGACCTCCTCGTTTTCACGTTCTCGAAGCATTCAGGGCCGCGCTTCGGCCCGCCCCGGCCGGAACTGGGTTTCGTACAGGGAAGCGTAGAGGCCGCCCTTGGCCAGGAGCTCCGCATGCGTGCCCTGCTCGACCAGACAGCCGGCCTCCATCACCAGGATGACGTCCGCCGCCAGGATCGTGCTCAAGCGGTGGGCGATGACCAGGCTCGTCCGGCCCCGCATGATGCGCTCCAGCGCCTGCTGGATCAGCGCCTCGGAATGGCTGTCCAGCGACGACGTCGCCTCGTCCAGCACGAGGATGCGCGGGTCCTTGAGGATGACGCGGGCGATGGCGACGCGCTGCTTCTCGCCCCCGGAGAGGCGGTAGCCGCGGTTGCCCACGACGGTATCGTAGCCTTCGGGCAGACCCGCGATGAAGTCGTGGATGTTCGCCGCGCGGCAGGCCGCCTCGATCGCGGCCGGGGTGGCGTCCGGCTTGGCATAGAGGAGGTTGGCCCGGATGGTATCGTTGAACAGGAATGTTTCCTGCGTCACCATGCCGATCTGCTCTGCCAGGGTGCTCATGGCCAGATCGCGCAAGTCGTGACCGTCGATGCTGATGACGCCGTCCGTCGGGTCGTAGAGCCTGGGCAGCAGGTAGGTGACTGTGGTCTTCCCCGCCCCGCTCGGGCCCACCAGGGCGGCCAGCTGCCCCGGCTTGACCTCGAAGCTGAGGTCGCGGAGCGCCCAGTGTTCGGCAGCGGGAGGCTGAGGGCTTGGAGTCTCGTCCGGGGATTGGGGATTGGACGTTTGCAGCTTCCCCCCCTCTTGCGAGAGGGGAGGGGCCATGCCCTGGCCGCGATGGCCAAAGCGGACCACCTCGCTCAACCCTGCTGCCGTGGCCTTCGTCGCGTTCTCTCCCGGCCGATAGCTGAACGATACGCCTGAAAAACGCACATGCCCCCGGACAGACTCCAGGGTCAGCGCGTCCGCCCGCTCCTCGATCTCCGCCGGCAGGTCCAGGACCTCGAAGACCCGCTCGAAGCTGACCAGCGAGGTGGCCAGGTCCATGCGCGCGTTGGTCAGCGCCGAGAGCGGTCCGTAAAGCATCCCCAGGTACGCCGTGAAGGCGACGATCGTGCCGATGGTGAAGCCGGCCCCGCGCAGGACCAGCAGGCCGCCGCACCAGAAAACCACCACCGTGCCGACCGCGCTGATCAGGCTCACCGTCAGGAAGAACCAGCGCATCATGAAGGCCTGGCGGACGCCGGCTCGGCGGACGCGGTCCGCCCGGCCGCGGAACCGCGCCACCTCGAGGGCCGCGCGGCCGAACAGCTTGACAAGCAGCGCGCCGCTGACGTTCAGGGTCTCGTCCATCATGGCGTTCATCTCGGCATTGAGTGTCATCTGCTCGCGCACGACGGCGCGCAGCCGCCTGCCCAGGAGGCGCGCCGGGATCAGGAAGAGCGGCAGCACGCCGATGGCCAGCAGCGTCAGCCGCCACTCCAGCCGCAGCATGATCACCAGCGCGCTGACCAGCGTGATGGAGTTGGTGAACACGTCGACGATCGTGCCGCTGACCGCCCTCTGGGCGCCGATGACGTCGTTGTTCAGCCGCGAGAGCAGCTCGCCGGTCTTGGTGTGGGTGAAGAAGCGCAGGGACATGCGGTGCAGATGGTCGAACAGCTCCGTCCGCAGGTCGCAGATGATCCCCTCGCCCACGGACGCGCCGAGATAGCGTTGAGCCACTCCCAACAGCCCGTTGACCAGGGGGACGGCCAGCATGCCCAGCGCGAGCAAGGTCAGCCGCTGGAAGTCGCGTTCCGGCAGGGCTCGGTCGATGAGGTCGCGCACGAGCAGCGGGGGCGCCAGTCCGAGCAAGGTCACGACCAGGAGAAGGAGCAGCATGGCCGCGATGCGGCCGAGGTAGGGACGGCCGTAGGCCAAAACACGCCGGATCAACGCCCGGCTGATCTCCGGACGGTCCTGCTCCTTGTCGTAGCGCAGAAAAGGCCGCCAGCCGCCGTTAGACATGGAAAGAAACCCCATCGAGGCGTGATGTGTGCGTCAGGCGAAGGAGATACAAAGGAAAGAATGGTAACACGCGAAGGACATGCGGTCAACAACGGGCATCGGCCGGGACGAGAATTCGGACGGATCAATCTTCACCCCTTATGTGGAGCTCCACATAACGGATGGGTGTTGCTCGATGATCGATGGCCACCGCGTCTCCCTGCTCGATATGGGCAACTACGCCCGCCACCACGGCCTCTTCACCCGTGCCAAGATGGAATTCTCCAGAGATGAGGCCCTGGTGCCACAGCGCGGCTTGGGCAAGCTCGAACGCCCTGGCCTTGTACATATTCTTGTAGAGATCGAGGAGATCCCTGACTTGTTCTCCTGTGATGGGGGAAAAAATCTACCGGTATGGAAACACCTTTCAGTCTGAACTGGGGAATACTTTTTCCATTAAGCCCCTGATAATCGGGGCGGCTTCTTCCATAGTCGAACAGGCCTGGAGCATTTCTCTCATTTCACCCAAAATGATGTTCTGAGTGTTTCTGTCCTCGAGTTTCTTGACAAGAACGGTGAGCTTTTCATTTGCCTGGCGTTTTTCTTCCTCTGTCTTTTTACGCTCCGTGATGTCTTTATAAATGATTAAGACAAATTTTCTCCCGGCCAGCGTTACCAAAGACGGGCTGAGATCGGAGAAAAAAAAGCTGCCGTCTTTTCGCCTGAATCTGAGATCATGTCGAACGCCCTCTTCTCCCTTCACAAACTTTGCGATCTGTTCAAAAACTAAAGGCAGGTCATCCGGGGGGTGGATATCGGAGATTTCCAAGTTCAGGAATTCTTCTTGAGCATAGCCCAGCGTTTGCAAACACATCGCATTGCACATAAAGAATTTCCTGGTTTTCAAATCCACAACAAACATCCCGTCGCTCGCTTTATCGAAAATTGTCCTAAATGTTTGTTCGGATTCCTTCATCACCTCCTCTGCCTTCTTGCGCTCGGTGATGTCCCTGAAAATACCCACCAGAAAAGGTTTGCCACCAATCTGCAGAAGAGATGCGGCAATGTCTGCTAAAAAAATACTGCCATTTTTCCTTTTGACTGGCAGATCTTTGGCCACTGTAATTTTCCCTGCGACTTGCTTTCCAATTTCTTCTAAAACACGAGGTAAAGCATCTTTTGGATGGATGTCATCAATTCCTATTTTTTTTATTTCATCTCGTTCATAGCCAAGCATCTCAGATATCCTTCTATTACCGATATTGAACTTACGTGTTTCTAAATCTGCCAAAAGTAGTCCATCTATAGCTTCATCAAAAATTATTTCGAATCTTTGCTTCGATTCCCTCAGCTCCTCCTCCATCTTCTTGTGCTCGAGGCCTAATTTCTCAAGTTCCTCTATGCGATCCTTTAGTAATTTTATCTCCCTGACTGGTTTCTTTTGATTTTTCTTTTTATCTTCCATCTTTATCCTTTAGCCACTTGGCGTTCTCTTCCCTCTAATTCGATCGCCTCCTTTTCTGAAGCAAGCTCAGGCTTGATGAGTTTCGGGACCACATCTTCCTTCAGCTTCTTAGCAAGCACTCTATAGACCTTCCCCATGCCGCCTTTACCCTGCTCTTCAATGACCTGGTATCGACCAGCAAAGGTGGAGCCAGTGGTCAATTCTTGAATGGGAGTCTGAAGGCTCTCTATCTGAGAAACAGAGATATCCTTTGAAGAAGGAAGGGGAGTAGCACACTTCCTCCAAAACGGGGAATCGGGAGTGTTCTCAGTGTCGCAGTCGGGGCACTTGATAGCCACTTGTTCCCGTTTGATAGGAGCTTGGCAAAAGAATATCCATTAATCTGGAAGGTGTCAAGCTGAATTCTGGCTGAATGGAGATAAGCATTTCGTTTTTTCCTGCGATGGCAGAACGTGCGCCATTGTGCCATCGCAGGAAAAAACGGAATACTTTCTATGATGATGTGATGCAAGTACTTTCTATAGCGCCTCCTTTCTTTTCCTTCTTCTTGCCTTCTTTGTAGGTCTTGTGGACCATCCTTCTATCCGTGCCCTTAGCCCGAAGGCCAAGCCTGCACACACTGTAACATCAGGTCCCGATTCATTTAGATCCAATAAGTTTAAGTATCCGATTGAGAGAGCACCATCATAGTCATTTTCATTGTCTGCATCTTGATATTAAAATAAACAGGGAAAAGGCACCTTCTCCAAGTTGGCCCTGAACGACGTGCAGAAAGGCGAGGAACGCCTTTCGCCCCGTTTCCTCAGCACGAGGCCCCGGGAGTTTTCCGCAGGCCTGGCGATCGAATCCGAACCCATGGCTGAAGATGAGGCGGCCGCGCGGTCCGGGACGGCTCCCAAGAAAGTCCGGCTAAGCTTCTGGACCGAATGGGGGACAACGCCAATCCGGCCTGAACTCAAGAAAAAATAGCGCTTCTCAGGCCCGGTCCCGCAGGTAGGCGACCATCTTAGGCACGACGAGCGGCACCACGTCGGGCAGCATGTGGGGCATCAGGTTGTCCATGACTTTGGGCATCAACTCGGGCATCTGCTCGGCCATGTAATCGGGCATCGGGATCATCGCGCCGACGCGCTCCAGCATGGTCGGCATCACCTTGGGCATCATGCCGGGCAAGAGCCTGGGAAACAGGACCGGGAACACCGGCTTCATCAGGGCGAACATCGCTCCGCCCAGCGGACCCAGCTTGCCGATCCCCTTCATCATCCCCCCCATGCCGAGCGGCATGGCCTTGAGCAGCTCCGGCCACATCGTGTCCATCAGGTCGGCGAAACCCTGCGGTGTCATCAGGGCGATCATGCCCTCGAAGACCTTCCACTGCCGGCTGACTTCGGGGCTCGGGTCGGCGAATTTCCGGTCCAGCCCCTCGCAGGCGAAGGCGGCCAGGTCCCGGACCTCGATCGGGGTGTTCTTCTTCTCCTTGCTGACCCGGAGCTGGAACTCGCAGCACGGGCAGAGCGCCAGCACGGTCTCGGCCTTGACCGCCGTCCCTTCCTCCAACCGGGTCTCGCCGACGTCGTGGGCGACCAGCGGATCCTTGAGCAGCGTCAGGACGCTGCCGCAGCAGTGGGCCTCGTCGTGGTGGTGGGTCATCTCGACGAACTCGACGCCGGGGATGGCCTTGATGACATCGCGAGGCGGCTCATAGACGCCCGAGACGCGGCCGATGTGACAGGAATCGTGCCAGGTGACGCGCTTCATGACCGGGTGAGAGAACTTGAACGACCCGTCCTTGATCTTCTCCGAGACGACCTCGCTGTAGTGCTTGGCGGTGATGCCGTAATCGATCCCGAGTGTCTTCGCCCAGTCGGGATAGACGTTGCGCCACATCATGTCGCAAGCCGGGCAGGACGAGATCACCGTGTCCGCGCCGGCGGCCTTGACCGCGGCGATATTCCGCTTCATGTTTTCGGCGAAGATCTCCCATTTCCCGGCCACCAGCATCGGCGTTCCGCAGCAGTTCTCGACGTTGCCGAGATAGGCGAAATCGACGCCCGCCGCATCGAGCAGCGTCACGGCCGCCTGGCCGATATCGTTCTCGACGTAGGAGACCGTGCAGCCGCCGAAATAGACGTTCTGAGATTTCCGGCTGGGGCCGTGCTTCGATTTGAGATCCTCCGGGAACCAGCGGGTCCGGTCCTTGCGGTAGCCCGCCCAGATGTTGCCTTCTGATTGAAGCGCCGCGGCCATCATCTCGAACGGCGGGAAGGTCATTCTCTTATCCTCATGGATGAGCTTACCGCGGAGCTTCATCCAGCTCGGCTCGATGGGGAGAGAGGCCGAGCAGCGGAGGTTGCAGAGCTCGCAGGTGGTGCAGACGAGGATGGTGTCGACCATCTTCTGGTCCCATTCGGCCCGGCCCTCCAGGAACTCGCGCAGCCAGTACCATTTTCCCCGAGGTGACTGGCTCTCCCAGCCCCGGCCGTAGAACTGGTCGCATTCGTCAACGCAGTAACCGCATTGGGAGCAGGCATAGGCATACCAGGCCACGTCCGCCGGGATGCCGCGGATGGGTTTGGCGGCGATGCGCTCACCCACCTGGGCAACGACAATATTGCCGAAGGGCCGGACCAGGGGTTCGAAGAGCCTGGCCACGCCGAGCGCCCGGCTGACCAGGTTCGGCTGGACGACCTTCCCGGGATTCAGGATCCTCTTCCGGTCGACCTTCTTCTGGAAGGCCTTAACGCGGAGAGCCCGGTCCTCGCCCAGGATCTTTTTGGCCTTGCGCACGAAGTAAAGGCCGGTCGAATAGGGCCGGCCGCCGTACTTTTCGGCGATCTTGATGATCGACAGGACCAGGCCGAAAACGAAGTTATAGGAGAACTTCCGCTGGTCGCTGGGGATGAAACCAAGGATGACCGCCTCGGGCTTCCCGTCGCGCCCGGTCCGGATGATGACACCCTCCTTGACGATCGGCTGGTTGATCCTGTGCTCGATCTCTTCCATGACCTTGCCGAGGTTTTCGAGAGGCACGACGATCTCGGCCGGGACGAGAGACGGCCCGAGACGCTTGACGACCATCAGCTTGAAGCGGTTCTCCCATTCATGTTCGGCGATTTCCTGACTGAGGATCACGCCCTGGCAGTCGTGAAGGATGTCGGGCAGCTGGGAGACAACTTTGTCCCGGTCGGCCGCCCGGTAGGCCAGGACGGCGATATAGGCGGCCGGAAGGATGACCTTGTGCTCGGCGGGATGGCCCAGATGCATGCGAACGGGCGCCCGGTTCTTCATCTCCGCCATCCGGGGGTTGATGAAGACGACGGACCAGAGCGGGAGCGCCCGGGCGATGAATTCCTGAAAAACCGTCGTCAGTCTGTGAGCGTCCGGGCAGGCGATGGCCGTCAGTCCGAGCTCCTCCCGCTTCATGACCTGGACGGTAACTTGGCTGATGACACCCGTTGTGCCTTCGGCATCGGAGATGAGCTCGAGGTCTTTGCCGGTGAATTCCTTGATCTCACCGTCCGGCAGAACCACCCGGGCGCTGATGACGTTATCCATGAACCAGCCGTAGGCATAGGAACCGATGCCGGCGCCGCCCTGGGCCAGCCAGCCGCCGGCCGAGGACGAGGGATAGCTCGTCGGATAGAGGCGCAGCGTCAGGCCGTGCGGATCGAGAGCGCGGTCGAGCTGTTCCCAGGTGATGCCGGCCTGGACCGTGACCGTCTCGTTGGGAACATCCACGGACAGGACATCCTTCATCCGGAAGAAATCCACCACCAGCCCTTGGCGAATAGGGATGAGACCTCCGTAACCCGAGGAACCCTTGCCACGAGGCACCAGGGAAATCCGTCTCCCGTTCGCCCAGCGGATGAGCTCCCGCAGCTCCTCTTCCGTCTCCGGCTGGACAACGGCGTCGGGCACAGTCCGTCCGACCAGCGGCTTGAATAGGCTGGGGATAGCGGCAATGTCGTGGCCGTAGAGGACGCGTTCGGTCGGGTTGAAATTGGCCCGGTCGCCGAATTTTCCCTCCAGCCACTTCCTGTCATTCCTGTTCAACCGGCTCATGAGCCCACTCCTTCTTGGGTCGCTTTCAGGGGCCGTCCATCTCCCGGAACAAGATCGCTCCTTTAAGATCAGAGGTGAATTCCGAAGAAAGGCGGCTTACTCCCGCCACCCCAAAAAAACTACCAGTAAGCCTATATATTCTATATGTTTGCTATGAATTGGTCAAGAACACCTCAAAAGGGTGTAATTAGCCCTTATCCATGATGAATAACTTGGGAATGGAGAAGCGCCCTCGAAGGTTTAGCCTTCCCGAGACGTTTTTCGAGGGCAGCCGCTCTAGCGGCCGCGAGGACTGTCTGAGCACGAAGAGATAAGACGGAGGGGGACGAGGATGGAGTGCACATCCACTTGCCGTTAAAATCTATCACCCGGAGTTCCGCAGCGCCGAGAAAAGCGTCGAGGGAACGGCGTGAAAAACCTGAGCGGGAGCGCTACCATTCCCAAGTTATCTATCATGTTCATCACATAGATGGAGATATTTCCTCCAAGTGATCATAATCTGCATTCAGTTACAATGGGGGAAGCGAAGACACTCATCCCTCGGGGGTGAAGGACTCCTCCCGCAAAGTCACCCGTTTGATCCGCTCCTCCACCGGATGGACGCCGATCCCCGGCCCCTCCGGCACTTTGATCGTACCGTCCCTCTCGAGCTCTATCGGCGGGTCGATCAGGTCCTCTTTGTAGTACCGTTTGCTCGCCGAGAGGTCGCTCGGCAGCTTGAAATTGGGGAGCGAGGCGATATGGAGGTTGTGGGCCCGGCCGATCCCCGACTCGAGCATCCCGCCGCACCAGACCGGAATGCCCTTCCGTCGGCAGACATCGTGGACCTTGTGGGCTTCGACCATGCCGCCGACTCGGCCAACCTTGATATTGATGACCCGGCAGCTTCCCATCTCCAGCGCCTGTCGGGCCGTATCCTCGCTGATGATGCTCTCGTCCAGGCAGATCGCGGTCTTCATCTCCTTCTGGAGCCGGCTGTGGTCCCAGAGGTCGTAGGGCGGGAACGGCTGTTCGAGCAGGAGAAGGTTGAAAGCATCCAACATCAAGAGGGCGCCTTTGTCTTTTAGGGAATACGCGCCGTTGGCATCGGCCTGGAGCAGGATGTCGGGAAAATGCTTCCGGGTCTCTTTGATCACCTCGACATCCCAGCCCGGTTTGATCTTGAGCTTGATCCTCCGATAGCCCTCGCCGATGGAATGCATGATCCTCTCCATGAGCTCGGGGATGGAGTTTTCTATTCCCAGGCTGACGCCGACGTCGATGCTCTCGTGTGTCCCCCCATACAGTTTGCTCAACGGGACGCCCGTTTTTTTCGCCTGGATGTCCCAGAGGGCGAGCTCCAGCCCCGCCTTGGCCATCGGGTGACCGCGGAAACATCGTGCTTCCCGGTAGAAATCTTCCGGGCGCGAGATCTCTTTTTGAAAGAGGACGGGAATCAGGAACCTGCTCAGGACGAGCCAGGCGGTCGAGGTCGTCTCATAGCTGTAAAAGGGAGCCTCCGACGCCACGACTTCGCCGTAGCCGCAGAGACCTTCGGAATGGACTTTGACGATGATGAACTCGCGGCCTTCTTCACGGCCGAGGCTGGTCTCGAAGAAGTGCACGTAGGGAAGGTACAAAAGTGCCAATTCCACCTTTTCGATCTTCATGCCGGGCCTCCTCCCGTCAGGTCAGACGAATGCCCTTTCTGTGGGCGAATTGTTCATACAGGTCGATCACCTTCCAGGCCATGGCTTCGGCCGAGAACTTTTCATGAACGACCTCGAAACCCCGCTCCGCCAGCCGGCTGGCCAGCTCGCGGTCGTGGTAGAGCGTCACGATGGCCTGGGCCAGGGCGGCCGGGTCCCGGGGCGGAACCAGCAGGCCCGTCTCCCCGTCGATGACCACCTCGGGGATTCCTCCGGTCCGGGTGGCGACGATAGGAAGCCGGCTGGCCATGGCGTCGAGCAGTGAGCTCCCCATCCCCTCGAGATACGAGGACAGGACGAAAAGGTCGAGCGAGGCGAGGATGCGGGGGACATCCTCCCTGAACCCGAGGAAGAAGACGATGTCGTCGACTCCCAGGTCATGGGCCTGGCGGTCCAGATCCATCTTCAGAGAGCCGGTCCCGACAACCACGATCCTGATCTTGGGGGCCTGGGCCTTCAGGATCTTCGAGGCCTGGATGAGATAGGTATGGCCCTTGTGGTCCTCGAGGGCGGCGACGATACCGACGAGAAAATCGTCCGGGGCAAAAGAAAATTCCCTGCGGAGGAAATCCCGGGGCAACTTCTGCCGGAAGGGCGAGAAATCGATCCCCGAGGGGATGACATGGACGAGCGAGGCCGGGACGCCGGAATCGAGGAGGACTTTCCGCACTCCTTCGGAGATGGCGATGATGGCATCCACGTCCCGGGTGTACTTGCGGCGCGAGAAGGCGTTGTCCTTCAGCGGGAAATCGACCCGCCGCGAGATGAAGCGGAGCGGGACCCGGGCGCGCCGGGCCGCGGCCGCGCCGACCGCGACCGAATGGGCGTCGTGAAAGTGGACCAGCCGGCAGCGGCGCCGTTTCATCGCCCACTGCAACCGGAGAAAGGCCCAGATGTCGACCTCCCCTTTTATCCGGATGGGAAGAAGGGGAAGCCCGGCCTCGGCGGCCTTGCGGTGCAGAGGACTTTCGGGCTGGACGACGAAATGGACCGGATAACCCTTATCCTTGAGCTCTTTGACCAGGAAAAAGGACTGCCGCTGGCCGCCCCGCCATTCCCGGCCGGCGTCAATATGGAAAAGGCTCAATCCGCTCTCCTTTCTTCCAGATCTCCCTCAGCTTGGCGTAGCGGACAAAGACGGCGTAGCCGGTGAGGACGGAGATGACCAGCCCGGCAAACCCATCCAGGAATCCAAGCTTCCAGATATACGCGCGGACGAACCGGAAAAAGGGCAGGAGGAGCAGGTGGTGCCAGCGGGCCTTCTTTTTTTGGCCATAGAGCTTCTGGGCGCCCAGGTCAGAGAAGGTGTTGATGCGGGCTAGGTGTTCATGAATGTTCCGGTAGGTGAAGTGATGGATGGGCCCATTGAGTTTCGCTATCCGGCCCGTGACGGCCAGCTTTTCATGGACGTATTCGCCCTCCCAATGGGCCGTCCCTTTCCGGAAGAGGCGCAGTTTCCGGTCGGGATACCAGCCGGAGTGCCGGATCCAGCGCCCGAGGTAATAGACCTTACGGGGGATGGAGAAGGCATTGACATCGGGTTCCGTCTTCTTGAGCTCGAGCAGTTCCCGGCGGAGCTCGGGCGAAACGCGTTCGTCGGCGTCGAGCGATAGGATCCAGGGATGGGAAGCCTGGTCGTTGCCGAAGTTCTTCTGGTCGGCGAAATTGGTCCAGGCCCGCTCGAACACCCGGTCGGTGTACCGGCGGGCGATCTTGACCGTCTCATCGGTGCTCCGGCAATCGACGACGACGATCTCCGAGGCGATGCCGGCGAGGCTTTTCAGGGCGCCCTCGAGACGGCGCTCCTCGTTATAGGTGATGAGGACAGCGGATATCTCCATCGGTTTCATCATAACACAGCTTGACAAGCAATGATAAGTTCCATCATCATTCTCCGGATGAAAGGGAAATCGTTCTTTCTGCTCCTGTTTCTGCTGTTCGGCCTCCTGCTGAGCCTTTATCTCCTGCTGCTCCAACAGGTTCCCCGTTTCACGTTTACGAACCGGGCCTTCCATCCTTCACCGCTGGTCGTTCTCTTCGTCACCAGTGTGGCCTTCATCCTCCTTCTGGCAGTCTGGGTCCTTTACTCGCGGCTCGCTGCGCGTCTCTTCGCCCGGAAGGAGTCCGAGGTCTTGGGACAGGACTTTCTGACCTTTCTGCCGCTCCTTTTTCTCAGCCTGGCTCCCTTAACACTCCGCCATTACACCGGGGCCGCCGACCTCCAGACCAGGCTGAGGCTGGTCGGCCTGGGAATCGCCGGGGCGCTCATCTATCTCAAGGTCGTCCAGGCCCGGCGCTGGGCTCAAGCGACAGTTCCCTTCTGGAGGACCTGGAACCGGAAGTTCGCGGCCTTGTCTCTCAGGAGAAGGACCGTCTTCCTTTTTCTGGCCTCGCTCCTGGTCTTTAACGCCGGGACGCTTCTCCTGGTGTCCAGGGGCATCACCTTCAGCGGAGATGAGCCCCATTATCTCCTCATCAGCCACAGCCTGCTGCGGGACGGAGATTTCGACCTGGCGAATAACTACGAGCAGCGGGAATACGCCAGCTACATGATGTTCGAGGGCCGGATCGGAGCTCATGTCGTCCCGGGCGCCAAACCGGGTAGCCGATATTCCTTCCATTCCCCGGGTGTCGCTTTTCTCATGCTCCCCTTTTATGCCCTCAGCGCCTTGATCAAGGGAAGGGCGCTCGTCTTCATCCTGCGCCTGGGGATGAGCCTGTGGGGGGGATTCCTCGCGGTTCAGGTCTATCTCTACGCCCGGAGCGAATGGCGCAGAGACAATCTGGCCCAGTGGCTCTGGTTTCTGACGAGTTTCACAACGCCGGTCTTTTTCTACTCCGTCCACGTCTATCCGGAGATCATCGTCGCCGCTCTCTCCCTCGCCGTCTTCCGCATCCTTCGTTTTTCACCGGCGCTCGACGCCAGGAAGGCGGCCGTCTGCGGACTTTTCCTCGCCTCCTTCCTCTGGTTTCACGCCCTGAAGTATCTCGCCCTGTTCATCCCGCTCTTTCTCTATGGCCTCTGGACCCTGGCGAAAAGATCGAAGTCTCGGCTGTACCCCCTCCTGTTCATCGCGGTTACGGCGGCGGGCATCTTTCTCTACCTCCGGTTCCAGCACGCGCTCTACGGGACCTATTCGCTCGCCACCGTCTCCTGGGCGGCTCCGCTGACGGACTCGAGCGAGGAGTTCATCCGCTTCGCCAAGGCCCTCCTCTTCCAGATTCCCTGGCGCGACCGTTGGCAAACCCTTGCCGGATATTTCCTCGACCAGCGCGACGGCCTCTTTTTTTACGCCCCGATTTTTTTCTTTTCGCTGTTCGGCGCCGTGGAGATGTTCAGGAGGAAGAAAAGAGAATTCTGGCTGCTTCTCGGCCTGACGGCGCCCTACGTGCTCCTCTCCGCTTTTCTCACCCAGCGGACAGGCTACGCCCCCCAGGCCCGGCCCCTGGTGGCTGTGATCTGGGCGCTGGCCATCTGGCTCGGGTATTTCCTGGTCAAGAACCAGAAGACTGTCTGCTCGGCGGTTTTCAATTTCGCCGCCGGTTTGAGCTTCCTCTTTGTCGTCATTCTCTGTATGACACCACTTAACCTCTACCAGGAGACAACCCGGGGGCCGCGGGAGCGCGGCGCCGGGTTGTTCTATCTCCTGAGCAATCTCCATTTCCAACTCACCGACCTTCTCCCCTCTTACATCAAGTCCGGAGAGGGGACCTGGCTTCCCAACATCATCTGGCCGGGGATCGTCGTTCTCCTCGTTGTCCTCTATATCGTAACAAAGAGGCGGCCTCTTAGCCTGAATTTCTCCTCCCACCTTCTCGTCGCCTGCGCTGCGGTGCTCATCTTCTTTGTCGGGCTCGTCCTCTATCCCCGCCTGGTTTTGCGCAATCCGACCTACACAGAGCTGGGTCCGGGAAGGAAGGTCACCTTCTATTCCCTTTCACGCGCGGCCCGGATGGTCGGGCCGGGACGGTTCCGGCTCCGCGAGGAAGGCCGCTCTTATCGTTTCTATCTGACGACGCGGCGGCCGCTCGAAGGATTACAGATTTCCCTGGGTTCGACCCAAGGAGAATATGACTACTCGATCAGCCTCTTCGATGAGGTCCTGGTTCGGGGCAGGACCGTCAAAGAGGTCCAGACTCTCGATCTTCCAGGACCGTCCCGCTACCGACTGGGAAAGGAAAGCTACTACGAGCTGATCCTCGAACTGGGAAAGGACGCGAGTGTCCGGGCCGACCTGAATCCCTATCATTTCGAGATCGCCCTTGATTGAGGCGCAGCTCAACTGAACTGGTCCGACCGGACGATCCCCTTCTTGTGGAGCTTGAATTTGACGAGCGTCTTGAGGATGGAGAGGCCGTAGACGAGGCTCCGCAAGAAGCCGATCTTGCTGGCCTCCTCGAAATAGCGCGTCGCAATGGGAATCTCTTTGATGCGCATCTTGTGGATGACGCCCTGGGCGATGATCTCGGAGTCGAAGACGAAATCGTCGGAGTTGAGATCGAACCTGACCGTCTCCAGATAGCGCCGGGAGTAGGCCCGCAGCCCGGAGTGGTATTCCGTAAGATACATGTAAAAGGTGGCATTTTCCAGGGCGGTTAGGAAGATGTTCCCCAGGTATTTCCACTTGGGCATCCCGCCTTCGAGGGGCCGCCCGCCCAGCATCCGCGACCCGAAGACCGCGTCGCATCCCTCTTCCAGGAGCGGGCTGATGAGCTGGGGGATGACCGTCGGGTCGTACTGGTGGTCGGGATGGACCATGACCATGATGTCACCGCCCCGCTTGAGCGCCTCGCGATAGCAGGTCTTTTGATTGGCTCCATACCCTTTGTTCTTGTCATGGACGAAGACATGGAGCCCGAGCCTGCGGGCGAGCCCGACCGTCCCGTCGCGGCTTCGGTCGTCGACGAGGATGATCTCGTCCACCCAGCCGCGGGGGATATCCTCGAGGGTTCGCTCGAGCGTCTTCTCGGCGTTATACGCCGGCATGACGACGATCACTTTTTTCGCGCGGGCGGGCACCAGACTGCAGCCTCCGGGTCTCCCTTATACCATATTTCGGGGGACATAAAAACTGGGCAGGTCTCCGGGCTCGAATCGGGGAGCTCGGGATGTATGCAGAGAAGTCCGTATGAGCGATGAGCGGGCAGGGATCCGCGAAGCGGAGAGCGAGGAGCGAATCGAGCCAGATTTCCTCGCTGGGGAAATCGCAGCGTGACTTCGAGGCATATATCCCGAGCCTTCCGCTCAATCGTCGACGGACTTCCTCACCCAAATCCTGCGCCTCAGTCAACAAAAGGATGGCAGCTTCCCTCGAAAAACGCTTCGGGAAGGCTAAACCTTCGAGGTCGTTTCTCCATCCCCAAGTTATTTAGTACATCATTTTAAATGATGTTTCCACGAGCAGATTGGACTTTGACAATCCGGCCCAGTCTATTTATCTTACCGCTTTATCTTGGCCTCTCAGATGATCAGACAGGCCCAAGAGAAAGGAGTCGACCTTTATCTGGTCTACAATGAGGTTCTGAACACCGACGGCACCGGCAAGATCTTCGTCCCCCCGCTGAGCGGCGACCGGGCGGTCCTGCTCAAATATTCTTACATGTTCAATCTTTAGGCGTCTCAGCCTCTTCCTGCAGGATCACCTCGTAGGCCTCGCGAACAGGCGGCTTGGTATAGAAGGGGATGAACTTGGCCACCTGTTCCTGGAAAAAATGACTCTGTTCGTTCGCCAACATCGCCTCCCGGCTTTCCCAGAAGGTGATGGCGACGGATTCGCCCGTCTTCGGGTCGCTCAGGAAATAACCCCCCTTGAAACCCCGCTGTTCCCGGCATAGCGGGATGACGCCTTCTCTGAAGGTCCTGGTCGCCTCGTCGATTTTGTCGATCTTCAGCCGGCTCCTGAGGATGCGCGCGAACATGGCTCCCTCCTTTTTCTGCTGAAAGGGTAACAATCCATCATCAAAAAGTCAAACCATGCTTGGTCGTTTCAGAACCAGGCCAGGTTAAAACATTCTCCGTCTAGACCAGAATCTCGTTGCACTCACGGACCTTGCTCAGGCTGATCTCGGGGTTGAAGGTCCAGGAGTACATGTTGACGGACCGGAAATAGGGGAAGAAACGGGCCCGGTAAAGAGGCCCCATCGGATAATAGCCCTTCGTCCACTCGATGACCCCGATACAATCCTGATCCCGGATGTAGCGCAGGAATGCCTGGATGAACAGGAGTCTTTCGCGGGGGCTGAGGCCGGGGTAGGCGACGTGATTGACCCAGGCCCACCGCTCCTTGGTCTTGCCAAGATGGTCATGATAGATGAAATTGAGTGCTCCCTCGACGCGACCGTCTTTTTCATAAACCAGAGTCTGGGCGACATCAGGATAGTGAAGCTCCCAGGCCAGCTCCTCGGCCTCCCACGCTCTTGCCAGTTCGACCCTGTCCTTGTCGGCGTTGAATAGGGACAGGCAAGCCTCGAGATCATCCGGACGGTATTCCCGGACGGCCTCCCCGCCGCCCCTTTTCGGTCTTCGATTCCCACCGATAAGCTTGACGGCCGCCTTTTCCCAAAATTTAAGACCCTCCGACGCCTCCACCCGCTTGAGGTCGATAATCCGGGCAATCACCCGCAGGCGTTTCATCCACTCCAGCCGGTTTCCCTCCTCCTGGAGCTTCCTGAGCATCAGGGTGGAGCGGCGGCCGATCTCGAATGTCGCCAGGGCGAAATCATACCGGTATTCCTGGTTGATCCGGAGCGCCTCGTTGATGATCGCCAGGGCATGTCCCTGACGCAGCAGTTCCTTTCGGGTGACCAGCAAACAGCTCCAGGTCCCCCGATAGATCCGGCCGCGGAAATGGAAGGCGTGCGGAATATTCCCCAGGAAAGAGACGATCTCGTCCCCGCGATAGGCCGCGATGAGATGGTCCTTGTCCTTGATCCGGCCGAAGAGGTAGCGGAGGAAGGCCGGCCGGTAGAAGTTCGGAAAGGAAGAGATCTTGTACTCATCCCGCCAGGACGAATGGGCCATCTTCTCCAGGCCCTCGTAGTCCCCGCGGAACGGTTCCAGCGAGAGTCCCGTGAGGTCCGGCATCTCAGCCCGATCTGGACTGTCCGTTATCGCTCGGCCTGAAGGTCTTGAACTTGACCGGCAGGGCGGCATTCTTGCGCCAGAACTTTAGCTCCGTAACCTTGTAGATATTGCGCTTGCGGACGCTCAGGATGCCGACGACGCGGTCATTGTCCCAGTGCTGGTAGTCGTGGCTGGAGATGGTCGGCGGGGCCTGGGGATGGGAGTGCATGGAGCCGATGTAGTCATAGTCGCTGGCGGAGACGATCTCGGCGATCTTGTCGTAATCGGGGATGACGTAATCATAGGTCGCTTCGACCACCGGAGGGATGACAATCTCGGCGATCTTAAAGGTCCGGTTGGCCAAGCGCTTGCCCAGCAGGATCCCATAGACTTCGCGGGGATAGCCGCGGGCGGCCCGCCGTTTGAACCGCCTGAGGTCGCCTTCGTTGATCAACAGTTTCATGGCCGATTCCAGAGACTCCTCACCCCAAAATATCATCTATGGGAAGTTTATTGCTTATACCACAACCGGCCTTCAGCAGTCAAACCAAGGTCGGAGACTAAACTGAGGAGGAAGAGGTCGAAAGCCCCTGGCGATTCTTTAAATACATTATTATCAATAATATAGAATGCCGGCTTTGGCTGTATCAGGTCCTAGGGCCGGTTTCTTCGCCCCCCCCAATTATTGGCTATTAATAAATTACGCGGCGAGAGCGCACTCTCCTCTTGGCCATTGATTCCGGTTCCATCCTTTTCTATGATAAGGCCTGGAAGGAGGCCCGATGATTCGAAAGCAACTACGATTCTATTTTTTCCCTCCAATCTGTGCCCTTGTTCTCCTCCTCAGCTCGTTTCAATTTGAGCTGGGCCAGGAGAAAATCGTGGAACGGCCCGAACTATGTCAAGGAAATTACCTCAGCGAACCGGCCGCGGAGCATCAGCT
>Ga0307380_10004857_pt1 | contig 17985 bp, 17 predicted proteins | sample UN3MG_FD_202239 | JGI IMG/M metagenome (GOLD analysis project Ga0307380, IMG submission 202239) | Soil microbial communities from Risofladan, Vaasa, Finland - UN-3 | ecosystem: Environmental > Terrestrial > Soil > Coastal area > Acid sulfate soil | place: Finland: Risofladan, Vaasa | collected...
GGCGGTTCGAGCCGTCGGCGTCGCAGAGAAATACGCACCAGCCTTTGCCGTCGGTCTCCGTGAAGGCGATTGTTTTTCCGTCCGGCGAGATGCAGGGGTCGTGGCCTTCGCCGAAGATTTTGAAATTGTCTCCGTTTGGAGAGATGCCGGCCATGCAGGGTTTCTCGCCGTGGAAGCCGAAGACGATTCGCTCGCCGGACCAGCTTGGCATATACGTCACGGTCGGGTCCTTTTCGTGCGTGAGCTGCCGAACGTTAGAACCGTTGGCATTCATCACGTAAAGGTTATAAGTGCCGTCGCGGTTGGAAGTAAACGCCACCTGCCTGCCGTCGGGCGACCAACAGGGGTAACGTTCCTCGGAGTCGGGGCTTCGAGTCAGGTTGGTTGCGTCACCCGTATCCGGGTCCATCAGGAAGATTTCGGTTTCTCCGGTGCGAACCGATGTGATGAGGAATTTATGGCCTGCTAATTCTCCGGCGTATATCACAGGGGTTAAAATCAGCAATAAGAGCAGGGCGGGGATTAGTGCAAAATGACTTATTTTGCCTTTCATTTTTTGTCACCTCCTGATTTATAGGAATCTTCACTTTCTGTATTTTTATGAATCCTGCTGATTTTATATGTTCGGCCGGGAAAGTAAACGAGTATTTCCGCGCCGGCAGTCAGGCCGGATACAGCCGTGACAAGATAGTGCCGTTTCTATTAAATTAGTACAACTTTTGCTATTCTGTCATTCCGGCCTTGAGCCGGAATCCAAAAGCACGACAATGGATTCCCGCTTTCGCGGGAATGACAAAATGTGACAATTACTTTTAGAAACGGCAGTGGTTAAAGGGGCTAAAGGCTGAACTGCGTTCAGCGTTACAGCTAACGAAATCAATTCTTTCTTGCATACTAAGCAGAAACCTCTAATATATCGCCATGAAGAAGTTTCTTAACAGGATAATTTGCGGCGATTGTATAGAAGTTTTGGGCAAGGTTGATGAACCGTTTGCCGATCTTATCTTTGCCGATCCGCCGTTCAATATCGGCTACAAGTACGACAAGTACTACGACAAGGTCAAAAAGAAAAACTACATCGCCTGGACGAAAGAGTGGATGAGCGCCTGCAAGAAGGTCCTCAAGCCTAACGGCTCGTTCTATATCGCCATAGGCGACGACTATGCAGCGAACGTCAAGATCATCGCCGATGAGCTTGGCCTTATTATGCGAAACTGGATAATATGGCATTATACCTTCGGCCAGCAGACAAAAACCAAATTCGCACGGGCACACACACATATTTTTTATTTTGTGAACGACGAGAACAATTTCACCTTTAACGACTATGCGGTCCGCGTTCCTTCGGACAGGCAGCTCATCTATAACGACAGGCGGGCCAATCCCGCGGGCAAGATGCCTGATGACGTCTGGGGCGGATACCCGCGGGTCTGCGGAACATTTAAGGAACGTGCCGGCTGGCACCCCTGCCAGATGCCGGAGAGCCTGCTGAAGAGAATCATAGCGGCAAGCTCCAACCCGGATGACTGCGTACTCGATCCTTTCAGCGGCTCGGGAACAACTGCAGCGGCAGCGTGTCAATTGGGAAGGGGCTATGTCGGCGTGGAAATCTCTGAACAGTACGTCGAAAATTCAAACAAACGCCTGGCCCAATTGAAAAAACAACGTTCCAATGACTTTTTATTCAACGTTACTGAACTGGATGAAATTAAGCGGCTTTCGATTGACATCAGAAGAACGCCAAAAGAAATCATTGCAGATAAAGATCTACTGAAGCTTTTCACAAATCAACTTAAGGTGCGAATGAACAACCACAAGCAATACAGCACGAAGGTTGTAGCAACGGCTTTAGAAGGATTAACCGGTTGAAAAATGTGCGAATGAAAAAAAATCTGCTCGTTGCTTTGCCGTTTATCGGCACTGCCGTGATGCTGACGGTGATTCAGGCGCCGATAGGACTGTCGCCGCTGGCCTGGGTATCGTTTGTGCCTTTTATTATTGCCTGCTCGCCGAAGACCAGGCCTCGGCGATTATTTCTTTTCGGCTACGTCATCTCACTGTGTTACTGGCTCGGCAATTTGTACTGGGTCGCCCCGGTGACGATTGTCGGCTGGCTTTTGTTCTGTCTGTACACGGCGCTGCTGTGGCCTATCCTTGCGCTCTGCCTGCGTTATTGCCGGATGAAGAAGGTGCCGCTTTTTTTGGCGGCGGCTGTATTAATCGTCGGCATCGAACGGATGCAGGGCTTATTTTTGGGTGGTTTTTTCTGGCGGTTCCTGGCTCACAGCCAGTACCGAAATGTCACGATGATTCAAATCGCCGACATTTTCGGTGCCGGCGGTGTTTCTTTCCTGATAGCGATGGTTAACGGGCTGTTAGCTGAGCTGATAGTTACTATCCGCCGAAAGAAGATTTTGACATTCGTTCAGTTTGCCGGCACAGCAATCGTTTGTGCGGCAGTGGTTGCCACCTTTGCCTACGGGTGGTGGAGGATCGATCAGGAAGCAGAATGTGTAAAAGAAGGGCCGCCGGTTGCTTCGCTTCAGTCGAATGTCCCTCAGTCGGTCAAAAGGACGTTCGAGTCCGGCGACGATTTGTTCACAAGCCTGATGGAGCAGAGCAAGGCCGCCGCCCTGGCCGGAGCCGAACTGATAGTCTGGCCCGAGACGATGGTGCAGGCCACGTTAAATCCTGAAGTGTTGGGCCTTTTGGAGTCTTCTCACTCCTGGAATGTTTTTGATAACGCGCTTCGGCAGCATGCCAAAGATACTGCTTTTGTGCTCGTGGGTGCGTACGGGGGAACTCCCAAAATAGAGGACAATTTCGAAATCCGCCTGATACAGAGATTCAATTCGGCTTTTATGTACAAGAGAAACGGTGACAAAGCGAAGGATGTCTACAACAAAATCCACCTTGTGCCGTTCGGGGAAGTATTGCCGTTAAGGAAGTCCCTGTCGTGGTTTTATGAGCTGCTGATGAAGGTCAAGTTCATCCCTTACAATTTCGATTATTCGCTCGATTACGGCAGTGAATACACGATTTTTGAGATGACCGGGTCCGAAGACAATCAGGCTCAGGTTTACAAATTCGGCGTGATGATTTGTTATGAGGACACCGTTCCTGAGATTGGCCGAAGATTTGCTTTGGACAAGCAGGGGGGCAAGAGACTCAACTGGCTGGTTAATATAAGCAACGATGGCTGGTTTGTCCGATTCAAGGACGAACAAGTACTGCCGAGCGAGGAACTTACCCAGCATGCGGCGGTTTGTGTGTTCCGTGCGGTCGAGAACCGGCTTGCCATCCTGCGAAGCGTCAATACCGGTATCAGTTGTCTTATCGATAGCGCCGGACGCATAAGAAATGGTTTTATGGCGGGTGATTTACCCGTAGGGGCGAGAGACCGGACGGGCATGGCGGGATGGTTCATTGACAGAATACCCATCGATAACAGGGTAACTATTTTCAGCAAATACGGCGAATGGCTGGATTTTTGTTGTGAAGTTTGTGTTATTTTACTCATAATAGTGTTGCTTTCGGGAAAATTTTTCAGAACAAAAAAACTTATTGATCAGGGACGGCCAGATGTCAAGCATATCCAAAAAAGATAAAGCGCAAAAGCACAAAAAAATAGTTGCTTCCATCGTTTATGCCTTGCTTTTTGCGTGCGTGACCGTATTTGTCTTCGGATGCGAAGAATCCTCGCAACCAACATTGGGAGATTTCTACGTTACTAACATAGCTTCCCCCCGGGCGGAAGCCTATCGGATTATACAAAATGCTCTGGCCGATACTAATCCGGTAGCCAAAGTTAATGCTATCGAAGTGGTCGCCACCACCGGACAAATTCAATTGATGCCTAAAGTACAGAGGCTTCTTCAGGATGAATTTACACCTGTTAGATTTGCAGCGGCTTTGGCTGTGGGTGATATGCAGTACTCTCCAGCGAAAAACTCGGTGAGCCCATTGTTAAAGGATAAAGATGTAAATGTAATCGTTGCAGCCTCTTATGCGATGGGGAGGCTTGGCTCGGCCGAGTATTTCGAAGTTATTCGCAAAGCGCTAAACAGCAACGATCAGACGGTTAAAGCAAACGCTGCTTTTCTGCTCGGCAAAACGGGGGACAAAGGCTCATTGAATTTACTCAAATCGGCACAGGAAGATAAAAATACCAATGATAAGGTCAGGTTTCAGATATTAGAGGCCAGGGCCAGACTCGGTGAAGAAGAGGTATTACAAAAGTTATGGGCAATAGTTTACAGTGCTTTTGCAGATGACAGAATTATGGGCATAAGAGCAATGGGGCTTCTTGGCACTTCAAAGGCCAGAGATATCCTGGTTACCAAGTTGGATGATAATGTATTGGAAGTCCGCCTGGCAGCCGCCGGGCAACTTGGCAGGCTTCGGGACAGAATCGGTGAGACGGAAGTACTCGATGTTTTCGAAAAAAATCTCACAGGCGGCCTGGATAGGGAAGCAGGCGAGCGGGCCAATGTGCTTACTGCACTGGCAATCGGTGAAATATGCACACCGGCCCTGGAAAAATTTCTGCCCCAGTTACTGAAAAATGAGTCGAAATTTGTGCGTATTGCAGCCGCCAAGGCCGTTTTTCAGTGTAAAATGAACTAATTAGTACCTGAAAGTCGCTTCTTATCAGACGTGGCATCGTGGATTTTTACCGTGCATTTTAATTTAGGCTATTTACGAAAAATAACTTGACCTTTCCGAGCTTTAAGCGTACAATTATACTATACACATAATATCAGAGCTTGGGTTCCAATTTAGCAACCCGGCATGAGTTGAGCCAGTTTTAGGCTTGAAGCTATTGGTGAGGGGTGGAATGGAGCCTCCCCTAATGTCCTTTTATATGTTTGGGGTGCCCTGTGATAAGTTAAGGGGTGTGTTGAAAAGAAAACACGAATTTACTGAAAGGAGCTTGTTTTGAGTACTCTTACAAAGGTCTTAATAGTTCTGTTGACAATAGCCTCAATCTTCCTTTGTGGTATAGTGGTAACTTATGTTGCAAACGCCGACGATTACAAGCAGAAATACGATAATCAGTTAAGCAGCTATCAGGCTGCAAAGGAGAACGAGGACAATGCAAAAACACAACTGAACAATACAATTGAGGAAAAGGACAGGGACACTGAAAAGTTAGGAGAACAGATTGCCTCGCTCGAAGAACAAATTAAGAAGCTGAAGAGCGATCTCACGACTGCTGGAATAGACAGAGATGATGCAAATCGGAAAGTCAATAACTGGGCGGCAATAGTAATGGATTTCTCCAAAACTATGGAAAATTATGAAAAGCTGACAAAAGATGCCCTCAAAGAGCGGGACTTGAAGGAAGCTGAGCTGATTAAGCAGGACAAAGAGCTCAAAGACACCACTGCGGCTCTCATGGAGAATATGGCGATAGTAAAGCAGTTACAGGAAGGATCTAAACGCCTGCTCGAAGAAAAAACCGAGCTGCAAAACAAGCTGGACCAGTACTTGCGGCAATATGGCAAAGCAATCGCCGAACCGATGCCGGTTACAGCGATACAAGAGGCGGTTAGTTTGGCACCACCCACCAAAGATATCGATTTGAATGGGTCGATAACCGAAGTTGATTTGAAAAATCTTCTTGCCGAAATATCCATCGGTACAGCGGACGGTGTCAAGGAAGGTATGAGATTTCATCTGACTCGTGGCGATAACTTTATTTGTGATATTGTGATTTTGGACGTTTGGCCTGAGAAGGCAGTTGGCTGGATCGAGCTTCTACAAGAGGACCAACCGCAGAATCAGCCGAAAATCGACGATAAAGTCAGCACTAATTTGTAGAAAACGCAATTTTGGATAATTGCTATGCGAGGTTGATATATGAGTCCCGTTGTGCAGAGTCGTGGTAAAAAAATAACGGCAGCCGATAATCTTTATACGGTCATTCTTGCTGTGGCATTTTGTGTAGTTCTTGCTACGGCAGTGTTTGTCGCCTATCAATGTTACACACAGTACGGTACGATTTTTAAAATACAGTAGCCGAATCGCTATTGACAATAACTCTCGGCAGTTATATAACAAGATAGCGAAGCAGGAATTTTAAGCTCTCCAAAAGTTTAAATTGGTAACTCAGAAAGGAGTCGAAAGTGCTACTGGACACAGTCTTAGGTTGGTTCAGTATGGATATGGGTATCGACCTGGGCACCTGTACGACCCTTGTTTGTGTCCGCGACAAAGGTATCGTCCTCAATGAACCCTCCGTCGTTGCCGTTCGCAAAGGAACCAATATCGTTCTGAATAACGGTGAAGCCGTTGGGCTGGTTGCTAAAGAAATGTTAGGCAAAACACCGGGCTCGATCAGCGCCATCAGGCCTCTGAAGGACGGCGTGATCAGCGACTTCGAAATTACTGAAGCGATGTTGAGCTATTTCATCCGGAAAGTCCACGGTCGGGGCGGGCTTGTCAGGCCGAGAGTGGTCATCGCCGTGCCGAGCGGAATTACCGCCGTCGAACGCAGGGCGGTCATTGACAGTGCCGAACGGGCCGGCGCTCGCAGGGTCTATTTGGTCGATGAACCTATGGCCGCTGGAATCGGTGCCGGACTACCCATCACGGACCCTACCGCTTCGATGATTGTCGATATCGGCGGCGGGACAACCGAGGTGGCCATCATGAGTCTGGCCGACATTGCCACTTCCGAATCGATCCGCATCGGTGGTGACGATATGGATGAAGCTGTAATCAATCATCTCAAGAAGACTTATAACCTGCTCATAGGCGAGGCAAGAGCTGAGAAAGTCAAGATACAGATCGGCTCTGCCGCTCCGCTGGAAGAGGAATTAACGATGGAAATAGCCGGTAGAGATACGATCTCCGGCCTGCCGAGAAAAATTGTCATAACGAGTGAGGAAATCCGTGAAGCCCTTCGCGATCCCATCGCCTCGATTATTGACACAGTTACGGCAACACTGGAAAAAGCCGAGCCGGAATTGGCCGCGGACTTGATCGACAACGGAATACACATCTGCGGCGGCGGGTCACTGCTGCGGGGAATGGACACCGTCCTGGCAAATGCGACCGGCCTGTAGGTCCAGATCGTCGATGACCCGCTGAGCAGCGTCGCTCGGGGAACCAGCGTCTATCTGGAAAACCTGGAGTTGTGGAAGGATACAATGGACCATAACGAATACGGGTGGGAATGATTCGTTGTGGGCGGCGCCGAATACGGATTTCGTAAAAGACTGACAGCATAGGATTATGGCAAGGAAGCAAACGAAAGTCTCCAGACGAATGTTATTTACCTGGTTTATGCTGACCGGGTTTATCTTTCTTTTTGCCCCGCAAAATTTAACGAGTAAATTCCAGCTTGCTTTCGTTCACGTTTTTCGCTGGCCTTTAACTATCGGCGGTAACCTGGTAATGACGGCACAGACACAACAACCGCTTGCAGGTGCCGCCAGCCGGAGCGATACCCAGTACACGAATTATATTGCCAACCTCGAAGAAACGCTGGCCCAGGAACGCAAAAAACTCAAAAAGCTGTCCGGGCTATATAATACGTATGTCTGGGAAGGCACGGATTATGCCTTAGCCGATGTAATCACAGCCACTGTCGATGGATCCCGCAACGAGCTGACAATTGCCTGCCGCAAAACCACCGGCCTGGCTAAAGGCCAGTTCGTCCTGGGCGACGAAAGTATTATCGGGACGATTTCAGATATATTTCCACAAATATCAAAGGCCGAGGTCAAACTGGTCACCGATCCTATGTCGATAATGCCTGTAAAGGTAGCGGAATTTAAGAACGTAATGAAAGGCAGCGGCAATAACTCGGCGAAGATCGAGATGGTCAAGAACAAAGTAAAGGTGGGCGAGAGTGTTTTTGCCCTTAAAAAGCCCGGGTTCCTGGACGCCCCGATGATTGTGGGAAAAGTTACCGAATGTAACAGGAACCAGAAGAATCCTTCGCTTTGGGACATAACAGTCGTGCCGGCGTGTAATATAGAACAGCTCGAAGACGTGGCCGTGATCATAATGAATCCGCAAAAGTAACCGCGTTCGGACCTACTGAGGACATGAAATGCGATGGTTTCGGTTTGCATTGCTAATTCTTGCTGTGACTGTTCTGCAAAAGGGTTTGTTGGCGCGTTGGAGCAGCAAACCTGATTTACTGGTCATCCTTTTAGTGTTCTTTGCGATTTACTACAGTACCTCGGATGCGATAATCAGCTCTTTCACAATAGGTTTTGCCGCCGATCTCGTCGGCTCGCCGATGCCGATGGGCCCGCAAATAATTAGTTTCGGCCTGTTCGGCACGCTGTTAGCATACCTGCATCGTGTGATAGCGATTAAAAGGATGCCCTATCAGGCTCTTGCGATTTTTGTCACATCGGTTCTGACCGGCGCCCTGACTCATTTGCTGGCATATATCACAAAGGGCGAGCCGGTTGCGGCAAATATCTACATCGTTGTTTTCGTAACATCTTTGTACTCGAGCATCGTGGGGCCGTTTTTATTCCTGCCCACAGCCTGGTGGATGCGAATAAAAATGAATCGATTCGGTCGACGCTGACAACGGTGTGCTGCAAATGGCATTGAGTGAACCGCCGAGAGACATGAATTGTGAAAATAACAACTGAGAACTAACGGGGAGAATATGTACGACAGGCGAGTCAAAATATTTGTGATTTTCAGCTTGCTGCTTCTGGCGGTTTGTTTGCTCCGCCTGGCACAAATGCAGTTGCTGACCGCATCCTCCGTCCAGCATGAAATCGCAGAATTAAAGCAGCAAAGGGGCCAGTCCAGACAGCTTCAAACCATCAGGGGCAGAATACTCGACCGCAACGGCAATGTATTGGCCATGGATGAAGCCCGATTCTGGGTGCATATTAATTATGATCTCAGCTCTTTCCTGGATGAACGTGTACGCAAGGCGATGCTCGCCGGGGCTGCTGCCAGGCGCGATGCGGATGTCGCGGTTCCCAAAGTGGACGAGGAAATCCGAGAAAAGCTTGAGGATTTGCAGCTTATAATTGAGAAGTGCGCGCAATTCAAGGCGGTCGAACCGTCGGTGATATGGAACGAAATAGAAAAAATAAACGATTATGTCTGGGGCCAGCGAATGTTCCAGGCCTGGCGAAAAAACTTCCCGAAATCCGAAGTCTTTGAAAAATATGACAGCCCAGTCAGCATCCCGTTTCTTGTAGCAATCGCTGATTTTAAGACAAAGCAGCCCGACCCGAACATAAGGGACGAGCTTGCGAGCAAAATTGACATCCTGGAAATGCATAAGGACTGGCCGTTGCTAGAACTGAAAACCGACGACGATGTTTTCGCCGCCCAGTTGGAATTCATGGACACCGAAGGTCTGCAGATTTTGCCGAAGGGCCACCGGTTCTATCCCTACGGTTCCGTTGCCGCCCAGACAATCGGCTGGGTCGGTCCGGCGACACAACAACAGGATAAAAAGCTTTTCGCCGACGACGAATTGCTGAGCTATCTGGAAGGAGAGGTTTGCGGGCGGGAAGATGGAGTCGAGTATGTATGCGAGACCGTTCTTCGCGGCAGGCGGGGCGAGCTAAGCCACGACATAGACGGCCAGCTTACAAGCCGGACCCCGACTGAGTTCGGCAAGGATGTTACGCTGACGCTGGATATCGAGCTGCAGCAGAGAATAGAAAACTACCTGACTGGCTACCCGCACGACCCGAATTGCGGTCCCGGCATGTCGGCCGTTGTCATTGAGGTCGGAACCGGTGACATACTCGCATTGGTTTCACTGCCGCTTTATGATCTGAACCGCGCCCGGTATGACTATGGCGAGTTGGTTGCCGATAGCGATAAGCCGCTTATCAATCGGGCGATTAATGCGCAGTATCAGTATCCACCCGGCTCGGTTGTTAAACCGTTAATTCTCATCGCCGGTCTCGAAACCGGTCAGATAACCCCGGAAGAAATCATCAGTTGTCCGTCTTTGCCTGCCCCAATAAAGCCGAACTGCTGGAGATACAATCAATACCACGTAGGTCATGATAGTCAATGGGAAAATAACGCTCGCAACGCCATCAAGGGCAGTTGCAATATATATTTTTCACACCTCGCCGATAGAATCGAGCCGGAGGTTATACAGGAGTGGCTCTATAAATTCGGTTATGGACATGATGTGCTTTTTCTTCCGGACTCGCTTATTGATACGGCCAAAACCGACGTCGTCAGGAATTTCAATCAGACTTCAGGAATCATTTCAAGCACAAACCCAAGGAGCAAAATCCTGAGCTTTGAAGATGTTTCACCCCTGAGAGAAAGTGACAGAAGATGGTTCGGCATAGGCCAGGGCAATCTGAGGGTAACTCCCCTGCAGGTTGCAAATGCAATGGCAGCTCTCGCTCGCGGCGGAATCTTCAAGCGACCAAGATTGATATGGGAGCCTGGAAATTCGGAGGGCACGGACCTTGGTATTTCTCTCGAAACGTTGGCCGTAGTTTATGACGGTATGAATGCAGTTGTCAACGAGACCGGAGGTACGGCTCACACTCAATTCGGACCATTCTTAGGCACACTCGCTGCCGAGGATGTGACAGCTTACGGCAAAACCGGCTCGACGGAAAGGCCCGAGCACGCCTGGTTCGGCGGCTTTGCCCAGGACAGCACGGCACGAAAAATCGCAATCGCCGTCGTCGTCGAGGGCGGCCAGCACGGCTCAAGAGACGCCGCACCACTGGCCCGTAACATAATCCAGCTCTGCATCGAAGCCGGGTACATCGGCACATCTGTTGTTGAGGATACGTCATTCTGAGCCCGGCATAGCCGAGTCGATGAATCTGTTTGAATAGATTTCTCCGCTTCGCAATGCTGCGCATTGCTCCGGTCGAAATGACATGCTTTTAGTCCAAAGAAACCATTGAAAAATCACCACCCACCAAGCATAATTGACATGCAATGGAAGAATCAGAGGAAAAACAAGGTCAGGGCTATAACGAAGAGAGATTGTTGGATAAGCCTGTTCAACCGAAGATAAGCAAACTGGCAATTCTCTCTCTGGTATTGGGGATTTTCAGTCTGGTTTTCTTTGTGCTGGCCGGGGTACCGGCAATAGTAATCGGGATCATCAGTACCCTCAGAATCCGGCGTAGCGGCGGCAAACTCAAAGGCAAGTATATCGCGCTGACAGGGATGAATATTTCCATCCTTTTTATGTGCATTTTCTACCTGTTTTGGAGCATTGATGCACCGCCGATACCGAATGATTACACGATTGCGGACCTTCGCTCCGCCCCGGCACAATACGCCGAAAGTTTTGAGGTTCTGAAGACATTGATAAACGAAAATCCTGACTTATCTGGCGTCCCTGCTATAGAGCTAACAAAGAGTGACAGTGGTATGATTGCTGAAGTAAAGGGGATCATGGAAACGGGAACAACATCAGAAATCTCCAAAACACTCAGCTACTATGCCGAAGAAATAAAGCAGATATTGGCAGATAACGAAACAGCCAGAGACATAATCCACCGGCTGAATGAATTTCCTGAAATAGCCGACCTGACAGAGCTAAATACTAATTTAAAGATCGTGCGCGTGAGCAAATTAATAGATTTGGCCCGCTTCTACCAGGTCTATGCACATCTGAAAATCGAACAACGCGATATCCAGGCCTTTGCGGCAGAACTGATCGAGCTGGACTCGGTATTTAGGAAACTCAGTCTTAACGCCCGGCCAATGATCGGTAAAGCGACCTGTGATGTTTGTATGACTGCCGACATGGTAACTGCGAACACGATTGCAAACAATGCACGGGCTTCGCAGGAGTCTATTGAAATGTTAGCAGGGCACTTCACACCCTTGACGAAGGAGCAAATGTCACTGCGAAATCATGTACTGTTTGGATATCTGCTCACGAAGAATATCATCTCGGATGTATTGGGCCGAAGTACTGCGGGAAAGACTCCACTGCTCAAAAGGAATTCCACACTGCGGTTCTATAGGAATAACTGCGATGGTGGGATTAATATTCTGGAAGATATTAAGAATTCCACTAATGTGAGATTCTCAGTGTGGCCGTCTATCTACCCTTGCATGGGGCCGGTTTCATTCCAGTCCCGGAAGCCGTTGCCTTTGCTTTATATCTGCTACAACCCTGTCGGCTCACGTCTTATACGAACGAGGTCATTTTCGTACGAAAGCATGTTAAAGCGAAAGACTGCTACAAAGATACAGGATGACCTTCTGCAAATTGTTTTGAACAAGAGGCTCGGCAAAGATTTTAGCTTGAAAGCAAGTGCTTACAGTGATGAGTACATTGTTGACGTTGAGAACAGGAAAATCTTCAGTCCGGGTCCCGACAGTAAAGCAGATACGAGAGATGACATAATGCTGCGGATCAATCCGGAGGTCCTGGGCTGGCGGAATTGAAGCCGGTTTGCGATAAGGTCACCGGGGGCGTTCAATACTGATAGGGGTTTCAAGCTTTTTTAGCTCGTTTTGGAGGATGCCGAAGAATTTGTCGTTATCCGGCCAGAAGATACTTTCATCACCCGGCATGGGCTTGTCGAGTTCTTCGAGGAACCGGGCTATGATTGGCTCATCGAGCTTTTCGGCTGAGATTCCAAGGCCGAGCTTTTGGATGTAATGAGCGTTTATTATCTGCTCGTACTGGCCGGCGAGGGGCAGCAGGAGCATCTTTTTCTTGAGGTACATGCACTCGCTGATCAGAGAAAAACCCGCCGAGGCGATAACGCCCCGGGCACCGGCAAGATCCGTGAGGAATCCATCGGTGGAGCGCTTTTTGAAAATGCAGTTTTCATATTCGGCATCTTCGTCGAAGCCGTATATATAAAACTTCTGAGCGGCGAATTTTTGCAGTACCTCTTGCAGCTTGTCCCGGCCGGTGCCGGTCGTGGAATACAGCAGGATATGTTCGCCCGGCTCGGCTTTCAGTGCCGTTACAACGGGCCTCACGATGGGCGGGGCTAAAACCGCCGAATCGATTCGCAGCGGCGATTCAAAGAAATTCAGGATGATATAGGCTACCGCTCCGATGTAATGGCACTCGGTCACTACGCTGGCGGTCAGAGTCGCGAAAACCAGTTCTTCGCCGGGTGGTCGAGCTTGCAGAGCGTCAGCACGTGCTTGTGGTCGATGCTGATAAACGGCACGTTCTTTCGCCATGCCCACCATGCGCTGAAAGGCTCGAAATCGGATATCACCAGTTCCGGCCCGAACGGCTCAAAATGCTGCTTAAAAAGCTCATCGTTTAGCCTGTTGGCCTCGGGCAGCTTGAGAAGATTTCTCTTGAGTGTTTCCGATTTGTCGATACGTTGGTCCTCGAAGGCGAACGACAGGCCGAATATCTCTTTCACACGTCGGCCGAAGTATTGCTTTAGATACAGAAGTGACTTCTGTAAGCCCACGAACATCACATCGTGACCGGCATCGATAAATCTCTGCCCGATCAGGTGCGACCGGCTGCTGTGCCCGAATCCTTCCCCCGCAACAGCGTAAATTATCTTAGCCATTTTTACGGACTCCGGACCCGGTCTAAAAGTTTTGTGTTTTAGTCCGGTTTGACGCCGAGGTAGGTAAGAGTTTTTTCAACTATTCTGGCCGCCACCGGCGAGGCAACGACTCCGCCTTCATAGCCTTTGCCGAGCGACCGGTTCGGCTTGCGTATCGAGACCAGCACTACAATAACAGGGTCCTCTGCCGGTGCACCGGCGATAAAGGAAGCAACGTAGTCCCTGTCCGAATAGCCTCTTGAGTCGCTCCTTGCGATATTTGCGGTTCCGGTTTTGCCGAACACCTGCCACTTATCGAGTTTCGCTCTCTTGCCCGTTCCCTCATTGACCACGCTGGCCATAGCCTCTTTAACAATCCAATTAGCAACCTCGGGTTTGACAATATAACCAACCGGCGGGGGCGGTCTTTTCAGCTCGGTGATATTTCCGTCATTATCGACAACCGCTCTGACCATGAATGGACGAACCAGCCGGCCGCCGTTGGCAAGTATGCAGAAAGCCCGGACTAATTGCATACTGGTCACACAAATTTCCTGACCGAAAGGTATCCGGGTGACGCTGTAACCTGTCCAAGTATGCGCAGGCATTAATAGACCATCGATCTCTCCGGGAAGCTCAATTCCCGTTTTTCTGCCGAAGCCAAAAAGCTTAAGCCCGTCGTAAAGCCTGTCTTTACCGAGTCTTTGTCCGATTTTGGCCATGCCGATATTGCTGGAGTTGATCAGAATCTCCCGTACTGTTAAATCTCCGAATCCCCGGCGATATTCTCCGATCCGCCCGAATCCTTTGCCGTGATAGTTTCCGTTTTCACAGAATATCTTCTCTGTCTTGTTCACCACCCCGGCCTCAAGGGCGATCGCGGCCGAAACCGGTTTGAGAATACTGCCCGGCTCATACCAGTCGGTGATTGCCCGGCTGCGGAAATTATTCGGGTCGGTTGTTCGGAAATCGGCAGGATCAAAATCGGGCAGCGAGACCATTGCCAAAATTGCTCCTGTCTTCGGTTCGGCCACAATCGCTACTGCCGATTCCGCTTCGTAGTTTTCGTATTGCTTGATCAGCTCGTTTCGTGTGAACTGTTGTATAGTAGCATCAATAGTTAAGATAATCCCTTTGCCGTTGGTTAAAACGCCATCCTGCTGTTTTGCCCGAATGGGCCGGCGACGGACATCGGCAAAGAGAATATTCCGTGCCGCCGAACCGCTGAGCTCTTTGTTGTATTTCAGCTCAATTCCTTCTAAGCCTCGATTGTCGCGACCCGTAAAGCCGACAACGTTTGCAGCGAGTCGTCCCATCGGATAATGTCTCTGCCAGTCGGACTGAACACCGATACCGTAAATCTTGCGTGCCTGGGCACACTCCTCGACGCTGGGGCCAACCTTTATAGGCGCAAAACGGGGACTGCTGCTCTCCAACATAAGCTGGCAGATGATGTGCGCACCCATATCCACGATGGGAGCAAGCTCGGACGATGTAGTCTTGGCGTCCTCTATAACTTGCGGGTCGGCAAAAATCGTCTGGGTTCCGTTACTTGCCGCAAGCACCCTGCCCCGGCAATCCAGTATTACGCCGCGCTGAGGCAGCAGGTTCCTGTATGACCGCTGCTGTATCAGGCAGGCTTCGCTATAATGTTTATTCCTGTAATACTGTAGATAGAAACACCGTCCGCCCAGTGCCAGAAATGACACCATTAGAAACAAAGAGAAAAAAATGGTTATTCGAACGCTTCTCAATTTTTATTGTCAGTATTTGATTCGCCGACACGCTGTGAAATCGCGGCAGGATTGATCAAGCCTTCCAGCAATAACTGCTTGGTGCCAAGCTCCTGTTTCAATCGGCTCATATCGGCGTTGCATGCACAAAGCTCATAGAAAATACGATCATTGGCACTACGAAGATTAACGGCAAATATCAGAACAGCCGTAAAACATAATACAACAAAAACAAAACGAAACTGGGACATTGTAAAGGTATCGTTATTCGTTCAGGGTTCAATCCTTAATATCTAATATTCGGCCCGGGGCCTGCTCAAGGATTTGCCGTTGCATTATCGAGCAGGCATTCTCAGAAGCATCCCGACAGTTAGATCATTCTCGTCCTTAAGGACACTGGCATTGAGTTTGCTGACCTCTCGGTACCGGCTGCCATTTCCAAGCTGCTCGGCGGCAATACGCCATAAATTATCACCCTCCCGCACAATGTATGGTACGCTCTGATTTGCTTTGTCAGGACGAGTCGAAAGGTGCTTCCTGCCAATTGATTTTACCTTCTCAAATATTGAATCTGCAATGGTGCTCTCAGTTTCTTTCTTATCCGCCTGCGAAGCCACGAACGGCGGTATTGCAAGTTTTTGGCCGACGTAGATCGCATCAACGGTTTCCAGCAGTTGGCGGTTGGCCTCGAATATCTTAGCGATATTCGCTCTCTTGTTGCCTTCCTCAGGTCCATAGAACTTCTTGGCGATATCGGCCAGAGTGTCGCCCTCGCTAACCACATAGACTTTTGGCCGGGCCGGCCCGGCAGGCCTGGGTGTCTTGACCTCAATTTTTTCTTCAGGAATCTGTACCGGCGGAGCCGGCTCGACTGGTTCCGGTACAGTGGACTCGACTTCGTCGGCAATTTCCATAATTGAAGTGTCTTTTGCGACCGAAATGTCATTCGGCAATTGTATTTTAAAGCGAACATCCTCCTTTTGCTCAAGGGGAGGCTGAGTCTCTTCATATGTCTTTTCGTTAGCTTGCTCGGTCCAGTCAAAAACTCCCGGAGCTTGACGTTCCCTGCTCCCGATGGGCTGGGTATCATTCTGTAAGCTGACCATGTTTGTGGTCATCTCACTGCCGTTTGTGGCATTGCGAAAGCGGGGCAGTCCATTGATGACAAATGCAATTATAAATATGAATACCAAACCTAACAACAATCCAATTTTCGCGTCCGAAGTCATAACAAAACTCCATTTACTTTTAGGGGATCGCATAATGAGGTTATTGTTTTTGTGCGATCCTCAATTTTGCACTTCTTGCACGCCGATTTTCTTCGATTTCCACTCGCGTTGGCACAATCGGCTTTTTCGTGACGATCCTGTAAATACCTGACTTTCCATTTTGCCTGAAATCGCTTTTGACCAATCTGTCTTCCAGGCTGTGAAAGCTGATAACTGCTATATAACCATTCTTGTTCAGCAGATCCGGTGCCGAAGCGAGCAGCTTCTTCAGATTCTCCAGTTCGTCGTTGACTGCAATTCTCAACGCCTGGAAGGTTCTGGTTGCCGGATGTATTCTGTTTCTTCGGCCTCGCTTTGTTTTGCCAAATGCTTTGCAGACTATCTGTGCCAGTTGGCCTGTTGTTTTTATCGGCTCAATTTCACGTTGCCGGACAATAAAACGCGCGATCCGTCGCGAGGCCCTGTCCTGGCCGAATCCGTAAATCAAATCAGCCAGAGATTTTTCATCCGATTTATTAACTATATCGGCTGCGGTGCGTTTTAATCTTTTGTCAATTCTCATATCAAGAGGCATATTTGTCCGGAAACTCAGGCCAAATTCGGCATCAGCCAGCTGTACCGAGCTGATACCCAAATCTGCCAGTATAAAGTCAACCTTTTCGATGCCCTGATTGCCAAGCTGCTCGCTGATTCGAGAAAAATTCGAATGAAGCAGAATAACCTTACAGGCAAGCTCCTTTAAATTAATCTGGGCCCTTCGGACAGCATTTTTATCAACATCCAGACCGACGATAACTGCCTCAGGGCCCAAGGTTTTACCGAGCAGAAGGCTGTGACCTCCCTGTCCTATGGTCGCATCGACCATCACGCCGTCCGGTGGCAACTTTATCTGCTCAGCTAACGTACCGGTAAGAACCGGAGTATGCTCTATTATCGAACCATCCACTTGTCTTGTATGTCATATATATATGCCGTATTTACTGTCGTGTCCCCGTGGATCGGGGCCTCACTCGATACTCATCCTTCGACTCCGCTCAGGAGGAAGAGATCTTCATGCCGAGCGAAGACGAGGCATCATGCCTCCACTGAAAGTCAGCCGACGGCTACCGCATTCTTTTGACTTAGAAGTCTCTCCACATCGGGCGAAAATGCAACGCCGGAAAAAGCCCCGTTTAGTTTTTTCAATCGTTCAAGCCTTTCATCAAGAATTGTCAGCGAGGCAAAAGTTTGCTCGTTAACCTCTCTTTTAGCGGCGAGACTTTCAGCAACAATTCTATAATGGTTTGAATCCGTTCCAATCATTCTGTCTTGTCTCCACTCCAAAAGTCAACGTTCTTCGTTTTGTTTTTGCAGGACAACCTGCCGTGCCTGGGACATCTGTTTCTGATATTGAGTCATATGGTCTGAAACGTACTGTTCCCAGCTTTCACTGTTCCACAACTCGATATGGTCTCTTACGCCGATAAGCGTAATGTGGTCTTTCAATCCGGCTCTCTTTCGTAATATATCGTTCAGAAGCAATCTGCCCTGGCCGTCTAATTCAACCTTGCT
>Ga0307380_10004863_pt1 | contig 17974 bp, 22 predicted proteins | sample UN3MG_FD_202239 | JGI IMG/M metagenome (GOLD analysis project Ga0307380, IMG submission 202239) | Soil microbial communities from Risofladan, Vaasa, Finland - UN-3 | ecosystem: Environmental > Terrestrial > Soil > Coastal area > Acid sulfate soil | place: Finland: Risofladan, Vaasa | collected...
CAGCACCGCCGGCAGTATCCACTGAGTCCACAGGTCCACAGTTCACTTCGCCATTGACTCGATCATGTTGAAGATGTCGCGCGTGAATCCGACGGCCGTCTGCATCATCCACCCTCCGCACACGACCAGCGTAACGCCGATGCAGGCCAGCTTGAGGACCAGCCCAATGGTCATGTCACGGATGGAGGTGACGGCCTGGAGCATGGCCGTCGCGAAGCCGACCACGAGCGTCACGATGAGCACCGGCGCCATCAGAAGCATGGTGACTTCCAGTGCCCGTCGTCCGACGTAGAGCGCCACTTCCTCGTTCACGGGCCGTCCTCATCCGTAGCTCAGGACCAGTGCATTGGCGACCAGCCGCCAGCCGTCCACCAAGACGAACAGGATGATCTTGAACGGCAGCGAGATCATCGAAGGCGGAAGCATCATCATCCCCGCGCTGAGCAGGATTCCAGCGATCACCAGATCCACCAGCAGAAACGGTATGAACAGCATGCACCCCATCTCGAAGGCGGTGCGGAACTCGCTGATGGCAAACGCCGGGGCCACCACGTACGCCGGCAGGTCCTCCAGCGTCTCCGGCGGCTGCACCCCGGACAGATCCACGAACATCGCCAGATCGTCCCGCCGGGTATGGCGGACCATGAAGTGCTTCAGCTGCCCGGTGGCCGTGCCAAATGCCTCGTCAAAGGCCATCTCTTCACGCAGATATGGCTGGATCGCCTGCTCGTTGATCCGGGTGAAGGTTCCGGACATCGTGAACAGCGTCAGGAACAGCGCCAGCCCGATGATCGCGATGGTCGGGGGTATGCTCTGGGTGGTCAGCGCGCGGCGGATGAATGCCAGCACGATCACGATGCGCGTGAACGAGGTGGCCATCACCAGCATGCTCGGGAGAATCGCCAGCACCCCGAAGACCACAGCCAGGCGAACCGGTGCGGACCACTGGTTGGCCTCCCCCTCGCGCGGGGCCGTCGCCTTCTCGATGACCTTCAGCACGTCACCGGGCTGGGGCAACGAGGGAGCCGTGGCCGGCTGGGTGGACGCCTCCTGACCGTAGCCCCTGCTTGGCAGGAGCCCGGTTAGGAGCAAAGCGACCGCCAGAATGGACCCAGTCCGCCTCAAGCTTCTTTCCCGTTGCCCTCAGGGGCTGTCTTGCCGGAGCCTTCGCCTTCCCCGCCAAACGACGGGGTGACCTTCGCAAGCATGGACACGGAGTCGCGAGAACTGGCGACCAGGAATCTGTCTGTGCCCACCTTCAGAAGGTGGACCATCGCGGTTCGGCCCAGGGGCGTGGTCTCCAGGACACGGACCTCCTTGCCACCAGAGCTGGTGATCCTGGGCAGCACCCGTTTGACCAGCACGTAACACAGCAGACCCAGACCCAGGATCAGGGCGACCGAACCGAGCATCTGCCACATCAGATCACCGGTGTTGGTCTGCCCGTGCTTCCAGAGGGGCGTGGTGAGCTTGTCCGGCTGGGGCTGTGTGGCGGGGACCGGCCTGCTTGGAGCAGAGGCCGGACCAGAGGTCTGACCCCATGCGGGCGAACACAGCACAATGGCCGCCAGCAGCACGGCTGCGCGCGGGGCTCGCCAAACGGCTCGCCTGGACGTAGGCAAATCGTCTCCGCAGTCCATGCTCGGGGTTGGTGCACATGTCGTGCCAGAGGGAAATCGCCTACACAGCCCGGTTTACGGACCCCCATCAGGCGGCATGGGATGCAGTTCTGGACGGCGGTGTCAGAAAACTATACACCCAGTCTGACGCGCCCCCTAGCCGCCAAGCCGGGCGGCCAGGTGCCCTGTCAGACGTCCGCGCCGCTCTGCCTGGCGCTGGGGTAGATCTCCTTGACGCGGATCCCCAGTTGGTCGCCCACGACCACCAAGTGCCCGGAGGCGAACTTCACCCCCCGCAGGATCAGGTCCACCGGCTCGCCCACTCTGCGGTCCAGCCTGATGACCGAGCCCTGCCCGAGCCGGAGCAGTTCACCCACGTTCATCACGACGTCCCCCAGCGAGGCCGACACCGGCAAGGTCGAGTTCAGGAGCAGGTCGATCTGCCCGCCGGCCGACAGCACAGCCGTCGCCGCCGCCTCGGCGAACTGCGCCGGTTGCGCCTCGACTTGGTCCTGGGACTGCCCCTCGGACGTTGGCGGCGAGGGCTCGGTCGCCTGACCGGCGGCACCGTCGGCAGCGTTCTCGGCCTGGGCCTGGTCCACTTGGCTGTCAGTTACAGTTGCCTGGGTCATGGCTGGTTTTCCTCAAAAGGCTCACGGCATGCTTTGCTCTTGGGCCGCTTTGGCCCCGGCGCCAGGCGGCTCCGTGACCAGCAGCCCGTAGTAGCCTTCACAAGACACGGGGACCCCCGCGAGCACCGGCTGGCCCTGGACGGTGAGTTGAACGGGTTCGGTCGGCGAGACCCCCAGGAGCATGACATCTCCCGGTTCCAGGGCGATCACCTCGGCCATGCTGACCGCGGCCCTGCCCAACACGGATGCCGCCTCCACCGGCACGCGCTTGGCGTACTCGGTCATATCCCGGCGGACATCCTCGGCCGATCGCGTGCCCGCAGCCTGCGCTGCCCCGCCGATACACGACTCGGCCACCGGCCCCGACAGCACCACCACCAAGGCCGGATCGGCCTGCTCTGTCGCGGGCTGCTGCGCCGGCGGATCGGCCTGCTCGTCTGCCGCCTCGCCGCTACCATCGGGCGCCTCGGACTTCTCCACGGGCGTGGCGGCCTTCGCATCCGGCGAGGCCGGCTGGTGTTCAACCGCGTCGTCTTGCGCCTGCGATTGGACGAATGAGAACGTGCAGTAGTCCTCCCAGTCCGGGCCCGTCAGCACTTCCGCCGGGTTGGCCAGCCCCCGTGCAATCCTGAAGGGCGCTTGCCCTTCGCTCCGAAAGGCGCTCGAAAGACCTTCGGCAAGTACCCCTGCGATGTGCAGCAGCAGGCTCGTCTCCAACTCCGACAGAGACCTGGCATCCTCGGACTGCCCAATCGCCCCTCCCAGCAGACGCCCCACCCAGCGAACGGCGCTGCGGGGACTAATGGCGACCCAACCGCACGAGTCCCCCTCCCCGCCCACAGTTAGGCGAAAACACAGCGGATGCGAATCGGCCTGTTCGGGGCGAAGGTCACGCGCGTAGCGCAAGGACATCTGCGAGAGCTGAAGTCCAACGCCCATCCGAAGCTGCCGGGACAACCCACCGGAGATACTCTCGGCGGCCATGCGCGCTCGGTCTTTCAGGGCATCCTGCGCCTGCCTGGTGAACCGGCATGGAACGTTCCAGTCGAACTCCTCGCACGGGGTCGCCGAGGCGACAGGGGCGCCGCCGGCCTGCATGGCTGCCCGCAGGCGATCCACCGCCGCGTCACTGAAACGGTTGTCTTGCCGGGTCATTGCAGTGCCAGGTTCTTCACTAATGCCTTCTCGATCATGGGGGCCTGGTCCGGCCACAAGAGGTCGTTGACCGTGTCCCTGATCTCGCGAAGGACGCGGCTGAGATTCCTGTCTCCGCTGACGTCCTCCATCGTGCGGCTGTTGAGGTACAGGGTGAGCTTGCTGGTCAGCTCCATCTTCCTTTTTTCCAGCATCTTGGTGACCCGGTCCTTGTCGCGCTTGTACATGGCCAGGACGATGGTCACCTGCATGATGCGGTCACGTCGGGGAGTGTTGAGGGTCGCGATGAACGGCGGGAGCTCGTAGTACTCGTACTCTTCGTCGGCGGGGTTGTCCGGCCTGGAAGCAGCGGGCCCTGCATCGGCTCGCGCCGAGGCGGGCGTGCTTCTCAACAGATTGCCCACGAGATATCCGCCGCCGGCGCAGGCCGCCACCACCGCCGCAGCCAAGGCCGCTGGAACGAGCATCTTCCGCATGCCTCCTGCTTCCGCCGGCGCGGGGGCATCGTCCGATCCAATGATTTCCTTGGCGAGTTGATCGTTTTCTTCTGCCATCTCAGCCCTTCTTGCCCAGCAGGGTGATTGTGATCAGGCCTTGCTCGGCGGGACCCGTCGGCGGTTCGACCTGTTGGGGGTCGGTCCCCGTGCCCAGCGAGTGGATTTCCCACAGGCCCTTGTGCAACTCGGGTTGCAGCAAACCTCGAAGGCGCCGCTCCACGGCCTCAGCTCGCCGGGCGGACAAGAGCAACCGCTGCCTGCGATCGACCGAGACGTCCGCCGAGCAGGTCACATATATCTTTATCGGCTGATTCTGGAGGTTCTGCCTCAGATCAAGCGCCAGATCATGCAGGTATTTCTCTGCCTGGTCGCCCAGCACTGCGCTGGCGGCCGGGAATCGAATGGACGTGGGCCTGACGCTGATGATCCTTTCGGCAATGTCCGTCGCTTCCAAATCGACGGCTCTCTGCAAATCGTCATAGAGCTTCCGAATCAGGTCGTCGTCCGGGTTTATGACCCGGGCCAGTTGGGGCTCCTCGACCTCCTCGGTGGGATACTTGATCTTGAGGTAGTCGCGCTCGGGGAGGGAATCCTTGTGAGAGAACAAGGAGCTGGGCAGCCCGTACTGCTTCAACACCCGACGGAACGATCCCATTCCGACCTTGAAGAGAGTGCTGTCCTGTGAACTGGCCAGGGACAGCAGCAGCACGAAACAGGCCAGCAGGTTGGTGATCATGTCGCCGAAGGACACGACCCAACTCGGCACGGCGATCGGCTCATCATGGGGCCTGGGCACATCCCTCATCGGACCAGCTCCTGTTTCAACAGCGTTATCCGGATGAAGGCGGACCTGTCGTCATGTCCCGACCTGGGAACGCTGGCCGCGGAGATGCCCAGCAGGCTCGGCCGAAGGCCCGCGCCGGCCGCCAGGTAGTCCGCCACGGCCAGGCAGCGGTCGAGCCTATTGCGGCTGTCGCGCGATTGGGCGCCCCGGGGCTCGTAGGCGGAGACAATCACGCGGCGGGGGTTCTTCCGCAGGAGGGCGGCCGTCATGTCCAGGCACTTGCGTCCATGCGGTGTCAGGAGCGTGCCGCGAGCCCAGAACACGTGGTTGGCCGGCAGGTACAGGTCTGTACGATCCCTATAGGCGTCGGTGCGGGGAACGAGCGGTCGTTGCCTCGGATTGCTGATGCTGACCGGGTCGAAATCAACGGGTTGTTCGGCGCCCTTCTCCGTGCGGTCCACGGTCCAGTCCGACGGCATCAGGCTGTCGACGAGCATCTTCTTGCCGTGGAAGATGGAATCCAGCGACATCCCCTTGAACGCTCCCCGGATTCGGCCAAGCGAGCCCGCGTCGAATGCGGAGAAGCTCACGAGCATCACGAAGAAGCACAGCATGTTCGTCATACAGTCGTTGAAGCTGACGACCCATGCGCCAGGCCCCGACGGGGCGTCCTCGGTTATGGAAGGCTTCGCCGCCATGGTCAGATCCTAGGCTTGAACTCCCCACGCTGCTTTGCGGAGACAAAGGTCTGCATTCTCTCCCGGACGGCGGTCGGGCTGTCCCCGCGCGCCAGTGCCATCGCGGCCTCGGATATCATCTGCCTCAGTGTTGCCTCCTTCTTGGAGCGGATTCCCAGCTTGCCGGCCATCGGCAGGAATACAAGGTTGGCCATGAACGCCCCGTAGAACGTCGTCAGCAGGGCGATGGCCATGCCCTGGCCGATATTGGAGGGGTTGTCCAGCGCGCGCAGCATCTGAATCAGGCCGATCAGCGTGCCGATCATGCCCCACGCGGGGGCGGCGCTGCCCATGAACTCGAGCATCCTCTTTCCGTCAGCGTGCCGCTCCTGGAGGTACTGAATCTCCATGCCCAGTTGCTCCTCGATGACCTCCGGCTGCTGCCCGTCGATGACCATTCGCAGGGCCGTCACCAGGAAGGAGTCCCCCGCATCGGACAACTGCTTCTCCAACGCCAGTGCCCCGTCTCGGCGGTTTATGGCGGCGTAATTGACCACCTTCTGGATCAGTTCCTGCTCCACCAACTGCTTGCAGAACAGCGTCTTCTTGAAGACCGAGAACAGGCCGATCATCTGCTTGAGCGTGAAGTGGATGAACGTCGCCGCCGTCATGCCGCCAAGGGTGATCAGCATGGCGGGAATGTGGATGAACCCCGCTCCGCCCGGCGCGGACGCAATGGACCATACGATGCACAGCAGCCCGGCCAGCAGTCCCATCGCGGTTCCGAGGTCCATGCAACTACCCTTCTTCCCTGATCCTTTTCAGCGATTCGGTCAAGCTGGCCGCCATGCTTCGGTCCGTGAGCGCCGCCAGGACCTTGGCGGCGGAGCGCTCGGTCATGTAGTAGAGGATCTTCACGGCATCCTCCATTCGGCTATTCTCGCACATGCCGGCCAGGATCTGGCTGCTGCTGGCGGGGTCCATCTTGTCGTAGATCGTCGCCGCCTTCTTGAGGTTCGCCCGTTCCTCCTGGGCGACAAGGACGCGCGACTGGTCCAGCTTGGCCCGCTCCTGCTTCAGGCTCGTCAGCGGCCCCAGGAGCTGAACCTGGAGATTCTCCAGATCGGTGATCTGCTGCTTGAGGAGCTCACGGGCTATGACGAACCTCTCTTCGCGCTGCTCGATCTGCCTCTCCCGTCGCTTGCACTCGTTGATCCTGACCCGCAGCTCTCGGATGAGCTCCCCCAACTGCGTCTCCTTGGGCGTCAGTTTGGCCTGCCCGCCGGCCAGGCCCGCCGCAACGGTCATCGCCGCCAGCGGCTGCTCATCGGACTCGTCCTCGGTCGCAGGCGGCTGCGGCTTGGGCCCAAAGAGCATCGAGAGGACAACCGAGCACGCAAAGGTCAACACGCCCAGCGACACGAGCAGCAGAATCATCTTCTTGCCAGCCATTGGACACTCCTATTGGTCGTCCCGCCTGCGGGCGGCGGACGCATCGCGGGCAAACGTGAGGTGCGCCGTCTCGTCAAACTGCTTTTGCTCGAGCTTGAACTGCTCCCGCATGTGGTTCTGCCTGGCTTCCTCGCGGAGTCGCTCCAGCGTTTTCCGCGATGATCTGGTCTTCATCAGTTCGGCGGTCTTGTCGGCCCTCTGCCGCTCGGCCGCCCCGAGCTGCTCGTTGAACTGCCCTATCAGTCGTTCCTCCGGTTCGGCACACCTCATGAAGACCTCCTGGTCGGCGATCCGCCGGTGGATCTGCTGCACGGCCAGCTCGCTCAGCAGGTGCCGGAGCACCGCCCTGCGGCGGAGGATCTCCCGCCGAACCGCCGCGATACGACGGGACAGTTCGAACAGCTCCCTGCGAAGGGCCTCTTCGCGGTTGGCGGTAATGTCCAGCAGCCGCTGCAACGGCCATTTGAATCGCCTCATCCATTCGTCTCTCGGCCGCGCACGGGCGACGGTGGCTCGCCCGCCGCGGCGTCGGTTCCCTGCGACCCCGTCAGGTACTCCCACGAGCCGGTTATGTCGCGGAGCCTGGCAACCGTCTCGGCGAAGGCCGAGCGGGTGCCGACCGGCTGAACCAGAAACTCATTGACCCGGTCGATCAGTGACACCGCCTTGTCGATTCGGCGGTTGCTGCCGGGCGATAGCGCGCCGATGTTGATCAGGTCCTCAGCCCCCTTGTAAGTCGCGTAGACCGCGCGGAACTTCTGCGCGGCAAGCAGGTGCTCCCTGGTCACCACGGAGACCATGAGTCGGCTGACGCTGCCGAGAATGTCCACCGCGGGGTAGTGTCCCATTTCTGCGAGCCTGCGGGACAGGACAACGTGGCCGTCGAGCAGGGCACGTACGCTGTCGGCAACCGGGTCGTTCATGTCGTCCGCTTCCACGAGGATGGTGAATATCCCCGTGATCGAGCCGCGATCGGTGCACCCGAGGCGCTCGGTGAGCCTGGGCATCAGGCTGAAGACGCTGGGGCAGTAGCCCTTGGTGGTGGGCGGCTCGCCGGCGGCCAGCCCGATCTCCCGTTGAGCCTGGGCGAACCGCGTGAGCGAATCCATCATGAACAGCACGTCCCTGCCCTGGTCGCGGAAGTATTCGGCGATGGTCGCGGCGGTGAACGCCACCTTGACGCGCTGGACGGGTGAGGTATCGGAGGTGGCCACCGCGACAACGCTGCGGGCCAGCCCTTCGGGCCCGAGGGACTCGTCCAGGAACTCCTTGACCTCCCGCCCCCGCTCTCCCACCAGCGCCAGGATGTTGACGTCGGCCTCGCTGGTGCGAGCGATTTCGGCCAGCAGCGTGCTCTTGCCCACCCCGCTGCCGGAGAAGATGCCGATTCTCTGGCCCTTGCCGCAGGTCAGTAGACCGTCGAACGCGCGGATGCCGAAGGCCAGCGGCTCGGTGATCTTGGTGCGGCTCAGAGGCGGAATAACGGGATTGTCCAGCGACCTGCGCTCGGCGCCTCGCCACGGCCCCTTGCCGTCGATGGGCCGGCCCAGCCCGTCAATGACGCGCCCCAGGATATCCTCGCCCAGAGTGATACAGCGAGGAGCGGACCGGACGATAACCGGGTCGTTCGGGGCTACCCCGCCAAGACCCTCCAGGGGCACCAGGACTCGGTTGCTGTTGTGGAAGCCAACCACCTCGGCCGGCACGCTGCGCCCGTCGGAGCAGCATATCTCACAGAGCTGGCCGATTCCCACCGACGGGCCCTTTGACTCGACGGTCAACCCGGCCACCCGCGCCACCATGCCGCGGCACGGCATCACCTCGAACCGGCGGAGCTTGTCCTGATATCGCTGAAGGTTCAACGCGGTCATCTACGATTCCTCGCCGTGCAACGCCTCGGCGATCTGCTGAAGGTGCGACTCGACGTCCAGCTCCACAAGGCCATCAGGCGTCTCAACCACGCACTGCGCCCTGCGAATCGTCGGGTCGGCCACGAACTTGACCTTCCCCTGTTCCTTCTGATCCGCCTCCGTAGCGGCCATCGGGCACTGCGCCAGGTCTTCCGGGTTCATGCGGACGACCGCCGCCTGATGCTCCGGGGCGTGCCGAAGCGCCTCGGTGACTATCGGGCCGATCTCATACCGCCCGGCCTGAATCTCCTGCATCAGGACCTTCCGGGCGATCTGCAAAGCCAGATCAGCCAACTGCTCCTCGGCCTTCTGCACTAGCTCGGCCTTGAGCTTCTGAAGCTGCTGAAGCCCACTGGTCAGCGCCTGGCAGGTCTGTCCGAGCTGGGCTGTCTGCTTGTCCAGCAGCGCGCGGGCCTGATCCGCCGGATCCTGCTGGCCCTCGCCGGGCGCCGGGCAGAGCTCGACACCGTTCAGCGCGGCGGGAAGTCGTATGACCGGCACGTCCGACATTGGCCTCAGCCCTCGTCAAAACTCAACGCGTTCTTGGCATTCAGTTCACGCAGCCCCGACACAAACTCCTCTCGTGCGCCGCTGATCTCGTCGGCCTTAGGGGCCGACAGCAACGACGCCTCCTCGTCCAGCATCGCGGCGGCGCGGTCGGACATGTTCCTTCGGATCTTGTCCACGACGGCCCCGTCGGCACCCACCAGCGCCAGGGCGAGCTTCTTGGAGTCCACGCCCCGCAGCGCCTCCTGAAGCGAACGATCGGAGATGTCCACGATATCCTCCCAGGTCACCATGGCCTGCTGGACGGCCTTGCCGGTCTCCTCGTCGCTCTGGATCATCGCCTGGACCATCCCGTCGCGCAGCTCGGCCGGCAGCCCGCGCAGCAGCACCGCGACCTTTCGGAACTGCTGACCGCGCACGGCCTCCTCGCGGACCGCAGGGGCCCGCAGCCGCAACATGACCATCTCGCCCACCCGTCTGCGCACGTCCTCGGAGGGCTCTTGGCCGGCGGCCATGCATCGCACAGCCTCCAGCCGAACCTTCTCGTCCAGCAGGGCCAACAGCTCGGCGCTCTTCCTGGGCGGCAACTCCGAGAGCACCAGGGCCGCAACCGACGACGACTCCCCATCCAGTGCGTGGGCCAGGTCGGTCGCCTCCGCCGCCCGCGCCGGGCCAAAAGGGTCTCTCGCCTTGACCAGTTCGCCGGTCTTCTCAAGCAGCTCCTTGGTCCTCTGCTGGCCCAAGGCCTTCTGGAGCACTTCCGTGAGGAACGCGTCCTTCGTGCCGGCGGATTGGCGTTTGGAGAGCATTACGAAGAACTCGCGCGCGGGCTCAGCGGTGCTCGGGGTCTGGGTTCGGCTGCCCGCCCTCAGGCATGCCAGTTCGGTGACGATGTCCGTTACCTGCTCCGGCTTGACCGCCTTCAGCAGTTCAGCCGCGCTGGACGGATCGAGAGTCGCCAGCAACGTGGCCGCCTTCTTCGCGCTCTCCAGGGACACTTACATTTCTCCTTTCTCGCCCTCGACCCACGTAAGGAACAGACGCTTGACCTCTTCGGGGTTCTCGGCAAGTGCCCGGGATATTCGCGCTCGAACCATCGCGGGGTCCACCTCGCCGGCGGCGGGAAGCAGCCTCTCGGACGCAGCGGCCTGCCCGGGCAGCGCCTGCGGGCTGGCGGACTCTGAGCGCTTCTTCTTGCCCCCGAGAATCTTCAGCGCCAGCAGCGCGCCTATCACGAGGATGCCCAGCGACGCCCTCTTGGCGATCTCCAGGATGAAGTCCTTGTTGAACAGCCCGCCGGACGCAGCGGCGGTCTGCTCCGACTCCGGCGACTTGTGGAACCGCACATCCACAACCTTCAGGTTGTCGGCCGCGCCAAGACCGCAGGCAGTGCGAATGACCTCCTCAACGTCCTTCAGAGCGACCGCCGGGCCGGCCTGGTTGGCGTCGGCCCCGCCGCCCGAGAGGTCCACGAACGCCGCCACCGCCAGCGACTTGATCGCCCCCGGCACGGTCGTCTTCTGCGCGATAGTCTTGCCAACCAGGTACGTCGAATCCGTGGTCTCTTCCTTGCTCCCAGCGCCCGCCGCGCCGCCGGAGGTCCCGGCGCCGGTCGTGGAGGACGAGACAATCTTCTCTTTGAGGATGACCTTGCTGGCCGGGTCGATCGTCTCTTTGGTCTCGGTGCCGCCGTCCCGCTCCAAGGTGGCCGAGACGCGGACAGAGGCGCGGTTGGGACCCAGGACGGCCGTCAGCATATCCTCGGCCTTGCGGGCCAGAGCCTGTTCCAGGCGCGTCCTGTAGTCCAGGAAGGTCCCCGCCCCCTTGGCCAGGGGGTCATCGGAGTCGCCGCTGAGCACGTTGCCCTTGGAATCGACGACCACCACGCGTTCGGGCTTGAGCCCCTCGACCGCGCCGGCTACGAGGTGAACGATCGCCGCCGCGCTGGACCCGCCAAAACGCCAGCCGGGCTTCAACTGAAGCGCGACGGTGGCCGACGCGCCGTTCCGCTGCCGGGCCAGCACGGACTTCTCCGGCCGCACCACGTGCACCCGAACGTGCGCCACGCCGTCGATGAGCCTGATGGTCTTGGCCAGCTCCCCCTCCAAGGCGCGGGTGAAGTTCACGTGCTGGGCGAAGGGGCTGGCGCCGAACTTCTCCTCGTCGAGGATTCGGTAGCCGACCTGGTCCGACGCCGGCAGGCCCTGCTGCACCAGACTCAGCCGCAGCGAATAGACCTTTTCCTCGGGCACGTAGACGGTCGTTCCGCCGTCCTTCAGCTCGTAGGGGGTGTCCGAGTCGCGCAGCTTCTCGACGATCTTGGCGGCCTCCGCGGGGTCAAGGCGGCTGTACAGCAGCGTCAGGTTTGGCCGCCGGGCCCAGCCGACCAGGAGCGTCGCTGCGCCCGCGAAGGCCAGACCGATCCCCACCAGCAGGACGCGCTGAATCAGGCTCGTCCGCCGCCAGATTTCGCCGATGTTGCTCGCCATTCCAGCCAACGCGTGTTTCCTCAGTAATCGCCAGCCATCCCGGCGACGGGGCGGCTAGCTATATCTGCATGCTCATGGTCTGCTTGTAGGCCTCGATGACCTTGTTGCGGATGCCGATGAGGAGCTTGAAGCTCATGTCGGCCTTCGCCGCCGCGGTGACGGCGGGCAACACATCCTGCATGTTGCCCGCGATCAGGTCCTGAACGGCGAAGGTGGCAGCCGCTTGGTCGTCGCTGACCTTGTCGAGGGCGCCCTTGAGCATCTGGCCGAAATCGACCTTCTGTGATTCGCCGGACTGCCGGCCGACGCTGGACGCCGGACCGGCAGCACCGGACGCCGGAACGTTTGAGATCGGATTGATGGCTGACATATCTGCTCCCTGATCATCTCAGCAGTTCGATGGCCACATTCACCATTTCCTGGTATCGCTTGAGGACGGCCGCATTTGCCTGGTAGGACCGGCTGGCGGTCACCAGGTGTATCATCTCGACGGGCAGGTCGATGTTGGGCATCGTCACGTAGCCGTCCGCGCTGGCGTCGGGGTTGCCGGGCTCGTATACCCTCTTGAACGCCGTCGCCATGTCCGGCGCGATGGAGTCGATGCTGACCCCGCCAAGGGCGTCCTGATCGGCCGAGAGCATGACGGTCTTCCGGCGGTACGGCTCGCCTGAGTCGGTGCGGGCCGTCTGGGCGTTGGCGATGTTGTTGGAGATGACCCGCATTCGCAGCGCCTCGGCCCGCAGGCCGGAGACCGCCACGTCGATCGGGGAGGCTATCCTGTCAACGCCCATGGTCGCACCTCAAGATCGCACTCACGGCTGGATCGCCAGCTCCATCTGCTGCATGAGCTTGCCCAGCAGCCTGAAGTAGGTCTTGGTCAGCATCGAGTTCTTGATCAGCTCGCCGACCTCGGTGTCGAGATCGACGTTGCTTCCGTTGGGGCCGACCGCCGCCGAGGCCGCCTTCACGACCAGCGGCCTGATGTCCTGCGGTCGAACATCGCCCCCCGACCGCAGCGCCTTGGCCAGCAGGTTCTCGAACTGCACCTCGGCGCGGCGGAAACCCGGCGTGTTGAGGTTGGCGATGTTATTGGCGATCACAGTCTGGCGGAGACTTGCCGCTCTGAGCCCCGCTTCCAGATAGTCAATCGCTTCCGGCCTCACCATGCCTGCTCTCCTGCAGGTTGAAGCTGGTCCTGCTCACGGTACCTGCGGAGCTTCTCCCGCAGTGTCCTGTCGGTGATGCCCAGCAATAGGGCAGCCTTGGTCTGATTCCTTTGCGTTCGGCGAAGGGCCTCGAGGACGGCCCGGCGCTCCAACTCCCGGAGGCGCAAGGTAGGCCCGTCCGACTTCTCAGCGGGCCGGGCCGCCTCCAGCTCCGCCCGCAGCGCCGGAAGCGCCGACAGATCCAGCACCGGGCCCTCGCCGAGGACCAGCGCCGCCCGAACCACGTTCCGCAACTGTCGAACATTGCCCGGCCAGGAGCATCGCGAGAACAGCTCCAGCATCTCCGGGTCCAGCCGGCGAATCTGCCGGCGTACCTCGCCGGCGTGCAGGTTCACGAAGTGCCACACCAGCGTCGGGATGTCCTCGGCGCGCTGTCGCAGGGGAGCCACGTGCAGGTGCACCCCGCCGAGGCGGTAGTACAGGTCAAGCCGGAAGCGCTTGCGGTCCACCTGACGGGTAAGGTCGCGGTTGGAGGTGCTTATGACCCGGACGTTGACGCGAACCGACTCGCTACCGCCCACCCGCTCGAAATCCTGCTGCTCCAGCACGCGCAGCAGCTCGGCCTGAAGCCGGGGGGTCGTCTCGGATATCTCGTCAAGAAGCAGCGTGCCTCCGTGAGCGCGTTCGAAGCGGCCCTTGCGCCGCGCGTAGGCCCCGGTAAACGCGCCCCGCTCATGGCCGAACAGCTCGCTCTCCAATAGCGATTCGCTGAGCGCCGCGCAGTTCACGTGGATGTAGGGCCCGCTGCTGCGCCTGCTGCGGCGGTGCACAAGATAGGAGACCAGCTCCTTGCCGGTACCGCTCTCGCCCGTTATCAGGACAGGCACGGAGGTCGGCGCGGCCCTGGTGGCCAGCCTGATCGTGCGGAGGAAATCGGGGCTCTCCCCCGCGATGAGGAACAGGCAGCGGCTGTCCTGCTGGGCCGAAGCGGCCAGCGGGACCTGGTGGTTGGGCAGCAGCGTGTCCACGAGGCGCTCGACGGCCCCGCGGTCCAGGGGCTTCGGCAGGAAATCATGGCAGCCCTCTCGCATCGCGCGGACGGCCGTCTCAATCGCGGGCCGGCCGCTGATCATGACCACCGGCGTCTCGGGCAGGCTTTCCCTGGCCTTCCGGAGCAACTGGAACTCTCTTCCGTCGGGCGACTCGAGCTCCACGAACACCAGACCCCATAGGAAGCTCTGCAATCTCTCGCCGGCTGCCTTCAGGTCCGCCGCCACCGTGCCGCGGACTCCCCGGCTGGCCAGCACCTCCAGCACCACCCGAGCCGTCTCGGAGACGCGCGTCACGACCATCACGTTGGGAAGTACCTGTTCGTCCATCACTCGCCTTCTGAGGCGGGGCCTGGTTGGCTGGCGGCGCTCAAGGCCGCGGGCGCAGTTGTCGCGCCGGCTCGAACTGCCGTCCGGGAGCCGCTGGTGCGCTTCCACTCTATGTGCCGCTCCATGGCCGCCGCCGCCTGGGCCCATTCCGAATCCGGACACTCCGCCGCCACGCGCCGGTAGAAGCCCACAGCCGCCTGCGGGTCCCTATCCCGCAGGCAGTTGCCCATCTGAAACAGGACCCAGTCCTTGCGTGGGCCCTCGGGTTTCCTGTTCAGGGCCACGTTGTAGACCCCGTACGCGCTGGCCAGCTGCTCGTCCTTGTACAGGCGGTCGGCCAGAGGGACAGCGTCGGCCAGGCCGGTGCCGGCGGCCTTTCTCAGCTCTGTCAGCGTATTGGGGTCGATGGGCACAACCGCAGGGGCCGCCGGCTGCGTCCGGCTCTGGGCACTTGGCGCAGGCTGGGTGGCGGCGGCCGCCATCTGTGTTGTCGGCGCCGGCTCGGAGACAATCGGCTTGGGCCTCAGTTGCATCGACCGCAGTTGTTCGGCCATCCTCTGAGTTTCCTCAGGCCCCGTCGTCGGGGTGGGGGGGGCGATGCTTGCCCGTCGCAGCTCCTGCATGCTCTGCCGCAGCGAGCCGCCGTCCGCGGCGGGCCGATCCTGCGCGAACGCAGCGGCACACCCGGCGGCGGCGACGGTGCAGCAGGCGATCCGGTACCAGCCCGCCTTGGTCATTGGCCCGTTGCCTCCTCCGGCGCCGGCGCGATGGCCGAGTAGGCCAACGCCGCGCTGCGGTAGTCCTGCTTTCGCACGTACGCATCCGCGAGGATCATGCCCGCGCTGCGGCGGACGTCCTGCGGACAGTCCGCCTTGAGCACTTCTTCCATGAGAGCCACCGCCTGGTCGATGTCACCGGATTTGATGCAGATCTCCGCCAACTCTCGCGCCGCGCGCCAGGCGAGCGGACCCGGCGCTATCTGAGGAAGCACCGCGGCCAGGCGATACCGCGCGTCGCCAAGCCTGCCGTCGGCCGCCAGACACCGGGCCATCTCCACCTCCAGCGAGGCCCCCAACTGCGGGCTGCTCACCAGGGACGCCTCGGCGCGGAGCACACCGGCCGCCTTATCCGCCAGGCCCATCTCCCGCAGAACCGACGCCTTCAGCAGAATCACCTCGCAGGCCTGAGACTCGGTCAGCGTCTCGCCTTCGAGGCTGCGCATGGCCCCCACCGCCCCGACGTGATCCTGCGCCCGCAGCAGCAGTTGGCCCAGCTCGATCGTCGTCTGGACCTTCTGGCTTCGGGCGGGGTCGGCCGCGAGCGAGTTGCGGAACGCTCCGACCGCGCCGGGTATATCTCCGACCGCGGCGGAGCTTCTGGCCAGCAGCAAGCACGCCTCGGAAAGCTCAGGGCCTTGGGTCTGCTCGGTGAGCTTCAGATACGTCCCAAGCCACTCGACCGCTTGCTTGCACTGGCCCTTGTCGTGCAGACACCTGCCCAGGTTCAGGGCCGCCTGCGTCTTGGACGACAGCGACAGGTCCAGGTAGTACAGCTTGCGAAGGGACCGGATCGCCTCGTCCAGCCGCCCCGCCTTCATCGCGGCCAGACCGAGGTGCAGGTGCGCCTGATCGTTGATCGGGTGGTCGGGGTAGAGGTCCAGGAGGCTCAGGAGGTCCTTGTTGGCCCCGGCATAGTCGCGGATTCCGATTCGGACCTTGGCCGACTGCATCAGGGCCTTCGGGCCCGCGCGAGACTGCGGGTAACGGCTCACCGTGAGCCTGAACTCCGCCAGCGCGCTGGGTTGGTCCCCCGCTGCGTCGTGCACGGCGCCCAGTATGAAGTGGGCGTCGGGCAGCCTGGCGTCGCGCGGGGCGCGCAGGAACAACCTGCGCCACATGGAGACGGCCTCTTTGCAGATCAGTTCTCTGCTGTCGATCAGCGACCGGCCCGCCTGCGGATCGTGGACGATGACCTCCCGCCCGGTGAACCTGGCCACCAGGCCCACCATCCCGCACGCAACCTCCGCAAGCCTCTGCTCGCCTGCCTCTGTGAACATCAGGGTGACGGACCTGCGCCTCGCCGAGGGGGCGACCCCGCTCCAGCGCACGTCGATTCCGGCCTCGGCGGCGAACCGCCCCAGCAGCTCTTCCAGGGGCGCCTGCGAGCACAACACGGAGTAGCGCCTGAAGCCGCCCTTGGAGATCCTGCGAACCTGCGCGCCCAGGGCCGCCCTGGCCAGTTCGGCCGTTCCCTGGTGAACGAGCTTGTACACATCCGCATCGCTGAGTCCGGCGAGCGGCTCGGCCGTCTGCGCGGACAGGTCCGGGACCTCGACGTTGCTGTTGCACAGCGGCAGCGCGTGGCGGCTCAGTGCCCAGGCGACGAGCACGTCACAGTCGGCCTCCAGCGCCGAAGGCTCGTCGAGCCAGCCGAGGGCGGCCACCGCAATGTAGGCCCGGGTTCGGGCGCTCAGCCATCGCGCCTCACGGGCATCGGCCACCGCCAGCATGCGATTGGCCACGGCGCGGACGATGGCCGAAACGCTCGCGTGAATCGAATGCAGGCGCCGGCGGCTGTCCTCGATGCGGCCCATGTGCCACAGGCACTGCGCCTGACGCAGTGCCAGCAGGTCGGCCACCATGCTGTCGGCCGGCCGGCTGGTCGTCGGCGCCAGCAGCCTGCGGTAAACCTCCAACGCCTGAGCATACTGCTTTGCGGCGAAGAGCCTCTCGGCCGTCGCCCAGGAGACGGCCTGTTCGAGCGTTTCGCAGACGCCCGGCGGCATGGGAGCGATGGGTGAGAACGATTCTCCGTCACGCCGAGCCCCCTCGGCGGTCTGTGGAAGGCCCCCCGTGGTGCCTGAACCTCGGACAAGTGTCAGCACCAGGCCGATGGCGAACAGCACCAGCGCCGTGTTAGCGAACAGCACCACCGGGACGATTGGAATTCGCTTCTTATCAGGAGGCGCCCCGGTCGGCCTGGAGGCGGCCTGGGCGCCGGCGCCGGGCGGCATCGAGGCGCCGCCCAAAGATGATGTTTGCTTGCTCTGTTGTTCTTCCATGCCGAACCCGCCAGACGGTTCACTCGCACCGAGCGCGACAACAGCCCCCGCGCAGGGGGCCGGGCGCATGCCTGCCGGGTGTGGTGACGGCTGGTGCAAGACCTGTGCCACACACGCCCCAGGCGCCCGGAGGCCGGCGAGCCCTGCTGAGCTTTGCAGTGCCCGAGCATCGGGTGTCCTGGCGGCCGGCGGCGGCCTGTCAATGCTCGGAGGCGTTACCTCGCCCGCGCAAAGGGCGATGAGGCCCGGCCACCGCAGTCAAGTCGCTGCCCGCTGGTGCGGATGCCCCCTATCCGGTCGGTGTCAGGAAATTATGCAGCCATGTCGCTTTCTTGGACACGGCCGACCCCGCCGCGCGGGAGCGCGAAGGCGCCCGGAGGGCCCGCTCGCAGCCTCGGGGCGCCCTCACCTTTACCCACATCTCTCTGGCAACCCATCTGTTTGTCCCGTAGGGACTTTCTGACAATAGCCCAGCGATTCATCGCTGGGAATGGAGGTCAATTGCGCAGCCGAGTCCCGTAGGGACGGGTGAGGTCCTCCTTGCTCCCAACGCTTCATTCGTCCCTGCGGGACTGCACTCATGGAGCGTATCCCATTACCCAGCAATGAATTGCTGGGCTACTATCGCGCCGTCCCTGCGGGACTT
>Ga0307380_10004865_pt1 | contig 17971 bp, 16 predicted proteins | sample UN3MG_FD_202239 | JGI IMG/M metagenome (GOLD analysis project Ga0307380, IMG submission 202239) | Soil microbial communities from Risofladan, Vaasa, Finland - UN-3 | ecosystem: Environmental > Terrestrial > Soil > Coastal area > Acid sulfate soil | place: Finland: Risofladan, Vaasa | collected...
CGCAGAGTTCTAAGGGCGATGCTCACCTCTGGCTGGCGCAGATCGGAGCCTCTTTCAATCTCGCGGGATGTGGCTTCTATGCCGCCTGCCAGATAGGCGATCATATTGGAGACCTTTCTCGGCACACCCAGGCTTTTCAGCGTCTCAACTACTTCGATATCTTTTTCGTCAAATCTCATTACGAATGATTCCTTCATTGTTATCTTCTCCCTTATTTGTACACCCTTGCAATAAATGAAGCACGTTATGATATAAATAGTTTATTTATGTCAAAAAAATTTTTACTATTATTACTACATTCAGTAAACACATTAAAAATAAATAACTTTGTAAAAATTTGAATTATCTTCTTTTTATCTTCTCGATAAAATGCCTCTTCTTCACCACTGCATTCATTGCTGCTCTGTCCACTGCAGCCGTCATCTCTTCTACATTTCTTTTCGCGTCCTGGCCCACCGCCTTTTTTATGGGCGTATAGGCAGCTTCCCGAAAGCGCGGGCTAAAGTCCGTAACTTTGCCGTCCATATGCAGCGTTGCGCCTTCTCCCGACTCCACAGTGCCGATCTCATCCACAGCCACGCCTGCTTCCCGAATGGCTCGGGCGATCTTTTCTGCCTCATCTTCGGGAGCGATGATGAGCAGGGCATCGATGGAGACACCCAGATAGTCGATCAACAGGTCGTCGAGCATCTCCAAAACCCGCGGACTTACCAGGCGTCGCATCTTTTCCTCCTCAAAGACCAGCTTAACCCCGGCAGTGTAGGAGATCTCCTTGGCATCGCCGCGAATGCCTCCGTTGGTCACATCGGTCATGGCATGAATGGTAAGGTCCTCCTTGAGCAGAGCTTCGCAGCCTTCCAGGAATTTGATGTTCAGGGTCTCTTCCACAACCTCATGCTGATCATAGTAAAGAGCAGCCGAGCAGACCGTTCCACCTCCGGCACCTTCACTCATCAGGATCACATCACCGGGCTTTGCACTCTTCCTGGGCGTGAGTTTATCTGAGACGCCCACTGCACCCACGCATCCGGTAAGCCGGTCGCCGATGACCATATCTCCGCCAATGCGAAGAGTGCTGCCGGTGACGAGAGGAACGCCGATCAGCTCCGAGACGGCAGCGATGCCGGCGATGTGGTCGAAGAGCTTGGAGACATCCCCATCATCGGCGAGATGAATGTCCGAGAGCAGAGCTACGGGCCTTGCGCCCATGACATAGACATCGCGCAGCGCGGCGCGAGTTACATGAAAGCCCGCCAGGAAAGGATAGTCGCTGAGGCGGGAATGCATGCCATCTACGGTGACAGTTATGTACTTTCCATCTGCTTTGACCACGCCCGAGTCGTCCAGCTGGCGGGAGTCCACCACGGCATCAGTCCGGCCGATGACCTCGGCAATCTTGGTATGTGTATAAAAATCGCCTGAGCCTCGCGAGCCTACTCCATAGTCGCCCATGGAGACGCCCACACCCTCCAACCGGAAGACATCACCCCGGGGATGTAGCGTAGCCTCTGCCTCCTCTAACACCGCCTCGGCCAGGATGAGGGCTTTATCCTCAGGTATTCCCTTTACCTCTCTGATCAATGAGATGAGCTTAGACTTTATTTCGGGATCCTTTCGTAGTAGTCCCCTCTTGGCAAATCCTTCCAGGTCCATGAGAGCAGCATTATCCTGCCCCCTAGAAAAGTTCATCTCCTGGCGAAGAGCCGCTCTAATTGATTTTTATCTATTGTCACCATCACCGGCCTTCCGTGCGGGCAGGTGAGAGGATTATTGCAGAGATAGAGCTTCTCGACAAGCCGCTTTATCTCCGCATAGTTTAGCTCTTTTCCCGATTTTATGGAGCCCTTGCAGGCCAGGAGCTTGAGGATCTCATCTTTATTCGTGGAATTGGGGCTGACCTTTCCTGAGGTGAAGAGGTCTCTTAAAATGTCGTGCACTGCCTCGGCGCTCTCCAGCCTGCGGCCTAAGGCTGGAACCGCTCGGACGGTGTAGCTATTTCCTCCAAAGGGCAAAATTTCAAAGCCTATGTCTTGCAGCGTCTCCTGCCAGGAGTTCATCATGATTTTCTCACTGGGAGAAAGCTCCAGGGAAATTGGCTGCACCAGCTCCTGGCGGATCTTTTTGCTGCTGTAGCGTTCTTGCAAGAGCTCGAAACGGATGCGCTCTGCAGCAGCATGCTGGTCGATGAGCACCAGACCTTCTTCGCTTTCCGCCACGATGTAAAGCTCTTTGATCTGGCCCAAGATCTTCAGACTGGGACGCTGCTGCTGCACCTTCGCAAGTGGCATCTCCAGAGGAAGGGTACTCTGCTCGCAGCTTTCGGCGATAGTAGCCTGCCTGGCTGGGGACACCGCTCCTTCATCTTCCTCTACCTCTCTTGCCACCTCACCAGGCCTCTCCATCGACGCGGACCGGGCATGTTCCTCCAGAGCCCTGGCCGCGGCACTGGTGAGTGCAGAGCCGATCTCTCCCTCATGCAAGAGGCGGATCTCTCTTTTAGCCGGGTGGACATTCACATCTACAAGCTGTGGATCTATCTTCAGAGAGACGACAGCCACCGGGCTCTTTCCCATAGGGATGATGTTTCTATAAGCCTCTCGTAGTGCCGCCTGAAGAGCCCGGGAAGAGACTGCCCTTCCGTTGACAAAGATGAATATCCTGTCAGGATTGCTTCGCACAGCCAGTGGATCGCCAACGACCCCGGCAAGGCTCCAGCCCTGGCCCTGTGCCTCTAGCCTGGCCATGCCCTTCAATGTCTTCAGGCCGAAGAGACGAAAGAGCACATCGTCCCAGCTTGACGATCTTATTGACTTGAAGATAGTGCGTTTGCCGGAGAATAGCTCAAAGGAGACGTCATAATGAATGATAGCCAGCTCCGTGACTATATCTGAGATATGAACAAGCTCCGCCTCCACCCCTTTGAGGTGCTTTCTTCTGGCAGGAACATTATAGAATAGGTTCCACACTGTGATGGTGGTGCCCACAGGAGTGCCGATCTCCTTTGTTTCTGTAATCTTGCCATCCTCCAGGCGAAGGTAGGTGCCGGAGAGTGAGCCTTTCGTCTTGGTTTTTACTTCTACGGATCCCGAGACGCTGGCTATGCTGGCCAAAGCCTCGCCCCGAAAGCCCAAGGTGGCGATATTCTCCAGATCTTTGGCTTCACTGATCTTGGATGTGGCATGCTTTTGAAAGGCTAAGGGTAAATCCTGGGAATCTATGCCGCAGCCGTCATCGGTTATTCTGATAAAGCTCTTTCCGCCATCTGCTACCTCTATCAACACCTTGCCGGCCCCTGCGTCGATTGAGTTTTCCACCAGTTCCTTGACCACAGAGGCGGGCCGCTCGATGACCTCTCCTGCTGCGATCTTGTTTATGGTATCATCGTCGAGAAGTCTAATCTTGGCCATCTCTCTCTCCCAGCCTCTTCTGGTATTCTGCAAGACAGCTTAGCGCCTTGAGGGGCGTTAGGGAATCTATGTCCAAGGCCCGGATCTCTTGCACAATCGGATCGTCCTTCTGGGGTTGCAGTATCACTCCTGCTTCTTTCTCTTCTTGAGAGGGTGCATCGAAGAATATGAGCTGGGTGTACCTGGAGGATTTCCTGGGCTTTTTATTGCCAGAAAGAGGTTCAATGACTGCCTCATTCTCGATCTCTTTCAGAATCTGGTCCGCCCGCTTTGTCACTGCCTCGGGAACGCCGGCCAGGCGGGCCACATGCACACCGTAGCTTTTGTCTGTTGCTCCCGGCACCACGGTACGCAGAAAAGTGATGGTTCCATTCTCTTCTTTTACAGCGATGCTGTAGTTTTTCACACCCGGCAGAATGCCTTCCAGCTGCGTTAGTTGATGATAGTGGGTGGCAAAGACGCACTTGCATTTGATGCTATTGTGCAAGAATTCCGAGATGGCCCAGGCCAAGGAGAGGCCGTCGAAGGTGCTGGTGCCGCGGCCCACCTCGTCCAGCAGCACCAGGCTATCTTTGCTGGCTGCACCCAGAATGGCGGCCAGCTCCGTCATCTCCACCATGAAGGTGCTCTGGCCGGCGGATAGATCATCATAAGCTCCCACGCGGGTGAAGATGCGGTCCACTAAAGAGAGCGAGGCGAAGGCCGCCGGCACAAAGGACCCGGCCTGAGCCATGATGACACAGAGCGCAATTTGCCGCATGAATGTGGATTTTCCGGCCATGTTGGGGCCGGTGAGAATGAGCAGCCGGTTATGATCATTATCCAAGAGCACATCGTTGGGCACAAAGCCGCCTCGCATGGCCCTGTCCAGAACGGGGTGCTTGCCGGCACGAAGGAATAGCTTTCCCTCACCATTGAACTGCGGCCTGACCAGTCCGCTTTCCGCAGCTGCTACTGCCAGGGCGACAAGTACATCAGTTTCCGCCAAAGCCATGGCCCTCTCCTGCACAGCGCGAGCCTGAGCAGCTACTTTATCGCGCACGCCAGCAAAGATCTCCTGCTCGAGAGATATGGACCTCTCCTGGGCGGATAGGACCTTGGATTCCATCTCTTTGAGCTCCGGAGTGATGAAGCGTTCGGCGTTGGCAAGCGTCTGCTTACGGATATAATCCTGCGGAACGAGGTGCAGGTTCGCGCGGGTGACCTCCAGAAAATAGCCGAAGACGTTGTTGTAGGCGATCTTAAGGGACTTGATGCCGGTCTTCTCCCTCTCCGAGCCTTCCAGGCGGGCTATCCAGCCCCGGCCGTCCCGCAAAAGGGAACGAAGCTGGTCGATCTCAGCGTCAAAGCCGTCTTTGATCACGCCCCCGTCTCGCAAATGAGTGGGCGGATCATCAACTATCGATCCTTCCAGGAGAGAGACGATCTCTTCGCAGGGGTCAAGCCGGCCTTGCAGTTCAACCAGATATGGGCAGGCAGCATTTTCCAGGATCTCTTGCAGCTTGGGCAGCCTTTGCAAGGTGTTTTTCAGCACCACCAGCTCTTTGGGACTGGCTGAGCCGCAGGAGACACGGCTCATCAGCCTCTCCAGATCGCAGGCGCCCTTCAGCTCCTCAACCAGGCTCTCCCGTAGCACGGAATTATTGTTCAGCTCTTCTATGGCGCAGTGCCTCCTGGCAATCGTCTCCAAAGAGAGCAGTGGCATCTGGATCCAACGGGCCAGGGTGCGAGCGCCCATGGGTGTCTTTGTCTTGCTTAAAAACTCCAGCAGCGTTCCTCGCCGGGTGCGGTCCCGGATGTTTTTCAAGATCTCCAAATTGCGAAGCGTGACCTCATCTAAAACCATGAATTCGGTACCAGAGTAGAAGCGGATGTCATGCAGGTGTCCCAGAGCATCGAAGTGAGCGGCATGCAGATAGGTGAGAACGGCTCCACAGGCGCGGACAGAGAGGGGCTTGTCAGCGAGGCGTAGCCTTTCCGCCCAGCCTGGGCCAAAGCGGTTTTCCAGGGCGACGGATGCGCTCTCGAGAGAAAAGCTGGCCTCATCCAGGATTTGCAGGCGTGCGGCATCCTGGTTGAGGGGAAAGGGCGCAATGCACTCAGCCGGCCGGAACTTGGCGATCTCCGATGCCAGCCGCTCTTCGGCAATCTCGGTGGTTAGAAACTCTCCAGTGGAGACGTCCAGAAAGGCCAGGCCCATCCTGCCTTCCTCTGCGACCACAGAGGCGAGAAAATTGTTGCTGGCCTCATCAAGCATGTCCGGCTCAATGATTGTGCCCGGGGTCACCACCCGAGTGATCTCCCTTTTTACCAGCCCTTTGGCCAGCTTGGGGTCCTCCACCTGATCGCAGATGGCCACTTTATGCCCGGCCCGGATGAGCTTGGCCAGGTAGGGCTCCAGGGCATGGTAGGGCACGCCTGCCAGAGGGATCTTGTTGCCCTCGTCGTCCTTTTGTCGGGAGGTAAGGGTGATATGCAGGTCGCGGGCGACTATGACCGCATCCTCGGCAAATGTTTCGTAAAAGTCACCCACCCGGAATAGCAGCAATGCATCTGGATACAGTTTTTTTTCCCGGTAATACTGCTCCATGAGGGGAGAGAGCTTGGACATAATCATCTTATGCTCGAGCTTCTCTTATCATATCGCTTTCGGTGCACGCTCGGCAAAGCTAAAGTGCATTGCCATCTTGAAAGCGATGCCCTGGCGTGATGGCATCGAGTCTTCCATGATTGCAACCTGGTAGGCGTACCAGTTGGTACTTTCACATTTTTTACATTCGATTTTTAGTATATTTGAATGGTGACACTAAGAGTTGCCGTGAAAAAATCACTCAATTAAACGTAAATATGATACTAATATTAAAAGTTAATAATAAATATAATAAAATAAATAATACAAATAATAAATATACAAATGCCGGTCTCACGGCATTTGATTTGCGTCTTATCTAGGTAGTCTTCTCGCCCTCGGCAGTTCCTGCCCAGGAGTCGCCGCTGGCAGAAGATGCCTGGTACTCCCCTGTGGCCCCGTCTGCGCTCAGATTGAGATTGAGCTTATACTGGACGATGGGATTCGTGGAGATCAGATTCAGTTCCAAGGTTGAATCTGCAATCACACCTGAGACTGCAACGTCCATAGTGCTGTTGCCTTCTTTGATCTTGCCCGCTCCATAGACATCATTTCCCTTCTGGAAAAGAGCCATGGCCAGATCCCTTACCACGCTGTCATTGAGGGTGAAATACCAGTTTCCGCCCACGGCAGCTACTTCCGGCTGAGCAGGGGGCAGCTCTGTATCAATGGCTGCAGTTGTGCTTTCGGTTGCCGCTGTCTCTTCTGCCGCAGTACTGGCTACTGCCTCTTCGCTGGCCGACTCTGCTTGAGTCCTGGAATCCTTAGCGCTGTTACCGCCACCGGTGAGTGTGCTGGGCATGGTCCAGTCCAGTGAGCTTTTATTCTTATCGAGTTCTCTTTGTGCCTGGGGTGTCGCTGCAAAGCCTGACGGATTCTTATATTCCGATACTTCTCCTGCGCTTATCATCTCATCTGCGTCATAGCTAGGATTACTCCAATCTACACAAAGAGCCGTCACCGCCAGGAAGGCAATAAACAGCAATGATGATAATATTAGCATTTTAAATCTCATGACATATCGACCTCTTATGAACGAATTTTGAAATCCTTATGAAGGATTCTATTTCTGATCAGGTTGACCCACTAGTGCCATTTTGGGGCATTCGCATTGTTTTGCATTTTGTAGTTGATAAGCTTAATGGTTATACGACAAACAACGTTATATCATTAAAAATTTAATAAATTATTAAAAAGAATCTGAGATTAAATCTAGTTGATCTTTCCCATGGCAATTCCCTTCCAGGGCACATAGATGGTACTGTAGCCATGATAGTCTCCTGAGAGAGATTTACCGTTCATGGTCAGAGAAAGACGGTAGAGCGTTAAGTCATCGGAGAGAACGTCCAAATTCAGCTTGTTTCCGGAGATGGTACCTGTTGCTGTCGCATTTTGAAGGCTGCTTCCTGTGGCGATTGTGCCCTTGCCGAATAGGACGTCGTTAGACTGGCTCATTTCCAACACCACACCTCGCTCCAGGCTGTCCAGCAGATTCAAGCTCCAGGTGCTGGTGGGGCTGAGGAGCCGCGCCTTGGGCTGGGAGGGCTGCTGGCTTGCCATAGATCCAGGCAGATTCTTTCCCGTAATCACCGGTGTAGCATTGCCTTTCTGGTCTTGCTGAACGGGACTGAAGATATCATCTCCCATAGTCTTTCTTATGTCTTGCATTGCCCCCGCGTTGGAGGGACCCAGCGGATCCTCCTGAGCCACCGCTAAGACCGCCAGGAAAATGAGGATCAAAATGGCTGCCAGAGATCTTGTATTAGTATATTTCATTTCTTAGCCTCCCCACAAGTCCGATAAATAATAGTCGACCTCCGATCTCGAACTAAGAGACAATAAACCTGGCGCTTTGTTCTGCAGCAAGAGACAAAAATTGAAAGTAAAATAAAAAAAACTCAGACTGGAAAAATGCTCAAGATAAAAAAAAGGGAGACCTCAGTCCGAGCTTGCTCTCTGCACCTCGATATTCTCTCCCTTCTTCATGCGCCTGATAATGCGCTTGGCCATCTCCGAGGACTTGGCTACCCGAATGTCTCCTCTTCTACCCACAGTGGCCGTGAAGACCGGCTCCTCGCCCACGTAGACTTCCACTGACTCTCCGGCCATGCCATCCAGCCAGATGATGAGGTGCTTGGCCGTCTCCTCAACCTTAGGAGTTGCAAGGCAAGCCACTTCATCCTGGGTGCGCACATCGATATGCAGTCCCAGGTTCTTCTCGATCTGGTCGATGTTCTTGCCGGCTTTGCCTATCACTCTAGCCGCTTCATCATGTGGTACGTGGATGACAGCAGATGAGTCGGTGAGCATCTCCACCTGGAAAGGCCCTCGCACGTGGTGCGCTATCTCCTTCTCAATCTCACGACTGGCCAGCTTCCAGGATGGCGATGGCTTCCGGGCTTCCTTGGACACGGCCATGACCACGATCTGCTCGCCATAGGAGTATAGCTCGTACTGCGCTTGGCCCGTCTCAAAGTCCTTGACCACAATCACCGGTCGGGCCAAATCCGCTTCCACCATGCCTGCGGGAACCTTGACCACGAACTCCACATCCAGGACATGGGTGACCTCACCCTTCTCAATGAAGATCACCGTGTCCACAACCTGCGGAATCATGCCCATATCCACGCGGCCGAGAAGGCGCTGCAGGGCATCGATGGGCTTGTTGGCATGCACTACTCCGATCATGCCTACGCCAGCCATTCGCATATCCGCGAAGACCTGGAAGTCGCGCGTCTTTCTGACCTCATCATAGATGGTGTAGTCCGGCCGGACCAAGAGCAAAATATCAGCTGATGCTTCCATGCTGCCCTCCAGCGGCCCGTATTGGGTAATCTCAGGGGGAACCTGCAGATCGCGAGGCGATTCCAGGGTCTTGACCACATAGTCGCAGCTCAAAAGATACTCGGCAACTCCTGCGGCAAAGGTGGACTTTCCCGATCCCGGCGGACCGGCGATGAGGAGGCCTCTCTGACCCTCCTTCAGCCTCTCTTTTAGCATGCTGCTATGCCGGTAAGAGTCAAAGCTTACCTTGGCCACAGGTCGAACGGCGGTTATCTCCAGGCCGTCGGAGAATGGGGGCTTGGCTATGGCGATTCTCATGGGCCCGAGCTGAATTATGGTGGCACCCATTTTCTCCATCTCTACATAGCCTTCCGGATCCGCTTTGGTCCTTTCGTAGATCTCGCGAGAGAGGTCTCTTAGCTCCCTTTCCGATAGCGGCCTCTCCCCCAAACGAACCAGGGAAAAGTCTCCTACCCGGCCGCGTTTGGCCATGGGGATGGCTCCCTCCTTGAGATGCACGGAAAGCGTATCCTCGGTGAAGTATTTCTCCAGAGACAGGGGCTTGATAGGATCGCGTTGCGGCCGGACATACTCCACATCCAGGCCCATGGCCTCCGCCACGCGAGATTGAACCTGATCGCTGGTAAGGAAAGAGGCGCCAAGCTCGAGAGCTACATCTCGAATCATGGCGTCAATCTCTCCTCCGCCGGCGAGCTTGATCTGGTCTAAATTGGGCCTGATGCCCACGTATTCCAGCTCAATTTTGCCTATCTTGGCCAGCTCAGAGAGCTTCCTTAATTCCTCCAATCCCCGGAGACCGATATCTCTCCCGTGGTTGGCTTGAGCTTCCAGCTCGGCTACCACGGCTTCGGGTACAACGATCCTGCGGCCCTGCAGCTCACCTGCTTTGATCTTGGCAGAGACCCTGCCATCAATTACCACACTGGTATCTGGCACTAACGGTTGCGCCATTGTCTAAAACATCCTTTAATCATCAATTATCATCTAAAGCTTAAATAAAGCTAGAGATATACTATATCCATCTTTCGCTTTTCGGCTATCCATTCCAGCACGTAGTCGATGTCCAGCTGCCTTCTGGTTTGCAGACTGGACTGTACCACCATGATGGGAGTGCTCTTCATAGACTCGGATATCTTCTGGGTGGCCACTGCCTCAAACCCAGGGTCGAGCCTTCTTAAGATGTACAGCTTCATGTCGCTGCAGGCAAAGCCTTCATCAGTTAGGTGTCCGAGTTCAATGCAGACCTTTCCCGGTGAGGATTGCAGCTGGAAGGCCACGCTATAGCTGGCAAATTTGCTTCGATCATAGAGCTTTCTCTCCTGAAAAGCAGGCCGCAGATCCTCTTCCATTATGGTTGTGCCCAAATTGATCAGATCCGCAGAAGCCTGGCAGGAATACTGGGTGCAGCCGGCCAGCTTGGAAGCCGTGAGGTTTTTTAAAGACGCTTGCTTGGCATGGCAGTATTCGCTGTCATCTACCGCCCAAAAGTCCCGGCTCAAAGGAAATGAGGCCAATGCATAATTGTCGCAGCTTTTGCACTTCATCCTGATAATAATTTCCTTATTCAGGAACGGCGCGATGCCCTCTAAGATGGCCAGAGCATCTGCGACGCGAAAGTCTGCTGCCTCTCCGAGGTTCCTCTTGGCTTCTCGGACCGCAAAGAGTATTTCATTCCTGTTATCCATAGGCTATCCTTCATACACCTGAGCCTACGCCCGGCGGCATGAACTCTATTCAAGAAGAGCATCTTACATAAGAACTTGCCGTGGCTCCGAAAGAGATATATTTGCTCGTCACTTTTTCGCGGAGAAGAGTAGATAAGCCCGCGAACTATAGGAGGTCAGCCCTTGAAAGAAATACGCTTACATGGTCGTGGCGGCCAGGGATCTGTCACTGCGGCCGAAATAATAGCCGTTGCGGCTTTTGAGGACAAGAGGTTCTCTCAGGCATTTCCGGCCTTTGGAGTAGAACGGAGAGGTGCGCCGGTAATGGCTTTTGCCAGAATTGCCGATAAGCCCATCCGGATCAGAAGTCAGATCTATGAGCCGGATTACGTCATTGTGCAGGATGTAACCTTGCTCGATGTGGTAGATGTGGCGGGAGGACTTAAGCCGACCGGGAAGATAATAATAAACACCGACCGGCCCAAGGAGACTCTCAAGCTTAAAACAGATGCAGAGATAATCACCATAGACGCTACCAAGATCGCCATGGAAATCCTGGGAAGGCCAATCGTCAACACCACCATGCTGGGTGCATTCTCTGGAGCCAGCAAAGAGGTGGGGCTGGAGAGCCTGAACAAAGCCATTTCTGAGCGTTTCAAAGGGGAGCTGGGCAAAAAGAACCTGCTCGCCATTAAAACCGCCTACGAGAGGGTATCTTAATGGCAATTAAAGCAGGGAGTTTGGTAGATCCGTGCAGCACCCGCATGACAAAGACCGGTGCCTGGCGGACGTTCGTGCCCGTATTCGATCAAGAGAAATGCATAAAATGCAGCCTCTGCGAGATCTACTGCCCCGAGGGCTGCATCCACCAGGAAGAAGGGCGCTTTGTCCCCGACCTGGACTACTGCAAAGGTTGCAGCGTGTGCGCTAACGAGTGCCCAAGAATGGCGATTACAATGGTCCTGGAGGAGAAGTGATGAGCAAGAAGACTGCCAATATGAAAGTGGTGGAGGGCTCTTATGCGGTGGCCCATGCAGTCATGTGCTGCCGGCCGGATGTGATCTCAGCCTACCCCATAACGCCTCAGACCCACATTGTGGAGAACCTCTCCCAAATGGTAGCTAATGGTGAGCTTGACAGCGAATTTCTTACCGTAGATTCCGAGTTCTCAGCCCTGTCCGTTTTAGTCGGGGCCAGCGCCTGCGGTGGCAGGAGCTACTCCTCGACCACTAGCCAGGGCCTGGCCCTGATGAATGAGGTCTTGTACAACGTTTCCGGTATGAGGCTACCTGTTGTTATGAACGTGGCCAACAGAGCCTTGGGCGCGCCGCTCAACATCTGGAACGATCAGCAGGATTCCATAGGCGCTCGCGATGTAGGATGGCTGCAAATCTATGTGGAGAATGTGCAGGAAGCAGTGGATGCCACGCTGCAGGCCTACAAGATTGCCGAGGATGCCCAGATCAGGACCCCCATCATGGTCTGCATGGATGGATTCATCTTAACCCACGTCTACGAGCCGGTAGAGCTTTTGGACAAGGAAATGGCCAAGGAGTTTCTGCCCGCCTACCAGCCGCCCGCTATCCTGGATCCGGCCAATCCCAAGACATTCGGAGCCTTCGCAGATCCCTCCACCTACACGGAGTTTCGCTACCAGCAGTTCGAGGCCCAGCTAAAGGCTCTGACGAAGATCGAGCTGGTTGCTCGCGAGTTTGAGGAGACCTTTGGAAGGTACTACGGAGGGCTCCTGGAAAGCTACTTTGTCGAGGACGCTGAGATAGTTATAGTCACCTTGGGTTCAGTCATAGGCACCATCAAGGATGCAATCGATGCCATGCGATCTGAGGGCAAGAAGGTCGGCCTGGTAAAGGTGCGAAGCTATCGGCCCTTCCCTGCCCAAGCTCTGCGAAAGGCCCTGAAAGATGCAAGCGTAATTGCCGTTGTGGAGAAAGATGTCACTATCGGATGCGAAGCCGGTCTGGTGACGGACCTGAAGGCAGCCTTCTACAACAGCAATATCAGAACGCCCATCATCGGCTTTGCCGCGGGTCTGGGAGGTCGCGATATCACAGTCAAGGATATCAGTAAAATCGTGGCCAAGGCAGAGGCCGCCCGAAAAGGAATAGAATCCGAGTTCGAATTCCTGGATCTGAGGACGGAGATCCTTTAGGAGGCAGAAGAAAATGGAAAAATCTTTGCTGGCACCAGGGCACAGGGCCTGCGCAGGATGCGCCATGCCCACCACCATCAGACTGGTACTAGATGCTGCGGGACCTAATACCATTGTGGTCTCGCCCACAGGCTGCCTGGAGGTTACTACTACACCTTTCCCGGAGAGCGCCTGGTGTGTTCCCTGGGTTCACTCCTTATTCGAGAATGCTGCAGCCGTCGCTTCAGGCGTGGAGGTTATGCTCAAGCGCAAGGGTAAGGACACTAACGTCATAGTGATAGGCGGAGATGGGAGCACCTTTGATATCGGCATAGGCTCCAACTCAGGTATGTTCGAGCGCGGGCATAAGATTCTCTATGTCTGCTACGACAACGAGGCCTACATGAACACGGGTGTGCAGAGAAGCGGATCTACGCCCTTCTGTGCGAATACCACCACCACGCCGTCAGGCAGCCAGAGCCAGGGCAATCCCCGGCCCAAGAAGGATATGCCTGCCATCGCTTTGGCCCACAAGGTTCCCTACGTGGCTACCGCCTCTGTGGCCTATCCTGTGGATCTGAGACGAAAGGTTAAGAAGGCCCTGCAGGTGAACGGGCCGTCCTATATTCAGGTCAATGCGCCCTGCATCACTGGCTGGACCTTTGAAGCCGGCACCATGATTGAGCTGGCGCGCCTGGCAGTGGAGACCGGCCTGTGGCCGCTCACGGAATACGAAAACGGAGAGCTGACTGGGGTCAAGAAGGTACGCCGGCCCAAGCTAACACAAGAGTATCTCAAGCTGCAAGGCCGCTACAAGCACCTCTTCAAGAAGGCGGAATGTGCAGATATGCTGGGCAAGATCCAGGCCATGGCGGATGCGAATATCGCCAAGTACAAGCTGGTTGACTAGACATGTATGTGGGCCGAATAGTCGTAGTAGGCCGTAGCCAGGGAAGGAGCTTTGTAGCCTACAGAGTCTCCTCCCGCTCTTTTCCTAACAGGAGGGCAGAGGTGCGCGGCAAGAGCATTCTCGTCTCGCCCGTGGACAGCGCCGACCTGGCCAAGAATCCTTACATCGCTTACAACTGCATCCGTGTCCAGGGCGATATCGCCGTTGTAACCAATGGCACTCATACCGACATGATCCTGGAGAGAATCGAGGACGGGCAAAAGCCCCTCGATGCACTGGCCACCAGCCTGGTGGCTTATGGCTATGAGAGGGACGAGCTTGACACTCCACGCATTGCGGGCGCGGTACGAGGAGATCGGGCGTGGCTAGGCATAGCCAAAAGGGATGAGTATCGAGCTAAGGAGCTGCAGCTGGTGGACGGGCAGGGCATTTTGGTCGCGACTTATGAGAAGACCGACTTTGAGGTCGCAGCACTTGGCGGTAGCAGTGCCGGCGAGATTGCCCGACTGGCGTTTGATCTGCCCTTAGAGAGACCAGTCTGCGCGGCAGCAGCCTACTCCCAGTCGGTGGGGCAGGGCAGCGAATATGATCTGGCGGTTTACAATCCGTTGTAGAAGGATGTAGTAGAGGGATGATATGGAGATCAATGGTGTTCAGATAGACGATACCTTTGCGGAAGGCTTTCCCATAAAGATGGCAAGGGTGCAAATTACAGCCGTAACGGAGCGCTGGGCGCTCGAAGCGGCACGTGAAGCCACGGGATTTGGCACGTCCGTAATAGGGTGCTCCGCAGAGGCGGGTATCGAGTGCATTGTAGGGGGAGAAGAGACACCTGACGGCAGGCCGGGGGTCAATATTCTGATCTGCAATATGGGCTACAAGAACCTGGAGAACTCACTTCTCTTCCGCTTGGGCCAGTGCGTGCTGACTGCACCTACTACTGCCGCTTTTTCCGGCATGCCGGATGCTGAGAAGCAATTTGATACCGGCAAGAAGCTCAGCTTCTTTGGCGACGGCTACCAAAAGCAAGCTGAGATGTATGGCAGGAATGTCTGGAAGATTCCGCTTATGTCCGGTGACTTCATCATCGAGCAGAATTTTGGAGCAGTTGACGCAATTGCGGGCGGCAATTTCCTGATCCTTGCCCAAAACCAGGCAGCAGGCCTGATGGCTGCCGAGGCGGCCGTAAATGCCATCGGCAAACTCAAGGGCACTATTACTCCCTTTCCGGGAGGCGTTGTGGCCAGCGGCTCCAAGGTGGGCTCCAAGTACAAGTTCCTGAAAGCCTCCACCAACACAGCATTCTGCACCTCTCTGCGCGAGGACGGAGTCTGCACATTAGCTGAGGACGTCTCGGCCGTCTTTGAGATTGTCATCAACGGAACGAGCAAAGAGGCCATTTCCGCAGCCATGAAGGCGGGCATTAATGCCGCCTGCCATGTGCCCGGTGTCTTGAAGATTACAGCCGCCAACTACGAAGGAAAGCTCGGCTCTCACCAGTTCCCTCTGCATGTGGTGCTGGAGTAGGGCTGCAATCTTATTTTTTGGCAACTTCCTACTTCTATATTAATTTTATTATGTGTTGATCTTCCCATAAAGTGCATGCTTTGTTGAAACTGCTTTGATAGGATTTATTAGGCAATGGGCAAGGAACCTTCTGGAGATGAGATAAACGATGACAGCCCAAGAGATCATTGATGCTCAGGAAAAGATAAAGATCTGGTTGGTCCAGGAAGGGCTCTTCAAGGAAGAGCACGAGGCGGAGAATCTCTACTTTCAGCTATCAGCAGAGTTTCCCGCAAAGTCCGGTCGGCATCTATCCATCATTCAGCCCAAGAACCATGAGGACATGATAGTAGTGTTCAGTCGGATAAAGCTGGCCGACGCGCACCAGAAGGCGATGGCCTCTATGCCTCCTAAGAGTAAGGAGCGATTGCTCTGGCAGATGCGCTATGATCTGCTCTTTCAGGATTCCAGCTTTGAGATCGAGCCGGGAGAAAGCGATCTGCAGAGCATTCGCTTTATGCGAGAGATCTATTATGACGGTCTGACCAAGAACAAGCTGATGGAAGCCATCCGGGAGAACTTCAAATGCGAGCTTTACGTAGTCTGGAAGTTCCAGGAGATCTTTGGGGAAGGTCAGACAAGCAGGGTCTCTGGCCCGCCTGAGCCCATGTACAGCTAAGGGGTTGACTGGAGATAAAATATCCAAATTTTGGCCCGCATAGCCAGAAAATAGCTATCATCAAACGAGGAAATTTCAGACATGCCTCTGGAAATGCGTAAATTATCTCCCGTCAACGACCAAGGCGAGATCGGGGGGCAATTAGCTGGAAGCTAGCAGCAAAAAAAAAGCCAGGGAAAAAAAAGAGAACGCCAATTAAGCTTTTAGGATATCTCATAAGTCATGGTCACGCTGGCCGTGATCTCCATTTTTCCGGGCTGAATTGGCGTGCCAATGTCAAACGCGACGTTCCTGGAAGCTGCCGCAACGTATCCGTAGCCCTCAGAGATTTCCAGCACACGTCCCAGATTCACGCCCGCTGCCTTGGCGGCAATCTCCGCTTTCCTTCGGGCGTCCTCAATGGCCAATGTCAGAGCCTGGTCTTTTTGCGGCTGGGGATCTGACAGGTCGAAGCTGACCTCCTGGATACTGTTTGAACCTGCCGATACAGCGGCATCCAATACCTTTCCCACATCTGTGGTATTGTTCAGGTCCACGGTTACGATGTTCGAAGCCAGAAACTCCGGGACTTTTTGCTTCTCCTGTGACATGACTGGCTCATCTTGAGAAGCTGTGCCCAGGCTATAGCTGCTGGTCTGAATTTCATTTCCGGCAATTCCCGCGGCTAGCAATGCTGCAATGGTCTCATTCATCAGCCGGGCATTTTCAGCCACAGCGTTAGCAGCGCTGGCGTCTCGTGTCTGCACGCCCAGCACAACAGTCGCCTTGTCAGGAGCCGCGCTCGCTTTAGCTTCCCCCTGCACTATCAGCTTGGACACATTATTCTCCGCAGCAGTAGCAAAAGGAACTGCGAGAAACAAGAGAATTATCCCCAGAAACACTATGTGCATATTTTTCATGAAGATCCCCTTAATATAATCGGTCTAAAAAGGTTTATAGATTATGCTTGCAAGACGTTCGATGACCAATGTCGAGAATATAATTTAAACATATTTAATAAAAATAGTGATTTTTAACTCATATTTCAAACTCATATGTTACAATTACGTACGAAGTGACATCCACCATGCCGAGCGGTGCTAAGCTGCTATAGTAATCGGTAAGGGCAACCGGATAGCCATAATCGGAAATATCCACTACTTTTCCCAGGCGCACTCCTTCTGCGGCTGCCATTCCTGCAGCATTCTCTTTGGCATTGGCCACCGCTTTTTGGCGAGCTTCAGCCGCAGCCTTACTGGCATCGCTTAGACCATATCCTGCCACATAAGCCTGGGCCCCGGCAGAACGAGCCACATCCAGCACTTGGTTAATCCTAGACTCATCCGTGCTCCTGAGCCGGATGACAGTCGATCGCTCCAGGGAGGAAGCTTGCTGAGTATTATTCTCGCATACCGTGCTATTGTTCACTCTCTTGCAGACCTTGCTGGTTGACTGAAAGCTGGAAACTCCGCTGGACTGGCCGGGCAAAATCTCCTCATCTTTGACGCCCGCTGTCTTCAGGGCATCGATTACCAGGTCCATCTTCTCCTGGACAGATGCCTGGGCTTCTGTCATATTTTCAATGCCGCTCTCCACGGAGACGGAGATGGTCGCAGTATCCGCAGGAACTGTCACCGTTCCCTCGCCTACAATGGTCAGAGTAGGATTCGTGCCCAATGCTACGGCGGGGAGGATGGCGGTGATCATAACGCTGAATATTATAACTAACCACTTCATGTAATCCCCAAGGTAAGATGTCACGCAAAGATATTAAAAAGCTCGCTCGAACGATGCACGCTAACAAATTGTTTTTAAATTTAAAACCTTTCTGCCTTTATTACATCGGGAGCGCGGAGGGTCACGAATACCCCGACCTTCAGGTCGGGGATGAAGTGAACCCTCGCCCGGTTTTCATATTTTCTTAAATTTGATTAACAAGGACTCTCTGGGAACCGAAAACAGACTCACGATAATTCTGATCAAGGGGGATCTGGGCAACGAAAGCTCGACGATTTCTGGATTCCATAAAACCGGGCGTGAGGGCGTGCGGCCCGAAGCATACCCCATCCTTTAGGGTGGGGTGGCCGCACGCAGTTTGATTTCAGAAAAATTTAATGTAACTATCCAGCCACCCATCTAAGCCCTATTTTTCTTCCAAAACTTCATGAATCATAATTTGGATAATCAACCCAAAATTTAAATATTAATGATACTCACATAACCGTAATAATGGAGGGGCGCAA
>Ga0307380_10004866_pt1 | contig 17970 bp, 17 predicted proteins | sample UN3MG_FD_202239 | JGI IMG/M metagenome (GOLD analysis project Ga0307380, IMG submission 202239) | Soil microbial communities from Risofladan, Vaasa, Finland - UN-3 | ecosystem: Environmental > Terrestrial > Soil > Coastal area > Acid sulfate soil | place: Finland: Risofladan, Vaasa | collected...
CGCAGGACCACATCCATGTTGCGCCGACACTAGATCTGTTCCGGCCTCCGTGCGCCGATCAGTCGTCGAAGACCGAGGGCCGCTGGCCGAACACGGCGACCGCTTGGCGCAATGGCACCAGATCGCTGCCACCGCGGCGCCCTTCGGCGGCAGCGATCGCATGCCGTGCGATCTCGCGGGCGTGGTCGAGTTCGGCGCGGAGTCGGGCGTTCTCGATCTCGAGGTGCATCACCCGCCGGATGCCCTCGAGGTTCATGCCCGCGTCGGTGAGTTCGGAGATGCGCTTCAAGATGGCGATGTCGGCGTCGCTGTACCGCCGGTTGCCGCCATCGGTACGAGCTGGGGTGACCAGACCCCGGCGCTCGTAGATGCGCAGCGTCTGAGGATGCATCCCAGCGAGTTCCGCGGCCACCGAGATCACATAGACCGCCCGCGTCTCGGATCGTTCGTTCTCGTGTGTGGTCATGCCAGTGAACTCCTCGGATTCACCGTAGTCGCCGCGGCCAGCTGCTCGATCGCCTCACGTTGTGCGTCGGTCAGGTCGGTCGGGACGTGCACGTTCACGGTGACGATCAGATCACCCGTGTGCTTCGAGGTCTCGATCCCCTTGCCGCGCACCCGGTGCCGGCTTCCCGTCTGGGTACCGGGCTTGAGTCGCAACGTGACACGGGGCCCGTCCAAGGTCGGAATGTCGATGTCGCCACCCAGCGCTGCTTCGGCGACGGTGACCGGGACCGACACGGTGAGGTTGTCACCGCTTCGGCCGAACAGGGGATGCGGTGTGACCCTGAGTTCGACGAGCAGGTCGCCGGCGGGGCCGCCGTTGCGGCCCGGCCCGCCGCGCCCCTTGAGGCGAATGGTCTGTCCGTCCTTCACCCCGGGGGGGATGCGGGTCTTGACCTCACGTTGACGCTTCTCCTGCCCGGTGCCGCGACACGTCGGGCAGGGGTCTTCGATCCGACTTCCCTGGCCACCGCACACTCGGCACGGCGCCGAGAACGAGAAGCCCCCCTGGTTGTCGTCGACCACGCCGCGACCGCCGCAGGCCGAACACATCACCGGCGACGTACCGGGCTTGGCGCCGGACCCGTGACAGGTCGAGCACTGCGCATCGGTGGTGAGGAAGAGCGTGGTGGTGATGCCGTGGACGGCATCTTTGAAGTCGACCGTCAGCTGTGCAGTGATGTCGGCACCGCGACGCGGCCCGACACCGGACGCTGCCCCGGACCGACCACGTCCCTGTCCGGCGCGTCCGAACATCGAACCGAACAGGTCACCGAGGCCGCCGTCGCCACCCATGTTCTCGACGTTGAACGTGAAGCCGCCGGGAGCACCGCGGCCCCCGGTTGCGCCCATGCCCGACATCGGGCCCATTGCTCGGACCTCGTCGTACTCCTTGCGTTTGGCGTCGTCACCGAGCACGTCGTAGGCGTTTGCGAGGTCCTTGAACTTCTCCTCGGCGGCGGCATCGCCAGGATTCTTGTCGGGGTGCAGATCACGCGCGAGCTTGCGATAGGCCTTGGTGATCTCCTTGGCCGTCGCGCCCTTGTCGACGCCGAGCGTCTGGTAGTAGTCCTTTTCGAACCATTCGCGTTGTGCGCTCATGGGAAATCACCTCCTCGTCGATTCGTCGCCGGTCGCTCAGTCCCTCGTCTTGACCATGGCGGCTCGAAGCATCTTGCCCTTCCAGGTGTAGCCGCTGCGCAGTACCTCGGAGACGATCGGCTCGCCACCATCACCCGGCTCGTGCGCCACCGCCTCGGCGAACTCCGGATCGAATGGTTGGCCCTCGAGGTCCAACGCCTCGAGGCCGTGCTTCTTCAGCTCGACCAACATCTGGTTGAGCAGTGGTCCGACCTCGTCCGGATGTCGGACGAACGCCGCCTCGGCGGCATCGAGCACCGGCAACAGCGCTTCGGCGAGTCGACCCGAGGCCCGGTCGGCCTCGGCGAGCGACTGCGCGGCAGACCGCTTGCGGTAGTTGTCGAAGTCGGCCTGGATGCGCTGCGCCATTCCCTTGTATTCCTCGCGTTCGGCAAGGAGTACCGGGACGTCGACGTCGGAGAAGTCGATCTCGCCCACGATGAGGTCGAACTCGTCGGTGTCATCGCCTTCGTCGCCCTCGAGTGGCTGCATCGAATCGGCGATGTCGCCGATCTCGGCGCCGCGTTCGAGCCCGCCGTCGGGCGCCGCGGCCGAGGGGTCACGGGGCTCGGGTGGATCGACCATGTCGCCGTCCATGGCCAGGTCAGGCCTTCTCGTCGTCGTCGACGATCTCGGCATCGACGATGTCGTCGTCGTTCACCGAACCAGCTCCGGTGTCCTGGCCCGACGCTGACGTGCCATCGGCGCCCGAGTCTCGAGCGGCAGCCTCGTACAGCTTCTGACTGAACGCCTGGCTCGCCGACATCAAGGTGTCGGTCGCTGCCTTGATGGCGTCGGTGTCGTTGCCCTCCATCGCCTTCTTCAGATCGGCGAGCGGCTGCTCGACAGCCTCCTTCTCCTCGGCCGAGACCTTGTCGCCTTGCTCACGCAACACTTTTTCGGTCTGGTACACGATCGAGTCGGCGTTGTTGCGGACTTCGGCCTCGTCGCGGCGCTTGCGGTCGTCCTCGGCATGTGCCTCGGCGTCCTTCACCATCTGTTCGATGTCGTTCTTGTCGAGCGTGGACTGCCCGGTGATCGTCATCGACTGTTCCTTGTTGGTCGCACGGTCCTTGGCCGACACGTGGACGATGCCGTTGGCGTCGATGTCGAAGGTGACCTCGATCTGCGGCACGCCACGCGGGGCGGGCGGCAGGTCGACGAGCTGGAACTTGCCGAGGGTCTTGTTGTAGCTGGCCATCTCGCGCTCGCCTTGGATCACGTGGATCTCGACCGACGGCTGGCTGTCCTCCGCGGTGGTGAACACCTCGGTGCGCTTGGTGGGAATCGTGGTGTTGCGCTCGATGAGCTTGGTCATCACGCCACCCTTGGTCTCGATGCCGAGGCTCAGCGGGGTGACGTCGAGCAGCAGCACGTCCTTGACGTCGCCGCGAAGGACGCCGGCCTGCACCGCCGCGCCGATCGCAACCACCTCGTCGGGGTTGACCGTCTTGTTCGGCTCCTTGCTGGTCAGGCTCTGCACCAGATCGGTGACCGCCGGCATGCGGGTCGAGCCCCCGACGAGGATCACATGGTGCAGATCGCCCTTCGAGACGCCGGCGTCCTTCAATGCCTGCTCGAACGGGATGCGGCAACGCTCCATCAGGTCGGAGGTCATCTCCTGGAACTTCGAGCGCGACAGCGACTCGTCGAGGTGGAGGGGCCCGTCGGCCGTCGCTGTGATGAAGGGCAGGTTGATCTGAGTCTGCTGCACCTGGCTCAGTTCGATCTTGGCCTTCTCCGCAGCTTCCTGCAGACGCTGGGACGCCATGCGGTCGACGCTCAGGTCGACGCCGTGCGCGGCCTTGAACTGCTGGACGAGCCAGTCGACGATGCGCTGATCCCAATCGTCACCACCGAGGTCGGTGTCGCCGTGGGTCGACTTGACCTCGAACACGCCGTCACCGATCTCGAGCACCGACACGTCGAAGGTGCCGCCGCCGAGGTCGAACACGAGGATCGTCTCGTCCTCGGTGCTCTTGTCGAGACCGTAGGCGAGCGCCGCTGCGGTCGGCTCGTTGATGATGCGCAGCACTTCGAGACCGGCGATCGTGCCGGCTTCCTTGGTGGCGGTGCGCTGTGCGTCGTCGAAGTAGGCAGGGACGGTGATGACGGCCTGGGTCACGGTGTCGCCCAGGTAGGCCTCGGCGTCGCGCTTGAGCTTCATCAGCGTGCGTGCCGAGATCTCCTGCGGGGTGTAGGTCTTGCCGTCGATGTCGTCGGACTTCCAGCCCTCGCCCATGTGGCGCTTGATCGAGCGGAACGTGCGATCGGGGTTGGTGATCGCTTGACGCTTGGCGACCTCACCGACGAGCACTTCGCCGGACTTCGAGAAGGCCACGACGGACGGCGTGGTGCGGGCGCCTTCGGAGTTGGGGATGACGACGGGTTCGCCACCTTCGAGAACGGCGACAACCGAGTTGGTGGTTCCGAGGTCGATGCCGACTGCCTTGGCCATGGTGTTGCTCCTCTTCCCGGCGGCTGCCAGGGGTCTGTTCTTGGGGGATGGGGGGGTGAACGATCAGTGGTACGGCCCCCACGATATGGCCACCTCAATCCGATCGCAACGTCCGAGTGAGAAAACTTGAGTCTCCTCGACTCAAGTTATGGAGCCTGCTCCTCGATGAGGAATTCCGGGCCGAACGAGTGCGGCAACAGCTCCGCCATCGCGCTCGACCACGTCGCGCCGGACGCCGCCACCGAGTGCACGACCACATCGGGACCGGCGAACTCACGGAGTCGTTGTCGGCACCCACCGCATGGGGTGCCCGGCTGATCGCCGTCGGTCACGACCACGACCTCGGCGATCTCGCGTTCTCCGCCCGCCACCATTGCCGCGATCGCCCCCGCCTCGGCGCACGACCCGAGTGGGTATGCGGCATTCTCGACGTTGCAGCCCACGACGACCGCACCCGAGGTAGTGCGGATCGCTGCGCCGACCCGGTAGTTCGAGTACGGACAGTACGCCTGCAGGTGGACCCTCCGGGCCGCCGCCACCAGCTCCGAATCGGGTTCGCGAACGCTCATCACCCCATCATGGCGCCCGCGGTCGTCACGCGAGCCGAAATCCGCGCGAATCGTCGAGTCGAGCGCGACACACGAGGCAGATGCCTGATTGGTGCTGAGTCGATCAGCTGGGGAAGCCGCCGGGATGCGTGCGCTGCCATTCCCAATGATCGACGCACATGTTGTCGATCGTGCGTTCCGCCCGCCATCCGAGCTCGCGCTCGGCCTTCGACACATCAGCGAAGGACACGGGCTGATCGCCCGGCCGACGCCCGACGACGCGACGAGGGATGGGGTGTCCGACGGCGCGCTCGACAGCAGCGATCATCTCGAACACCGAGGTCCCACGACCAGTGCCCAGGTTCCACGTGTGCACGCCTGGCTCCTCTGCGAGCCGCCGCAGCGCCGCGACGTGTCCGCGGGCAAGATCGACGACGTGGATGTAGTCGCGAATACAGGTGCCGTCGGGTGTGTCGTAGTCATCGCCGAAGACCGACAGTTCGGCGAGCTTGCCGACGGCGACCTGCATGACGAACGGCATGAGGTTGTTCGGGATACCAGCGGGATCCTCGCCGATGCGGCCGCTGTCGTGAGCACCGACCGGGTTGAAGTACCGAAGCAACGCCACGGCCAAGTCGGCGTCTGCTCGACCGGCGGCAGTCAGCATCCGCTCGATCATGAACTTCGTCTCGCCGTACGGATTCGTCGGCCCAGCTGCGCCGTCCTCGTGCAGCGGCACCTGCGCATCGGGGCTGTACACCGTGGCCGATGACGAGAAGACGAGCCGCTTGACGCCGTGCGACGCCATCGTCTCGGCCAGCGTCAGCGTGGTGCCGAGGTTGACGCGGAAGTAGCGCAACGGCTCGGCGACGGACTCGCCGACAGCCTTCAGCCCGGCGAAGTGGATGACGCCGTCGATCGGCTGAGCGGCGAACACCGACCCGAGTGCGACTGGATCGGCGACGTCGATCCGATGGAACACGATCGAGCGACCGGCGATTGCCGCTGCCTCGGAGACCGCATGCTCCGAGCCGTTGGACAGGTCATCGACAACGACGACGTCGTAGCCGGCCTCCATGAGCGCAACACACGTGTGGCTGCCGATGTAGCCGGCGCCACCGGTGACCAGGATCGTCTCCATGCGCGCCATTCGACCACATGCGGCCCGGTCGGGGTCACATCGTCAGATCTCGGCGAGTCGGTACAGCAGGCCGGTCAGCGACATGCCATCGTGGACCCTGCCGGCGCGGAGCTCGGAGCGGACGGTGTCCCACGGCACCCACTCGATCCGCTCGGCCTCGTCGGAGTCGGCGGGGGCGCCCACGTAGGTTGCCGTCGTCGCCAGGAACACGTTGAAGATCGCGTCGCTCGTCCCGTTCTGGGGGCAGTACGAGATCAGCGGCATCAGCGCGCCGGGCTGCCATCCGGTCTCCTCGAGCGTCTCGCGGGCACCGGCCTCGATCGGTGTCTCGCCCGCGTCGACGTGACCGGCGGGCAGCTCCCAGCCCCACGTGTCGGTGGCGAACCGGTGGCGCCACAACAGCAACACACCACGTTCGGGATCGTCGACGACCACTCCGGACGCCTCGGCCGGCATTCGCAACACGTGGTGTTCGAACCGGGCGCCGCTGGGCAGTTCGACATCGACGAGGCAGACCCGCATCCACTCGCTGTCGTAGATCGTCCGCTCGCCGTGCACCGTCCACTCCATCGCCCGCACTCTACGACCGGCAACCACCGTGGTTCCGGGAGACCCGGGCTCGGGGAACCAGGTGCCCGGTCAGATACCGAGGACGAGCGTGACGGCGATCGGGGTCACGATCAGGGTGACCAGGGTCAATGGCGCGCCGACGATCGTGAAGTCGCGGAACTTGTAGCCGCCGAGGCCGTACACCATCAGATTGGTCTGATAGCCGATCGGTGACAGGAACGAACATGAGGCGCCGATCAGCACGACGATTGCGAACGACCGGGGGTCGAGGCCTGCCTCGACTGCGGTGGCCATCGCCACCGGCAGCATCAGCGCGGCAGCTGCGTTGTTCGAGAGGAGTTCGGTCAGGATCATCGTGGCGACCAGCACGGCGACCAGTCGCCCGACGTCGCCGAACGGGTCGCCGAGGCTGCCGAGGACCGTGGCCATTTCGGCGGCGAGCCCGCTGACAGCGACGGCGGTGCCGAGACTGATCGACATCGCGATCGTGAGCACGACATTCAGGTTCACTGCTCGCCGCGCCTCGGTGACGCTGATCACCTTCGTCGCCATGAGTACGACGGCGGCGAGCAGCGACGCCTCCATGAGGTCGACCAGGTTCGTGACGACCGCAGCGATCATGGCGACGATGGCGAGGATCACCACGCCGGCTCGATTGCGACGCGCTGGCGCCGGCGCGTCGAGCGATGCGATCACGCTGAAGTCGCCGTGGCCGCGCCACTGACGTTCGAACTCGGGGGTGGCCAGCACGAGCAGCACGTCGCCGGGCCGGAGCCCGACGGTGCCGAGCTTGCCGGGCAGGTCGTCGTCGTGGCGTCGGATGGCGAGGACGGCGGCGTCGTAACGCGTGCGGAACCCCGCGTCACGCAGGGTGCTGCCGGCCAGTTCGGAACGCTCGGACACCACCGCTTCGAACAGCCCGGCATCGGGGCGGTCGCCGGCACCGACCAAGTGGGCGTCCTCAGCGCTCGACAATCCCCGAATCTCGAGCAGATCGACGACGTCAACCACATCGCCGGCGAAGTAGCAGACGTCGCCGGCATTCAGCATCGTGCCGGGCCGCGCCGGAACGACCGTGCCGGCGCGTTCGACGCCGGCGAGGAACACCCCATGCAGGTGCCGAAGCCCGGCTCCGTCGATCGTCTGACCGACGAGGGGGCCGGCGCCGTCGACGCGCAACGCGATCGTGTAGGGCTGAGCGGCGGCGGCGTCGTCGACTCCGTCGCCGCGCCGATTTCGAAGCAGTCGAGGAGCCGTGAGCACGAGCACTGCGATGCCGACCGCTGCCACCGGCAGGCCGACCCCAGTGATCTCGAAGACACCGAGGGGAGCGCCGCCCTGCGCGACGAGGAGGTCGGAGACGACCAGGTTCGTCGACGTGCCGATGACGGTGACCACTCCACCGAACACCGCTGCATACGACAACGGGATCAGATACGGCGACGCCGATACCCCTGAGCGACGACACCACGTGACGACACGCGGAGCGGCGAGCGCGACCAACGGCGTGTTCGGCAGAACGGCCGACAGGGCGCCACTGGCCATCGAGAGTCGGCCGAGGCGAGCGCGACGCCCGGCGGCGGCGCCACTCGACGCTCCACGGGCACGAGACGATCCCTCGAGCACCCGATCGATGAGCGGCGACAACGCTCCGGTGACGGTCGCTGCACCTGCAAGGACGTAGAGCGCCGCAATCGTGATCGGTGCCGACGATGACAGGCCCGACAGCGCCTCGCCCTGATCGACGACATTGGTGAGCAGCAACAGTCCGACGGCCGCGCCCATCGCTGCGGCCGCCGGCAGCCGATCGAACGCGAGCACCCCGAACGTGGCGATCAACACCACCAATGTGATCCAGGCGTCGGTCGTCATGTCGATCCGAGCACGAGCTCCACCGAGTCGGAGCCTGCACGTTGGTGGCGAACGGTGGCAGTGACGGTCTGGCCCGCTGCGGCTCGGACGAGCCAGGAACAGGTGGTGCGGTCGGGGGTGCTCCCGGTGCTGTCCGTGAATCGGGCTGACGAGGAGCCCGCCAGTTGTCCGAGTGTCCGACGCGGGGACCCGTCGAGGACGTCGACGGCGCCGCCCAGGTCAGCGAGGATCGGCCGCACAAGACCGTCGGCGCGCGCCTTCGAGCTCACCGTCGTGGGAAGCCACCCGGTGTTGGCGACACCGACCAGGACCCGCCAGGTGTCAGCGCCAACCGACGCGACATGTGCGTGACGGATCTCGAGACACGGGGCGGCGAGTGCTTGGGCGACGGCGAAGTCGGCGTGGCCGTCGACCTCGGCGAGCAGATGCGACGGAGGTGGGTTGGTCCACGAGTACAAGCCATTCCAGCCGCCGAGTTCGACGGGGCCGAGCTGCGGATGATCGAACGGGTACCAGTTGACGAAACCGCGCGTGGGCTCGTCGGTCGAGTGCTCGTCGAGCCAACGCAACACGGCGAGGCGTTCGGCGTCGGTCGGGCCGGTGTACCAGAAATGCGCCGACTGCTTCTCGCCGGTCGCAGCGTGGACGATGTCCCAGAATTCGGTGGTCCAGCCGAAGATGCCGAGGTGCTCGTACGCCCAGTCGTCGGACGCACCACTCATCATCTCGGTCGGATCCCAGGTGAAGTCTTCGTAGATCGAGTGTGACGGGTACCCGGTGAAACCGGTGCCGAGCTCGGCGAGCTGTTTCCAGGTCCACACGTCGTTGGGTGCCAGCTTCGAGTCCGGCTGCGTGGATGACGGGCGCAGAATCACCCCGCCACTGGTGTGGAACGCGTTGAAACCACAGATGTTCGGTCGAGCGACGATCGCTCGGACGAGCGCATCGATCTCCGGTTCCGACAACGGGTGGTCACCGGCGCCCGGGACCCTGGTGCCCCAGCCTGCCGGGAAGTTGCGGTTGAGGTCGAGCCCTTCGGGCGCGGGTGCGGACGGGATGTCGAACCCGTCGAAGTCCTCGATGGTTCCCTCGTCGAGGACCCGGTAGCGCACGACGTCGGGGCTCGTTCCCGCCGGTGGGACGGGGACGAGCAGGCGGTCGTCGTCCGGGTGGACGATCCACGGACCGTCGGGATCCGGGAATCGCATCTGCAGGATGCGCCCGTCGCCATCGACGTCCTCCTCGTGGAGACCCGGCCACCGGTGGGCATCGGCCAACGGCCACGGCCGAACGCTCGAACGCCGGAACCGGGGTTGGTCCGCCAGCGCCCACTCGGCGCCGTCGGGGTTCACGCGGGGGACCACGTAGAACGTCCGGGTGCGCAGGGCACGCGTGATCGTCTCGTCGCCGGCGACATGACCGTCGACGAGGCGTTGGAGCAACCGACAGGCGGCAACCGTGGCGGTGAGCTCGACCGCGTGGATGCTGGCATCGACCCAGTGCGCCGGCTTCGTGTCGTGCGTTCCCGTCGACGTGTCCGTGACCGTCACGAGCACGAGGTCGCGGCCCTCGAACGATCGCCCGTACGCATCGACCGACACGAGGTCGGGGTGCCCCGCGGCGAGCTGTTCGATCCACTCGACCAACTCGGGGTAGCGCAGGAACCGGTCGAAGGCGTACTCGCTCACGTCGGCAGACTAGGCGTCAGCCGAGACGCACACGATGTGCCGGGCACATCGTGTGCGTCGACCTGATCGAGTGACCTAGCGTCGGAGAGGTGGACGACTCGACGATGACCCTGCCGGACGGGCGCACCCTCGCCTTCACCGACATCGGGGCATCCGGCGGGCGGGTTGCTTTCTACTTCCACGGCGCGCCCGGCGGACGCCTCGAGCTGGTGGCGCTCGATGAATCGTTCGCCGAGCTCGGCGTCCGAGTGATCACTGCTGACCGCCCGGGATATGGCGGTTCGACGCCGCTCACCGCTCGAACCACCACCGACTGGTGTGACGATGTGTGCGCGTTGGCCGACCATCTCGGCGTCCCTCGGTTCGCCGTGATGGGCGTGTCGTCCGGCGGTCCCTACACCGTGGCGTGCGCGTCGCTGCTCGGCCAACGCGTCAGTGGCGCACTGATCGCCGCCGGCAACACCGACATGTCGTGGCCAGGGGCGAACGACGGGTACATGCAGTCCGAGCTCGACATCATGGCCCTGGACGACGGGGCCGCTGCGACCGCCTGGTGCGAGGAGCACTACGGCGCCGACGGATCCGGCTTCTTCGGCGGCGACATGGATCTCGGCGAGGTCGACAACGCATGGTTGGCCGACGAGGAGCACCTGATGTCGCTCGTCACCACCATGGGTGAGGCGTTCACACAGGGTGTCGTCGGCTACGCCCACGACATCACCGTGCAGGGCCGTGCCTGGACCTTCGAACCGGCGGCGATCTCCTGCCCGACGATCGTCGTCCACGGCGCCGACGACCGGCTCGTGCCGATCGCGCACAGTCGTCACACCGCGTCGCTGATCCCCGATGCAGACCTGCGAGTGGTTCCCGGTTGCGGCCACCTGAGCCTCATCGAACAGTTGCCTGCGCTGGCGGCCGAGCTCACCGCACCCTGAGCCATCTACGATCGGTGTCATGAGCGGCACCCTCGTCATCCTCCGCCACGGCCAATCCGAGTGGAATCTCGCGAATCTGTTCACCGGGTGGCACGACGTCGCCCTGACCGACAAGGGTCGGGCCGAGGCATCGGCCGCGGGCGTCACCATGGCCGAAGCCGGCCTGCGCTTCGACACTTCCCACACCTCGCTGCAGACCCGGGCGGTGGTCACCCAGAACCTGGCGCTCGACGCGATGGACCAGGCGTGGCTGCCGGTCGAGCGCAACTGGCGACTCAACGAACGCCACTACGGCGCCCTGCAGGGTCTCGACAAGAAACAGACCACCGAACGTCACGGTGCCGAGCAGGTCCACGCCTGGCGGCGCAGCTACGACACACCGCCGCCGCCGGTCGACCTCGACAGCCCCGAACACCCGGCCAACGACCCCCGGTACGCGCATCTTCCGCCCGACGTGCTCCCGGCGAGCGAGTGCTTGAAGGACGTCGTCGATCGGGTCCTGCCCTATTGGTACGACCGGATCGCTCCACAACTTCTCGACGGACTGAACGTGTTGGTGACGGCGCACGGCAACTCACTGCGGGCGCTGCTCAAGCATCTCGAGGGCGTGAGCGATGCCGACATCGCCGGGATCAACATCCCCACCGGGGCGCCCCGGCGCTACACCTTCGACGACCGATTGCGGGTCGTCGACGTCAACTATCTCGGTGACGCCGACGCGGTTGCAGCTGCCGCTGCCGCAGTCGCCGCGCAGGCCGGCACTGCCCGCTGACCGGCCGCGGGCGCTCCACTGCTCACACGGGGTGACAGAAAGGTTTAAGGTTCCGGCCATGGCGAGCAAGAAACATCATCTGGACACTCTGCGCACGGTCTCACTCTTCAGTGGGTGCAACAACAAGGAACTCGAAAAGGTGGCCAAGGCCAGCGACGAGATCCGAATGACCGCCGGCACGCTCATCGTCGATCAAGGCCAGACCGGCCGTGAGGCGTTCGTCGTGCTCGATGGCGAGATCGAGATCAAACGCAACAACCGCAAGGTCGCGACACTCGGTCCGGGCGCAGTCGTCGGAGAACTCTCGCTGCTCGATCATGGTCCGCGTACGGCAACTGCAGTGTGCGCCACCGACTGCACGCTGCTCGTCATCGACCAGCGCCGTTTCATCGGCGTGATCGACTCGGTACCGGCGATCTCGCACAAGCTGCTCGCCAGCTTGGCAGCTCGCATCCGCGACCTCGACCGCCAGTACTTCGGGTGACCAGTACATCTGGGGTCTGACCCCAGATGTACCAACGTGCGGACATGACCGCCGACGGAGCCAACGACTAGCGTTGCGGCCGTCATGAGCAGCGAACCCGCCACCCACGCGCCCGGCGAACCGAAGCCGCCCGCCCGCGTCAAGCCCCATCAGCTCGCCCTGGTGCTCGGCATCGCGATGGGCATCTTCATCGTGGTCTCCGGCATCCTGCCGCAGATCACCGGTTGGGAGAACGACAACGCGATCCATCGGACGGTGTTCGTCAACATCCCCGGCCCGATGCAGATCGCGTTCTACACCGTCATTCCGGTGATGGTCATCTGGGGGGCGTTCATGTTCGCCAACCGGATGAAGAACTGGGAACGTGGCACTCCCTCCCAACGCCACACCACGAGAAAGAATGCGGCGCAACGCCTGAAGGACTTCCGCGCCGGCGCCTACATGCAGACGCTGTTGCGCGACGCCGGCGCCGGGCTGATGCACTCGATGATCTACTTCGGGTTCCTCGTGCTGCTCGGCGTGACGACCGTCCTCGAGATCGACCACCAGCTGCCGGAGGAACTGAAGTTCCTGCACGGCACGACCTACCAGGCGTACTCGTTCGTCGGCGACGCCGCAGGGACGGTGTTCCTCGCCGGCATCGTGTGGGCGATCGTGCGCCGCTACATCCAGCGGCCCTACCGCATCCGCATCAAGTCCAAGCCCGAGCACGCGGCGATTCTCGGCACGTTCTTCGCTGTCGGTGTCACCGGCTTCGGCGCGGAGATGTTCCGCATTGCCGAGGAGGGCATGCCGGACTACGAGAAGTGGTCGTTCATCGGCTATCCGCTCGCCACCCTCGTCGACGGCTGGTCAGCCGACAGTCTCAGCACCTGGCACCAGTGGTGGTGGGTCCTGCACGTCGCCAGCTTCGTGGCGTTCCTGGCGCTCCTGCCGTTGACGATGCTGCGTCACATCTTCACCTCGCCGATGAACATGTACCTGAAGGACAAGGACCGTCCGAAGGGCGCGATGCGGCCGATGCCGAACCTCGAGGAGACCGAGCTCGAGAGCTTCGGCGCCTCGACCGTCGAGGACTTCACGTGGAAGCAGTTGCTCGACCTCGACGCCTGCACGATGTGCGGTCGGTGCACCAGCGTGTGTCCCGCCCACGCCACCGGCAAGCCACTCGACCCTCGCGAGATCGTGTTGAAGGCGGGCGAGGTCATGGCCGCCACCGGCTCACCCGTCGTGTCACCGCCACTCGGCGTCGATTCCGAGATCACGATCAGCGCCGACTCGCTGTTCGAGCGGATCACCCCCGAGGAGATCTGGGCGTGCACGACCTGCAAGGCATGCGACGAGATCTGTCCGGTCAACATCGAGATCACCGACAAGATCTTCGACATGCGGCGATACCTGTCGCTGATGGAATCGAACTTCCCCGCCGAACTCGGCAACGCCTACCGGGCGATGGAGAACCAGTCGAACCCGTGGGGCATGAACCAGGGCGAACGTGCCGACTGGGCCGACGGCCTCGACGGCGTCACCATCGTCGATCCGGGCGATGCGCTCACGTCCGAGTACCTGTACTGGGTCGGTTGCGCCGGGTCGTTCGACGACAAGAACAAGAAGGTCACCCAGGCAATGGCCGGTCTGCTTCGCCGGGCGGGCATCGATGTCGCGATCCTCGGGCCGTCGGAGATGTGCACCGGAGACTCCGCCCGCCGTTCGGGTAACGAGTACCTGTTCCAGATGCTCGCCCAACCGAACGTCGAGATGCTCAACGGGATGGGTGTGAAGAAGATCATCACCCAGTGCCCGCACTGCTTCAACACGCTGCTCAACGAGTACCCGCAGGTCGGCGGCAACTACGAGGTCATCCACCACACCCAGCTGCTCGAGGAACTGATCGACTCGGGCAAGCTCGACGTCACCGACGCCACGCTCGAAGAGCGCATCACGTACCACGACTCGTGCTATCTCGGCCGCCACAACGACGTCTACCTGGCACCGCGCAAGGTCGTCGCGTCGATCAAGGGCGTCGAGGTCGTCGAGATGCCGCGCAACGGCACCAAGGGCATGTGCTGCGGCGCCGGCGGCGCTCGCATGTGGATGGAGGAGAACACCGGCACCAAGGTCAACGATGAACGTGCGGCCGAGGCGATCTCGACCGGCGCCAGCCGTGTCGCCACCGCGTGTCCGTTCTGCTACATCATGCTCGACGACGGCGTGAAGGGTGCCGGCGTCGAGGAGGACCAGGTGCGCGTGGCCGACATCTCGATCCACCTGCTCGAAGCGATCGAGGCCGGCGAGGCCAAGCGTCACCACCCCGACGCCCCCCTGGCTGTCGACGTGACCCCGGTCGCCGGCGACTGAATCGTTCTGAGCGATGAGCGAACCGACCGGATACGGGGCGTTTCGCTCATCGCAACTCGGAAATCGGCCGGTCCGTGACACCCCCTGTTTAGGGTTGTCGGTATGGAGATCGCGGGGGTGATCGAGCGGGTGGAACGCATCGCTTCGGTGCGGGCGAACCCGGTTGCGTCAGGGGCAACGATCTCGTCGGGTTTGGTGGCGGTGCGTGAAGCGCAGGCGTGGTTGGACGCCCAGCACGCGGGCCTGGTCGCCCAGCTGCGTGCAGTTGATTCGTTCCCGGAGAAGACGATCGCCGATGCCGCGAAGACATCGCTGGGTCAGGCATCGAAGTCGACGGAACGATCCGCAACACTCGACGCGACACCGAGGCTGGGTGCAACGTTGGGTGACGGGGCAATCACCGCCGGCCACATCGACGCCCTCACCCGCACCTCGAAGCGTCTGGATCCGGCCAAGCGCGGCGCCTTGCTCGAACGCGCCGACGCGTTGGCGGCGGTCGCCGCGGCAGCGACGGTCGACGAGTTCGCCCGCCGGCTCGAGTTGGAAGCGAAACGACTCGACGACGTCGACGGCGAGGAACGACTGGAACGCCAACGCCGCGCCGCACGAGTACGGTCCTGGGTCGACGCTGAAGGCATGTGGAACCTGTCGGCCCGGCTCGACCCGCTCACCGGTCTCAAGGTCGCCGCCCGACTCGACGCAACCGTCGAGGCCCTGTTCGCGGAGTCAGTTCCAGACGGGTGTCCACAGGATCCGATCGAGAAGCAGCGCTACCTCGCCGCACAGGCCGTCTCCCGCCTGCTCACCGACACCAACATCGGTCACGGCCGGCCGGGGCGGGCCGAGTTCGTCGCCGTCATCGACGCCGACGCACCCGGCAGCGGTCCGGTGGTCGAGTTCTCGATCCCCGTCGAGATTCCCGCCCGCGTCCTCGCCACGCTCGCCGGTGACGCCGGCATCCACGCCGTCGTCGTCCGCAACGGCATCGTGCTCCACGCACCCGGCGAGTTGAACCTCGGTCGCACCACCCGGCTGGCGAACCGGGCACAACGACGTGCCCTGCGCTGCCTGTACAAATGCTGCGCCATCCCCGGCTGCACCGTCGCCTACGACCGCTGCAAACTCCACCACATCATCTGGTGGCGCAACCAGGGCCGTACCGACCTCGACAATCTGCTGCCCGTGTGCAGCGTTCACCACACCAAGATCCACAACGACGGCTGGGTGATCGAACTCGGACCCAATCGCGAACTCACCCTCACAGTCCCCGACGGCAGCATCCACACCACCGGACCACCCACTCGACGAACCGCCGCCTGACCGACACCCGGTCGGGCACCCCGCTTCCAACACGAAGCGCCCAGCGCAACGAGTCCACGCCATCGTGACGCGACGTCAACTCAGACCTTGCGGACCACCCACACCCACACGCTCGCAAGGCCGGTCATCGCGGCCCTCGCCGCCGCGGGAAACACCAGATCGGCAGGCGAGCTGGCGATCTGCTCGTCACTGAAGGGTTCCTCGATGCACTCGTCGACGCTGGGCCCTGCAGAGCGGAACGAACGCAGCCAGGTCGACGCGGCATGGTGGTTGTCGCGCACCCAGGTCATCGGACGATCGGGAGCGATGCCGCCATAGAAGGCTCACCCGCCGAGCATGCCGCCAAACGGGTGCGGGTTGGTGATCACGAGCGTCCCGCCGGGACGGAGCACTCTGGCAAGTTCCGTCACGGCGTCGCCCGGATCGGACAGGTGACACAGCGCCAGCGACGCCTGCCGCCCGGTGCCACAGGCCGCGTCGAGCGCGCGACGGCCGGGCTCGGCGAGCTCGCGAAGAATCGGGTGCGCGACCCGTTCCTCGGTCTCGATCATCGGATTCGGTCCGTCGTAGCTCGGCGCCCACTCCTCGTCACCGGTCTGCAGGTCCCGTTCGGTCGGGTCGAGCACCATCGAGAACGGGAACTCGTCGGAGCGTTGGAGCGTCACGGTGAGTTCCCGCATCCGTTCAAGCATTGACGTCACCGTCGAGGTACCAGGTGCGCAGCAGCCCGAGGCCGACCATCCCGGCGAGGTGGTGATCTGCCGGTGACGACCGTGGCCATTCAGCGACGGTAGTCGAGGGTTGCTTGCCGCCTTCGGTGGATAATCCGGCGACAAGCGGTCAGCCGCGGCGCCAGCGGCGCCAACCACCCGACGAGTCCTGGTCGTCGTGATCACCGTCGGCGCCGGCCACGCCGGGGTGATGCGTGTACACCACGCTGTCCGTCTCGTCATACGGCTCGTCGTGGACGTCGCGGCCGGACCAGACCGTCATCTGCGGGAACGCGATCGTGATACCTGCGGCCGCCAGCGCCTGGTGGACCGCCAGTACGACGTCGTGAGTCGCAGCCAACTCGCCAGGGACATCGCTGGCGTGCCAGTACTGCACTTCGAAGTCGATGCTCGACGACCCGAACTCCCGCACGATGGCGAGGGGCGGCGGATCGCTACGAATCCGTGCCACCCGCCCGAGCGCCTCGAGGAGCACCTCCGTGCACCGCTGCAAATCGCTGGCGTAGGCGACGCCGACGGTCAGGCTGCTCCTCCGATAGGGCTCCTGCGTGAGCGTGACGATCGGATCCTTCAGCACTTGGGCGTTCGGGACTCGGATCCATGAGCCGTCCAGCCCGCGCAGCACGACGGTGCGGGAGTCGACGTCCTTGACGACGCCGGTCTGTTCGGCGAGCACCACCGTGTCACCGACCTTGAACGGCCGTCTCGACTGCAGGATCAGACCGCCGAAGAAGTTCTCGACGACACCCTGCAGCGCGAACGCGAGGACGAGGCCACCGAGACCGAGTGCTCCGAGCAGCGGTCCGATCCGAACGCCGAGGCCGCCCAAGGCGTAGATGAGCCCGACGAGCACGATCAGATAGCCGACAAGGCGGGCAATCAACAGCGATGCCGCACCGGGGCCGATCGTGCGTTCTCCAACCGATCGGGCCGCTCGGTTCGCGACAATCGCCGCGATGACCGAGACGACCATCACGACGCCGGCGCGGATCCAATCGGCGCTGGTCAGCGACTCGAGCTCGATCTGTTGAGGCGCGCGCCCGACTGCCTGGTAGGTCGGATGCACCGTGGCCATGAACATGGTCGCCTCAGTCTGCCTCATCGGGTCGCGACTCGAGTTCCGAAGCACGCAAGGGCTCGCGTTGGTGCACCGACGTTTCGTTCGCGGATCGAGTCAGGCAAGATGCCGAGGTGACCGAACGTCCAGTCGAGACCTCCCGTGGCCAACGAGTGTGGGTCGGCAATCCGTATCCGCTCGGCGCCTACTATGACGGATCGGGGACCAACTTCTCGTTGTTCACGAGCGTTGCCGACGGCGTCGAACTCTGCCTGCTCGGCGACGGGCCCGCTGACGAGGAGGTCCGGATCTCGCTGACCGAAGTCGACGGCCACTGCTGGCACGCCTACCTTCCCGACGTGCGCCCCGGCCAGCGGTACGGGTTCCGGGTC
>Ga0307380_10004868_pt1 | contig 17969 bp, 13 predicted proteins | sample UN3MG_FD_202239 | JGI IMG/M metagenome (GOLD analysis project Ga0307380, IMG submission 202239) | Soil microbial communities from Risofladan, Vaasa, Finland - UN-3 | ecosystem: Environmental > Terrestrial > Soil > Coastal area > Acid sulfate soil | place: Finland: Risofladan, Vaasa | collected...
AAGGCCGCCCAAAACGCCGGCGACATGGAGCCGTTCCAGAACCAGATCATGGGCTGGTGGTGGACGCCCACGCGGCCCGACCAGGTCGGCGTGAACTTCACCCACCTCGTCGGCGTGGACTGCACCAACGCCGAGAGCATCACCGCCGCGACGATCGAGGGCCGGCGGCAGGCATTCCACATGATCCCCGTCTTCCGCAAGTACGTCCCCGGCATGGAGGGCTGCTACCTGATCTCCACGGCCGCCCTCCTGGGCACGCGGGAGAGCCGCCGGATCGTCGGCGAGGTCGTGCTGAGCGACGAGGACATCCTCCGCCGCCGCGCGTGGGACGACGCGGTGTGCTACGGGTCGTTCTTCATCGACGTGCACAACTGCACCGGCCCCGGCATGGACGGCGAGACCTACCGCCCGGAGAAGGGCTTTCGCTACCCGATCCCGTACCGCTGCCTCGTGCCGAAGGAGATCGACAACCTGCTCGTGGCCGGGCGGTGCATCAGCGCGACCCACCGGGCCCTGGGCTCGACCCGCGTGATGCCGCAGTGCGCCGCCCTCGGCCAGGCCGCCGGCACCGCCGCCGCCCTGAGCCTCGCCGCCGACTGCCCGCCTCGCGCCTTGGGGCCCGCGAAGCTCCAGTCCGCCCTCCGCGCCGCCGGCGCCCTCTGCACCGACCAAGACATCGCCGCCGCCAACCAGGACCGCGACACGGCTTGAATCCCCAACAAGGGGTGGCCACTTCCCTGGCCTGAGCTTGCCGAAGGCAGTGGCCACCTCTTATCCTGAACACTCACTGCACTACACACTGATGACCGACCCGCACGCCAAAGTTGAGGTCCTCTTCGAGCGCCCCGCGACGCCGCGGCGGTGGCCGAGGGTGCTGCTGTGGGTGCTGGTCGTGGGCGCCCTGATGCGCATTCCCGCGGAGTTGGGGATGGTGTGGCTGCGGTACTACACCGAGGCCAACTACGACCGCTATGTCACCCGCATCCGCGCCCGTGGCGAGCCGCTGGCGTGGGCGGACTTCCCCCGGCCGTCCGTCCCCCACGAGCAGAACGCCGCCCTGCTGTACATCCAGGCCATGGGCGCGCCGATCGTCCGCAGCAGCTCCCCCAGCCGCTTCGGCCCCGACGAGCCCCCCGAGGTGCGGCGGCTTGCGGTCCTTTGGGACGGTTCCTGGAAATGGATGCCCCACCCCAAGGACCGCGAGGAGCACTACGAGGAGGTCCAGGCGATGCACCTGGCCTCGAGGGACCTGCTGGACCTTTGCCGCCGTGCCCGCCAAAGAGAGGGCGTGGACTGGAAGCTCCGCCTGACGGGCCAGCCCCCCGCCCTCGCCCTGCCGGCGCCGGCGGATGAGATCAGCAACCACATGCGTCCTATGGAGCTTCTGGAACTGGCCGCGTGGTACGCCCACCGCAATGGCGACGATGCGAACTCGCTGGAGTACGTGCGGGACCTGCTGGCCTTTGCACGGTCCGACTACCGGCTGCCCGGCTTGCTCCACACGAACCTGGCAGAGCGTGCGGAAGGGATGGCCATGTGGCATCTTATGCGCCTTGCTGGAGCGATTTCGCTGAGTGGCGACCCGTCCGACGCGAAGCGTCGTTCTGTGGGGGCCCTGATATCCGATCTGCTGAACGACCGAGTCACCCGGGAGGGGTGGGTCCTCGGGATGATGGGGGAACGCGCTTTCGCCTACAGTGCTATCGAGCAGACCTATGCGCCCTTGAGGCGGACGGGCAGGACCTCCGCCATCGACATGTCGCGTATGCCGTGGGAAGTCCGGCTGTCGGAGTCCTTCTTCCGCGCGGCCTTCGCAATCGACTCCATGCGGCTCCTCAGCTACATCGATCGCCAAGTCGCCCTGCCCCGCCAGCCAGACTACGCACGAGCCAAGGCCCTTGGACCTACGCTCGTTCTGCCCGAGTCGCGTCTTGGGCGAACAACCTGCTTTCTCACAGCGACGTTTGCGTGCAGTTGGGCGGGCAATATCGAGCGGTGCTTCTCCTCAATCGCTTTGCGTCGCTTGGCCGCGGCGGGGTTGGCGATTCGGATGTACCAGGCCGACCACGGCGGCAAGAGGCCGGCCACGCTGGAGGAGCTGGTGCCGGACTACCTCCCGGCCGTGCCGGTCGATCCGTTCGCGGCCGACGGGCGGGCCATCCGCTACGAGCCCAACCGGCTGGAGCCGCTGCTCTACAGCGTGTACAAGGACGGCAAGGACGACGGCGGCGACTTCACGCGGATCGACGGCAGGATCAGACACTTCGACGAGCCGGACCTGATCTTCCTGCTGGACGGCGACGAGCCCGCCCCCCCGCGCTAGTCCCCTCCAACGAGGGGTGGCCACTTGCCTGGCCTGAGCTTGTCGAAGGCAGTGGCCACCTCTGTGAACCAATGCACCCCAGCACTCCAACCGATCGCGTATTCTTCTTCCACCACCGGTGGGTCCGCGCGGTTCTCGTGCTCGCCGCACTCCTTGTCGCGCTGGTCGCCTACTGCTACGCCCGCCTCCGCTCGGACGAGCATCGGCTTGCCGAAGTGGTCGCGGCCATCCGCGCCCGGGGCGAGCCGTTGCTGTGGCGCGACTTCGCCGGCCAGCCGCTTCCGCCCGAGCGCAACGCGGCGACGTTCCATCGGCAGGCGCTCGACGTACTGGGGCGGGCGTTTTGCCTCGACCGGCCCGCCGCCCGGCCCGACCCCAACTCCGACCGACTGCGCGGCTTGTTCGTCCTGCTGCGGGACGATCCCGTTCTCCACCCGCCCCTGCGTACGGCCCGCGCTGCCGACATCCGCGAGGCCCTGTCGCTCTGCCGCCAGATCGCCCCTCTCTGCCGCCGCGCCCGGCAGTGCGAGCGGGCCGAGTGGGTGCTGGCGCCCTCGGGCCCGGCGGCGACGATCGACCCGCCGGGCGTTTCGCGCGTGCCGGAGCTGGCGACGCTGCTCTGCCTGGAGGCCGTTGCCGCGCTGGAGGCCGGGCGCGAGGCCGAGGCCGTCGAGCTTCTGCGCGATGCCATGGCCGTGGGGCGGTCGATCGGCTCCGTGCCGTCGCTGACGTGCTTCCAGGCGTCGGTCTACGCCCGGCGGTCAGTCTGGTCGGCGCTGGAGCAGCTCGCGCCGCGACTTCGAGCCGTGGGGGCGGGGGGCGACGCCCGCCCGGCGGCCACGGGCCTGATCGACGACCTGCTGGCCGACGCGCCGTTCGCCCGTGCCATGATGGGCCGGCGGGCCTGCGTCTACGACCTCGCGGAGCGCATCCGCCTGGGGCGCCTGCCGCTGAGCGCCCTGCGCGCCCGGCCGGGCGGCGTGGCCCCCGCGATGCGGGGCTTCCACCTCGCACAGGTCGTCCCGGCCCTCTATGTCGGCGACGAGATCGAACTGCTGGCGCGGATGGACCGCCACGTCCGCGCAGCCGCGGCCGGGAGCTTTCCGGAGGCCCAACGCCGCCGCCGCGAGCCGCTGGCCCCGGCCGGGTCACGCGCGCCCGGGCCGCTGGCCGTGTTCCTCATGCCCCGCTACGCCGGCCTGTACGAGGAGCACTTCCGCGACCGTGCGATGTGCCGCATGGCCGCGATCCGCCTGGCCATGCGGCTGTGCGAGCTGGACCGCGGGCTCCGGCCCGCCCGACTGGCGGAGCTGGTGCCGGCGTACCTTCCCGCCGTGCCGGCCGACCCGTTCGCGGACGATGCCCGGCCGATCGGCTGCGCACCGGGCGCCGCGACGCCCGTGCTCTACAGCGTCTACGAGGACGGCACCGACGACGGCGGCCGCTACGGCACGGAAGGCGGCTACGTCCTCCTGCGCCTCTCGGCGGACCTGGTGTTCTTCCTGAACGGCGACCGGCCCGATGGAGATTGAGTCTCGTCGGGCAGACCATTGGACAATGGAGTCACGAGATGAGCACAGCAAGCCCGCATCGCGTCCTCGGGTGGCTGCTGATTGTGGCGGGGGTGGTGGGCGTGGTTACGGGCGTCCTCCCGCTGGCGATCAACGGCATGCGGGTTGTTCTCGGCCACGATCCGTTGAACGCGGGAGACACGGCCTCCCATGGGGTGGAGGCAATGGGCCTCAGTGTCGAGTGGGCCATGCTCTCTTCAGCCATGGGAACGTTCCTGGGAATTCTGCTGCTGTGGGCGGGCTACGGCTGTCTGAGGCAGCACGAATCGGCGAGGCTCGTGACGTGGATCTATGTGCTCGGCGGGCTGATGGTGAACGTGCCCGACATGCTCATCTTCGTGTTCGGCGCAACGCCCGGCCCCATGCGGACGCGGATGCTCATCCTGGACGGCATCGCCACCGTGTTCCCCGTTGTCGTGGCCACATGGCTCCTCTGCCTACGACGACAGGCGGCTACCGGACGGTGAGGAAGTACTCCATCATCTCGTGGCCGCGGGCGATGTGGAGGTCGCTCCGGGCGGCGGCGGCTTCGGTGAACGGGTCGTGCACCACCGTGATGATCCGCGCTCCGGCGATGGCGAACGGCACGGCGTCGCGCGTGTGCGTGCGGACGGTGCAGGGGGTGGGGTGATCCGGCAGGACGAGGATTCGCCAGTCGTCGCCCTCGGCCTTCAGCCGCTGGAGCACCGGGCCGACGATATGCCGGTCGATGCTCTCCAGGGCGGCGACCTTGCCGCCGGCGTCGGCGTTGTGTCCGGCCTCGTCGGGGGCCTCCACGTGCACGCAGACGAAGTCGCCGTCGTCCAGGGCCTTGACGGCCGCGGCACCCTTGCCGGCGTAGTTGGTGTCCAGGAAGCCCGTCGCGCCGGGCACGTCGATCCGCTCCCAGCCGATCAGTGCGGCGATGCCGGCGACGAGGTCCACCGCCGTGACGACCTTCCCGGCCAGACTGTACTTCTCCGCGAAGCTTGGCAGGGAGGGCATCTTGCCCTCTCCCCACAGCCAGATGCTCGTGGCGGGGTTGTCGCCGAGGTCGCGGCGGATGGTGTTGATCTCGTGGTCGGCCAGCAGGCGCTGGCTGCGCTCGGTGAGGGCTTGGAGAGCCTCGGCGCCGGCGCCCTCGGGCAGGTGGCCCGCGACGGCCTGGCCGAGGATGTCGTGCGGGGGGGTCGTCTGCACGTCGCAGTCGCCGCGGAGCGTCATCAGGTGGCGGTAGCCCACGCCCGGGTAGAAACGGACCTTCTCGTTGGCCAGGCGGCGGTTGAGCTCGCCGATCAGGGCCGAGGCCTCCTCGGTGGAGATGTGCCCGGCGGAGTAGTCCTCCATCACGCCCTCGACGATCGTCACGAAGTTGCAGCGGAAGATCCACTCGTCGGGGCGGACCTTCAGGCCTTGCGCCGCGGCCTCCAGGGGCGCCCGCCCGGTGTAGTACTGCCTGGGGTCGTAGCCGAGGACCGAGAGGATGGCCACGTCGGAGCCTGCGGGCAGGCCGTCGGGGATGTTGTTGACCGTGCCGAGCCGCCCGTGGGAGGCGATCCAGTCGAGGTGGGGCGTTTCGGCGGCCTCGAAGGGGGTCCTTCCGCGGAGCTCGTCGAGCGGCACGTCCGCCGCGCCGTCAGGGATGATCAGTGCGTATTTCATGTTCGTGGCCCACTATATCGGCGTGCGCATCCTGGCTCCATCGGCGCTCTCGGGAGGGACTCGTAGCCCGTCGCCGGTAGCCCGTCGCCCGTGCAAGGACTGGCTACGGGCGACGGGCTACGGGGTACCTGGACACTCCGCCTGCGCTTCGTCGGCGCCGAATCGTGCACGTCCATTCACATGTCCTCGGGGTATTCTTCCACGATCGGGATGCAGACGGTCTCCGCCTGCACGACGTCCAGTGCGTTGACCTCGCCGAGGGCGGCCGAGACGTTGCCCTCCATCGCCCGGTGCGTGGTGATGACGACGGGGACGGCGTCGGCCTCTCTGCCGGGCATCGGCTCGTGCTGGAGCACCGACGAGATGCTGATGTCGTGCCGGCCCAGGATCGTCGCGATCCGCGCCAGCACGCCCGGATGGTCGTCGCACATCACGCGGAGGTAGTAGCGGCTCTCGGCGTCGGAGAGCGGCAACTGGTTGGCCGGCGCGGTGCGGTCCGGCCAGACGCCCAGCTCGTCGAACTGCCGCTGCGCCGTGCCCAGCGCGATGGCCGCCAGGTCCGCCACGACGGCCGAGGCCGTCGGACGCCCGCCCGCGCCGCGGCCGTAGTACATCGTGTGGCCGGTGGCGTGGCCGTAGACGCTGACGGCGTTGAACGGGCCCGAGACCCACGCCAGCGGGTGGGCCTGCGAGATGAACGCGGGGCAGACGCGGAGCAGCAGGCCCTCGCCCTGGCGGATGGCGATGGCCAGGAGCTTGATCACGTAGCCCAGTTCCTGGCCGTTGCGGAGGTCGCGGAGGTCCAGCGAGTCGATGCCCGTCACGGGGACGCGGTCGAAGTCCACGCGGCCCCCGAAGGCCAGGGCCGCCAGGATCGCCAGCTTGTGGGCCGAATCGGTCCCCGCGACGTCGAGGGCGGGGTCGGCCTCGGCGAGTCCGTCGGCCTGGGCGACGGCGAGGGCGTCGGCATAGGTCTGCCCGCGCCGCGTCATGGCGGTGAGGATGTAGTTGCACGTGCCGTTGACGATGCCGTAGATGGCGTCGATGCGGTTGGCCAGCAGGCCGTCGCACAGGGCGCGGAGGATCGGCACCCCGCCGGCGCAGCTCGCCTCGAAGGCGATGCACGTGCCCGTCCGGCGGGCCAGGGCGTACAGCTCGGGGCCATGGTGGGCGAGCAGGGCCTTGTTGGCCGTCACGACGCACTTGCCGGCTCGCAGGGCGTGCTCGATGACCGCCTTGGCGACTGTCGTGCCGCCGATCAATTCGACGACGGCCCCGACGGACTCATCCGCCAGGGCCTGCTCCAGCTCGGCCGTGAAGAGGGCCTCGTCGAGCCCCAGCTCGCGGGCGTGCGTGTAGTCCACGTCCACGACGTGCCGGAGCTCCAGCCGCGGGCCCATCCGCGAGCCGGCCGCTTCCGCCTCGCGGGTCAGCAGGAGGGCGGTCTGGCCGCCGACCGTGCCGCAGCCCACGATGGCCACACCCAGTGTCGAAGCGCGTTGCGTCATGGTTGGTCGTCTCCGATGTCGCGTGGCATGGTAGGGAGGTCCGGCCGGATTATCAAGCGGCGGGCAGGGGAGGACTGTGCGGTCAGCCGAACCGCGAGGCCGGGCCTGGCGCTTGACGCTGTGCCGGGAGCGGTGGGGCCTCCTGCTGCCCGCGCGCTACGGCCTGGGCGCTTCGGGCAGGGCGGGGACCTCCAGCAAGGGGGTGGGCAGCTTCTCGCTGGTCAGGTAGAGCGTCCTGCCGTCCGGGCCGTAGCAGATGCTTTCGCCCTGTTGCCGCCCGGGGGTGGGCAGCGTCCGGTCGGGGCGGCGGAACGCGGCCGCCCAGCTTTCGCCCGGCGACCGCACGTACTCGTGGGCGCGGAAGTAGGTCAGCACCACCGCCCGCAGGCCGTCGGGGGAGATGTCCATCGCGACGACCGGGGTGTGATTCAGCGTGGCGACGGGCTTGGCAACCAGCGCGGCGGCGGCAGCCCGTTCCGGGATCGGCAGCTCGTAGACGGTCCGCTTGCCGCGCTTGGAGATGAGGTAGACGGTCTTCGTCGTCGAGTCTACCGCGACCGCCTCGGTGTCCTGCGGGCCGTCGGCGTAGGTGAGCTGGATCGTCTGTGCGACCTTGAGCCTGCCGTCGCGGGCCGGGCCGTTGGCATCCACCAGGGGCTCCTCGACGAAGTAGAGCGTGGCGAAGGCGTGCTGACGGTCGTTGTCGCCGGTGTCGCAGACGACGAGGTAGTGCTTGCCGCCCGTCGAGAAGCTGGCCAGGTCCTCCCAGTCGCGGTTGCGGGCGCCGGTCACGTCGAACGTGCCGAGGTGCTTGCCCTTGATGTTGAAGGCGAACAGCCTGGGCTTGTCGCCGGAATCGTTGTGTGTCCAGAAGACGCCCCGGCTGCGGCGCCCGGCGGTCAGGCCGCTGCTCTCGTCGACCTTCCGGTGCTCGAGCGTGCAGAGCAGGCGGGGCTTGCCGTATCGGATCCTGTCGGCTTGGGTCGAGGACGGCGGGCCGCCCGCGGCGCAAGAGAGCAGACAGCAGAGGCACGTCCCTGCCGCCGACGCCGAAGCCAGCACGACCAGTCGCCTCACGTCCGCTCCTTCCGCCCGGCCGCTCGGGCGAGGGATCCCTCGGCAAGCTCGGAGAATCGCAGTGTAATCGTGCGCCCCGGCGCGGGGCAATGGTGTATGATGACCCGTCTGTCTTTGCTTGAGGATTCACGCATGCGACTGCTTCTGGTGATGCCCACGGGCCTTCAGGTTGGATACGACGATTACTTCTCGGCCTCGCCGCTGGGGATCGAGACGCTGGCCGCCCACGCCCGCGACCTGGCGGACGTGGAGCTGGCCGACATGCGGGGCAACAAAGGCCACGACGTCGAGGCCCATGCGAGGGAACTGCTGGCCCGCGGGCCGGAGATGGTCGGCGTGAGCATCAACAGCGCCCCGCACACCAACTACGCCCTGGCCCTGGCCGAGGCGCTCAAGCGGGATCGCCCGGAGCTGATCGTGCTCGCCGGCGGGCAGCAGGCGTCTTTCCTGACCGAGGAGCTGCTGGGCGGCGGCCACTTCGACGCCGTGATCCGGGGGGAGGGCGAGCGGACGCTCTGCGAGGTCCTCCAGCGCGGCGGGGACTTCCGCGGCGTGGCGGGGGTGTCCTGGCGGGCCGACGGCGGGGTCCACCACGGGCCCGACCGTCCGCAGATCGAGGACCTCGACGAGGTCCGCCCCCCCGCGCGCGACCTGTTGCCCGACCGCTCCCGCTACCGCATGGGCGCGTACCGAGTGGAGGGGGTCGAATCCAGCCGGGGCTGCCCGTTCCATTGCTCCTTCTGCTCGATCCGCAACTTCCACCGCGGCACGTGGCGGGCCAAGGGCGTCGAGCGGGTCATGCGGGACGTCGACGGCGTGCTGGAGCGATACCCCGAGCCGAAGGTCATCTTCTTCGCCGACGACAACTTCTGCCACGACGTCGAACGCGTGATCGCCATCTGCAAAGCCATCGTCGAGCGGAAGACGGACGCCTACTTCTGGTGCCAGGCGCGGGCGGACCTGCTGGCCCGCCGCCCGGAGATGGTCGAGTGGATGGGGCGGGCGCAGTTCTCGGCCGTGCTGGTCGGCCTGGAGACGCCCAACCCCCGGCTGCTGAAGGGCTCGCGGAAGGGCATCTCCGTCGAGCAGATCGAGAAGACCGTCGAGATGCTCCACGCCCACGACATCGGCATCTGGGGCACGTTCGTTCTGGGCCTGCCCGGCGAGACGCCCGAGGAGACCGACCAGACGGCCGAGTACATCGCCAAGACGCCCGTGGACGTCCTCCAGATCACCGTGGCCACGCCGATCCCCGGCTCGGACCTGTACGACCAGGCGAAGGCCGCCGGCGACATCCTGGAGCCCGACTGGGACCGCTTCGACTTCACCTCCCCGACGATGAGAGGGCAGTTGCCCAAGAAGCAGATGGACGCGGTCCTCCACCGGGCGTATCGGCGGGTCTACCTGAGCCGGCGGTTTCTGAAGTCGCTGTTTCGACGCCGGACCAACCTCGACCGACTGCGGCGCACGGCCTTCCGGGTCTTCTGGGCGTGGATCTGGTTCGTCACCAAGGACTATCTGGCGTCCTGGTTCCGCCGCCGCCCGGCCGCCGCGCCGCCCTCCGGCCCGGCCCGAGGCGACGACGCCCCCGCCCCCGAACCGGGCACGTCCACGACCTGACCGGGCGCGTACGACAGGACGCTGTCGGAAGCCGAAGGAGTGGTCCGGACGCCCGGGGCCCGCAGCCAGGGCAGAAACGGGCTACAGGCGACGGGCTACTGGACACGCGGGCGCCGGGCGGTCATTTCGTCGGCGCCGGACCGTGCATGCCCACTCAATCCTCCAGCACTTTGAGCAGCTCGGAGAAGTGCGAGAGGATCCACTTGACCTTCTTGGCGACCATCTGGAGGAAGGCGAAGCCGTCCAGCCGGCCGAAGCTGCCGGTGGCGGCGATGGGCAGGACGGCCTCGGCGATCATGGCCTCGCACATGAGGAAGGGCGCGGCCTTCAGCTCGGCGACGGAGATGACGTTGACGGAATCGTAGCCCCGCATGAATCGTTTGAAACGCGACTGGTCGAGGTAGTCCGGCCAGGTCGTCGGGTCGTCCCCCCCGCCGAGGATGGAGAACTGGAGGGCGCCGTTGGCGAAGTCGATGACGCGCTGCTGGAGGCGGGCCGCGTCGTAGTCGATCACCGCGACGATGTTCTCGTCGCGGAACAGCATGTTCCCCGGGTGCCAGTCGCCGTGGACGATCTGCGACTGCCAGTTGGGCAGGCCGAGCTTCTCCGTCTGCTCGGCGCAGGAGCGGTAGGCCTTCTCCAGGAAGCCCACCGTGCCGTTCAGATCCTCCGGCGCCGGGCGCGACGCGATCGGCAGGCTGGCGACGGTGTTGCGAATGGCCTGCTCAATGGCCTTGGCGTTGTGGTAGCTGCCGGTGGGGGGCTGGTAGTCGCTGTGGAAGTCCTGGAGGAGCTTGTGGTACAGGCCGAGGATCCGCCCGGCGTGGAAGGTCTGCCCCAGGGAGGCGTCGTACCCGCCGCCCTGGATGTACTCGAACATCTCGTAGATGCACCCCTCCCAGACGAGCATGGAGTTGTTGTCGGCGCGCGTGCCCAGCAGGTGGGGCAGGGGGTAGTTCTGCGCGGCGAGGGTGAGCTGGATCTGGTGCGTGAAGGCCACCTTGGCCAGGTCGTCCTTGCCCTTGGCGCGACGCTTGAAGAGGAACTTGCCCCGCTCGCACTCGAGGATCAGCTTCGGCGCGCGGCGCGAGCCCCTCGCGAACTCCTCTATGCTCGTGATGATCCCGAGGTCGTAGTGGCTCAGGGCTATGGCCAGTTCCCTGGCAATGAGCGTCTCGCGTACCTTGTTGTCGGCCATCTTGTGGGTCCCGAGCCGTGCGATGGGCCCTGCTGCACGCAGGCCGCCATCTTATTCGCTGGCCAGCCGTTGTCAAACAGGCTGTTGCACAAAAGCCGGCCGTTCCGCAATGAGTGCGCCCCGCGCCAAGCCCGTTGCGGCGGCAAGGGGCCCGATCAAGCCAGGACAACCGAGAAGAACAGGCCTTGAACGAAGCCGAAGACGGTCCCCAGCAGGTTGGGCACCTGGGGCAGCAGGGCCGGAACGAAGATCAACGCCATCAGCAGCATGCGACCGAAGCGGATCTGCCAGTCCATGAAGCCGTGCTGGCTGTCGATGGGCAGCAGCTCGCGGACGACGTGGTGGCCGTCCAGCGGGAACAGGGGGATCAGGTTGAACGTGAACAGCATCACGTTCACGGACGCGAGGACGAGCACGTATCGGGCGACGGCGTCCACCGTGTCCGGAGAGGCCACCCGGTGGCCGAAGGCCCACCACAGCCGCGTCAGCAGCGCCGCCGCGATCGCCAGGCCGAGGTTGCTGAACGGCCCGGCCAGCGAGACGGCGATGTCGCCGAGCTTCCGCGGATAGAGGTTCAGGGGGTTGACGGGCACGGGCCGGGCCCAGCCGAAGTTCACCAGGAAGATGCACAGCGTCCCGATGGGGTCCAGGTGGGCCAGGGGGTTGAGGGTCAGCCGGCCCTGGTGGTAGGCGGTGCGGTCGCCGAAGGCCAGGGCCGTCCGGGCGTGGGCGTACTCGTGGATGACCAGGCTGAACAGCAGTGCCGGAAGGAGCATCAGCTTGTAAAGCAGCCATTGCGCGTCGAAGGGCGGCATGGGGGCCTTTTACTTGACCCTGCCCCGCCGGACAAGCATAATGCGCTGCGCCGCAGGTGGGACGACTTCCCGAGTTGTGGCCCACCGCCTCGACCATGCCACGAGAAGGAGCCAACGGACACCGCATGGACGCGCCGGAAGTGGATCTGGACCTGGCCCGACGCGCCCTCCTGGCCGAGGGCGACGCCCTCCGCGCGCTGGCCGGGCAGATCGGCGACGACTTCGCCGCCGCGGCCCGAAGGGTCTTCCAGTGCCCCGGCACGGTTGTCCTCACGGGGATCGGCAAGGCCGGGCTCGTCGCACGCAAGATCTCCGCCACGCTGGCCTCGACCGGCACGCAGAGCCTTTTTCTTCATCCCGTCGAGGCCCTGCACGGCGACCTCGGCCGGGCCCGCCGCGGCGACGTGGTCATCGCGCTGAGCCACAGCGGGCGGACGGAGGAGCTGATCCGCCTGCTGGACCACCTCAAGGCCCGCGGCGCGCAGCTCATCGCCCTGACCGGGACGCCGGACTCGCCCCTCGGGCAGAACGCCGACGTGACGGTCTGCTACGGCCCGGTGGAGGAGGCCTGCCCGCTGGGCCTGGCCCCGACGGTCTCGACGACCTGCATGCTGGCCCTCGGCGACGCCCTGGCCATCGCCGTGATGCAGATGCGCCGCCTGACGCCCGAGGAGTTCGCCGCCTACCACCCCGCCGGCGAGCTCGGGCGAAAGCTCCTGAAGGTCGAGGAGGCCATGATGTTCCGCCGCGGCGAGCAGCTCGCCCTGGTGGCCGACACCCTCACCCTCGGCGAGGCGCTCGCCGCGGCCGAGAGCGTACCCCGCCGGACCGGCGCGATGCTCCTCGTGGATGCCGGCGGGCGGCTGAGCGGCATCCTTACCGACGCCGACGTCCGCCGCCTGCTGCTGGCCCGGCGCGGGGAGGACCTGCTGGCCTGCCCGGTCGCCGACGTGATGACCCGCAACCCCAAGCGGATCCGCCTCGGCGAGCTGGCCAGCGAGGCGATGGCCGTGCTCAACCGCTACCGCATCGACGAGCTGCCCGTGGTGGATGGCGACGACAAGCCCGTCGGCGTGATCGACGTCCAGGACCTGCTGGGGATCAAGACGCTGGGAAATGCCCGAGATTGACTACAGCCGGATCGAGCTGCTCGTCCTCGACGTCGACGGCGTCCTGACCGACGGACGGATCGTCCTGACGGCCGGCGGCGAGGAGATCAAGAGCTTCAGCGTCCGCGACGAGGCCGGAATGAAGTACTGGAAACGAGCCGGCGGAAAGCTGGCACTGGTGACCGGGCGGGCCGCGGCGGCCGTGCGCCACCGGGCCGAGGAGCTGGCCGTCGACGCCGTCCGCCTCGGCGCCAAGCGGAAGGGCCCGGCCTGCGAGGAAGTGCTCGCCGAGCTGGGCGTGGCGCCCGAGCGGGCCTGCGCGATGGGCGACGACTTGACGGACCTGCCGATGCTGCGGCGGTGCGGCTTCTCGGCGGCCCCGGCCGACGCGGTGGACGAGGTCCGCCGCGCCGTCGATTACGTGGCCGCCGCTCCCGGCGGGGCCGGGTGCGTCCGGGAGGTCATCGAGCTGATCCTGAGGAAGTCTGGCCGGTGGGAGCGCATTATGGCGCGGTACTTGCCCGACGGGGACATGGGCGCATGAAACGACGAATCCTGCTGGTAATCACGACGCTGGCGGCCCTGGGGTCGGCCTTCTACGTCTACTGGCTGGTCGCCGGACTGGACACGGTGGCCCGGCGGCTGCCGACACTGGCGCTCGACCCGTGCCAGGGCGCCGCCGTCAGGCCCCAGGCGGGCGTCTCCCTCCAGGACGTGACCGGGCTGAGGATCGAGGCGCGGGACCGGAACGGGCGGCTGGAGGGGATGTACCTGGCCGACCGGTGGCAGCGCCGAGAGGACGGCAGCTACCTGCTGCTCGGCGTCCGCGTGGAGTTGCTTCAGAAGAACGGGCAGCGGATGGTCCTTCGGGCCGACCGCGCGGAGGTCTACGGCGAGGAGCTGGACCGCGGCGTCAATGTCCGCCGGGCCTACCTGTCCGGGAACGTCAGGGTGTACTTCGACCCCGCGACCGATCCCGACCTGCCTCCCGTCGAAGAGCGCGCCGAGGAGGTCGTCCGCGTCCTCATGGACGACGTCGAGTTCGACCGCGAGCGGCTGAGCATCGAGACGACCGGGCCGGTGACCGTCTACTCGCCCGAGGCCGACATCTACGGGCAGGGGCTGTCGATCAGTTGGAACGAGTCGCCCCGCGAGCTGAGGACGCTGCGGATCGACCATGGGCGGTACATGGCCGTCTACAACGTCCCGGCCGAGTTGGACATGATCGCCCTGCCCGGCAGCGAGGCGCAGGCGGCCCCGCCCGCGACGGCCCCGGCGGGCACGACCCGGCCGGCCGGCCTGGCTCCCGCCGCCCCGGCCACCGCCCCGGCGACCCGGCCGACGACGGCGCCCGGCACCGCGATCGTGCGGATCGGCACGACGACGGCCCCCGCGGCCTCGCAGCCTGCCTCGCAGCCCGCCTCCGCGCCGGCCGAGCGGCAGCCGCAGAACCAGTACGTCGCGGAGTTCCGGGAGAACATCCGCGTCGTCCAGCGCAGCCGGCGACTGGAGGGGGCCGACCGCCTGAGCCTTCGGTTCGACTGGGACAGCTCCTGGCGCGGCGGCGAGAGCCCGCTCGGGGGGCGCCGTCGGCGCCGGCGCGAGGAGGCCGCCTCGCGCCCCGCCACGACCTTGCCCACGAGCCGGCCCGCGGCCACCACCGCGCCGACCCAGCCGGATGACGGGCCCGAGCCGATGGAGATCTACTGGACGGGCCCGCTGGTCCTCCGGCCCGTCGGGAGGACCGAGGACCCCCGGCAGCGGTACTACGAGGTGGCCGCCACGGGGGCGAACGTCGTCCTGACCGACCCCCGCGCCACGGTCGGGTGCCGCGAGTTCTTCTTCCGCCATCCCGAGCAGTCGGGCTTCCTGAAGGGCACGGCCAAGGCGCCGGCGCGGCTCCTGCTGGCCGAGGGCGCCGACGTCGCCTGCCGGACGATCCGCTTCGAGCCGGCCTCCGGCCGGGCATACCTGGACGGCCCCGGCTACATGGTCCGCCGATTCCCCGATGGCCTTCCGCAGGACCAGGCCCTCGCGCTGATGGCGATGGAGCGACCCCTCGCCCCGCCGGCCGGCGAGCGAATCACCTGGGGCCGAAACGTCGAGATCGCCTTCGCCACCGAGCGCGTGCGGCGCCCCGACGGCACGGCCGAGACTCGCCAAACCCTCCGCGAGGCCGACTTCCATGAGAACGTCCTGCTCCAACAGGGCCCCGACCCCAACGACGACTTCGTGCGGTGCGACCGGCTGAAGGTCTCCATGGCGCCCGGCCGGCGTATGGCGGCGTATCCGAAGCAGGCCGTCGCCACCGGCAACGTCTCGGCACGCCAGGAAGGCGCCGACGTCCGCGCCGACACGATCACCGTGCACTTCCAGGAGGCCCGGAAGGGCGCGGCGCAGGTGGTCAAGGCCCTCAGCGGCGGCGTCCAGCCGTCCACCGTCGTGGCCGAGGGAAATGTGAGCGTTACCGACCGCCGCGAGGGCGAGGAGCCCATGGTCGCCCGCGCCGACCGGCTGACGAGCAACCTGGTCGACCGCACCGCCGTGCTGAGGGGCAAGCCCGCGCGCATCGAGCAGGGCCCCAACCACCTCACCGGCGAGGAGATCCGGTTGGACCAGGCCGACGGCTCGGCCGTCGTGGACGGGGCGGGCAAGGTCGGCTTCCTGACCCGGCGGGACATGAACGGGCGGCAACTGGCCGAGCCGCGCCTGCTGGCTGTCGTGTGGACGAAGCGGATGAGCTTTCACGGCAGCCGGCGCATGGCTGCGTTCAACGGCGACGTCGCACTCGACAGCGGCATGGACCAGGTCCACTGCGGCGAGATGCAGATTCTCTTCGCCGAGACGCCCGAGCCCGCCCGCGCCAGCCAGCCGGCCACCCGGCCCGCGGAGGAGCGCCAGCGCCGCTTCGGGGGCATGGCCGTCGAGATGGAGCGGTATAGCCGCCGGAAGATCTCCATGATCCTCGCCGACAAGGACATCACGCTTCGCAGTCGCCGGGAGAACGACGCGAACCAGCTCCTCCGCCGCGTGCAGCTTGCCGGCCAGCGGCTCATCTACGACGCCGAGAATGCCCGCATGACCATGCTCGGGCGGGGGACGTTCGTCGCCGAAGACTACAACCCGCCGCGCCGCCGCGAGCCGGCCGGCGAAAGCCAGCTCGGCCTCGGCGGCACCATCGACCGCCCAAGCCAGACCGCCTTCGAGTGGGACCGCTCCATGCAGTTCTCCCAGGCCAGCCGAGTCGTCGTCCTCGACGGGCAGGTCACCATGGTCCACCGCAGCGGCGACAAAGTGGTCCTGGCCGAGATGCTCAACGTTCCGCGCGAGCAGTGGGGCGAACTGAAGGATGGCCGGCGGACGATCCTCAAGTGCGACAACATGCTCGCGAAGTTCGCCCCGGCCGACAAGCCCGCGACCCAGCCGGCCGGGGACGTGCTGGAGCAGGGGCCGGACCTCGGGCCCGTGGAGATGTTCAGCGCCACGAAGGACGTGAACCTCAAGGACGGCCCGTGGCAGGTAGTGGCCCAGCGGCTGGTCTACGACCGCGTGCGCGACCTGGCGGTGATCTGGGGCTTCACCGAAGGCGCCCCCGTCGCCAGCGCCACCGTCTACAACGAGGACCCCACGACCGGGCGGTCGCAGTCCTGGGCCAGCCCGAAGATCGTCTGGTATCGCCAGAACAACCGGATCGTCACCGAGGAGGTCACCGGTGCGGGCGGACGGTAGGCGCCGCCGCTGGCGGAAAGGGAGTGATGCCCGTGGCTGACGCGGGCCCAGGCTGGCGGCCGCGGGGCGTGCTGCTGGACTTCTACGGGACACTCGTGGAGGCCGACGCGCCGATCCTGCGGCGGATCTGCGAGCGGGTGGCGCGAGCGGCCGAGGCCGACGACGAGTTGGTTCACGCGCACTGGTCATCGCGGTTCGTCGAGCTGTGGGACGCCTCCTGGGGCCGGGCGTTCCGCACGGTGCGGGAGATCGTCCGCCTGTCGCTGGCGGACACCATCCACCGCTTCGCCGCGGGCCTGGACCCCGCCGAGGCGGCTGCGGAGCTGCACGCCTACTGGCGCCGCCCGGCAATCTGCCCGGAGACACGTGCGGTCCTGGCTCATTGCCCCGTGCCGGCGTGCATCGTTTCCGACGTGGACGAGGCCGACCTGTGGGCGGCGATGGACCACCTCGGCCTGTCGTTCGATCACGTCGTCACCAGCGAGGGTTGCCGGGCCTACAAGCCGCGGGGCGAGATGTTCGCCGAGGCGCTGCGGCGGCTTGGCCTGCCGGCCCGCGAGGTGCTGCACGTCGGCGACTCGTTCCGGCGGGACGTGGGCGGTGCTGTGGCGGCCGGGATCCCGGCGCTCTGGCTCAACCGCCTCGGCGCGCGGGAGGAACTGCCCGCCGGCCGGGTCCACGAGGCGCCCGACCTGACGGCGCTGGCGGGCTTCTTCTGAGGGTCGGCTCCCGTGTGTCAGTAGTTGCCGTGGAAGTCCGCGTCGTAGTCCCAGCGCGGGTCGCGGGAAAGGTCGATGACGCGGTGGTAGCCGGCCGAACCGCGCTTCCGCGTCGTCGAGCCGGCGTCGTAGCAGCGAGGGATGCCCCACTTGCCGTTGCGCTTCTTGCCCTGGTGGTTGTGGCCGTACAGCAGGGCATCGACGTTCCCGCAGCCGATCAGCACCTCTCCCAGGGCGGCCGAGTCCTTCAGCTCGTGCAGCGGCCAGGGGTCGAACGGGTGATGATGCAGGTACACCACGCGGTACCGGCAGGCGGCCACGGCGGGCCCGCGCAGCAGGGCGTCCAGCCGCACGAGCTGCGCGTCGCCCAGCTCGCCCTGGGCGAACAGGCGGTCGTACCAGTTCAGCTCCTCGGCCATCGAGTCCAGGCCGAGGAAGGCCGCCCCGTCCAGCACGTCCAGCTTGGGGTAGGTCACGTCGGCCGCTCCGAAGAACGTCTGCTTGTAGAGGTCCACGAACTGCCGCGAGCCGATGTCGCCCGTGCCGTAGTCGTGGTTGCCCGGCACGGTGAGGACGTCGAACCCCACCTGGCGCAGGCGCTCGATGTGGGCCCTGGCCCGGGGGTAGTTGGCCGGGCCGGTCGCGTCCTCCACGAGGTC